>Ga0075425_100001459_pt1 | contig 23255 bp, 16 predicted proteins | sample SoiMethybrSBSTD4_FD_75300 | JGI IMG/M metagenome (GOLD analysis project Ga0075425, IMG submission 75300) | Bulk soil microbial communities from a Populus tree surrounding site in Tennessee, USA - Soil MetaG P. TD hybrid SBSTD4 | ecosystem: Environmental > Terrestrial > Soil > Tree plantation... | reverse complement strand
CCGTGATGCGGGTGCGATGCGCGGGTCGCGGTGGTGACGCAGCGTCCTCGGTTCGCGCGACTTAAGTCGCGGCCGACGACCATCTGTCGCGCCCGAACGCGCGTCGATGTCGCGTCACGACGGAGAGTTGCATGAGGCGATCCGTCACCGGCCCGCAGGAAAATTGTCGCCGCCGGTGGCGATGTATCGCGTCGGCGACAGGTGGGCGTTCACGAAAATCGTAGATTCGCCGCGTGTTCTCCACTGACGCCGTCGAGGCACGCCGTTTGCCTCTCCCTTACACGTCCGTGACGGGTGGCTCGTCGTGCGATTGCGCAGCGCGAGCTGAGTAGCGCACATGGCAGCGATTCATACCCAGGGGCCTATGTCGTATCGAATTCTGCTGGTGGACCCGTGCGCCGCGACGACCGCGGCGGTGGAGCACGCAATCGTCGGCGCCGGCTATCGTGCGGCGGCGGTAACGAGCTTCGAGCAGGCGCTGCGTCAGGTCGCACTCGATCGTCCCGACGTGCTCATCTCGGGAATCCGGCTCGCGGCCTTCAACGGACTGCACTTGCTGATCAGGATGCGCGCCGAGCATGGCGATCTGCCGGTGATTGTCACCGGTCACATGTCGGACTTCACCACCGACGCCGCACGCTACGGCGCGCGCTTCGTGCAGACGCCGATCGATTCCGATGTGTTGTTGCAGCATGTCGGCGAACTGCTCGAGGGCCGGCCGCCGCTCGATCCGAAAAGCGATCGCTGCTGGCCGCGTCGACCCGCAGTGCTGCCCGCGACCGTGCGCAACACGTCAGCGCACGTCGTCGAACTGAGTTACGGAGGACTGCGGTTGAAGATGGATGCCGCCGCCGCCGGCGATTCGCAGCCGTTCGACGTCAAGCTGCCAACAGTCGGTATGACCGTCCGCGCCGTGCCGCGCTGGACGAGCCCGATCGATGATGACTGCGGCGAATGGATGTGCGGTGCGGAACTGGCGCCCTCAGAACTCGACAACGCCCGCACGTGGCGCTCGCTCGTCGATTCACTCAACTAGGTCAGGCGGGTCAGGCAGGTCGAACTAAAACCAAGAACGCCGAACGCCGAACGCCGAACCCGGTTACGTGGCGTCCACGAGCGCGCGCCACCCCGTAGCCACCGGCGCGTCCTCGTCCACCAGCTGCGCCCCGCACCAGAACTCGTTCGTCGCCGGCGACACGTAGGTCCACACCGGGCGCGCCTTCACAGTGACGCCCTGGTCTGGCAGCGTGATGTCGAACTCCTCGGGCAGCGGCAGTTGTTCGTCGAACGCCAGGCGCAGGCCGCCGTAGCTGATGTCAAAGACCCGTGCCCGCGCCTCCTCGAGGCTCGCTTCGAGCATGCCGGGGACCTGCTTGCGGCGCCAACGCCGGATCAGCGGCTGCGTCCTTCGGTGCTCCTCGAGCGCCGCGGCGACCCGTGGCAGGAACTCCGGGTTCTCGAGCGGGTTGACGATGAACATCGCACCGATGCGCCGCGCCTCGGCGTCGACGACAGCGTCGGGCGTCGGGCTCATGATCATCACCGGCGGAAGCGGATATTCGCGCCGGCAGCGTACGGCCAGGTGCATCCCGTTGAACGCATCGAGGCGGACGCCGACGATGAGCATGTCAGGGCTCACCGAGTCCATCAGGTGCTTCGCTTCGTGGTAGGTCGACACGCCCGCGACCAGGTGTCCTTCGTTTGAAAGCAGCGCCTCCGTGCGGCGCAGCAGCGTACGATCGGATTCGACCAGCAGGATAAGGGCAGGCATGGGTCAGCCGCAGGGCAGTACGAACATGTTCGCAAATTCGCGACCATCGTGCGGCGAATCGGCAAATTGTAGAGCCAGTACGGCTTAATTCATTTCGCGGACGCTCCCCGCCGGCGACGGCAAGTCCCGTCTTCGATCACTGCCTTACGTTTTTGTGGGGTGAATGGAGGGGCACCCGTTTAGGCGGTGCCCCGCGGACGCGTCCGCCCTGAAAGGGCGGACCTATGTTCTCAACCCGTGCGCGTTACGCCATCGCCCGCGCGATTCCCGACGGCAGCACGAGATGCACCATGTTGAGGCGGTAGAACAGGTCGTCGCGGAATCGCTCCTCCTCGACGAGCTTGAGCAGCGCGCACGCCGAGGCGGTGATGAGACGAAACGGCGCCGGGCGCACAGCCGCGCCGCCGGCATTCCGGGCCCGCGCGACGCGTTCGAGGCAACAGGAGAAGCGTGCCTGCTCTTCGAGGGACCAGTGCGCGACTTCTTCGATTAACACCGTGCCGCCGGCCAGGCCGCCGGCATCGCTGTCGCGGCCGCCGATCCACTGTTCACACAGCTCGATGAAGGTCCGGTGATCGACCGCACGGAACCGCTGATCCGCCCTTGGGCTGCGATCGTGCAGGCGGCGGGCGAGCGCCCAGCGGCTGATGCTGTCGCCGCCGGTGACGAGCACCGGCAGTTCCGACTCCGCCGCCGCATCGATCTCGCGCCGGACGCTCTCCGCCGCCAGCGGACGGATCGCTGCCGGCGCGAGTTCGGTGTGGTGCACGAAGGCCATCGCGCCAGGTTCGCGCAGCCGGTCCCGCGTGAACAGGAGGTAGTCGTTGACTGCGAGCGCCGCGATGGCCCGCCGATCGCGTTCGCGGCGATCGCCAGCCCTCATCGGCGCCGCGCTTCGGCGGCGTTCGTGACGCCGGCGATCCCACACCAGGCGCACGGTGGGTTCGCCCGCATACGCCTGGGCGAGCACGGCGAACGCTTCGAAGCGGTCGCGCCGCACCACCACCAGGCGCTCCGGGTGCAACGAGGGAGACGCCGGGTGGAACCCGGCGTCGCGATAGCCTTCAGCCTGTGCGCTCATTTGAATGCGCTGTCCAGTCTCAGCGTGACGTTCTGGCCGATGCGGACGTGTTCGCCGATGAACGCGCCCGTCGCCACCGTTTTCGACTTGATGCGGACCGTGCCCCGGGGCGCGTAGATGTTCGCCTGGACGATGTTGTTCTCGCCGATGTGCACGACCGCGGCCGATCCCCCATCGCCCGATTCAGCGTCGCGGCCGTCGTGGCCGCAGCTCGTATCGGCGCCGCCGACGTAGAGGACCACGTCCGACGGCTTCAGGCCCGACGCCGCCGGGTCGAGAATCAACCGCGCCCTGTTGTCGGTGTCGAGCTCGGTCGCGATGCGAATCTCCGAGGCGCCGCGGACGATGACGGTCGCCGATGAATCGACGTCGAGCGACTGCATCTGGTAGACGCCGCCGGTCAGAATCAACGTCGCACCGGTCGCGACGTGGACCTTGCGGTAGGCGCCCGCCGCGAGCGTCTTCGTGGCGCCCCTGCCGACCTCGACGTTGACCGATCCCGCGGCCGCCTCGTGCATCGCCGGCATCGCGAGGAACGGTATCGCCATCGCCATGGTCTTCGATCCGAGGATCGTGGCCCGGTTCGCTTTCAGCGCGTTGTAGACCAGGCTGTAGACCGACGCCCGGTCGTCGAGGCGAACGACGTCGCCGACCACGCGCGATCCCGCCTGCTGCATCGTCACCCGTTCGCCGACCCGGACCGTGACCGTGCCGCGGTCGTAATCGTCGTCGCTGTCGTGCGGGTGACGAAGATTGCGGCCGTTGGCGCCGACGTCGCCGCTCACGACGGTGGAGTTGGCCTGCAGCCAGGTCATCTCGTCGCTGAACGCGACGAACTTGCTCAGACGATTAACGACCATGCCGACGGCAAACGGGCTCAGCGAGGTCACCTCTGCGCACACGGTATGCGTCGCGAAATCCGACCGGCTGGTCTTGTCGACCATCATGTCGAGCTCGCGGTGGAGCACGCGAAGCGTCGCGAACGTCGCGGCGTCGGTGACCGACGGCACGGCGAAGCACACCGACACCGGGCCGCTGAAGGTCGCCGTCGTCGAAACGTCGAAGACGAGATTCTGGCCGAAGATCGCGAACCCGTCGGTGACCGGAGGCAGTGCCGCGACGGCCAGCGGGGTCACCGAGGTGATTCCGGCCGCCGTCACGTTGCTGAAGATGATCGTCGACGCGCTCGTCGGCGTCACCGGCACGTTGCTGCCGGCGGACGTAGCGCCCGGCACCGGAGGCGGCGGCGCGACAAACGGCGTCACCGTCACCGTGAACGAGCGGCTCGTCGTCATGTGCGCGCTGTTGGTCGCCGTGCAGTTCACAGTCGTCGTGCCGACGGCGAACACCGTTCCCGACTGCGGCGTGCACACGGCAGTGAGCGGGCCATCGGCGAAGTCGACGACGGTCGGCAGCGCGTAGGTCAACACGGCGCCGGCCGCACTGGTCGCCTGGACGGTGGCGTTGCCGGGCGCGTCGAACTCGGGCGCCGCGTCAACGACGGTCACCATGAACGAGTGATTCGTCAGCGTCCCCGAACTGTTCGTCGCCGAGCAGTCGACGGTCGTTTGACCGATCGGGAAGGTGGAGTCGGATGAAGGCGAGCAGCTGACGGTCACCGTCGTGTCTTTGAAGTCGGTCGCGGTCGGCGTGGTGTATGTCACGACGGCGCCGGCGGCGCTCGTCGCCGTGGCAGTGATGTCGGCCGGCGGCGTGAACGCGGGCGGCGCATCGAACACCGTCACGTTGAACGCCGCGGTGGCCGGCATGTGCGAGCTGTTCGTGACGCTGCAGCCGACGATCGTCGTGCCGATCGGGAAGGTCGAACCCGGCGCCGGGGCGCAGGCCGCCGTGAGCGTACCGTCTTTGTAATCGGAGGCCGTAACCGGCGCATACAAAACCGCCGCGCCCTGCGCGCTGGTCGCCGTTGCCGTGACATCGATCGGCGTGCCGAACGCCGGCGGCGCGTCGTTCACGGTCACCGTGAAAGAGCCGGAGGCGGTCAGGTTGCCTGAATCGGTCACATTGCAGTTAACGGGAGTTGACCCAAAGGCGAACAGGGATCCGGAAGCCGGTGTGCAAACCGCCGGAATCGCGCCGTCCTCGGCGTCGGTCCCGCTCGCCTCGAAGCTGACGGCGTTGCTGGCGCCGGTCGCGGTGACGATGATGTCGGCAGGCGGTACGAAGGTCGGGGCGGTGTTGGTCGCCGGCGGCGACGACGTGTCCGTCGGATCGCCCGGATAGAACCCGAGCGCCCAGCCTGGGCGGCAATCGAGATCGACCCGATCTCCGAGACGTGCGTCGGCGCAGCCGCTGCGCGCCTCCCCAATGAACGGATACAGGTAGTTGTAGGGCTCGACGGCACCGCGGTTGCCGCTCGCGATCAGCATCATCAGGTTCAGCCGCGCCTCGGGGCCGTAGAACCCGGCATAGTCGCGCTGATACAGCGACACACCCTGGCCGTCAACGGCCGCGACCGTCGCCGTCCGCACGTCGCTCAGGCTGTCGAAGTAGGTGAACCCCTGCCAGCAGGGAGAGAAGGTGCCGCTGCCCGCGTCGAAGCAGCTGCCAGGCGTGCCGACGCCAAGCAGGTACGGCGCTGACCACGATGCGCCGGAGTCGTCGACGCGGGGCCACGCTGGATCGGTAAACAGCCGCAACTGCAGGCCGGCGATCGCGTTGCGGTGCTCGAGGCCGCCAACGAAACCCTGCTGGTTCGCGCGATCGATGGCGTAGGCCAGATACGTCTGCTCCCACAGGGAGATGAATCCCGCTTCGGGACGGTATCCCGTCCACATGACGTGAAGCGGATTGAATCTCGGGTCGTTCGGATTGCTCACGCCGCGCGCGTAGTCGTCGAGCCAGGCGAGGTTCGCATTGACCTTGTCGGCGAAGTACGAGGCGACCAGCGGTTCCGGCGAGTACGCGGCGGCATCCGCGATGTTGCGCAGCGCCCAGCCATACCCTCGGACCTCGTTGTTTTCGAGCACGCCGCCGTCGCCGCGGCCTCCGTCAGCCGGATACGTGCGCAGGATGCTGTAGTTCGCCCAGAACGCCATTTCGTCGGCGTAGTAGCGATCGCCCGTCAGGAGGTACGGAACATACGCGAGTGACGGCTGATGCGCGTTGTCCGGGGTCAGCGGACTCTCGCCATGCTGCGGCGATGCGCCGGTGTATTCACGCAGCGGCAGCGGGGCGCCTTTGATAAAGTCGAGCGGCGTCGAATCGGCCACTCCGCCGCCCGGCAGCGGGACGCCGTCCTGCATGAATTCGCCTTCTGCCCGGCTGTCCAGCCAGAGCAGCGGACGATCGTTCAGTTTGATGAATCGCCCCGAGCCCACTCCCGTGCTCGTCGAGCCGTTCGGCTCGCGCACGTGAATGGGCCACGACCCGGAAAGGTCGCCGTTGGCGAGCACGAACTTCAACTGCTCTGGATTCTTCCGAACCAGATACCGCGCCGTCCAGTCGGGGAACGGCGCAAGCGCCGGCCGACCGCTGTGCGCGGACATATCGATTTCGAGCGAACCCTGCTGGAGGATGTCGAACCCGTATTCGGGATGAGCGGGATCATCCATCCGGTCGACCGTATCCGTGATGAGCGGCAAGTACGGCGGCAGCGCGCGCGACGCATTGAACGGGGCCATGTCGGGCGTGATCGCGCTCCACGGCGCGTTGCCGAAGCGGAACGCCTTGCGCCACCGCGTCAGGTAGTAATGCTCGACGGCGGCGTGCGAGTACACCTCGCTATCGTTGACCCTGATCGAGACGTCGTAGGTGGCGGTGGTCGCACCGGCCTGGTCGAGCACGTTTTCCACGGTCACATCGACGCGGCCGTTGCCGTCGACGTACTTCCGCGTATCGAAGACCACGCGCAGGAACGGATGTGTGGCTCCGCCGGCCGACTTCGGTGTGATCGTCGATCGGCCTTCATAGGCCAGCGGGCCCGACAACCAGTTGTTGGCCGACAGGTTCGCCGGCAAATTTGCGATGTACGGCACGCCGCCGACGGTCAGCGTCACTGATGCTTTTGGTAGCGCCGGCGTCAGCACGCCCGTGGCCGTCGCGCCAGGCGCAATCGCGTAATCACCCTCCGCCGGGACATTGACCGTGATGACGGCAAATCGGATCGAGCCGTCCTCGTCCCAGTAGTTCTTCACGTCGGTCTGTGTGGTCAGCGTCCCGACCTGCAATCCATCGAACGCGACGCCGCGTGGCACGGCCTCGCCGAAGGTCGCCCACCCAGGCGTGAGGTGGACGGTGGCGATCGCGCTGTCGGCGCGCAGGGTCGACTGGTTCAGAGCAACGAAGACCGCGGCGAAGGCCGCGACCGCGGCGAAGTGACGCACGCGGCGAACGCCGTCGTGCGAGTGAAGAACGAGATCGAGCGCGCCGGGGAACCCACGAAACATCGTGCCTCCGAGTTGATCACCAGGGAATCGAATTGAGGTTTGCGAGACTTTGTGCAATCGCGCGACCAGTGCTGGCACGTGAGGGCAGGTGACGTAATCAACCGCGAAGCGGCAGTTACAGTCCTCGACGGTCAGCCAGCGCCGAAAGAAGTCCGGGATTTGGGAGACTTTTGTCCGCGAGTTCCCGTGGAATCAGACCGCGGGGCAGACTCTTGGCGGCGCCGTGGCGGCTGTGAAATCGGGAGTAACCGCGCCGGAACCCGCGCATTTCCCTTCGCGCATTGCCGCGGCCGCCGCGGACGAACAAGTTCTCCCGACGTGGCGGCGGCTTTGCACTTCAGCCGTTCATCCCGGCTTCGACACGCGTCGGCCGTCCGGTCACAACACTGTGATTCGCGACGGCGAAGTGCGACCGAGGCATTTCCGAGAGACGGAACCCGTTATGCGATTTGACGGAGCTGCCCAACTGATTGGTGCCAGCGCGCCGATCGAAGATCTTCGCCAGGAAATCGATCGGGTCGCACGCACCGACGCGAAGGTCCTGATCACCGGCGAGAGCGGCGCAGGCAAGGAGGTCGTCGCACGCCAGGTCTACGCGTTGAGTACGCGCTCCAGCCGTCCCTTCGTGGCGGTGAACTGCGCGGGCCTCCCGGAGACGCTCCTCGAATCGGAGCTGTTCGGCCACGTGCGCGGCAGTTTCACCGGCGCCTATCGCGACAAGCCGGGCAAGCTCGAGGTCGCCGACGAAGGCACCATCTTCATGGACGAAATCGGCGAGATGACGCTGCGCATGCAGGGGCTGCTGCTGCGGTTCCTCGAGACGGGAGAAATTCAGAAGGTCGGCGCCGATCGCACCGGCACCCGCGTCGACGTCCGCACGATTGCGGCGACCAACCGCAACCTCCGCGACATGATCGCGCAGGGGCAGTTCCGCGAAGACCTGTTCTACCGCCTCAACGTCATTCACTTGATCGTGCCGGGCCTGCGCGAGCGCAAGGAAGACATCCCGGGCCTGGTCGACCACTTCATGAACCGGATGTCGCGGACCGGCGGCCGACCGGCGCGCACCATCTCGCCGGCGGCGATGCAGCTCCTGAACGAGTATCACTGGCCGGGCAACGTCCGCGAGCTGCAGAACGTCATCGAGCGGATGATCGTCCGCGCCCGCGGCGAAGTGATCACGCCGGAGGACGTGCCGCACGAAGTCCGCGTCACGCAGCGCCCGGGCACGGCGCCGTTCCGTGAGCGCCGCCGCACCATCGCCGACGAGCTCTACGAGCGGATCACCACGCAGCGCCAGTCGTTCTGGACGACGGTCTATCCGCTCTTCATGCAGCGCGAGATCACCCGCTCGGCGGTTCGCGACGTCGTCCGCCGGGGCCTCGTCGACGCGCGCGGCAACTACAAGATCGTGGCGCGGAAGTTCAACATGGAGAGCGAGGACTACAAGCGCTTCCTCAACTTCCTGCGCAAGCACCACTGCCAGCCGTCTTTCAAGGAATTCCGCTGATGCGAGGCACCATTCTGTCCGCGACGATCGTCTCGGTGACGGCGCTCGCCGCCGCCGCATCGACCTCACTGGCCGTGCTCGCGCAGGCGCCCGCGCCAGTGCTGGCCGCCAACGCCGCCGCCTCGGCCCCGGCGGCCGCGGCCGCCGCAGTCGTGCCGGTTCGCCCGGCAACGCCGAACGGCTACGTGATCGGCGTCGACGATGTGCTGTCGATCCTGTTCTGGCGCGACAAGGATCTGTCGGCGCCGGAAATCACCGTGCGTCCCGACGGCAAGGTGACGCTGCCGCTGCTGAACGACGTCCAGGCGGCTGGCCTCACGCCGGAGCAGTTGCGCGACACGGTGCTCGACGCGGCGCGCAAGTACGTCGAGGACCCGAACCCGACCGTGATCGTGAAAGAGATCAAGAGCCGCAAGGTCTTCATCACCGGCCAGGTGGAGAAGCCGGGACCGTATCCGTTGAACGGGACCGTCACCGTACTGCAGCTGATCGCGACTGCCGGCGGCCTGCGCGACTTCGCCGACGGCAAGAACATCTCGGTGATCCGTGTGCGCGAAGGTAAGCAGGCGGTCTTCGAGTTCAACTACCAGGATCTGCTCAAGAAGCGCTATCTGAGTCAGAACATCGAGCTCACGCCTGGCGACACGGTCGTCGTCCCGTGAACCTCGTCGACGAGGTGACGGTCGTATGGGGCAGCGCGCCGTGAAGCCATCGGTCCGCGTGTTGGCGGCGCTCGCGACCGCGCTGGTCGCGGCGGCGCCGGCATCGGCGCAGTCGACCTCGTCGCGTCCGCTGCCGGTCTTCCGCGGACTGTTCGGGCCCGACCAACGCGAGTCGACACGTCCGACCAGCCTCGACCTGAATTGGACGGTCTACTCGGCGCAGGACGACAACACGTTCCTGGCGACCGACGCCGACGTGCTCGACGCGCCGCTGCAGGCCAACCGCGTCTACACCGGTGCGACCGTGTCGGCGGTGTATCGGCGCCGGCCGAAGCGCAACGTGCTGTCGATCAGCGGATCGTCGGCGGGGCGCTACTACCCGGACTTGCGCGAGATCGTCACGACTCGCTACAGCGGCGCGCTGACGCTCGATTCGCTGCTCGCCAGGAACTGGCGGCTGCAGCTCGCCGAGAGCGCGAGCTTTTCGCCGTTCTTCCAGATTGCGGTGTCGCCGACGGCGCCCGAGGCGCCCGATGCGCTCGCTCCGGCGCCGGCAGCCGCGCCGCCGCCTGGCGACGATGCGGTCGCGCGTCAGCATGCGATGCAGTACGGATCGTTTGTCGGCGTGACGCACACGATCAGCGAGCGCTCGTCGCTGGCGTGGAACTACGGGGCGCGGTACACGCAGGTGTTCGAGGGTGGCAGCGATACCAACACGCAGCGCGGCGGCGTCTCCTACGTGCACGGCCTGACGAAGTACATCGGCCTGCGCCTCGGCTACGCCTACGGCGTCGCCTTCGCCGGCCCGACGGCCCTGCCGATCAAGAGCCAGGACCTCGACGTCGGCCTGAGCTACGGACGCGCGTTCGCGCCGTCGCGGCGCACGACCTTCGGCTTCTCGAGCGGTTCGTCGTTCGTGTCCGAAGGCGACGGATCGCTGCACTACGTCATCACCGGATCGGCGCGCTTGACGCGCCGCCTGGCGCCGCGCTGGACGTCGCAAGTGCTGTACGACCGCGGGTTGTCGGTGCCGGACGGCGCGACACGGCCGTTTTTCGCCGACACGGTCGCGGCAAACATCACCGGCTACATCAACGGACGGACCAGCGTCCGGCTGCAGCCGCAGTATTCGCACGGCGTGGTCGGGCTCAGCGGAGCGACCAACGCGTACAACAGCGGGTCGAGCACGACCAGGCTCGAGATGGCAATCAGCCACCACCTCGCGTTGTACATCGAGCATTTCTACTACCGCTACCGGTTCGCGAGCGGCGTCGGCCTTCCGCCGATGCTGATGTCGTCGGTGGATCGGCAAGGAGCGCGCGTCGGCCTCACGGTCTGGACGCCGCTGGTTCAGTGAGGGGCTAACGTCGTGCTGCCTGTTCGCAACTACACGCCTGAAGACATCATCCGGATTCTCTGGTTCCGGAAGTGGATTCTCCTCGCCGGAATGATCCTCACCGCCGCGGCGGGGTTCGGCGTCTCGCTGCGTATCCCGAACGAATATCGATCCGAGACGCTGATTCTGGTCATCCCGCAGCGCGTGCCGGAGAGCTACGTGCACTCCACCGTCACGATGCGGATCGAGGACCGGCTGCGCTCGATCAGCCAGGAAATCCTCAGCCGCAGCCGCCTCGAGAAGATCATCGACGAGTTCAACCTCTATCCGGACCTCCAGCGCACGCGGCCGATGGAGAGCATCGTCGAGTACATGCGCACCAACGTGGACGTCGAGACGGTTCGCGACGATGCGTTCAAGGTGAGCTTCTCGGATACGACGCCGCGCACGGCGATGATCGTCACCGATCGCCTGGCCTCGATGTTCATCGACGAGAACACGCGTGACCGTTCGGTGATGGCCGACAGCACGAACCAGTTTCTCGAGTCGCAGCTCGAGGATGCGCGGCAGCGGCTGCTCTCGCACGAGCGCAAGCTCGAAGAGTTCCGCAACCGCAACGCCGGCGAGCTGCCGTCGCAGCTGCAGACCAACCTGCAGGTGATCCAGAGCACGAACGGCCAGATTCAGGCGCTCAGCGAATCGGTCAACCGCGATCGCGATCGGCGCCTGGTCCTCGAGCGCTCGATCGCCGACGTCCAGGCCGGGACCGCGAGCGACATGCTCGCAGCGCCGACCGCCGCCGACAGCACCGGTCCGGCGCGCACGATCGATCTGCTCGAGAAGGCGCGCGCCGAACTGCGCGGCCTCGAGCTGCGGTTCAAGCCGGAGCACCCCGACGTCATCGCCAAGAAGAGGGCGGTCGCCGAGTTGGAGCAGAAAGTCGAACAGGAGTCCTCGGTGCCCGGTCAGACGCCGGTCGCCGGCGCGAAGCCGGCCTCGACGGCCGAGCTGATCCGCCAGGCGCGCGCCCGCCAGTACCAGGTGGAGATGGACAAGCTCGATCGGCAGATCGCGTCGAAGGAAGCCGACATGGAGCGGCTCCGCCGCGAGGTGGCCGACTATCAGCACAAAGTTCAGGCGGTGCCGGGTCACGAATCCGAGTTGACCGACCTGATGCGCGACTACGACACGCTGCAGAAGATCTACTCGAGCCTGCTCGCCAAGAAGGAGGATTCGAAGATCTCGGCGAACCTCGAGCGGCAGCAGGTCAGCGAGCAGTTCAAGATTCTCGACCGCGCGCGCCTGCCGCAGCGGCCGTACACGCCCAATCGCATCCGCATCACCGCGGTCGCGGCCGCCGGCGGCCTGCTGCTCGCGATCGGCATCGCAGCGCTGATGGAGTACCGCACCACTGCGCTTCGGACCGAGGACGAGATCGTCCGCGCGCTGGTGCTGCCGGTGATCGCGGCCATTCCGATGATGACCGCGGTCGCGGACGTTCGGCGCCGCCGCCGCATCATGATTGCCTCGGTCACCGGGACGATTCTTCTGGCGCTGGGCCTGGCGACGTTCTCGCTGCGCCACTTCGGCCTGTTGAAAGGCATCCTCTGATGTACGAACGCTTCTACGGCCTTCGCGAACGGCCGTTCGATCTCACGCCGAACCCGCGGTTCCTGTTCATGACCGCGCAGCACCGCGAGGCGTTGACGACGCTCGAGTACGGGTTGTCGCGGCGCACCGGGATCGCGCTGCTGGTCGGCGACGCCGGCACCGGCAAGACGACGATTGTCCATGCGGCGCTGCAGTCGCAAAGCGTCCAGCGCAGCCACGTCGTCTACTTGAACAACCCGGCGCTGACGCGGAACGAGTTCATCGAGTTTCTCGCCGCCGGCTTCGACCTCTCGTCGTCGGCGGCAGCGTCGAAAACGCGGCTGCTCGCCGAACTGACCGACGCGCTCGCGACGCGGCATGCGGCCGGCACGATGGCCTCGCTCATCATCGACGAAGCGCAGTGCCTGCCCGACGGCCTGCTCGAGGAGATCCGGCTGCTCGCGAACATCGAATCGGCGTCGGAGAAGCTGCTGTCGATCATCCTCGCCGGCCAGCCGGAGATTGCCGGCCGGTTGAACGCGGCCTCGCTGCGTCAGCTGAAGCAGCGCATCGGGCTGCGCTGCACGCTCGAACCGCTCTCCCAGACCGAGACGGCGTCGTACATCGCGGCGCGGCTGCGGATTGCCGGCAGCGATGCCGCCGCGGTGTTCACGTCGGAGGCGATTCAGACCATTCACGAACGATCCGCCGGCATTCCGCGGACGATCAGCGTGATTTGCGACAACGCGCTCGTTTCCGGCTTCGCGCTCGACCGGCGGCCGGTCGATCGCGCGGTGGTCGTCGAAGTGTGCCGCGACTTCGATTTCGCCGAGCCGGCGGATGAGGAAGACGCCGATGCCGGCGCGCGCCTCGGCGCGATGTAGCCATGACCACGCTTGAAAGGAACGCTGCCGCATGACCCGACTGGCCGACGCTCTCGAACGCGCCAACCGCGCGCCCGAACCGGCGCCGCAACGCGCCGCCGCGCCGGCGCCCGCACCGGCGCCGAAGCACCAGGCGCACGGCCACCCCCGGCGTCTGCAGCCGGCGGCGATCGTCGCGGCGGCGCATGCCGCGCCCGATGCCCGCCAGGCCGGCGGTGCGCCGCTGCTCGCGATGCCCAGGGACGGCGAGAAGAGCACCGCGTGGCGCGACGATCCGCAACTGGTCGGCAAGCTGCTCGGCACCGAGGGCTTCTCGGGCGCGGCGCTCGAGCAATATCGCAAGCTCGCCGCCACCCTGCATCACGCGCAGAACGAGCGCGGCATCCGCGTGATCATGACCGCCAGCGCGCTGCCCGGCGAAGGGAAGAGCCTGACGGCGGTGAACCTGGCGCTGACGTTGAGCGAGTCGTACCGCAAGCGCGTGCTGCTCATCGACGCCGACCTGCGGCGTCCCACGGTGCAGCGCGTGTTCGGCCTGCCGCCGATCGGCGGCCTCAACGAAGGGCTGAAGCTGACTGAGGATCGCGCGATGGCGGTCACGCAGATTTCCGATCAGCTGTTCGTGCTGCCGGCGGGCCGTCCCGAAGCGGATCCGATGAGCGGGCTGACGTCGGATCGGATGCGCCGGCTGATCACGCAGGCGGCCGGCTCGTTCGACTGGGTGATCATCGATACGCCGCCGGTTGGATTGCTGCCCGACGCCAGCCTGCTCGCCGATTTCGTCGACGGCGTCCTGCTGGTCGTCCGCGCGGGCAAGGCGCCGTTCTCGCTGGTCAAACGTACCGTCGAGGCGATCACCCACGACCGGATTCTCGGTGTGGTGATGAACGCCGTCGACTACGCCCACGACCGCAACGCCGGCGGTTACTACGAGTACTACGGATACGGCTACTACGGCGGCACCCCGGGACAGAAGTAGACGACGATGGCTAAAGGACTGATTCAAACCGCCAACTGGCGATCGACCACGCTGGTCGTCTCCGATACCGCGCTGATTCTGGCGGCGGTGGTCGCGACCGCGTACATCCGGCTCGGGTTTCACCCCTGGCCGATCGTCGTCGCCGACATGCTGCCAAAGGCGCTGCTGATCACGCTGGTGTCGCAGCTGTGCCTGTACTACAGCGACCTCTACGACGATCCGCACGTCGGCGGGAGCCGCGCCGAGCTGTTGATTCGCATCCTGCAGGCGCTCGGCATCACGCTGTTGATTCTCGCCGGCGTCTACACGCTGTTTCCGGCGCTGACGGTCGCGCGCGGCGTGCTCGCGTGGGCGGCGCCGCTGGCCGCGGCCGGCGTGATCGCATGGCGCCTGGCGTTTGCGTGGGCGGCACGGCAGGTCGGACCGCGCGAGCGGCTGCTGCTCGTCGGCACGAGCGGCGCCGGACTCGCACTTGCCGACGAGTTGCAGAACCGCGACGAACTTGGCGTGCAGATCGTCGGCTTCGTTGACGCCGATCCACGCGTCGCGCGCTCGGCGACGTCGCTGCCGTTTCTCGGCACCATCGACGACATCCCTTCGCTGGTGCGGGCGCGCTCGATCGACCGGGTGGTGGTGAGCCTCGCCGACGCGCGCGGCAAGCTGCCGATGGGCAAGCTGCTCGAGATGAAGCTCGACGGCGTCAGTTTCGATCACTTGACGTCGGTCTACGAGGAATACACCGGCAAGATCGCGGTGGAGAACCTGCGTCCGAGCTGGTTGATCTTCTCGCCGGGGTTCCGCAAGACTCGGCGGCTGCTGTTCGTCAAGCGGCTGTTCGATATCGTCGGCGCCGGCATCGGCCTCGTCCTGACCGCGCCGATCATTTTCCTCTTCGCGATCGTCGTGAAGCTGACCTCGCCCGGCCCGGCCTTCTACTCGCAGCGGCGCGTCGGTCGTGACGGCCGGGTGTTCGTGGTCCGCAAGCTGCGCTCGATGTGCGCGAACGCGGAGCGCGACACCGGCCCGGTGTGGACCAAGTCAACCGGCGATGCGCGCATCACGCGGGTCGGACGATTCATGCGCCGGACGCGGCTCGACGAGCTGCCGCAGTTCTGGAACATCCTCACCGGCCAGATGAGCCTCATCGGCCCGCGGCCGGAGCGCCCGGAGTTCGTCGAATCGTTGATGGTGCAGATTCCGTTCTACGGCCAGCGGCACGTCGTGAAGCCGGGCCTCACTGGCTGGGCCCAGGTGCGCTACACCTACGGCGCCACCATCGAGGACGCCGTCGAGAAGCTGCAGTACGACCTGTTCTACATCAAGAACATGTCGATCGCGCTCGACCTGTTCATCGCCTTCGAGACCGTGAAGACCGTGCTGCTGCGGAGAGGCCAGTGAACGCCGCCGCCGCCAACGTGATTACCAACGCGATGACGATCGACGTCGAGGACTACTTCCACGTCAGCGTCTTCGACGGCCTCGTGCCGCGTCATGCCTGGGACGGCATGGAAAGCCGCGTCTGCGCGAATACCGAACGGCTGCTCGAGATTTTCGACGAAGCGAACGTGCAGGCGACGTTTTTCATCCTCGGCTGGGTCGCCGAGCGGTTCCCGCGGCTGGTCCGCGCGATCGCGGAGCAGGGGCACGAGATCGCCTCGCACGGCTACGGCCACCGCCTGGTCTACGACCTCACGCCGAAGGCGTTTCGCGCCGACGTCCGGCGTGCCAAGGATCTGCTCGAGCAGACCGCCAGCCGCCTGGTCCACGGGTACCGCGCCCCGAGCTATTCGGTGACGCCGAAATCGCTGTGGGCGCTCGACGTGCTGATCGACGAGGGCTACCGCTACGACGCCAGCATCTTCCCGATTCATCACGATCGCTACGGCATTCCGATTTCGCCGCGGCAGCCGTACGTGCTGCACCGGACTGCACCGCTCGTCGAGGCGCCGGGATCGACGGTCCGCTGCGGCCCGTTCAACCTGCCGATTGGCGGCGGCGGCTATTTCCGCATCCTGCCGTACGCGTGGACGCGCTGGGGCATCAACCGGCTCAACCGACGCGAGCAGCGTCCGGCGATCTTCTATCTCCACCCGTGGGAGATCGATCCCGATCAGCCGCGCCTGGGGGCGCCGGCGCTCGGTCGGTTCCGCCATTACTTCAACCTCGATCGCACCGAGGCGCGCTTGCGGGCGCTGCTTCACGACTTCCGCTTTGCGACGATGATGACGGTGCTCGACGAGCAGTTCACCGCGCTCACCGAGCCGGAAATCGGTGCGCTGCCTTACGTGTGGTCCGCGCCATGAGTGTTGTTGCCTTTGCCCGTGCCGCGACGCCGGCGTCGCTCCAGGTGACCGCCGACGTGACCGAGCGCGAGTGGGATCGCTTCGTCGCCCGGCATCCGCACGCCAGCGCGTATCACGTCTGGAAGTGGCGGCAGGTGTTCGAGCGTGCGTTCGGGCACGAAACGCTGTATCTGGCAGCGCGCGATCACGGATCGATCGTCGCCGTGCTGCCGCTGGTGATCTTCAAGAGCCGGATCTTCGGCCGCTTCGGCGTGTCGTTGCCGTTTGTCAACTACGGCGGCGTCCTCGCGCGCGATCACGCCTCTGCGGTGTCGCTGCTGCAGCGCGCCAGCGCGCTCGCCGACGAACACCGCCTGGCGCATGTCGAGTTGCGCCACACCGCGCGCCAGTTTCCGGACCTCGAGGCGCGCACGCACAAGGTCGGCATGCTGCTGCGGCTCGAACGCGACAGCGCCAAGGCGTGGGAATCGCTCGACCGGAAGGTGCGCAACCACGTGCGCAAGGCGCAGAAAAGCCAGTTGACGGTCCGCGTCGGAGGCGCCGAGCTGCTCGATCGGTTCTACGGCGTGTTCGCGCAGAACATGCGCGACCTCGGCACACCGGTGTATTCGCGGCGCTTCTTCGGGGAAGTTCTTGCCGCGTTTCCGGAGACTGCGCGAGTGTTTCTCGTCGACAAGGGCGACATCACCGTGGCCGGCGCGATCACGTTGTCGTATCGCGACTCGATCGAGAATCCATGGGCCTCGTCGCTGCGCGAGTATCGGAGCCTGGCGCCGAACATGTTGATGTACTGGCACATGCTCGAGCACGCGATCGAGACGCGGCACTCGGTCTTCGATTTCGGCCGCTCGACGCCGGACGAGGGGACCTTCCATTTCAAGAAGCAGTGGGGCGCCGAGCCGACGCCGCTGCACTGGGAGTACGTGTTGGCGAACGGCCGCACGCTGCCGAACCTGTCGCCGTCGAACCCGAAGTATCGCGCCGCGATCGCGCTGTGGCAGCGGCTGCCGCTCGCCGTCGCCAATCGCCTCGGGCCGCACATCGTCCGCTCGATTCCATGATCGGCGCGCCGACCACGCAGCGGGTCTACGCGGCGACTGCGGCCGCGTTCATCGCCTTTGCGGTGTGGGGCAGTCTGTTTCCGTTCGACTTCCACCCCGTCTCGTGGGGCGACGCCGTCGCCAGCTTCTGGAGCCCGTTGACGGTTCCCGTGTCGCGCTGGTCTGTCAGCGACTTCGTCTCGAACGTGCTCCTGTTCGTGCCGATTGGATTGTTCGCGACGGCGGCCGTTTCATGTCCACTCGTAGCGCAGCCCTTCAGGGCTGCCTCGGCGAGTGCGGGCAGGCCTGAAGGCCTGCGCTACGTTGGCCGGGTCCTGTTCGTCGCTACTACGTCGATGGTGCTCAGCATCACCATCGAACTCGCGCAGGCCTTCGTGCCCTGGCGGACGCCGTCGGTGGTCGATGTCGGCGCCGAGATCATCGGCGCCGCGTGCGGCATCGTCGTCTGGACGCTCATCCATCAGCCACTCGACGCCCTCGTCGCGGCAGCGGTATCGCTGGTGCGCCGCTCGTCCTTCGTCGAGCGCCTCTTGCTTGCCTACTGCGCGCTTTTTGCCGCTGCGTGGCTCGTGCCGGCGGACTTCACGCTGCGACCGAACGAGATCGCCGACAAGTATTTCCACAAGCGGCTGCTGCTGCCGTTCACGCCGTCGCCCGATGCGGCAACGGCGCGCGACCTGACGATGATCGCCGCGGCGGCGCTGCCGATCGGCGTCACCGCGACGCTCTGCGGCTGCGGCGGCGCGGCGCGGCGCTCGATCGTGACGGCAGCGCTCGTCGCAACCACGTTCCTGACTGGCCTCGAGGCGGCGCAGATCTTCGTGTTCTCGAGAACGACCGACGGCACAGCGTTCGCTGTAGCCAGTGCAGCGGCGGTGGCTGCGGTGATGCTCGCCGGAGTTGCCGGCCGGCGCCCGGTCGCGACGGCGCGTGCGGAGGGACGCTGACATGGCGAGCGATCGTGCGCTGCCCGTGCCAGTCCTGACCGTCGCCGTCAGGCCCGTGTCATCACGAGTCGAGGTGTGCGAGCCAGTCACGATTGGTATTCCGTTCCCGGCGGGCGCCGTCGAGGACGTGCGTACCATCACGCTGCACGACGAGCACGGGACGGCTGTCGCGGTGCAGGCGCTGCCGACCGAAGCGTGGCCGGACGGCAGCGTGCGATGGGCGTTGCTCGACTTCTGCTCGGCCGGCAGCCCGGCGCGCGAGCGCTCGTATCGCATCGCGATGGAGCCGCCGACAGATCGTCCCGCAGCGCCGCGGATCGCCATCGTCGCCGATCCGAACGGCGTTGTCGTCGACACCGGCGCGGCGACGTTCGCGTTCGGATGTGGACGCGGGTTCCCGTTCGCGCGCGTGACCGTCGGCACGACTGAGGTGCTGGACGACGCGCATCAGCCGGCGCTGGTCTTGACCGACACCGACGGCCGCGAAACACGAGCCACGGTGACGCGCGCCGTCGTCGAACAAAAGGGCGACGTGCGGTCGACGATCCGCGTCGAAGGCTTCGCCGGCGGCAGTCGCCGCGCGCCGCTCGTCGACGTGATCGCGCGCGTCGAATGTTTCGCGGGTTCCGGCGCCACGCGCATCGCGATCACTGTTCGCAACCCCCGGCGGGCGCGGCACCGCGGCGGATTGTGGGAGCTCGGCGACGAAGGCTCCGTGTTCTTGCGCGACCTGTCGCTGCGCGTACCGCTGCACGACGGCATGCGTGCAACGTGTGCCACCGAGCTCGATGCGCCGTTCCAGCCGGTGGACACCGACTGCGAGCTCTACCAGGATTCGAGTGGCGGCGACGCCTGGCAGCACGAGAACCACGTCAACCGCGACAACGTCGTGCCGTGCCGGTTTCGCGGCTATCGCTTCCGGACGCGGTATCGCGAACGCACCGGCCTTCGCGCCGCGCCGGCCCTCGCGTTCACGCACGCTGCCGGTGCGCTGACGCTGGCCGTGCCCCAGTTCTGGCAGAACTTTCCGCGTGCGATTGAAGTCGAACCGCGAGGTCTCGACGTTCGCTTCTGGCCGCGGCAGGCCGCGGGCAACCACGAACTGCAGGGCGGGGAGCAGAAGACGCACCGCCTTGTCCTGGCTTTCGGCGACGATCCAATCGCACGCGACTCGGTGTGGTGGGGCCGAGCGCCTGCCGCCGTGTCGATGACGCCGGAGTGGTACAGCGCCGCCGGCGCGGTGCCGTTCCTGACGCCGGCCGCCGACGACAAGGAGCCGCGATACCGGCAGCTCGTCGACCAGGCGATCGAAGGGGACGCCGCGTTCGAGTCCAAGCGCGACGTGATCGACGAATACGGCTGGCGGAATTTCGGCGATATCTACGCCGACCACGAGAACCCATTCGCGAAGGATCCGGCGCCGATCGTCTCGCACTACAACAACCAGTACGATGCGATTGGCGGCTGCGCGGTGCAGTTCATGCGGACGGCGGATCCGCGGTGGTCGCGGTTGATGACCGAGCTCGCGACGCACGTCGAGGACATCGACATCTACCACACCGACTGCGACAAGGCGGCGTTCAACGGCGGGCTGTTCTGGCACACGTATCACTATGTCGCGGCCGGCCGCAGCAGCCACCGCAGCTATCCGCGCCGCGACGGCGTCTGCGGCGGCGGACCGGGCAACGAGCACAACTACGCCGGCGGCCTGCGCCTGCACTGGCTGCTCACCGGCGATCCGTTGTCGCGCGAGGCGGCGATCAGCCTCGCGAACTGGGTCGTCAACATGGATGACGGCACCAAGACCGTCCTCCGCTGGCTGAGCCCGAGCGACACCGGGCTGGCCAGCGCCTCGAACACCCCCGACTACCACGGCCCAGGGCGCGGTGCCGGCAACTCGATCCTGACGCTGATCGACGGCCACCGGCTGACCGGCGACGCGCGCTATCTCGCAAAGGCCGAGCAGCTCGTTCGCCGCTGCATTCATCCGTCGGACGACATCGCGGCGTTGAATCTTCTCGACGCCGAGCGCCGCTGGTCGTACATCGTCTTTCTGCAGGCGCTCGGCAAGTATCTCGACTACAAGGTCGAGCGCGGCGAGAACGATCGGATGTACGCCTACGGCCGCGACGCGCTGCTGCATTACACGCGGTGGATGGCTGCGCGCGAATACGCGTACCTGGACAAGCCGGAGATCCTCGAGTACCCGACCGAAACGTGGGCAGCGCAGGACATCCGCAAAGGCGAGGTCTTCACGTTCGCCGCCCAGCACGCCGGCGGCGACGAGCGCGCGCGGTTCATCGAGCGCGCCGCCTACTTCGTCGACGCGTCTCTGTCGGCGCTGATCGCGTCGCCGACGCGCGCGCTCACGCGGCCGATCGTCCTGCTGCTGTCGAATGGGTTCATGCGCGCGGCCAACCGCTGCCCAGAGGTGCGCCCGGCGCCGCTCTGCACCAATGCCGACCACGGATCGCCGTCAAGATTCATTCCGCAAAAGGCTCGCGCCAAACTTCGGCTCCGGCAGTCGGCCGCGGCGGCGATGATGCTGCTTGCGCTCGTCGTGCTCGGCGTCCTTGTGAATCTGACATCAGCCTCGAGCCTCATGCCTTAAGCGGGCTTGCGGCTTGAGGCTTACGTAGTGTGATAATCCCCCGTCCCATGGCCGCGACGCCGGCAGTCAGGCTGTTCATCGCCGCCTTCGCGATCGCCGTCGGCGCGGAGCGGTATCTCGCCGCGGCGGACACCGCGATTGCCACCGTCGGCCTTACACCTGGATGGGCCACATTCGGCGAAGCCGTCCCTCAGGGCGTCGCGACCGGCGGCCTGCAGGTTGGTTCCCTCACGACACAGACCGACGTCAAGAACCGCTGGCCCGACGGGTCGATCAAGTTCGCGATCGTCTCCGCACACGTGGCAACCACGGGTAACTATCCGATCACCCCGTCCGCCGCCGTGAGCGGATCGTTCACGCCGATTGTGCCGACGGCTGCAGTCACTCTGACGATCGACGGGACGCCGTACGTTGCGACGTTGCCGGGTAGTCCGGGCACCGACGTGTGGCTCGACGGCCCGGAGGTCCGGGAGTGGCGCACCGTGATCGCACCCACTGCCGGGGCCGCAGCGCACCCGTTTCTTCGCGTGATCTTCGATGCGCGCGTCTACCGTGATGGCAAGGCGCGCGTCAGCGTCACGGTCGAGAATGTGCTCAACCAGACTGCCGCGACGACGACGGCGTACGACGTTCAGGTGCGCGCCAACGGCCAGGCGCTGTTGACGCGAGCAAACGTGGAACATTACTACCTGACGCGGTGGCGCAAGACCTACGACCTGCAGGCGCCGTCCGCGACGGTCACGCCCGACCTGGCGCCGTTCAACCTGTCGAAGGCCATCCCACCAATCAACGCCGTCGTCGCGCTCGAGCCGCGTGTCGATTCTATTGGCGCGAACTTCGAGATCCTGCAGTCGGGTGCCCTCGATCCGATCATGGGTGCACACGGCGGCCGCGCCGAGCTGGGGCCACTGCCCGACTGGACGGCAAGATTTCTCGCGACCAGGAACGCGGCGCAGGGCGCCTTTGTGCTTGCAAACGGCGATCTTGCCGGCTCGTGGCCCATCCACGTTCGCGAACCGGACAACGCGGTGCTGTCCGGCCTTGGCCGCGAGCATCTGCTGTCGATCGACGAGGAACCGGACGCATGGCTGTTCGCTGGCGGGAGCGGCATCAAAGGGACGCCGATGCCGATGCCCGAGTACGGCTCGGGTATTCCTGGTCCCGGCCAGTCGCCGCTCGGTCCTTCGAATGCGCACGTGCCGGATCTCGCCTACGTCCCGTACTTGCTGACCGGCGACCGCTATTACGCCGAGGAAATGGCGTTCTGGGCGAACCACGGCATGCTCGCGACCAGCGGTCATGGCGCCGCCGGGCTGCTCGTGGGCAACGAAGTACGCGGGTTCGGCTGGGCGTTGCGGAACCTCGCAGAGGCGGCGGCGTACTATCCGGACGCCTCGCCGGTGAAGGGGTACCTGGCGGAGAAGGTCGTCAACAACCTCGCCTGGCTCGACAACTACGCAAAGGCCTTGAGGACGGCAAGCAACCCGCTGTGGATCGTCTACGCGTGGACGAAGTACGACCGGCCCGAGGGGCCTGAGTACTTCGCGCACTGGGAGAACAGCTACCTCGCCTACGGGATCGATCGTGCCGTGAAACTCGGGTTCGCGGCGGACAACGCGTATCGCGACGCCGCCAACGATCTGCAACTCCGGTTCTTCACGAGCGAGCCGGAGTATCCGCGGTCGGAGGGCGCGCCGTACGCGATCCCGTACGGCGCGGTCCGCGACGGCAGCATCACGTTCTTCTCGAGGATGGCGGAGTTCAGGCGTGGCGCAGTCGCAAACCATCGCGACTTCGCCGGCTACTACGGTCCGGAAGCGCGCCTCGCGATCATGGAAGCGCGCGAGCGGGGCGTCGCTGGCGCGCAGGCGGCGTACGATTATCTGTGGGGCTTCATCGGCACCGGCGAGTCGTACTGCGCCACGAGCGAGACGACGAACCTGCCGTACCTCGCGTGTCGTGCGGGCTTCGCGTTGGATCCATATCCGACGTTTCGGTAGCGTCGGACGGGAGCGCGAAAGCTCTAGCTGAGCGACCGTACGCTCGGCTGAAGCCTTCGCGCTCCCCGCCGTCAAGTGATCCGATCACGATTGGCGAATGTCGAGTGGCGA
>Ga0075425_100001458_pt1 | contig 23255 bp, 17 predicted proteins | sample SoiMethybrSBSTD4_FD_75300 | JGI IMG/M metagenome (GOLD analysis project Ga0075425, IMG submission 75300) | Bulk soil microbial communities from a Populus tree surrounding site in Tennessee, USA - Soil MetaG P. TD hybrid SBSTD4 | ecosystem: Environmental > Terrestrial > Soil > Tree plantation... | reverse complement strand
GCAACGAACGACGACGCAGCAAGCTGTCGTGAGTTACTTCTCGCGTCCGTCGCGTATGCACTCGTTCGGAACGGCACCTAGCTTGGGGCAGAGGAGGCCACAACGCGCGCTGAACATGCGCAAGTATTGTAAATCTGGCATCAAGTCAGGCAATTTCCACCTACTTGAATTCACAACCGCTGTGTACTATTCTGCAACTACACCGGAAAGGAGGTGGTCTGATGACAAGTTCTGACAGTAATTTATGTACGCATAGACCAGGTGAGGTGGCTGAGACTTAGAGCGGTTGCTCTGAGTGCTTCGCAGCTCGACCGGTGAGTAAGATTGCCATCCGGCGTCAGGTCGCGCCAGAAAGGGCAATCGCCAAGACCCGGAGTTCGCCGAAGTTGGCCACACGCAAAGTCCTGATTAGGACCCTTAGAGTGACCACCTCTTGGTAAATCCACAACAGTCCACCGAATGGCCCGCAGGTTCAAGCTTGCGGGCCATTTGCTTTGGTAGTAAACAATGTTGTGCTATATAGCATACGTGCGCTAGGCTATAGGTTCACGAATGGCCAAAGTTGAATGAAGTCAGCAGCTATATAGCATCAGGAGGAATGTGTTGGCGGACAAGAACGGTTTTCCCCACTTTATGGTCAAGGAGATCTTCGACCAGCCGCAGGCGCTTAGCGACGCCATCATGCCTCGCATCTCGGTGCAGGATGGAGATGTGCATATCGCGAGCGAGGTCCGCATTGAGCGACAGGAGTTGCGAGCCTTGAAGCGCATCAACATCGTTGCTTCCGGGACCAGCCGCCATGCGGGTTTAGCCGGGCAATACATGTTTCAGGACCTTGCCCACATATTTGCTGATGTCGATTACGCGAGCGAATTCGAATACCGTAATCCGCCCATCGGGCCGGAAGAACTGACCATCGTTATTACTCAATCCGGCGAAACCGCCGATACCATGGCCGCTCAGCGGCTCGCCAGGAAGAAAGGCTCGCGCAGCATCGCGATTACGAACGTCGTGAATTCGACCGTAGCCAACGAAGCCGATGGCGTCCTGTACACGCACGCCGGCCCGGAAATCAGCATTGCCTCAACCAAGGCATTTACCGCGCAAATGGCAACCTTATTCTTGCTCGCGATGTACCTCGCGCACGTCAAAGAGCAACTTTCGCCGGAATCGTCGCGGCGTTGGATTGAGGAATTGACCGCACTTCCCGAGAAGACGGATGCCACGCTCAAATGGACTGACACCTGCCGTGAGCTTGCTCAGCGATATCACCGCTATGGAGATTTTCTCTTTCTGGGCCGCGCGATTCATTATCCAGTCGCAATGGATGGAGCCTTGAAGCTCAAGGAAGTTTCCTACGTGCACGCCGAGGGATACCCGGCGGGCGAGGCCAAACATGGCCCGAAAGCGATCATTGACGAAGACCTTCCTGTTGTAATGATTGCGACTTGTGATCCCAACGACGAAGGCTCGAGGGTACGCTACGAAAAGAGCATCGCTGACCTGCGCGTATACAAGAAGCAAGGCGCGAGAATCATTGCGCTTGCGTCTGAGGGCGACGAAGATGTTGCCAAACTCGCCGACCACACGATCTTTATTCCACCTGCCCCGGAACTGCTGGCGCCGATCCTGGAGATTGTGCCGCTGCAGTTGTTCGCATACTACGTCGCTGTTGCCAAGGGATTGGATGTGGACCGGCCTCGCAATCTGGTGAAGGCCGTAACCCAAGAGTAGTTACGTTTACTGCCGCTGTGCCGCGTAGTTCGCTGATGGAGTCTCTTTGCCCGACAGCGTTTCCCAGCCGCGGCGTGAAAGGTCCCAGAAGATCAGGTAACCGGCAAGGCCAGCGACACCCAGCATCAGGAGCCCGCTGATCCAGGCGCCGAAAATTAATTTGCCGATCCCGAACAAGCAGCCATAAACCAGGACGATTCCCATGATCCAGTTGAACCCGTTGCTCGCGAGATCACGGACTTCGGGCAGTTCCGGCACCAGCTTTGCAATTCGCCCCCAACCATAAACTGCCGGATGCACGCGGCGGTAGAAATCAACCAGTGTCCCTTCTGTTTCGGGCTTGGTGAAGAGCGTCACGAGCAACCATGCGACGGTTGTGATCGCGCCGGTGATGAGCGATCTTTTCGCGTATACGACCGCGTCGCTGCCCGCGAAGGCCACTCCTCGGAGCGCCAGAGTTACGGCAGCCGCGGCGATCATGGCCGAAATTTCGCTCCAGGCATTAATACGCGACCAATACCAGCGCAAGATGTAAACCGCACCGGTGCCAAATCCGATTTCGAGCACCAGTCCCCACCCTTGGCCGATCGATTTCAACTGTGCGGCCGTGTATCCGCTTACCAGCACAAGGAGCACGGTGAACAACCTGCTCGCCAAAACATAATGCCGTTCGGTCGAATTACGCACCAGAAAGCGCTTGTAGAGATCGTTCACCAGATAGGAGCATCCCCAGTTCAGCTGTGTTCCCACTGTTGACATGAATGCGGCCAGGAACGCCGCGACCATCAACCCTCGCAGGGCCGGAGGCAAGTAATCGCGCAGAACCATCACGTATCCCTGTTCGGGGTTCTGCGCGAAAGCGAGGCTGGGATGAATACCACCGTTCGGCGAATAAACCACAATCGCAACCAGAGCTGTAATGATCCAAGGCCACGGCCGCAGAGCATAATGTGCGATCTGAAACCACAGTGTCGCGGCCAAGGAATTTTTCTCGTCTTTCGCGCTGAACATCCGCTGCGCAACGTATCCGCCGCCGCCCGGTTCCGCTCCGGGATACCACGCCAGCCACCATTGCATGCCGAGATAGACGACGAAGGTCAACACAGGCAATGACCATAGCGCCTCTCCTGTGAGTCCTTTGGAAAAGTCCGGCAAGAACGCGGTCGCATCGGACGTGGCTTGGCCACTTGCTTCAACATTGATTCGAATTGCAGTCAGGCTTGCCTGCATCTGATGCATGCCGCCAATCTTCACTACCGCGACCCAGGCGAGCACGATGATCATCGCCATCTTCAGCGCGAACTGGAACAGATCTGTAACCAGCACGCCCCAGAGCCCGCCGATGAATGTGTAAAGCCCCGTGAACGGAATCAGAACAAAAATACAGATTGCAAGTGCGGTATTCTGCGGATCACCGAGTGTGTAATGTCCAAGAATTCCCAGATTCAGAACTGTGCCGCGATCGATCAGCGGCCCCAGCAGCACCGTGATGATGCTGACCATCGCTTTGGTCACCCATCCAAGGATGAAACAGTTCATGAACAGGCCAAGGTAGACTGCTTTGAATCCCCGCAGAAACGCGGCGGGCTTGCCTCCGTACCTAATCTCGACGAATTGAACGTCGGTGAGGATTTCTGCACGCCGCCAATAGCGGGCGAAGAAGAAAACCGTCATCATTCCGCCGACGCAGAATGCCCACCAGATCCAGTTTCCAGCGATCCCTTGCTTGGCCACGACTCCGCAGACAAACAAGGGAGTGTCTGCGGCGAAAGTGGTCGCAACCATCGAAGTGCCGGCGAGCCACCAGGAAACGTCACGGCCCGAGACGAAGAACTCTTCGGTATTGCCGCTGGCGCGGCGGCGATAGTAGATGCCGATTGCGAGATTTACCAGCAGATAGCCGACGATCACGGCCCAATCGGTTGAGGTGAGAGGCATCTGGTCTCCGTTTTGAACCGGGGATGATTTACCGGAATCGCCGTATGAACAATGTGTGCCGCTCGGAGCGATAGAACCCGACCACATATACCACAGGTTTGCCGTTCGCAGCATGGATCACCTGCCGAATTCGCAGAACTGACGATCCCCGCGCCACCTCAAGCAGTTGAGCGACGCGCGCGTCGGCAGCGGTTGCATCCACTTCTTCATCCGCATAAGTGATCTCGACACCGTATTCGCGCTCAAGTGTGGCAAACAGTGAAGACCGCCCAAGAGGTGCGCGAACCAGCTCCGGAAAATCGCTTGCAGGCAAATAGCACGCTTCAAGTGCGAATGGCTCTTCCGCTGTATGCCTGACGCGTTCGATTTTGATCATGTGGCTGCCGACCGGCAGGTTCAGCCGTGCAGCTATTTCCTCTTCATCTTCAATGATTTTCGCGGTTACAATTTTTGAATTGGGAGCGAGACCGCGGCTCGACATCTGCTCCGTGTAGCTCATCAGCTTGTTGAAGTGAATGCGCGGTGGCGCCACAAAAGTGCCCGCGCCTCGGCGACGCTCAACGATGCCTTCGCTTTCGAGTCCGGCCAGAGCGTGCCGCGCGGTCATCAGGCTCACGCGATGAATCCTAGCGAGCTCTCGTTCCGAGGTGACCGCGTCGCCCGGTTTCAGCTCTCCGGCGTCGATCCTCTCCCGGATTGCCCCCTGAATTCTCTGATAGGCGGGCACGCCATTCTGCCCATTTCGTCCCATAACCAATTCCGTTTTTGGTGGCCTCTATTAAAGAGTGTTAGCTGCTATATAGCTCAATGCAGAGAAAATGTAAAGGCTCAAAAATGAAAGTCCCGGATTTTTTTGATCAAGAATGCTAAAACACCCAGTTAATCTCGGTGATGCTATATAGCAACGGCGAACCAAAGCACGCATTGAGCCAGCTGTTCCGCTTTGATCGAAATGACAGTCCACGTGCCAATCGGGCAATTGTGTCCGCCACTTGCCATCAACTAGACAAGCAATTTCTCCGATGTATACTCCGGCACAATACAACATCGTGCTACGCGAGGACAGATGAACTTTCCTGCTGGCAGTCGCCCTTTCAAAGCGCAATTGCAGGTCGAGATTGCGACGCTGCTCGCCCTGCTTTTCTTTGGACTGGCCCTACCTGAACCCATCAAAGCTGAAGAACGAAGTGATGACGGCACCGCGGCGAAGGTGCTATCACTCGAGCAATTGTGGAACCAGGCGGAGGTCGCCCAGGATGTTCACTCGTTGAGTCAGGTCCTGGCAGACACATTTATGTTCGTCGATGTAGATGGCAGTTTGCGAAACAAGGCGGAGTTTATCAGCAGCGTGACCGGCCGCGCCGAACATATCGACAGCATTCGCAGCGAATCCATGTTGAGCCGCGTACACAGAGACACCGTGATCGTGACTGGTGTCTACCATGAAAAGGGAACCTTAAATGGCAAACCCTATTACCACCACGGAAGGTTCACCGATACCTGGATAAAAGAGGGCAGCGCATGGCTCTGCGCCGCCAGCCAGTCCACGCTGATACAAAAGTAAGCTTTAAGAGTCAAAGTCCGAACATCTCAGGCTGGTCAGGGCTTGTTAATTCCTGCCAACAGATCCGTCTCCGCCCCTGACAACGCGACATTGGTCCATGCCGCCAGATGAAACAACTCGCGCCGGCCCGCTTTGCGTGCGTTCTCTTCAAAAAGTGTCCACAGGGGCGACTGCGACTTGTGCGCTTTGAACGCCGCAATTTTGGTTTCAAGGTGATCGCCAATGTCGATGACTGTCGTCGTCGGTGCAAACGTGATGGGCGGCCGATTGGGCAGCGGAAATTCAGCGGTCGAGTAGTAGAGTTTTTTCACCCGGTGCGCAGCGACTCCATTCTCCAATTGGTCGGCGTAGCAATGACCTCGCCCTGCCCAGTGGAACGCCATGGTCGCGAAAATCCCCGCCATGGAGTGATCGGAATGCCCGGTCACTCCCCCGTCGGCTCCGTAGGTCAGCAAAACCTGCGGCCGAAACTTACGAATGTGTCGCGTGAGTTCGTACACTACGCGATTGAGTTCCTGCCGATGGAGTTGGCCATCGGGATAATCGAGGATGACCGGCTCACAAACTCCCAGAATCTGACATGACGCGGCAAATTCCGCACGGCGAATTTCTGCCAGATCGCGATCTGACTTCGCCAAGCCGCGATTCGAGGCCGCTTGGCCAAGCGTCAGACAAATGACGCTGGTTTCAACCCCGCGATCGCTATACAACCGCAGCGTCCCGCCGAAATTGCCGGCCTCATCGTCAGGATGAGCGGTAACGGCCATCAAACGGAACATCCCGTGATTGTGCACGAGAGGGTAGAAATTGTGCAATCGGTTGCAGTAAGAAAAATCGCTTCGAGGTTTCAAGCATCACACAATACAATAGGAGGCCTGCCTTCTCACAAGGAAGTCGAAGCGCAGCAGCCAGTTTTCTTATGCACGTCCTGATCACAACCGACACCATGAACGGAATCTGGACCTACACGCGCGAGTTGGCGTCGGGACTGATGGGCCGCGGTTTTCGCGTCACGTTGGTGAGTTTCGGCGAGATCCCCATGCCCGAGCAGACCGCTTGGATGGAGCGGTTTCCGGACCTGCGCTATATTCCGACCGCATTTCGACTGGATTGGATGGAACACGGCGAAGAGCACTTCGAAGAAGCTTCCGAGTTCCTGTGCGCTCTGATAGATGACTGCAGACCCGACCTCTTGCACTCGAATCATCTTTGTTACGGCGCATTGAGGTGTCGGCTGCCGCGCGTAGTGGTGGCACACGGTGATTTGGTGACGTGGTGGAAGGCAGTGCATGGGCGAGAGCCGAAAGAGAGTGCCTGGTTGCTATGGTATCGCCGCACGATTGCGGAGGGCCTCGCTGCCGCCGACGCAGTGGTTGGACCCAGCGAATGGATGCTTGGAGCATTGAGAACTGCATACGGAAGTGGCGGTCGAGACACGGTTATCCACTATGGACGGAATCCGGTGCTCTTCAATCCTTACGTAAAAAAAGAGGACTCGGTACTCTCCGTGGGCAGGCTGGTCGATCCGGCAAAGCAGGTGAATCTGCTCACTTTACAGAAGCAGACAGTGCCAGTGTGCATCGTTGGAACAGAAACGCTGGAGCAGAAACCCGCCACGTTCCGTGCGGACGTAAAGTTCAGCGATGGTTGCACGGGCCTCGCCGTGAAGGGCGCGCAAACCGAAACGCAATTGCGCCTGCTTTACAGCAAAGCTGCCATGTACGCGGGTACCGCGCGCTATGAACCCGCGGGCATGAACCTGATCGAAGCGGCATTGTCACGTTGTGCGCTGATTTTGAACGATATTCCATCCCTACGGGAAATTTGGGGGCAAGCTGCGGTTTATTTCCGAACCAACGATGCCGAGAGTCTCGCTGAAGCCGTCCGGATTTTGGGCGGCGATCCGCAAATGCTGCGCAGCTTCGCCAACCGAGCTTTTCAGCGAGCCCGCGAGTGCTTCAATGCGTACAGAATGACCGACAACTACGTCCAGCTATACCGCAGGATTTCAAGTCGACGGGCCTGGGCAGCGTAACAAAATCTCAGGGCGCAAAGATCGCAAGAGTCGCAACAAAACCCGCAAGTGGCACCATCCGATCTGGAACTGATATCTTCTTGAAGTACTTTCCTCGTAGTTATTCAAAATTCCGGAGCACGTATGCCTGCAATCAAGATCACAGTTCGCAAGAATGGTCCTTATAGGGTTGAAGCGCCTGAAGGTACAGTCGAGTTGGTGGATGCCGACGGAAACAAATACGATCTCACCGGGAAACCGGCTTTTTCCTTGTGCCGCTGCGGAGGTTCGGTGAACAAGCCTTTTTGTGACGGAACCCATAGCAAAATCGGATTCCAGGGAGCGGAATTGGCAGTGAAAAAGGCCGAGGAAGCGAAACCGCCTCAAAATTTGAAGGGAGGGCACAGCTAGGGTACCGCACTATGGCCGACGCAGGCGACAAAGATCTCGGAATGGATCGCGGCATCACACGCCGCGATTTTCTCAACGGCGTTGCTGTCACCGCCGGCGCTTCAATTCTTCCGCCGCACATTGCTGCCGCGCTTCAGCACGATCTAGATCCTGAAAAATCTCCGGCCTACTACCCTCCGGCTCTCACTGGTTTACGAGGCAGCCATGTCGGCGCCTTCGAAGTGGCGCACAGTTTACGCGATGGGGATTTTTGGGAGAAAGCAGGCAAGGCGATCGAGACGGGCGAGACATTTGACCTGATCGTCGTTGGTGGGGGGATCAGCGGTTTATCAGCCGCCTATTTCTTTCGCAAACCCAATCCAAATGCGCGAGTCCTGATCATTGAAAACCACGATGACTTCGGCGGACATGCGAAACGCAACGAGTTCACAATCGGAGATCGAAAGCTTATCGGATATGGAGGGTCGTTCTCGATCGAAAGCCCCGCTCCGTACAGTGCGGTTGCTAAAAGTCTGATCGAAGAGCTCGGCATTGACGTCTCAAGCTTCCCTAAACACATTGCGCGAGATATTTACTCGTCGCGAGGGCTTGTGCCCAGCGTTTTCTTCGACAAGGAAACTTTTGGCGCCGATGTTCTGACTGTAAATGCGCTTCCCGTAGGCGGCACGCACAACGAGGGCGACGAAACGCCAGAGCAGAAAAAGACTTGGGATCGCTTTCTCGCGGATGCACCACTCTCTGAAAAGGCAAAGCAAGACTTGTTGGCGCTGCGGCGTGGTGTGGATTATTTTCCGGGGTTGAGCTCGGATGAGAAAAAAGCAAAACTGGCACGCATTAGCTACGCCGCTTATCTAACCGACGTTGCGCACGCCGATCCGCAGATCGCCAGGCTTTATCAGAACGCTCCACAGGCGCTGTTTGGGTTGGGCATTGATGCGATATCGGCGCAGGACGCGTGGGGATTCGGATTTCTCGGCTTCAGAGGGTTGAAACTCGATGCCGGGCCGGGCAAAGGAATGAACCGCGATGTCATTCCAAGCGAAGAAGCGGAGAACTACTTTTATCACTTTCCTGACGGAAACGCCTCGATTGCGCGTCTGCTTGTACGCAGACTGGTTCCGGAAACTCTACGCGGAAACTCAGTTGACGATCTGATCACGACGAAGGCCGACTACGCCAAGCTCGATGTTGAATCATCGCCAGTTCGCATTCGTTTGAACAGCACTGCGGTGCGAGTGCGGCATGTTGGCGACGCCGCATTGGCGAAGGAAGTTGAGATCGCATATTCCCGTTTGGGCAAGCTTTACTCTGTTCGCGCGCCACAGGCTGTGCTTGCGTGCTGGAACATGGTGATTCCCTATATCTGTACCGAGCTGCCTGACAAGCAAAAAGAAGCCCTGCATTTCGAAGCCAAGGTGCCGTTGCTGTACACCAACGTTGCGCTCCGAAACTGGAAAGCTTTTGAGAAGCTTGGCGCGATGGCAGTCTATGCCCCGAATGGCTATCACACCTATTTCCGGCTTGACCTTCCGGTCAGCATTGGGAACTATCACTGCTCGACGTCGCCCGACGAACCCATCCTGATTCACATGATGAAGACGCCATGTAAGCCGGGTCTGCCGGCGCGCGACCAGCATCGCATGGGGAGGGTCGAGCTGTTCATGACTGATTTTGAAACCATTGAGCGAAGGATTCGAGAACAGCTGCGGCGAACGCTTGGGCCGGGTGGCTTCGATTCCGCGCGCGACATTGACGCAATTACAGTGAACCGCTGGCCACACGGATACGCATACGAGTACAACTCACTCTGGGACAAGTTCTGGCTGGAAGGCGGCGAGTTGCCGTGCGAAGTGGCGCGCAAGCCGTTCGGCAGAATTGCGATCGCCAATGCTGACGCCGGTGCCTATGCCTACGTAGATGGGGCGATCGATCAGGCGTGGCGAGCGGTGGGAGAGCTCACGGGCTAGTTGTCAGTTGCTAGTGGTCAGGTTCCTTGGCTGGTAACTACTCAGTCAGTGGATCGTCTTCGTCTTCCTCGACATGTAATCCATCAACAAATACTGGCCCAAGGTATATGGCGTGGTGAAATACGCTTTTCCCCGGCACATCTCTGTGACTTTCTGCACGAATTGCACTAACCCGTAGTCTGACGCCAGCATAAACGTGTTGATCATCACGCCGGCACGTTTGCACTTGGAAACTTCTTCGAGTGTCTGACTCACGACCAGTGGATCCAAGCCAAATGCATTCTTATAAATACGGCCGTCTTCGAGGGTGAGGGCGGACGGCTTGCCGTCGGTGATCATGACGATTTGTTTCATGTCTTTGTTCTGCCGCTGTAAGACTCGTTGCGCCAGACGCAGACCTTCGCGCGTGTTTGTGTAATACGGCCCGACTTTTACGCGCGCGAGCTGCGACAGCGGGATCTCTTCGGCAGAGTCGTGAAAGAGAATCAGGGAAAGAGAGTCGCCGGGGTACTGCGTTCGCAGCAAATGCGACAGCGCCATCGCAACTTTCTTGGCGGGAGTAAATCGGTCTTCGCCGTAGAGGATCATCGAGTGCGAGCAATCCAGCATGAGGACCGTCGCGCAGGAAGACTGGTACTCACATTGATGGACCTGCAGGTCCCGATACTCGATGTTCAACGGGTGTTGAAGGCCTTCGCGCTGAATGGCGCTCGAAAGCGTCGCGGTGATGTCGAGGTTCAGTGTGTCGCCAAATTCATATTGCCGCGACGCGCCACTGGCTTCGATACCGGTCGCCATGTCGCGCGTATCATGGCGGCCGAAGCTGGACTTGCCAAGCGACCCGAGCAGATCGCGGAGGGTTTTGTAGCCGAGAAAGTCGAGACTCTTGTCAGTGATTTCGAATCGCGCCTGCGGTTGTGCATCGCCAACCTGGCCACCGACGCTGGATTGACGCGAGGGATCATGCGGCTGGTCGATGCTGACATAGTTCTCCTGCTGCATGCGCTCGATCAGTTGCTCGATGACGTCGTCGAGCGTTCCATCCATTTGCATTTGCTGCAATTGCTCGCGCAATTCTTCGCTCAGCATGTCGCTTTCGAGTAGTGCGCGTTCAATTGCACGTCTTAGATCGTCGAGCGTCTGGTCGTTGGGGAGATCGTAATAGGACAGGTAATCCTGAAAGCCGCTCTGAAGGAAGTAGTCGGAGAGCGCGCTAAGCAGATCTTCCAGGCTCATTTCGCCTGCAGGATCGGGAACGTATTTGGTGTAGCGGATGCGTTTCATGAAAACCGCCGTTGGTCTTCGGCCGTTGGTCGTTGGCCTGCTGGGTATCCCTGAAAATCAAAGTCCGCCGCTTTGCCCTTTGAAATGGACGTCGAGAGATGGACCAGCGTTCCATCAAACAGCCCGTTAACCAAAACCATTAGATAAGGGAACAGGAATCCGCCCGCCCTTGGTTGCACATGTTGAGCAGTATCGTGCGCAAAGCCTGCCATTCCGCACAACCAGGAGGAGGTCAGGAATCCAGGAAGCTGCGGACAGATCCAGACGTCAAAAGAGTGTGTCCACCAGCTCACGAAAAACAGTGTTAGGGATATCCCGGTTCCGACGGCCCAAGATGCGAGCACTGGTTTCCTAAAGTTAGCAGTCACCCTACGCCCCGGCTCACTTCGCGAACGACCAACGACCAACGACGGGTTTCCTAATTCAACGGCCTTCTCGACCTGTACTGTCCTTCCTCGCGCTCGAAGGGCTGCTTCTCGGCAATCTTTGGCTGCTTCTCCCCCGCGGTGAAGAGGCGCTCTTCGTTGCGGCCTATGCGCTTGTGCGCGTGCAGTCCTTCAAGGACAAATTCGGCGGCGGAGACCTGCGCCTCCGGGGCGTCCTTCGGACCGACGTTTACGCGCGTAAGCTTGTCCATCAGGCCTTGGATGTTGCGCAGAGTTGGCAATATCTCGCTTGCCGGCGCATTGTCGGCGAGATGAATTTCACCACCGAGATCGAACCACTGAATCACCTGCTGCATACTTGCGCCACTGAAGTACTGATCATAGGTCTTCGCTATAGCGTTCCTAATTAGTTCGCGGCTGACGTGATCGGCGCCTTTCATTTCGCCTTCGTATTCAAGTTCCAGCTTGCCTGTGATTGCTGGAAGCGAGGCGTAGATATCGCTGATACGCGGGACCGTGACTTGTTCCCGATGGCGGATAGCGCGACGCTCGGCGTTCGAAATCACGTTCTCCATGCATGAGATCGGAAGCCGCTGGCTGACGCCGGAGCGCTTGTCAATCTTCTTGTCCTCGCGGGCCGCGAAGGCGATGCGTTCAACCACTTCGCGCACGTATTTGGGAATGACCAGTCTGTTGCCGTCCCGAGCAGCCCAGGCCTCTTGGGTCGTGATCGTGATTCCTTCTTCCACTGTGGCGGGGTAATGTGTGCGAATTTCCGAGCCGATACGGTCCTTGAGCGGGGTGATGATCTTTCCGCGTGCCGTGTAGTCTTCGGGGTTGGCCGTGAACACGAGCGCAACGTCGAGCGGAAGGCGGACAGGGTATCCCTTAATCTGAACGTCGCCTTCTTGCATTATGTTGAAAAGTCCAACCTGAATTTTTCCTGCGAGGTCCGGCAATTCGTTCACCGCAAAAATGCCGCGATTGGCGCGGGGCAGCAATCCGTAATGGACGGTTAGTTCGCTTGAAAGCTCATGGCCGCCACGAGCTGCTTTGATTGGATCGATATCGCCGATCAGGTCGGCAATGGTTACGTCTGGAGTCGCGAGCTTTTCGACGTAACGTTCCTCGGGCGTGAGATATGAGATGCCGGTAGCTTCGCCGCACCGCGAAATCAATTCTCTGCAACGCGCGCAGATGGGGTCGTAAGGATTGTCATGAATCTCGCAGCCGCCGACGTAGGGCAAGTGCGAATCAAGTAAGGACGTGAGCGCCCGAAGAATCCGACTCTTGGCCTGCCCGCGCAATCCGAGAAGAATGAAATTGTGCCGCGACAAGATGGCGTTCACAATTTGCGGCACTACGGTATCGTCGTAACCGACGATGCCGGGGAAAATCGGCGCGTCTTGTTCAAGCTTGAGGATCAGGTTTTCGCGCAGTTCGTCCTTGACGCGGCGCGATCGCAGGTTGTCTTCTGAAAAGGGACTTCGGCGCAACTCGCCGAGGGTGCGGGGAAAACTCATATGCCTTCAGCCATCTGCCGTCAGTCGTTAGGTGGGACAACGGCGGAATGGACTGATTATACGCCGCGTCGAACAGACTTCAGGCATCGGGCGTCAGGCCTTAACCTTCAGGCGCTGTCTTGGGCCTCAGCAGCATTCAGAGGCTGACGAACTGATGTCGATTGTTACAGAGCGCGACCAAGCTGAAACACGATGTCTGAGGCCTGAAGTCGGCTAGTGGACGTGCCCGTTGCCGCCGGCCCGGCGCTTCGCCTTCGCGTTCTGATGAAGCACGGGTAGAATGCGCTCGAAAAAAGAAATCACCGCGCGGATGCGATCGGCTTCGGAGTTCATTTCGAGTAGCGCCTGTTGGAAGTCGGGATCGAACGGAAGCGAACCCGCCAACCGATAGGCAAGTTGCCCTGTGGCCTCTGCTTTCTCCGGCTGTGCTCCCGCGAGCCGCATGATTTCGCCATGCAACTGGACTGCTCGTTCCTGTTCGGCTGTAAGCGCGAGATCTGGTTCATCGCTCAAGTAAAAAACCTCTGCCTGAAGAAACGAGCGCTCCTCATTGACCCGGAGCACTTCAAACCGACGCTGTCCCTCCGTAAGGATGTTCATGCGGCCGTCGTCGTATTTCTTGAGCACGTTAATGATCTCGGCGGTACAGCCGACGTTCACGAATCCCTCCTCTTTAATCCGAACGATGCCAAACTGACTTTTCTGTGCGAGACATTCACCGATCATCTCTTTATAGCGGGGCTCGAAAATATGCAGGGGCAGGGGAGCACCGGGAAGCAGCACCACATCGAGCGGAAACAGGGAAAGCAGTGCGTCCACGATCTAGCGATTGTACGCCGTGCTTGACTTGCGGGTTCGCGCAGGATACAAACCCGGCATGGGTTCTAACACGGGCCAACAGCTTGCCGGAAAAGTTGCGGTGATCACTGGCGCATCCATGGGCATCGGCGAGGCAGTCGCGAAACTGTTCGTCGAAAGCGGCGCGCAAGTGGTAATGCTGTCGCGTGATCTCGGGCGACTTGAAGCGGCGCGAGCGCGTATCGGCGGCGCAGAGCAGACGCTGGCACTGCAATGTGATGTGCGGCATCGTGAAGAGATTGACCGTGTCATCGGCCTCACCATGCATCACTTTCAGCGGATCGATATCTGGGTGAACAATGCGGGGCACGGCATTCTCGACGGTGTTGCGACCGTAAACATGGTGGATGTCCGCGAGACCTTCGAGACGAATTTGTTTGGCACCATGGAAGCCATGCAAGCCGTCATTCCGATAATGAAGCAGCAAGGCGCCGGCTCGATCATTAACGTTTCGAGCGTTGCAGGGCACATTCCGATTGCGTTTCATGGTGTTTACAGCGCCACGAAATTCGGAATGAACGCTATGGGCAAAGCCGCGCGAATGGAACTGGGGCGCCATGGCATTAACGTGCTGACGGTTTGTCCCGGATACGTGAAGACGGATTTTGCCGATAATGCGATCCAAGGGTTCGAGCCGAAACGCGTGCGCCCCCAGTCTGCGCGAGGGATCTCGGTCGAGAGAGTTGCGCGAGCGCTGCTCAACGGATACCTCAGCAGCAAGAGAGAAGTGATTGTGCCGTGGACATTGATTCCGGTCGTAAAGCTATACCAGCTATTTCCTGGGATTGTTGAATGGGGAATGCTGAGAATGGCTAAGAGGTCTTAAGATTCCACCCGCATATTTCTTAGAAGTTTCTAGCGTCCCGCGTAACTTCTCGCTTCAATCCACCAATTTACGAAATGCGTAGGGTTGCGGTTATCGCGAGGGATTTCTCGTCAGCGAATCCGGTTCGCCTTAACAAAGCCTTGTGCTGGCGCGCTGCGAGAAGTTTTTCGCAAGCCCGCGCCCCTCGCGCGTTCTGAAACCAGGCTGGAAATCATTCCCCTCTTTCCAGCCGAGATGCAGAATTTAAAGGACGAGGCAACGTTTGCGGTCGTGCTCTGGTTCCAACTCAGCAGTCGGGGAGGCATGCATGGCACGCTGCCGTCAGGGTCCGTGCTGGATCGCGGCGCCTGGTAGTCCTCTGCTATTGCTGCGCGAATCAATCTTCCAGCCCAAACCCCCGCCTAAAGGCTGATCACCCAGACTTCAACTTAATTAGCAAGACGTCGTCGAAAAGCCTGAGTTGCACATCGACGAGGCAATGTGGCGATGCTGCAAAGTGCGACATTCGCGGGAGGTCTTTTTTCGTTTCTGGACCTCGTTTCAAATAGGAAAAGGAGAAGGCATGAAAAAGCTAAGGACAAATTTTCTTTCAGAGGGGCGATCGCGACCTGCCGTGTTCCTGATCGTCTTAAGCCTGCTGCCCACGGCGGTTTGCCTGGCACAAGACGCGCGCTCTGTTGGTTGGGTGGTACTTCCCATTGATGATTACCGAACGCTGCACGCACGCGCTTATCCGACCGAGAAAGGGCCGGAACCGCCCAGCGTGGATGCGACACTCACCCGAGTCGACTACGACCTGCGGATCAACAACGAGGTCGCAACCGGCAGGGCGGACCTCACTGTTGATGTGCTCAAAGACGGGTGGGTTCGTGTGCCCATTCCGGCCGGGTTGCTTGTGCGCGAAGCTCAAATCGATAACAAGCCAGTAACACTCACTTCTGGTGAAAAGGGAAGAATGTCCGCGTTGTTGTCTCACACGGGTCGTGCGGTGCTTACGTTGAACATTGTCTTGCCGGTCTCGTCGGTGCCGGGCGAGGAGAGCATCTCGCTGCCGGCGACGGAGTCAGGAACTACGCGAGCATCTGTGCAACTCGCGCGACCCGACGTTGAGGTGAAAGTAAGCGGTGGCTTGCTCGCAGAAAAAAAAGAAGAGTACCGCGTGAGCAAGTGGCTGGCGTACGGCAAGGGCACAGAGCCGTTGCGATTCACGTGGAAGCGAAAAACTGAGGATCACCACAACACGTTGCCGTTGCGCTATCGCGGATCGCTAACCGAACTGGTGAGCCTGAATGAGGATTCTACGGCAATCGTAACCGAGACCGAGATCCAGGTCACGCAAGGTGAGGCGCGTGAGATACGGATTCACCTGCCGGAAAAGATCAATGTCAACCAGGTTTCGGGAGCCGCGGTCGCCGACTGGGAGATGCGCGCCAACGACCTTGCGGTCTCATTTATAGAGCCGATCGAGCACAGCACGAAATTTGTCCTGAGCTGCGAAACACGCTTGCCGCGCGATGGCGACATCGGAATTCCACTTTTCCACCTGATTGACGCGGAACGCGAGACCGGAGGAGTAGCAGTCGAAGTGCTCGGCGCCGCAGAGATTAAGGAGCCAAAATCACAGGGACTGGAAGAAGCGGACGCCAGCGATCTTGGAGACATGATTTCCAGTCGGCAGTCTCCATCACTGGCAGCGTATCGCTTTCGGAACGGTGATCTTGCGACACGAGCGCTCACGTTAAACATCGTGCGATACACGCAGCAGGCAGTGCTGCTGGCGAATGTAGAGGAGGCGCGTTATCGAGTTCTACTGAGCAATGACGGCAAGGACCTGGTGCAGGCGCGATATGCGGTACGGAACAATCAACGAAACTTCGTAAAAGTCACACTGCCGGTGGGGGCAACCGTGTGGAGCGCGGCGCTTTCTGGGAAACCGGTGCGCCCGGGCCAGTCGCCGGATGGCAGTGTTTTGATTCCGCTTGAGAAGTCGCGCGGAGGCGAGGACGCACCCGAGTTCATTGTCGAACTGGTCTATTTCACCCGTGCAGGCAAGTGGGAGGACAAAGGGAATTATGCCCTGGCTTTGCCTGCGCTCGATCTTCCGGTTTCGCGAACGGGATTGCTGGTCTACTATCCGCCGCGTTTCAGGGTGACGGCTCAGCCGGGGGTATTTCGCACTGAGACATATCAGAATCCTGCGGCAACGGTGTTCGCCGCGGATTCTGGTGTGGCCGCCTCGATGGTTACCGCAGCCAATCCCGGAGTCGGTGGCGGTTTGGGCGGAGCTATCGGATCCGGATCAGGCCCAGGAGTGGAACTGTCCCAGGTCAACCAGCCCATGGATCGGAAGGATGCCGACACGAGAGACCTGGTGGGCAAGTTCTTCGCCAGATCGCAAGGCGCGAGGGCAAAGGGAATACTGCCGATTCGGGTTGATTTCCCGGCTTTCGGGCCATCGCTGTTTCTTGTAGCGGAACTTACCAGCCCAGGACAAGTGCCGTCGTCATCGTTGAACTTTCAGCGCGAGAAAAAGGGAGGTGTGAGATGAGGAACACCGTTATCGGCTATTGGTTGTTAGTCGTTGGTTCGTTCATATTCGCCGCAGGGGCATTGGCCACCGAAAAAGAGGCTTTGCCCACGCCTGACCCTGGTAGTGTCACTCTCACCCTTGAAGAGTTCAACCGTTTGACCGAGCTCGCGAATAAACCGCCAAAGCAGCCTGATCTTCCGCCACTCGTGTACTCGTTGAAGCGTGCTGCGTTGAAATTGAAAGCCGGCGAAGATTCCGCGACGGGCACAATGCAATTTGATGGTGAGGTACTGAAAAAGAGCACAGTCAAAATCCCATTAATTTCAGGGGTGACAGTGTTCGACTCAAACCGTGAAGGCAAAAGTCTTCCCCTGGAGCTTTCCGAGGGAGTCCGGACCGCCGTACTGGCCGGGCCGAACGACTTTTCGATTCAGCTCGAAACCGGCATACCGCTTCGCATCGAGCCGGGACGGGCATCTCTGTCCCTGAATGCGCCGGCCGCGGGAAGCGTCACGCTTTCGCTCGTAGTTCCGGGAGAGCACACGGTGGTTGGAATCAACCCTGGACTCATCACCAGCCGAACATCTGGGGGCGGGCATACCGACATTGAAGCGACGCTCGTCCCGGGACAGCCGGCGAACATCTGGTGGGCGACGCGCGAACTGCCAACGCCGATGGTTCCGCGGGAAGTGCGATTTCTCTCGGAGCTAAAAACGTTGGTGTCTATCAGTGAGTCCGACCTTTCGCTGGCAACTTTGGCTGATGTCACAGTCGTACAAGGCGAGCCGGCTCAGTTCGAGGTTGAAATTCCTGCGGGATACGAAATCACGGGAGTGACCGGGCCATCGCTCGACAGCTGGGAGACACAGCAGGGAGTTTTAGCGCTTAAAGTGAACTCCGCTTCGCAAAAAAACCATGAGTTCCTGATCTCGATGGAACGGCCGCTTTCGGCGAGCAAAGCGGACGCCCCGTTCCTCCGTTTCAGAAATGCGCAGCGGGAGACTGGAGAGGTACTGGTCGAAGGATCCGGCAGCATGGAGATCATCTCCACCGAAGGCGGCAGCCTGAAACGCATGGATGTGAAGGAAGCGAACGTATATTTGCGGTCACTGGCGCACTATCCGCCGCAGGCGGCGTTCCGCTACCACCGGCAGAGCACGGAGCTCCCAACGCTTGCGCTCGAATGGACTCGCTTTGCAGATACTAGCGTACTTGCGGCGGTAGCCGAAGACGCGACCATCACCACGCTTGTTACCTCGGAAGGCAAATCGCTGACGGAAGTAAGGCTGATGGTGAAGAACCAGGCGCAACCATTCCTGAAAGTTGAATTGCCGCCGGGGGCGAGCATTCTTTCGGCGGATGTGGCGGGCGAAAAAGTAAAACCAGTCGAAGGAACCGACGGAAACCGGGTGCCTTTGCTGAGGCCGGGATTTCGGCCGAATGGGCCCTATGAAGTTTCGTTTGTATTCATCCATTCGGGCGCGCCGTTTGCGAAGAAGGGAGGATCGGAACTTGTGCTGCCAGGAATGGATATTCCGGTTGATCTGTTGAACTGGGAAGTATTTTTGCCTGACAGATACAAGGTGAAAGATTTCGGTGGCGACGTGATGGCGGCGGAGTTGGTGCCGACGGCGTTTGTGGAGCGCGGCGAAGGAATGGACAGATTGGCGAGCACTTCGCCGGCCGCCAGCCCGGGAGTGTTCGTGTTCCATGGCACTGTGGGGGGACCGCTCTTACCAGGGCAAATTGGAGGAACGATTCTGGACCCAAGCGGTGCAGCAGTCGCCAACGCTCACGTCACGGTAACGTCTCCCGATACAGGCCTTAAAAGAGATGCTTACACTGACGCGAATGGAAATTGGCTTGCGTATGGATTCGGATCGGGGCAGCTGCAATTCCGCGTCGATTCGCAAGGATTCAAGAGCACGAATCGAAGTTTTTTTTACGACGCCAATCGGCCGCGGTCGAGCAACACTCAACTGCAAGTTGGGACTGCAAACGAAACAGTGACCGTCAGCGCCGAGGCGGTGGGCAGTTATGATGGTGAACGAGAACAGCCGCAGGCAAAAAAGCAGGCGCAACTCGCGCAGAGTGCGCCGTCTGAGAATGTGCTCAACCTTCAGAAGCGAGTGGCGGGCGTTTTGCCGATCGCGGTTGATGTCCCGCACGCGGGCACAGCTTTTCATTTTGTGCGGCCGCTCGTGGTAAATGAAGAGACGAAGGTGACGTTTACTTATAAGAGCCGGGGATAACGTCCATCATCGGTCCAGAGAGGCTCGGGCCGGGAGGACCGCGGCCTCCACGTGCGTTTCTTGCAACTGGGCATCCGTCCAGCGAGCGTATTCCATCACCCGCGCTGGCGGACGCTGATTGAGCAGTTCGCGCCCCATGAATTCCATGTAAGGCGCGACGTGGTGAAAGAATTGTTTGTAGGCCGGGCACAGATAGTTCAGTCCGGGTTCGCCGTCGGGTGTAGTCATGAAGCGATGCTTCGGGCACTCGCCATTGCAGGCGAAGCGGACATCACAATTCTGGCAGTAGGCGGGAAGGGAATCACGCTTGGCGCGACCGAAGGCGGTTTGCTGTTGCGCGGCTCTGAGTGCAGCGAGTCGCTCCTCCATGATGTTGCCGAGTTTGTTTTCCGGATAGACGTAGTGATCGCAGGAGTACAGGTCGCCGTTGTGTTCGAGCGCGAGCGCGTTGCCGCAGGTTTCGGAGAAGACGCACAGGCTGGGTGGCATGCCCAGCCAGAGCTCGAGCGTCACGTCGAAGAGTTGAACGAAATGTTTGCCGACGTCATTTCGGACCCATTGATCAAAAATTGTGCACAGAAAGTTTCCGAACGCCTCTGGTTCAACCGACCAATCCGTTACTTCAGCCCCAGTCTCCGCTGGCCCCAGTAGCACCAGTCCCTCAGGCGATGGCCGCTTTGACTTTTGCTCGACCACTGGGATGAATTGCATAAATCCGCTGCCGATTTGCTTCAGAAGTTCATACACCTCCAGCGGGTGATACGAATTCGTTCGAGTGACGACCGTGAGTGTGTTAAAGCGCACGTTTGCAGCTCTTAAATGCTCGATGCCGCGCATGACGCGGTCGAAGGTGGGCTGCTGGCCTTTGTCTAAGCGATAGGCGTCGTGCAGTTCGCGGGGGCCGTCGACCGATACACCAACCAGAAAATGGTTCGCGGCGAAGAATTCCCCCCAGGCGCCGTCGATTGTGATCCCGTTCGTCTGAAGAGCGTTCTCAATATGTTTTCCGTTCGCGTACTTTTTCTGCAGCTCGAGAGCATTTTCGAACCAGGAAATTCCGAGTAAGGTCGGCTCGCCGCCTTGCCAGGCGAAGCTGACAGTATCGTGAGGCTGAGATTCGATGTATTGGCGGATGTAGGTTTCGAGCACCTCGTCCGGCATCGTCCAATTCTGCGTGCCTGGGTAAAGCTTCTCCTTCTCTAAATAGAAGCAGTACGAGCAATCGAGATTGCACAGCGGACCGGTTGGCTTCGCCATCACCTGATACGAAGCGGAACCAGTTGCGCTTTCAGTCAGGATGCTCATTTCTTTTGTCGTTTCTTGTGCTGCTCTTGTTTTCGTATTTCTTCTTCGGTGAGGAGCTTGGTGGGTGTCCACTTATAGTGGTCATTGGTTTCGTGGCGCAACTCTTCGAGACGCTTGTGAAGTTGGGCGGTTAGTTCGGCGTACTTGGGGTCGCTGTACAGATTGTGCAGTTCGTCGGGATCAGTTTCGAGGTCGTATAACTCGTAGGCATCCTGTGTGAAATATTCAATGTACTTGTAACGCTCGGTACGCACGCCTCGGTGAGGCGGAATGTTTTCATACGCGGGATATTCGTAGTACTCGTAGAGCCAATCTTTGCGCCACTCGACATCGGCGCGTTCGATCAGCGGCATGACGCTCTTGCCTTGAAACGCTGCGGGAATAGACGCTTGGGCCAGGTCGAGTAACGTCGGTGGAATATCAAGATCGAGCGCCATTTTTTCGGAGGTCGTTCCACCTTTGATTCGCCGTGGATAACGGATCATCAACGGGACGCGAATGGATGGCTCGTACATGAGGCGCTTGTCATAGAAGCGATGTTCGCCCAGGAAGAAGCCGTGATCTGAGCTCCAGACGACTGCCGTGTCATCGAGAACGCCTTTTTTCTCGAGCACCGCGAAGATCTGGCCCATGTCTTCGTCATTCGAGAGCACGCCGCAGTAGTGGTCTTTGACCAGTTCCTCGAGCGAGCGCGGTTCGTCGACGCGCAGGAATTGCCAGCCGATTTTGTTGAGGGCATCAACTACACCTTTAGGCTTGCCGGGATATCTGGCGAGATACTCATCGAAACTCGACGGCTTCGGAATCGGAACGCCGTTATATTCGTTCACCATGCGCAAGGGGCGATCGAAGGGCGCGTGCGGCGCGTAGAACCAAAGAAAAATACAAAATGGTTTTTCGTGCGATTGCCCGAGCCACTCCACAGCTTTTTTCGTAAGCAGGTCGTCAACGTATTCGCTGTACGTCCGGGCTGCGCCAAACTTGCCTTTTATGCCTTCGGTGATTACCGGATTCTGATAGTCCGCCTGACCGTAAAAACCGAAGTAGTAATCCCAGTAGCGGTCCATCAAAGCGCCTTCAACGTGCGACTTGCCGATAAAAGCGATCTCGTAACCTGCGTCGCGAATGAGATCGGTAATGATGGGAAATGAATCGGGAACTTTGCTGTGCTGATTGTCAACTGCGCCAGTTACATGCGAATACATCCCGCTGAGAATGGTCGCGCGCGAAGGCAGGCAGAGCGCGTTGGTGACGAAAGCGTTTCGGAATACCACGCCTTCTCGACCGATGCGATCAATGTTTGGAGTGTGAAGGAGGTTGTTTCCCGCGAGCGAGGACTCATCCCAGCGAACGCCCTCGCCGAGGAAGAAGACGAGGTTCGGCCGAGGGCCGGTAACTGCGGCTGCGAGGGTCTTCAAAAGCTGTGGGCTGGCTGCGATTGCCCCAGCGGCGGCTGAGTTCTTGAGGAACGATCTTCGAGAATAACTGCCTTCCTTCATTGCGGATGACCAGTTCGGCAGAACGAAATTCTAGTCTGCGAAAAGCGCCGAAGCAATTTGATGCCTGCATGAGGCTTGACGGCAGTTTTGACGAACTAACTTACGAACTCGCAATGCATGCGCGCTTGAAGCGAGTTATCATTTCACGCTTGCGACAAGCCAAACCGTGGAGGTAGGTAGTGAAAACGATCAAGGGTCCAGCCATTTTTCTGGCGCAGTTTGCCGGAGACGCGTCGCCATTTAGCAACCTTAAAGACATTTCGCAGTGGGCCGCGCGACTGGGATACAAAGGCGTGCAGATCCCTACGTGGGATGCGCGTCTGTTCGACTTGAAGCGCGCGGCGGAGAGCCGGGCTTATTGCGACGAGATCAAGGGAACACTGAAATCGAATGGCGTGGAGGTGACGGAACTCTCTAGCCATCTGCAGGGCCAGTTGATCGCCGTGCATCCGGCGTACGATCAGGCATTCGATGGCTTCGCGCCCGAGTCGCTGCGTGGAAATCCGCCGGCCCGGCGGGAGTGGGCAGTCGAGCAACTTCGACTGGCGGCCCGAGCTTCTGCAAATTTCGGATTAACAGCGCACGTGACATTTTCGGGAGCGTTTGCTTGGCCCTACGTTTATCCGTGGCCGCAACGTCCCTCAGGGCTCATCGAGACCGCGTTTGACGAGCTGGCGAAGAGATGGAAGCCGATTCTGGATTTATACGAAGATGCAGGCGTCGATCTCTGCTTCGAGCTGCATCCGGGAGAAGACCTGCATGACGGCGTGAGCTTTGAGATGTTTCTGGAGCGGCTCGGCGGCCACAAACGCTGCAATATTCTGTTCGATCCGAGTCATTATGTTCTCCAGCAGCTTGATTATCTGGAGTTCATCGACATTTATCACGAGCGAATCAAAATGTTTCACGTGAAGGACGCGGAGTTCCGGCCAACCGGACGCCAGGGAGTTTATGGTGGATATCAACCCTGGATCGCGCGTGCCGGGCGATTCAGATCGTTAGGCGATGGGCAGGTCGATTTCCGTGCGATATTTTCGAAGCTCGCGCAATACGACTTTCCGGGGTGGGCGGTGCTCGAATGGGAGTGCTGCATCAAGAACAGCGAGCAAGGCGCAAAGGAAGGTGCGCCGTTCATCGCGCAGCATATCATTCAGACAGCCGAAC
>Ga0075425_100001457_pt1 | contig 23257 bp, 19 predicted proteins | sample SoiMethybrSBSTD4_FD_75300 | JGI IMG/M metagenome (GOLD analysis project Ga0075425, IMG submission 75300) | Bulk soil microbial communities from a Populus tree surrounding site in Tennessee, USA - Soil MetaG P. TD hybrid SBSTD4 | ecosystem: Environmental > Terrestrial > Soil > Tree plantation... | reverse complement strand
CCTGCGCCGATCGGCGGCGGCAACGTCGTGAGCGGCGGACTGGCGCCCATTCGCGGCGGCGGCGGAAGCATTGCCCCGATTGGCGGCGGGAGCATCGCCCCGATCGGTGGCGGATCGCCGGCGCCGATCGTTCCGAACGACGGTCATGTGAACCGCGGCGGTTGGGATCGCAGCAGCGGCGGCAGCGGCAACACGGGAGCGAGCAACAGTCCGAACAGCTCGTGGCGCGACAAAGTGAATCGTGGAGATCGTGGAGATCGCGGCAACGAAACGACTCCGGTCACCACGCAACCGACGCCTGCTCAGACGTCGCATGACGAATGGCGGCAGCGTGCAACGCGCGGCGGCGAATCCTCCGCGCCGCCGCGCAGCACCGCCCCCGATACGAATGCGCCGAAGCCGCAGCCGCGCGACATCCCGCGCCGCATCATCGACGCCATCGGCGGCGCGCGCCTCCACTCCGGCGACTCCCCCCGCAGCTCGTCGGGCTCCTCGGGCTCCTCGGGGTCGTCGGGCTCGTCGGGCTCCTCCGGCTCGTCCGGCAGCAGCGGCTCGCACGACCACGGCGGCTCGTCGTCCTCCGGCGGCAGTGGCCGCAGCAGCAGCGGCAGCAGCGGCAGCAGCGGTAGCAGCGGCGGAAGTCACGACAGCGGCGGAAGCCACGACAGCGGATCGGGCGGGGGGCATGTCGATCGGAGCAGTAAGCCTGAATAGAAGTGCTGAGGACTGAGGACTGAGGACTGAGTAAGCCTCAGTCCTTTCACCTCAGTCCTCAGTCCTCAGTCCTTTCTTTCGTACAATGCCGCGCGCGGATGACGATTGCCCTATTCTTCGCGCTCTATTGCATCGAAGCCGGCGTTTTCTTCACCATCGTTCCCTGGACGCGCGTCTGGACCGTCAATCCGTGGCTGCATCACTCGATGGCCATCGCGCTTTGGGCCGATAATCCGTTCGTGCGGGGATTCGTGTCGGGATTCGGCGTGGTGCACATCATGATCGGCGTGCGCGACATCGTCGTCTTCGCGCGCGAGCGCCGCGCCAACGCCGGAGAGCAGGAGTAGCGCCATCCGCGTCTTCGATCGCAATCGATTCGTCTGGCCGCTGCTGCTGAGCGTGGTGCTGTTCACGGCGTGGGTGCTTCTCTCTCACGAACCGAAGGCCGTGCCGGCGAATGTGCGCGACGTCTTCGGCAAGAACCTGCAGGTTCTTCACTTCGCGGCCTTCGTCCCGCTGATCATCCTGCTCGTCCGCATCCTCGACACGTTCGCATTCGACGTCGTCATGTCGAGGCGCCGCGGCGTGTCGCCGCCGCCGCTGCTGCGCGACATCGTGGCCATCGGCTTCTACCTGATCTTCTTCACCGCCGCGTTCTCCGTGATATTCGAGAGGAGTGTCGCCACCGTTCTCACCGGAACGACCGTCATCGCGGCAGTTCTCGCGCTCGCGGCGCAGGAGACCCTCGGAAACCTCTTCGCCGGCATCGCCCTTCACATGGAAGACAGCTACGAGGTCGGCGACGTGATCAGGTCGGGCGACTACATCGGCACCGTCGAGACGGTGAGCTGGCGTGCGACCAGGATCCGCACGTTCAACAACGACATCGCCATTCTTCCGAACTCGCTCATCGCGCGCGATCGCCTCGAAGTGCATCCGCGCGGCAACTTCAACGCGCGCGTCCTCTCCGTCGGCATCGACTGGCACGTTGCGCCGGCCGTGGCGATCGACATCCTCTCCAAAGCAGCCGCGCACGTCGAAGGCGTCTCGCGCGAGATGCCGTGCTTCGCGCGCGTCGGCGTGTTCGGCGACTCGTCGGTGACGTACGAGATCAAGTACTTCGTCCGCGACTACTCGCAGCGCGACCGCATCGACGCCGACATTCGCAAGGCTGTTTGGTACGCGATGCGCCGCAACAACATCAGCGTGCCGTTTCCGATCCGCGCGTATCAGCCGTACACGCCGCCCGAAGCGAAGACGAGTCACGATCTTCCGCGCGACGAGGTGGGAAAGATGCTGCGCGGAGTGGAGCTGTTGTCGCCACTGTCGGAAGAGGCGCTCGACACGATTACCGATGCCGCGACGGTGCATTTCTACTCGAAAGGCGAAGCCGTTCTGCGGCACGGCGCGGCCGGCGATTCGATGTTCGTCGTGCACGACGGCGCCGTCTCCGTTCGCGTACAGGAGGAGGAAGTGGCGCGACTCGAATCGGGAAAGGTCTTCGGCGAGATGGCGCTGCTCACCGGCGAAGCGCGCAGCGCCGACGTCGTCGCGCTCACCGACGTCACCGCGATCGAGATCGGAAAATCGGCGCTCGAGCCGACGCTCCACAGCCATCCCGAGCTCGCCGCCGCGCTGTCGCACAAAGTGATGATGCGCCGCGCGCAGCTCGAGAACCTTCGCGCCGACGCGATGCAGGAAGAAGAGAAGACGGTGTTGTCGCGGATTCGCGACTACTTCGGACTCTAAAACTTCTTCAGCATCGCGATCTGCGCCGCATGATAGGTGTTGTGATGCGCGACGCCCTGGAGCATGAACTCGTTCGTGTAGCTCTTGCCGGCGACGTTCGCGTCGATTTGCTCGGAGCTCATGCCGCGCACGACTTCGACGAGCTGCGCGTGCGCGCTCTCCAGTCGCGACAACACGTCGATCCACGGCACGTGGTCGACGCCCGGAAAATCCATCTCCGGCGTGATCTCGAACTGCTCGCCCTGCGCGCGGCGCGCCGCGATCTCGATCCATGCCGCAGCGTGCGCCGTGAGCTCCGCGATCGTGCGCGCGTTGGCGATCGGACGTGCGTTCGCCTGCGCTTCATCGACGCCGTCGAGCATCTTTCGCAGCGGCGTTCCGTGCCACGCGTTGCCGTCGTAGGTACTGGTCAACTGAACGAGAATTCGATCGCTGAGTCGCATCGCGATATTTTACGGTGCACATGAAACGGCTCCTGATCGTCGAGGACAAGGAGTCGCTCGCCTTGATGCTGAAGGAGACCGTCGAGTCTGAAGGACTCGAGGCCGACGTGGCATCGAACGGCAGCGACGCCATGCGGCGTCTCGCGGAAGGGCGCCGCTATCTCGCCGTCGTCACCGACCTGCGCTTGCCCGGCGCCGACGGCATCGCCGTTCTCAAGCAGGCCAGGGAGAGCGATCCGGAATGCCCGGTGATCGTGATGACGGCGTACGGCACGATCGACAACGCCGTCGAAGCGATGAAGCTCGGCGCGTTCGACTTCATCCAGAAGCCGCTCGACGTCGATCATCTGATCCTGCTGCTCCGCCGCTGCCGCGAACATCGCGAGCTGCTGCACGAGAACCTGCTGCTGAAAGAAGAGTTCCAGACCCGCTACGGATTGCCGTCGATCATCGGCGAGTCGCCATCGATCGTCGGCGTCTCGCAATCGATCCAGCGCGTGGCGCCGACCGATTCGACCGTGTTGCTTCAAGGCGAGTCGGGAACGGGCAAGGAGTTGTTCGCGCGCGCGATCCATCAACTCTCCGCGCGCCGCAATCGTCCCTTCGTCGCCATCAACTGCGCGGCCATTCCCGACACGCTCATCGAGAACGAGCTTTTCGGACATGAGAAAGGCTCGTTCACCGGCGCGACGGCGCGCCAGCTCGGGAAGTTCGAGCTCGCCGACTCCGGCACCATCTTCCTCGACGAGATCGGAGACCTCGGCAGCGCCGTGCAGTCGAAACTGCTCCGCGTCCTGCAGGAGCGCAGCTTCGAGCGCATCGGCGGCACGTCGACGATCGATGTCGACGTACGCGTGATCTGCGCGACGAATCGCAATCTCGCCGACGACGTGAAGAGCGGCCGCTTTCGCGAAGACCTGTTCTTCCGCGTGAACGTTTTTCCCGTGACCATTCCGCCGCTGCGCGCGCGCAAGGAAGACGTCGACGCGCTGACCGATTTTTTCCTGCAGCGATTCGCGCGCGAGCTCGGGAAGGCCTCGTTGAAAATCAGCGACGCCGCGCGCGCCGCTTTGCGCGCGCATGATTGGCCGGGAAACATCCGCGAGCTGGAGAACTGCATCGAGCGCGCGGCGATCTTGTGCGACGACAGCACGATCGAGCCGCGCGACCTGTCGCTCGCGCCTTCACGCGATGGGAGCGATGCACTCCGTGAGTCGCTCGATCTCAGCGGAACATTGAGCGATGCGACGGAGCGCGTCACGCAAGTCGTCGAGCGGATGAAGATCGAAGACGCGTTGCGCCGCACGAGCTCGCGCAATGAGGCCGCCGAAGTGTTGGGCATTGCGCCGCGCACGCTCGCTGCGAAGATGAAAGAGCTCGGCCTTGAGTGATCCGATTCCCACGTCGCAAGACGTGATCGCATTCCTCAACGCACGCTTCGCCGAGCGTGGACTGTCTCATCGCGTTTCCGCGCTCGCGGTGCTGCCGTACGTGAATCCGATGTGGCTGGCGAATTGGGACGTGCCGGAGCTCGCGAACGTCGCTGAAGCCGAGGACGACATCCGCGAAGCGCGCTGGCGATTCCCGCAGGTCACCGAATAGACCTCGTCCTCACCGAAACGCCGCTCGAACTGCAGACACGGTTGCCGCGCATCGAACGCGCGCGCGTCAGGCTCGCTGCGATGCACGATCACGAGCTCGCATCCATACTTCGCGAGCTGTTCGGCGAAGCCGGCGCGATATTCGATCGGCCACAGCATCCGATGCACCGGCGGCTCGAATCCCGACGTGCCGCAGAAGTTCGGCACGCCATGAATCGTCTCCGCGTAGACGTACTCCCCTTCCAGTCCGAATCGCCCGACCATCGGCACCTCGGCGATCGCGCGCGGCTTCGTCGCCGCGATCCAGCGATACAGCTCGACATGTTGCGGCGTGTACGACTGCCACGCGATCACCGGCGCGACGTCGACGATCGCCAGCGCAAGAATGACGATCGCGAATCGCCTGAAACGCGCCGCGCCGATCGCCGCCCAAATCGCGAGACCGACATACGCGATCATCGCCCACCGCGCCGGCACGCGCGACGCGCGGAACGGCTCGACGACGCGAAAGAGAAACGAGTGAAAGAACGCGCGCTCGCCGAAAGAGCCGAGGACGCCGATGAAGATCCAGAGCGCGACGGCCCATTCTTCGATGGTGAAACGCGATCGCAGAATCGCAGCGCGCCATTTCGCGCGGTAGTAGACGATCGCGCCGACTGCGAGAAGCATCATAGGGACGTCGTATCCGCGGAACGCGATGACAGCAAGAAGCCCGGTCCCCTCGCCCCGCGCCAGCGGGGAGAGGGGATGAAGGGGTGAGGGGCGATACAAAGCAAGCAGCGGCAGCACGATCATCAGGAGTCCCGGAAACACCGCCCTCTCCGCATGCCGCCACGCATCGGGCGCGACATGCCTCCACACCGCACTCCGTCCCGATGCGACGAACCAATCCAACGCATTCGCCGAAGCCGCAAGTGACTCGCCCGACCGCCGCGTCATTCCGTACTCGTGCGCGACGAGCTGATACGGGATCAGCACCGGCACGAGCGCACAACACACAATTGCAGTCGCGATCAAAGCGCGCTTGTAGTGAAGAAACCCATCGAATGCGGCGAAGAAAATCAACGTGATCGCGATCGCCGTTCCGCCAAACAGCAACCAGTACACATTCGTCAGTCCGTTCATCAGAAACGCGCCGGCGAACAACGCCGCGCGAAACGTCGATGGCCCGCGCCGGTAGAAGATCAGCGCCGCCAGCATCAGCGGCAGCCACTCCGACGAGATGATCTGCACGTGCGACAGGTGATCCCACTTGAACGGCACGAACGCGTACAACACGCCCGCAACGAGCGATGGAATCGTCGCGCGCGTGAACAAGCGTGCGAGCACGAACGCGCCGTAACCCGACAGGGCAAATCCGAGGAGCATGGCGATGTTGTGGAGGGCGAGCGGAGGGAGGGAGGCGAACGGCGCGACGAGCAGCGCGACGCCGAGCATGTTCTCGCTGTACGCGAGCGCGTGCTTGCCGGGATAGAGAATCGGCGCTTCGAATCCGTGGCGGAGGAACGAGTGCAGATCCCAATCGAGAATGAACGAGTTGAGCAGCGGATCGCCGATGTCGGAGAGCGTCGTGTCGAGATGCGCGGCCATCGGCCACGTGAATGCAATCGCCAGAGCGAGAAAGAAGAGAGCGACCGCCGCTTCGCGCGCGACCTTCAATCCCATTCCACCGGGATGTCGATCCATCGCGACACGTTTCCTGCGCCGTCGACGATTTCGATTTGCAGGTTGATGTTGCGCGCCATTCCCTTCGGCCGCTTCGGAATGGTCACTTCGAATCCGGGCTGTTTCACCAGTGGGTACCACGGCCATCGCCCGAGCACGTCGGGGCGGTCGAGAAACGTCGCGTCGTAAACGCGCTCGCCGCCGTTGATGCGAACGCGCACGCTGGCGATGCCGTTCGGCGACAGCGCCCATCCCGCCACGCGCAGCGGACCGTGATGCGTCGAGTCGGAGCGCGGCTGATCGAGACTCCAGAATGTCGACGCGTTGTACGTCGGCTCGTCGCGCAGGAAGCGCTGCGCTTCCTGATCTTGCGTGAAGCCGGCGGCGTCGAGCGGCTGCGGATCGCGGAATCGCTGCCAGTCCGGCGACACATGCGTCAGCGCGAATACGTAGTCGCCCTCGATCCAATGATCGAATCGCTGCACGAACGCGAGTCGTCCGCTCGCCACTTCTTCGTTCAGCCAGCGCATCGTGGCCTTGCGTTGATCGCCGAGCCAGTCGGCGTGCACGACGATCAGCTCGCAGTGATGCTGCTCCAGCTCCGTGAGAAAGACGTCGTTGAATTCGCCGCGCTCCGTCATCTCGCGAAGCCGCTGGTGCAGCGGCGGCTCGAATCCCGACGTGCCGTTCATGATCGGCTGGTGATGCTCCGTCGAGCCGAAGAGGTAGAACCACTGGCAATACCATCCGCTCGTCGGCAGCTCCATCACCAGGCCGTGAAGCGGCGCCGTCTTCAGCCACTGAACGACCGGCGGCTGATCGATGATCATCTGCTGCCACTGCACGCGCGTCGAGACGTCGAGGAGAGACGCGACCGCGATCGCAATCGCAGTCGCGCTCCACTTCAATCCGCGGCGCAGGCGGAGCAGCAGATCGACGCCGAGGGACGACCAGACGACGAGGCCGACATAGGTGTCGCAGGCCCAGCGCGCGGGAACGCGGAGGCCGCGGAACGCTTCGACGTGGCGATAGAGAAACTCGTGAAGGACGCCGTGCAGTCCGAGTGAGCCGAGGACGCCGATGACGATCCAGAGCAATGCAGCCCACTGTTCAGAATCGAAGCGCGATTCTTTGAACCAGTCGCGCAGGTTCTTGTGTCCGAACGCGCGCGGGAAGCGAATGCTCAGTCGCGCCAGGATGGCGAGAAGGAGATAGAACGCGGGAAGCGCGGCGTTGTCGATGGAGATGAAACGGCGGTGGAAGAGGCGGATCTCGAAGTTGTTCGCGATCGCCCCGATGTAAGTGGCGATCGCGAAGATCACGATGAGGACGTCGAGGACTCGCAGCAGGCCTTCACCGCGCCTTCGGCCGCTCACTCCCGGTTGCGGTTGGCGAGGATTCTTGTAGAGGAACAGCGCCGCGAGCGCGAGGAAGATCGGCATCGCGCCGGGGAAAAGCTTTCGCTCCGCGTGCGACTCGACGTCCGCGCCGATGTTCCCCCACATCACGTTTCGCGGCGTGGCGTACAGCCAGTCTTCCCACGTCGCGGAGTAGAAGAGCACTTCGTCCGGCGAGCGCTTCGCGTTGTACGCGTGCGACACCGCGCGATACGGCAGCAGGAACGGCAGCAGGATTGCCGATCCGATCGCGAGCGCCGCCACGACGCGCGCGAGCGTCTTCCAGCCGCGCCACTCCACGAGCGCGAAGAACACGATCGTCACCGCCAGCGCGAACGAGCCGAAGAGCAGCCAGTGGATGTTCGTCAGTCCGTTCGCCACGAACGCGGCGCCGAGCCAAACCGCGCCCCACGTCGTCGGTCTTCGCCAATACGCGAAGAACGCAGCGAGCATCAGCGGAATCCATCCGCTCCAGATGATTTGAATGTGCGACAGGTGATCGAACTTGAACTGGCAGAACGCGAACAGGACGCCTGCGACCATCGACGCGAACAACGAGCGTCCGCAGACGCGCGCCAGCACCGACGCGCCGTATCCGGCGAGCGCGAAGCCGAGGAGGAAGGCGATGTTGTAGACGAGCATCGGCCCGGCGCCGAAGAGATGGAAGGGGAGCGTGATGAGCGCGGGCGCGACGAGGTTCTCGCTGTATGCGAGCGGATAGAGCGACGGAACGTACAGCGGTGCATCGAACAGATGCAGCGGCTTGTGCGTGAGCGCGTATTGATCCCAATCGATGATGAATGTGTTGAGGATCGGATCGCCCATGTCCGGCACGGCGGTGCGCAGGTTCCGCGCGAACGGCCACGTCAGGACGACGGAGAAAACGACAAAAACCACGAAGATCGCGGCTTCTCGTAAAACGCGGCGCAACATCAAGTTGGCTCCGAATCGTGAGCCCGATCACGGCACCGACCTCGACTAGAGCTAATATTGCGGCGGTCCATTCAACCTTCTGGAGGTCCCGTGTCCAAATTGACGAGAGCCATTGTCTGTCTGTTCCTATTGTGCGCGGCGGCGCCTCTGTTCGCCGCGTCATACTTCGTCCCGGAAGACCGCGTGCTGATCCAGGAGGCTGAGCGCATCGTCATCGCCACCGCGATGTCGTCGCACGGCGAGATCACATCCAATGGAGTCCGCACCATTACTGATCTTCGCATCGAACAGGTCTTGAAGGGTGATGCCCCCGCAGGCGATACGCTGCGTCTTTACACGATCGGCGGCATTGCTGGCAACGAGCATGTCGTCGTTTTCGGCGCGCCGCAGTATCGCGACGGACAGCGCTATCTCATTTTCACCGAGACGACCATGCATGGCGAAGAGACCACGCTCGCTCTCGCCCTCGGCAAGTTCGCGCTGATCCCGGATCTCACGGGACGCGTGATCGCGACGCACGACGATTTCGATCTCGTCGGCTACGACAGCAACTACGAGCCGTACGTCGATCAGCCGCGCGACGCGACGCGCTTCATCAACTACATCCACGAGATCGTCGATCACGCCGGCCTCACGAACCCGCAAGTCGACTACATGCTCGATCAGCACGACATCGTGAAGCCGTTTCCGCGCGCGGTCGCGGAGTCGCATCAGGCCGCGCCGCTCGCATTCACGATGAACTCCTACCTCGGCATTCAGGGACAGATCTATCGCTGGCAGACGCCGACCGCGTCGTTCAAACGCAACGGCACGCAGCCGGGCGTCGACGGTCCGGGCGCCGCAGCGACCGGCGCCGCCGCTTGGACGAACGATCCGAACTCGAACGTCAACTACAGCGTGCAGGCCGCGACGACGGTGAACTGTGTGGGCGTCGCGGCGAACGTTTCGCCGTGCGGCGGCCTGCGTGGCGCCGACGGATCGAATACCGTCCTCTTCAACGATCCGAACAACGAGCTGCCGCCATCGTTCAATGGCGCCGTCGGTGGCATCACCGCGATCGCCGGAAGCTTCCCATTGCCGGATGGATCGGGCAGCGCGTTCAATCCGTCCGAGGTCGACGCCGTCGTGAGCGACACATTCTCGCCGGCGGCGCAGAACTGCATCAACTCCGTTCTGACTCACGAGCTCGGACACACCCTCGGCTTCCGTCACTCCGATAAGAATCAAAACGACAGTGCCGCGTGCGCCGCCCCGCTCGACTGCTCGAGCTCCGCGATCATGACCTCGGTCACGCAGTGCTCGTTCAACGGCAATCTTCAGACGTGGGACACGAACGCGGTGCAGACCGTGTACGGCAGCGGTCCCGTTTGCACGAATCCCGGCATCAGCTCGCAGCCGACCGGTTCGACGATCACGCAGGGACAGAGCGCAAATCTCAGCGTTACTGCGACGGGAACCAGTCCGACGTATCAGTGGTACGTCGGCAATCCACCGACGACGACGAGCCCCGTGCCGAGCGGCACGAGCGCATCGATTTTCGTCAATCCGACGACGACGACGACCTACTGGGTCCGCGTCAGCGCATGCGCTACGTCCGTCGACAGCAACGCTGCCACCGTCACCGTCAATCAGCCCGTCTGCAACCCGCCGCAGATCACCGGGCAGCCGCAAAATCAGACGACGACGTCCGGCAACTCCGCGCAGCTCACCGTCAGCGCCACCGGCACTTCGCTCACGTATCAGTGGTTCACCGGAAACAGCGGCGACACTTCGAGCCCGGTTCAGGGCGGCACGTTCGCCACGATCTTCGTCAGCCCGACGACGACGACGAATTACTGGGTACGCGTCAGCGGTCAGTGCGGAACGCCGCAGAACAGCAACACCGTCACCGTGACGGTCGGACAGTGCCTGACGCCGTCGATCGTCGGCGCGTCGGCGGTCCCGTCATCCATTCAAGTCGGCCAGAGCGCCACTCTCTCAGCAACGATCACGAATGCCGGAGGCGGATCGCAGTGGTACCTCGGAACGCCGCCGGACAAATCGAATCCGTTGCCGCAGAGCGGCCCGACGCAGATCGTCAGTCCGACGGTCACGACAAACTACTGGCTGCAGGCGGTGAGTAGTTGCGGCGCTGCGTCGGTCAACAGCGGCATCGTGACCGTGACCGTCGGCAGCACACCGCCGCCGTGCGTGCCGCCGTCGATCTCGACGCAGCCGTCGAGCCAGCAAGTCGTCACCGGTCTTCCGACGACGCTCAACGTAACCGCGAGCGGAACGGCGACGCTGCACTACCAGTGGTACAAGGGAGCAGCGGGCAACAAGTCGACGCCTGTCGGCACCGACTCGTCGTCGTTCACGACGGATGCGATCAACTCCACGACGCAGTACTGGGTCGAGGTGACGAATAGCTGCACGAACGGCGTCGCGCAAAGCGCAGCGGCGACTCTGACTCCGTTCGTCAGCCGCCATCGCTCATCGCGACACTAGAGTCCCAACAAACGCTCGATGAATGGGGCGATGCCGGTCTGCGGCATCGCCTCGATTTTTTGCGGCGGAATCATCACTCCCTCGGCACCGAGCGTCGTGTGAAACTCCGGATGTGAGTTGAGGCCGCCGTGTTGCCCGGCGTACGGCGGCTTCACGAACGGGTCGCCGTTTGCGGACGTGAGCGCGAATCGCGGATACGCGAACGCGACGAGATCACCGCTGTTCGGATGCGATTGCGCCGTCTTGCGATCGACGCGCTCGAAGACGAGCGCGCCGTCGGGCGCGCGCAGCGTCGTCAACTTGTTGACCAGTGCGTCGGTGTCGTCGTCGCCGCTGAAGCGATAGAAGTGGACGACGTTGCCGTTCGCGAACGCCGACCACTGCGGCTCGTTCCAATCTTTGAGAATGCGGGTCAGGTGCACTTCGGTATCGACCGGCGCGAGTCCGTGATCTCCGGTGATCACGATCGCGCCGCCGGCATCGCGACGAAAGATCGCCACGGCGCGATCGAACGCCGCCATGGCGGCGCGGCGCACCGGCTCGCCGGCGGGAGTGAGGAACTGATGCTGCGCGGTGTCAACGATTGGCTCGTAAACCAGAAGCAGATCGAAGTCGCGCGTCGTCATCGCGTAGTCGGCAACTCTCGTCAGGAAATCGGCGAGGCGCTCGTTCTGATCGGTGAGTGTGTCCGCTCCGATCTCGCCGGTGCGCGCACTCACTTCGTCCGCCGCGCCGGGCCAGAAGCCGATCTTCTCGTCGATCTCGCGAACGAATGCGGCGTCGCCGCGCGTACGCGAGATCGCGCCCCAGTAAATCGTCATCGACGCGAGCGATGGATCGAAGTTCAGGATCTTCGACCATGAACCGAAACCTTGCTCCGACACCGCGAACCATCGTTTCGCATCGACCGGCGACTCGATGCCTCCTGCTTCGACGAAGAACGTGTCGTAGTTCGTGACGTTGTCGTTCGTCGAGTCGTACGCGACGAGATCGACGTCCTCCGACGCCGCATTCGGCGCGCTCCAGGCGATGCGCGTCCGCATCACGGTGCTGTACGACGGATGCCGCGCCGACGGCGTGCCCCAGGTCGGCGGCAGCCAGTTCGGATGAAAGTCGTCGTGCGTGAGGTGAATCACGCGGGGACGCGTGAGCGGCATCGACCAGCCGATGCCGAAGTCGGTCGAGTGCCGCGGCGACGCCCAGTCGTAAAACGGAAAGGCGATGCTGCCGACGCGTTTACCCGCGCGGCGCGCCACGTCGACGATCGTCTCGACGGCGATGTCGGAGTCGAGTCCACGCGCGACGGCGTCGCGCGGCGTTCCCGGCGCGTGATAGATGTTCGAGACGATGCCGGTTTGGTCCGGGGTCTGGCCGGTGAGGATCGCGGCATGCGTCGACGACGTCGCCGTCGGCTCGACCGGAATCACCCGCGCGACACGCACCGGCATCTGCTCGAATGACGGCGCGCCGAAACGTTGCACTTCATCGGCACCGAGTCCGTCGAACGACACGAGCACGACACGCTTTGCCGCGCCCGTCGTCACCAACTGTGGCGCCGCCGCCCTCGGCGGCGCAGGGACGGGAGGTGGCGGCGGCGGAGTGCTGCACGAGACGAGAATGCAGAATGCAGAAGGCAGAAGGCAGAAAACGCTCTCGCGTCTCTTCTGCCTTCTGCATTCTGCATTCTGCATTCGTTCTTACTTGCTCTTCAGACTCGCCACAACCCGATCCCGATACTCTTTCGCCTTGGCGAGCGTCGACGGCACATCGACAGTCAACACCTTGCGATCGCGCATCAGGATCTTGCCGTCGACGATCGTGTCGACGACGTTGGCGCCATCCGCTGCGTAGACGATCGCCGATTCGACCGAGTAGACCGGCTGCGTCTTCGCTTGCTGCAAATCGACGACGATCACGTCCGCTCGCTTGCCCGTTTCGAGCGTGCCGATCTTGTCGCCCATGTTGAGCGCGCGCGCACCGCCGATCGTGGCCATCTCGAGCACATCGCGCGCGCTGAGCGCTTTCGGATCGCCGCGCATCACTTTCTGCAGTCGCGCGGCGCTGGCCATCTCTTCGAACATGTCGAGGTTGTTGTTCGAGCCCGCCGGCCCGTCGGTCCCGAGGCCGACGTCGACACCGGCGCTGCGCATCGCGGCGACCGGTGCGACGCCCGATGCGAGCATCTCGTTCGATTCGGGGCAATGCGCGACGCCGGTCTTCCGCTGCGCGAGCGTCTTGATCTCGTCGGGCGTGAGCCACACGCCGTGCGCGGCGAGCACGTCGTCGCCGAGGAATCCGATCGATTCGAGATAGACGCCGGGCGTCATGTTGTTGTGCTTCTCGGCGACCTGCTGCAGCTCGTTCTTCGTTTCGGAAACGTGAATGAGAATCGGCGCGCCGAGCTTGGTCGCGAGCGCGCGCACTTGCTTGAGGTGATCCTCGGAAACCGTGAACGGCGCGTGCGGCGCGAGCGCCGGCGTGATGAGGCGATCGCCTTTCCACTGCTTCACGTAGTCGCGGATGTATTTCACCGCGTCGTCCCACGTTTTGTTGTCGGCGACCGGGAAGTCGATCATCGTCTCGCCGAGGACGCCGCGCAGGCCGGCCGCTTTCGTCTCGCGCGCGATGTCGGACTCGAAGTAGTACATGTCGGCGAACGTCGTCGTTCCCGACTGGATCATCTCGATCGCGCCTAGGCGCGTGCCCCACTTCACGAAGTCGCGCGAGACGTTTTTCGCTTCGGCGGGGAAGATGAAGTTCGTGAGCCAGTCCATCAGATCGCGGTCGTCGGCGATGCCGCGAAAGAGCGTCATCGGCACGTGCGTGTGGGCGTTGACGAAGCCGGGCAGCACGGCCATGCCGCGCGCGTGAATGGTCGTCTTCGCGTGATAGGCGGCGTCGATCTTCGACGACGGTCCGACGGCGACGATCTTGCCGCCGGCGATGGCGACGGAACCGTTCTCGATGTCAGGTCCGGCGATCGTGATGACGGTGCCGCCGGTGATGAGGATATCGGCTTCTTTGGCGTTCGCGGCGAATGCGAAGAGAAGGATCAGTAGAATGCGGCGCAACTATTCCTCCAGCGAGAAGTAGAACGGGTGGGGGAAGAGCGTCGAGAGCTTGTAGTCGATCCGTTGACCTTTGAGGTTGGCCAGGGCGATGTCGATGTCGCCGCAGTACTCCCACATGAGCTGCCGGCACGGCCCGCACGGCGTCCCCGGCTCGTCGCTCTGCGTGATGACGACGATGGAGTCGAACTCGCGCTCCCCCGCCGCGAGCGCCGAAAGCAACGCGACGCGCTCCGCGCAGACCGTCAGACCGTACGTGCAGTTCTCGACGTTGCAGCCGCGAAAGACCTTCCCGCCTTTCGTCCGCAACGCCGCGCCGACTTTGAATTTGGAGAAGGGAGCGACCGCGTTTTCACGCGCCTGAATCGCTTCCTCGATGAGGGACTGGTCGATGGGCATGGGGCGTACGGTAGCATAATGATTCTGATGACGGCGGCTGTTGCGACGCCTACGATCGAGGAGATCGTCGGCGGGAAAACGGACTACTCCGAGTTGCGGCGCGCCGAGCACGCGATGTCGAGATCGATCTGAATTTCGTCTGCGAATCAACGCCGCCGGTCTAGCTCCTCGTACACATCCCCCCACCCAACTCCTTCATTCACCATCAACGCCGACACGTGATACACGAGATCGGCGAGCTCGCTCACCAGCCGTTCTCGCGACTCGCCTTTCGCGGCGATTACCACCTCGGTCGCTTCCTCTCCGACCTTCTTGAGGATCTTGTCGCGGCCTTCGTTGAAGAGGTACGCGGAGTACGAGCCTTCGGGACGTTTTTCGTAGCGATCGCGCAGCACTGACATCAAGCGCTCGAGCGGGAGGGGCGGCACGTCGGCGAAGCAGGAGACAGCGCCGGTGTGGCACGCAGGGCCGCGCGGCTCGACTGACACGACGAACGCATCGTCATCGCAGTCGTGCGCGATGTGGACGACTTTTTGTGTGTTGCCGCTCGTCGCCCCTTTGTGCCACAGCTCGTTGCGCGAGCGCGACCAGAACCAGGTCTCGCCGGTCTCGATCGTCTTCTGCAGCGACTCTTCGCTCATGTAGGCGAGCGTGAGAACCGCGCCGGTTTTCGCGTCGCGGACGATTGCGGGCGTGAGCTTCATCGCGTTGGAATCCCTTCTTGCGCGAGGTACTGCTTGACGTCGCGCACGGTGAGCACGCCGTCGTGAAAGAGCGATGCGGCGAGGACGGCACGCGCGCCACCGGACTCGATGGCATCACGAAAGTCTTCGAGCTTGCCGGCGCCGCCGGAGGCGATGACGCCGATTTTGAGCGCGCTGGTGACACTGCGAAGGAGCTCGATGTCGTAGCCGATGTTCGTGCCGTCGCGGTCGACCGACGTCAGCAGAATCTCGCCGGCGCCGAGCGACTCCGCGCGCTTGCACCACTCCACCGCGTTGATGCCGGTCGATTCCTTTCCGCTGCGCACCATCACCTCGCCGTTGCGCGCGTCGCACGACAGCACGACCGCTTGCACGCCGAACTCGGAGGCGCAGCGTTCGATGAGCGACGGATCGCGAATCGCGGCGGTGTTGATGGCGACGCGATCGGCGCCGGCGCGAAGCAGCGCGCGAAAGTCTTCGACGCTGCGAACGCCGCCGCCAACTGTCAGCGGAATGAACAGCGCTTCGGCGACTCGGTGGACGGTCTCAATGGCGATGTTGCGATTCGCGTCGGTCGCGGAGATGTCGAGGATCACGAGCTCGTCGGCGCCTTCCGCTTCGTAGCGCTTCGCGCACTCGACCGGATCGCCGGCGTCGCGAATGTTGATGAAGTTAATTCCTTTCACGACGCGGCCGTCGCGCACGTCGAGGCAGGGGATGATGCGCTCGGGAATCGCGTTCGGCATCGAGGCGCGCAGGCTCGCGGTCGCGAGATCGACGCGCCCTTCGAGCAACGCCTTGCCGATCACGCATGCGCCGACGTTGCGGAGCCGCGCGAGCGAGACGACGTCGCTCACGCTCGAGACGCCGCCCGACGCGATCACGCGCACGTTCGCGGGAAGCGCGCGATACATCGCGAACGACGGTCCGCGCAGGACGCCGTCGCGCGAGATGTCGGTGATGAGCACTTCTTCGATACCGAGCGACGTGATCGACGCGAGCACTTCATCGAGTGTCGCTCGCGACGCTCGCGACCATCCGGCCACACGCACTTCGCCGTCGAGCACATCGACCGCGGCGACGACGCGCTGCGCTCCGGCATCCTCGACGATCGCCTGCAGCACGTCGGGCGAGTCGGCGGCCACCGTTCCGATGACCACTTTTTGTGCACCGCAGTCGAGCCATCGCCGCGCGTCGCCGACCGAACGAATTCCGCCGCCGACTTGCACGCGCAGATCGCGCGCCGCGAGGCGCTTCACCGTCTGCGTCTCGAGCGGCTGGCCCGATCGCGATGCTTCGAGATCGACGACGTGCAGTCGCGATTCATCCGGCACGTTCAGCGAGCCGAGGACCGACTCCGGATCGCCGTACACCTTCGCCGTCGAGAAATCGCCGCGCGTCAGTCGGACGACGGAGCCATTGAGGAGATCGAGCGAGGGAATCACATCCATGCGACGAAGTTCCTCAACACGCGGATTCCTGCAGTCGACGATTTCTCGGGATGAAACTGAACGCCGAATACGCGATCGCGTTGCACGGCGGCCGTGAATGCGCCGCCGTAGTCGGCGCGCGCGATCTCGTTCGCGCTCGACGAGACGGCGTAGGAGTTGACGAAGTAAAACGACGTGCCGTTGCTGATGCCGTCGAAAAGCGGCGACGGTGTGACGGTCACGCGATTCCATCCGATCTGCGGGACAGGAAGCGGACCGTGATACTGCGTCACTTCGCCGTCGATGAGTCCGAGGCCGCGGGTGAAGCCCATTTCGTGCGACGCCTCGAACAGGAGTTGATGTCCGACGCAGACGCCGAGAAGTGTTGCGCCCGACGCGACGGCGTCGCGCAGCGCGACGTCGATGCGCGTGTCAATCAGCCACAGCATCGCTGCGGCAAAGCTGCCGACGCCCGGCAGCACGATCTTTCGTGCGCTCGCGATCGCAGCAGCATCGCGCGTGACGTGCAGCTCTGCGCCGGCGGCGCGCAAGCCGCGGGCGATGTTCGCGACGTTCGCGACTGGCGAGTCGATCAGCGTCACGTTCACAAAACGCCCTTCGTGCTCGGCACGTCGGCGGAGACGACCGTCTTCGCCTCGCGCACCGCGATCGCGAACGCCTTGAAGATCGCCTCGGCGGCGTGATGTCCGTTGCGGCCGCGAATCAGATCGACGTGGATGTTGCACGCGCACTTGTTCGCGAACGACTTGAAGAACTCCTCGACGAGCGCGAACGGAAAATCTTTGTGGATGAGGAGCATCTCGCGGTCGAGCGGCACTTCGAAGACGAGGTACGGTCGGCCGGCGAAGTCGACGACGACGCGCGCCAGCGCTTCGTCGAGCGGAACATACGCGTGGCCGAAGCGGCGGATGCCGCGCTTGTCGCCGAGGGCTTGCGCGAACGTTTCGCCGAGGACGAGGCCGACGTCTTCGACGGTGTGGTGATAGTCGATGTGCGTGTCGCCGGTGGCGACGACGTCGAGATCGGTGCGCGAGTGACGGGCGATCGTATCGAGCATGTGCGAAAGGAAGCCGACCGGCGTTTCGATTCGCGAGATACCGGTGCCGTCGAGATCGACGGTTGCGGCGACGCTCGTTTCCTTCGTGGTGCGCGTAATGGTGGCGGTGCGTGTCACGACGGCCTCCGGTCGCCCTCGTCCGCCGGCGCGGCGGTTGCCGCGCTCACGCGCGGCTGGGCGGACGAGGCGTCCGCCCCTCCGAGGAGTGCCTCCAGGAACCGATCGTTCTCTTCCGGAGTCCCGACCGACACGCGCAGCGCGTTCGCGTACTCGCGAATCAGAATCCCGCGATCGCAAAGTGCTTCGAACACGCGCTTCGGCTCGGCGACCTTGAAGAAGATGAAGTTCGCCGCCGATGGAAACGCGATGACGCCGTCGATCGAGCGCATCACCTCGAACATCCGATTCCGCTCGCTGATCGCGTTCGCCACGTTGCGCGCGCGGATCGACGGATCCTCGAGCGCGGCGATGGCGATCGCTTCGCTGATCACGTTCAGCGAGTAGGGGAGTTTCACTTTGCGGATCTCGCGCGCGGTCGCTGCAGTCGTCGCGAGCCAGCCGACGCGCAGCGCCGCGAGGCCCCACGCTTTCGAAAATGTCGAGAGAGTGACGAGACGATCGTTCAGCGGCGGAAGCGAGTCGAGCGCGAAGTCGCCGTATGCGCGATCGAAGAGCACCGTGGCGCCGCTGTCGAGCAGTTTCTCGATGCCGCCGTTCGGCAGCACGCTGCCGGTCGGATTATTCGGCGAGCAGACGATGACGACTTCCGCATTCGCGGCCAGCATGGCCTCGAGCGGGAGAAACCCGGTCGCGGGATCGATGTCGATGGCGACGACGTCACCGCCTGCGATCGTCACGAGCTTCTCGTACAGCGCGAACGTCGGCTTCGGCAGCGCGACGCGCGTGCCGGGACCGACGAACGTCGCGATCGTCGCCGCGAGCAGCTCATTCGAGCCGTTGCCGACCAGGATGTTGTCCGCGCTGAAGCCGTACGCTTTCGCGATCGCCTCGCGCAGCGCGCTGCACTCGAACTCGGGGTAGAGGTTCCACTCGCGCTCCGCAACTTTCGCCAGCACGCGATCTTTAACCTCGCGCGGCAAGTCGAACGGCGATTCATTCTGATTGAGCTTCACCTGGGCATCGCGAAGCTCCAACGTGTACGCGATCATCGCCGCTACGACGCTGCGAGACATGACGTCCTCCTCTTCTCCATCGACGCCGCGTGCGCGGGCAGCCCTTCGAATTTCGCGATCGCCTCGCCACTCGGCGCGATCGCCATCAGCTCCTCCGCCGTCAGCGAGATGACGTTCGAGCGCTTCACGAAGTCGTAGACGCCGAGGGGGGAGAAGAAGCGCGCGCTGCCGGCGGTGGGGAGGACGTGATTGGAGCCGATGATGTAGTCGCCGCTCGCGGGTGGCGAGAAGGGGCCGCAGTAGATGGCGCCGCAGTTTTCGGCGAGCTCCGCGAGCGCTTGCGGATCGCGCGTCTGAATCGAGAGGTGCTCGGGCGCGATGCGATTGGCGATGGCGATCGCTTCTTCGCGCGTGTCGACGACGAACGTTTGCGATGCGCGCACGTCGAATCGCGTGCCAATCGAGATGCACGTGACGACGGAATCGGCGCCGTGCTCCTGTTGCGCGTCGAGGTCGGCCTGGATGAATTGCGGATCGGCGGTGTCGTCGGCGATGACGACGAGCTCCGTCGGCCCGGCGGTCATGTCGATGCCGACTTCGCCGATCAATCGCATCTTCGCCGCGGTGACGTACGAGTTGCCGGGGCCGACGATCTTGTCGACGCGCTCGAGCGATTCGGTGCCGAGGGCGAGCGCTGCGATTGCTGCTGCGCCGCCGGATCGATAGATGGTCTCGACGCCGAGCTTCTTGCAGACGTAGTGCAGCTCGTCGCGCGACGCGGCGCTGTACGTCGTGGCCACGACGATCTCCTTCACGCCGGCGATGCGCGCCGGGACGGCGGTCATGATCAGCGTCGAGATGTACACCGCGCGTCCGCCGGGAACGTAGCAGCCGACGCGGCGCAGCGGGCGCACGCGATGCTCGACGTTGTTCCAGCGATACGACTGCGGCAGCTGCTGGCGGTGGAACGACTCGACGCGCTCCATGGCGAGATCGAGCGCGGCGGCGAGTTGCGGATCGATGGTTACCTCGCGCGGCGCGATGGCGATCTCTTGCGGCGCAAGCGTCACGCCGTCGAATCGCGCGATCTGCTCGGCGACGAATGCATCGCCGCGCGCGCGGACGCCTTCGATCATCTCGTCAGCGACTTGTAATGCTTGCTTCATTGCGTGCTTCCTCCACGCGCGCGATCAGCTCGCGCACCTTTGCGGTCTGTGTGCGATGAAAATTGCGGCAGACGACGAGCCGCGGCGAGATGTCCGCGACCAGCTCCTGGATCTCGAGCTTGTGCACGCGCACGGTCTCGCCGCTCTCGACGAGGTCGACGACGTGCGACGTGAGCGAGAGCACCGCGGCCAGCTCGACCGATCCGCCCAGCGGCACGATCTCGGCGCGCAGCCCGCGCTCGTCGAGATATTGGCGCGTGATGCGCGGATACTTCGTGGCGATCTTCGTGAGCCGCGGCGCGCCCGGCGCGGCGATGAGCATCATCCGGCAGCGGCCGAACGGCAGCTCGAGCGCCTGATACGCGCTGCAATTCTGCTCGAGCAGTTGATCGAATCCGGCCACGCCGACGTCCGCGGCGCCGTGCTCGACGTACACCGGCACGTCGCAGTCCTTCACGAAGATCCACTCGACGCCGCCGCGCTGAAACACGAGCTTGCGCGTGCGCAAGTCCGTCTCCGCCGGCACGTCGTACCCGGCCGCGGCGAACAGCGCGAGCGTGTTGTCCTGCAGGCGGCCCTTCGGAATCGCTATTCGCATAAGTCATCCACCGTGAACGTGAATCCGATGGCCGGCACGCTCGCGCCGAAGCGGCCGTAGAGGTTGTCGTAGCGACCGCCTTGCGCGACCGGCTTGCGTTGGCCGTCGTTGTAGACGCGGAAGCGGATGCCGGTGTAGTAGCGCGGGTCTTCGTCTTCGTCGAAGCGCGTGGCGATGGCGTCGATGCGTGCGTCGCGCGCGCCGGAGACGTCGGTGTAGACGATGCGGGGATCGCCGCCGAACGCGCGCACGATCGATGCCGCCAGCGTGAGCGCTTCGAGGTCGGCGTCGATCGACGCGTCGCCGATGATCTCGGCGCCGATCTGGAACATCTCGCGGTCGGTGCCGAGCCGCGAGCCTTCGTACCGGATGACGTCGCCGCGGTAGAAGACGCGAAGCGGGAGCTGCGAGTCGTCGATCGTCGGCGCGAGTGCGCGCGCGACCATCGGTGTGAAGTCGGAGCGGACGGCGACGATCTCGCCGTCGCGATCGATGAAGCGATAGCTTTGCTTCTTCGCATCCGCCGACGCGATGGTTGCGTACGGCTCGGCGTAGTCGATGATCGGGAGGAGCACTTCGTCGAAGCCGGCGTCTTCAAGCAGCGCGACGAATCGCGACTCGGCGCGGCGCCGTCGCGCGGTCTCTTCGACCAGCAGCGGCCTCACTCCCGTTGGATATCTGAATTTCGTAGCGATCAAAATCAAAAACCCCCTTCGCCGCGCAGCGAAGAGGGCCGATCAGATCGTCATGCTGGTTCGTTCGACCGAGCGCCCCTTCGTTGCGGGGCGCATCTCACAGAGCACCCCTACATCACGTGGTGATGATGGTGGTGCCGCGAAACCCGTCGAATGTTCATGGCGGTGCAGTGTATGCGAACGCGGTCGGGCGGGGCAAGCATTCCGTATGATGCGAGTGCTGAGTCGAAAGTGCTGAGTGCTGAGTCGGCGGACGCGAAGCGTTACTCAGCACTCAGCACTTTCGACTCAGCACTCGCATTCATGTGAGGAGTGGCTGCGCGACTTGCTGGCGTCGCCGAAAGGGCCGTTCGAGCTTCGCGAGGACGCCGATGCCGCGACGCGCTGGCGCGTGCTGATGTACGAAGCGTGGCTGCGCGAGCAGTAGAATGCGCGCCCATGTCCGAACTCGACGACCAGTTGTCGTTCCTCGAGAAGGGAACCGTCGATCTCATCGAGAAGAACGATCTCCGCGCGAAGCTGCAGCGCGGCAAGCCGCTCACGATCAAAGTCGGTTTCGATCCGACCGCGCCTGACATCCACCTCGGCCACGCCGTGGTGATGCGCAAGATGCGGCACTTCCAGCAGTACGGCCACCGCGTCATCTTTCTCATCGGCGACTTCACCGGCTTGATCGGCGATCCCACCGGCAAGAAGACGACGCGTCCCGCGTTGTCGAAAGAAGAAGTGCTGCAGAACGCGGAGACGTACAAGCAGCAGGTCTTCAAGATCCTCGATCCCGTGAAGACGGAGATTCGCTTCAACTCCGAATGGCTCGGTGCCCTCGGATCGGAAGGGATGATCCGCCTCGCCGCAAAGTACACGCTCGCGCGCATCCTCGAGCGCGACGACTTCAAGACGCGCTTCCAAACGCAGCAGCCAATCGCGATCCACGAACTGCTTTATCCGCTCGCCCAAGCGTACGACTCGGTTGCGCTCAAATGCGACGTCGAGATGGGCGGCACCGATCAGCGTTTCAATCTGCTCGTCGGACGGCAGCTCATGCGCGAGTACGGACTCGAGCCGCAAGTCGTGATCACGATGCCGCTGCTCGAAGGGACCGACGGCATCGAGAAGATGTCGAAGTCGCTCGGCAACTACATCGGCATCAATGAAGATCCGAAATCGATCTTCGGCAAGGTGATGTCGATCTCCGACGAGCTGATGTGGAAGTACTACTTGCTCTGCACCGACCTCACGCCGTCGCAGATCGAATCGCTCAAAGCGACCGCGCATCCGATGCAGGCGAAGCGCGATCTCGCGAAGACGATCATCAAGGACTTCCATAGCGCCGATGCCGCAGAACAGGCGGAGTCGGAGTTCAATCGCGTGTTCAGCGCGGGCGAGACGCCGGCGGACATCGAAGAGAAGGAGTTGCCGGCGTCGAGCGAGCCGCAGTTACTGTCGAAAGTGATCACCGCAGCGGGATTGGCCGAGAGCAACAAGGACGCGCAGCGCCTCATCGCACAAGGCGGTGTGACGATCGACGACGTGAAGGTCGACTCGACGAAGCACGCGCTCGATGCCAGTGCCGGAAAGTCGTACGTGTTGAAGGTCGGTAAGCGGCGCTTCGCGCGCGTGTCATTCCGCTGACGTTTTCCACTAAAATCCGCGCCGCAATGCCCATCCCGCTACTCGATCTGAAGCAGCAGTACGCCACGATCAAGGACGAAGTCCTGCGCGTCACCGAGGAGGTGTACGAGTCGCAGGCGTTCATCCTTGGGAAACGCGTCGACGACTTCGAGCGCGACTTCGCCAAGTACTGCGAGTCGCAGCACTGCGTCGCCGTCTCATCGGGCACCGACGCGCTCCTCATCGCGCTCATGATCCTCGGCGTCGGTCCCGGCGACGAGGTGATCGTTCCCGCGTACTCGTTCTTCGCCACCGCGGGAGTCGTCGATCGCCTCGGTGCGACGCCGGTCTTCGTCGACATCCGCCTCGACGACTACAACATCGAC
>Ga0075425_100001456_pt1 | contig 23258 bp, 16 predicted proteins | sample SoiMethybrSBSTD4_FD_75300 | JGI IMG/M metagenome (GOLD analysis project Ga0075425, IMG submission 75300) | Bulk soil microbial communities from a Populus tree surrounding site in Tennessee, USA - Soil MetaG P. TD hybrid SBSTD4 | ecosystem: Environmental > Terrestrial > Soil > Tree plantation... | reverse complement strand
TCAAAGCTGCTGATACTCGAGCCTTTTTGCGGTTAATCGCCCAAGCGTTGACTGAGCTGAAACCGAGTTGGGTCGGGCCGCCCGCGAGGCGCAAGCGACAGCAATAACGAATGATTGATGCAAACCGGTAGCAAGACGACCCCATCTGTTTCTGCAAGATCCTAATGGCCCTATCTCGCGGGTCTAACAGGCCCGCGCATCAAGTGTGCTTCGTTCGCCTGCTGTGCTTTGTCCTTGTCCGCCTGCAAGGTCCGCTCATGACCATCTCGTCCGAAGCCCGTCTGGACATCGCCACCGATGCGGAGGCATTGGCTCGCCACGTCGCCGATTGGTTGGTTTCAGCAGCGGCGCAGAGCCGCAGGCCGTTCGCCATCGCTCTCTCCGGCGGCTCGACCCCACGGCGACTCTATGAGCTGCTGGCCGGCCAACCCTATCGGGAGGCCTTCCCCTGGGAGCGCGTACATTGGTTCTGGGGAGACGAGCGGTTCGTGCCTCACGACAGCCCAGAGAGCAACTACCGCATGGTGCAAGAAGCGATGCTTTCGCGCGTGTCGGTGCCGGCTGCGAATGTCCATCCTATACCAACGGAAGGCCTTACACCTGAGGAGGCCGCGCACTCCTACGAACGTGAGCTCAAGGACTTCTACGGCGCATCGGCGCTGCGACGGGACCGGCCTCTGTTCGACGTTACCTTCCTTGGCCTCGGCCCCGAAGGCCACATCGCCTCGCTGTTTCCGGGCACGGCGATTTTGAAGGAACGCACGCAATGGGTCGGCTGCGTGATTGGCGCCAAGCCCGAGCCCCGGATAACGCTGACTTACCCAGCGCTCGAAAGCAGCCGTGAGGTTGCCTTCCTCGTGACCGGCGCAGCCAAGCAAGCCGTGCTGGAGCAGCTCCTGCGAGGCAACCCAGAGCTGCCGGCGACGCATCTTCATCCCGTAGACGGCACACTGCACCTCTTCGTGGACCGTGCCGCAGCGCCGCGCGAGGAGCGATGACAGAACCACACCGCGCTCATCTAGGCGAACACCACGCGGACAACACGCGATGCTCGTCTGCCAGTCCGGGTCCGCATACCCTGGCGATCGACATCGGCGGCACGGCGCTCAAGGCATCGGTCCTAGACAACGACGGGCGGATGATCGTGGAGCGCGTGCGCCTTCCGACACCCTATCCATGCCCACCCAAGGTTCTGTTGCGCGCGCTTGCCAAGCTCACGGCCCAACTCCCGAGCTTCGAGCGGATCTCGATTGGATTTCCGGGCGTCGTGCGCGGCGGCCACATCGTGACCGCACCTCACTTCGGCAACAAAACCTGGCGCGGATACCCGCTGGAAGCGACCATGGCACAACGTCTGGAACGCCCGGCGCGCCTGCTCAACGATGCAGAGGTGCAGGGCCTGGGCATGATTGCCGGCCGCGGATTGGAGGTCGTCTTGACCCTGGGGACCGGCATTGGCAGCGCTGTGTTCTTGGACGGATGGCTTGCGCCACATCTGGAGCTGGCCCAGCACCCGCTCTACCATGGAGAGACCTACAACGAGTATGCCGGCAACGAGGCGCTGCATGCGTGCGGAAAGAAAAAGTGGAATCGACGCGTCCTGAAGACCATCGCGGCCGTTCAGTCGCTACTGCAGTACGATGTGCTGTACCTGGGCGGCGGCAACGCTCGGCACCTCACCGTCGATCTGCCACGCAATGTGAGGATCTCCTCAAACGACAACGGCATCACAGGCGGGATCCGCCTGTGGGATGAGGCCGTCTGGCATAACGTTCGCGGCGGCGAGACCCGGCGAGCTACCCAAGAGCATTGCCAGCCGAAGGAAGTCGGGTCTGCAAGCTCTGCCCCGGAAAATGCTGCACACCCCAACGGACAAACATCCGCGTGACTGAGAACCTGCGATCACGTGGGGGCGGCGAGCCGCCGATCCGGTCGATCGAGACGCTGCATTCCGGTAGCGCTGGCGACGAACACCGCATGAGCTAGGCCGATGAAAAGGCCGCTCTCGACCACCCCCACCACACGGCGGATGCGTTCCTCCAGCTGAACGGGATCGGCAATGGGACCAAAGCCGCAGTCCAAGATGCGATTGCCACTGTCGGTGACGAAACCCTCTCCGGTGGGAGAACGGCGCAGACTGACGCTGGCGCCGAGGCTCTGCAACGCCGCTTGCGTTGCTTCCAAGCCGAAAGCCACGACTTCCACCGGCACCGGAGCACGCGCGCCAAGCTGATCCACCAGCTTGGCTCCGTCCACAATGATCACGAGCTGGCGGCTCGCCGCAGCGACGATCTTCTCGTGCAGGAGCGCACCGCCAAGCCCCTTGATCAAATTGAGCGTGCCGCGCTCCACCTCGTCCGCGCCGTCGATCGTGAGGTCGATCTGCCGATGCTCGACGAACGACGTGAGTGGAACGCCTGCGGCCCGTGCCTGAGCTGCCGTGTGGTCGGAGGTGGGAATACCCAAGAAGCGCAAACCCTGCCGGTGCCGCCGCGCGAGGGCGTCAACCGCGAAGGCCGCCGTCGAGCCGGTGCCGAGGCCGACGACCATGCCATCCCGAACAAGCTCCACCGCCGCCTCAGCGGCTACGCGCTTGAGGGCGGTGCGCTCAGCGTCAGGATCCGATATCGCGGCGCTCATGGCTTGTCGGCCGCTGCAGCGGCGCTCTCCCGAATGCTCGTGATGGCCTCCCGATAGTCCCTGGCTCCGAAGATCGCGGAGCCCGCAACGATGGCGGTGGCGCCAGCCGCCGCTACGCGCGCGGCAGTCGTCGCGTTCTCTCCACCATCGACCTCGATGATGGGATTGAGGTCACGCTCCGCGCACATCGTCCGTAGGCGCTGGATCTTGGGTAGCATCTCCGGTAGAAAGTGCTGACCGCCAAACCCCGGGTTCACTGTCATCACCAAGACGACATCGCAAAGGTGCAGAACGTATTCGACAAGCTCGATCGGGCTCGCCGGGTCGAGTACGACACCCGCTTTCTTCCCGAGGGCCCGGATGCTCGTGAGCACCCGATGCAGATGGACGGTCGATCCCGGCTCAGCCTGCACAAGCAGATGGTCGGCACCGGCCTCTGCAAACGCGCCGAGGTAGCGCTCCGGCTCGACGATCATCAGATGCACGTTAAGCGGCTTTACCGTCGAGCGGCGGATGGCGCGCAGAATGGCCGGCCCGAGCGTGATGTTTGGCACGAAGCGGCCGTCCATGACATCGACGTGGATCCAATCGGCGCCCGCAGCATCGACCGCGCGGACCTCCTCGCCCAGCCGCGCGAAGTCAGCCGACAGCACCGATGGCGCCACAAGAATCCGTTGCATGGCTAGCGCCCGAGCAGTTCCTTGGCGACCGCAACCACTCGGTCGGGCGCGAAGCCGAACTTGTGCTGCAGCTCCTTGAGAGGCGCCGAGGCCCCGAAGGTCTTCATGCCGATGATGCTGCCCTCGGGGCCCACATACCGGTCCCAACCCAGCACCGATCCCTGCTCGATGGCGAGACGAGCCTTCACGTTAGGCGGCAGCACTTCCTCGCGATAGGATTGTGGTTGGCTCTCGAAGATGTCCCACGAGGGCATGGAAACGAGGCGGGCGCGAATCTCCTGCGACGCGAGCGCTTCGTATGCCTGGACCGCTAGAGACACCTCGCTGCCGGAGGCGATGAGGATGATCTGCGGCGTTCCCTTCGGCGGTTCGGCCATGACGTAGGCACCACGCGCCAGCCCGCTGGCCGGGGCATATTTGCGGCGATCGAAGGTCGGCAGCGCCTGACGGGAGAGTGCGAGAACCGCCGGCCGATGGTGCAGCTGCATCACATAGCGGTAGGCCTCAACCACCTCGTTGGCGTCTGCGGGCCTCAACACCGTGAGGCCGGGGATAGCCCGCAGCGACACAAGATGCTCGACGGGCTGATGCGTAGGCCCATCCTCACCGTCGCCCATGGCATCATGCGTGAAGACGAGGATGGTCGGAAGTTCCATCAGTGCGGAGAGACGAATAGCGGGCCGCGCATAGTCGCTAAAAATGAAAAAGGTAGCGCCGAAAGCCCGTAGCTTCGTGAGCGATAGGCCGTTGACGATGGCCGCCATGGAGTGCTCGCGGATTCCGAAATGCAGATTGCGGCCCCAAGGCGTCTCGGATTCGAAGTCCCCTGCACCCTCGAACTTCAGGAGTGTCCTATTGGATGGCCCGAGGTCCGCCGAGCCGCCCAGGAACCACGGAATGTTTTGGGCGAGCACATTCAGCACCTTACTCGAGGCGTCGCGGCCGGCGATACCCTTGGGGTCCGGCGGAAAGCTCGGGAGGTTGCGGTCCCATCCCGAGGGTAACTGTCGCCGCTGCATCTGGACGATCTCAGTGGCGAGTTCCGGAAGCTTGTCGCGGTAGGCGGCAAACAGCGCCTCCCAGCGACGGCGCGCCTCGGCGCCACGCACGCCAATACCAGCCTCGAACCGCTCCATGACCCCATCGGGGACAAGGAACTTGGCATCCTCCGGCCAGCCATAGGCGCGCTTGACCAGCCGGACCTCCTCCTCCCCCAAGGGCTCGCCGTGAGCGGCGGAGGTATCGACCAGGTGCGGCGAGCCGTAGCCGATGTGGCTGTCCAGGATGATCAACGTGGGCCGGCCCTTGGTCTTGTGGAAAACGCCAAGCGCATCCTCGATGCGCTGAATGTCGTTGGCGTCCCCCACGTGCAGCACGTTCCATCGATAGCCGCGGAAGCGCGCCGCGACGTCCTCCGTGAAGGTGATCTTTGTCTTGCCTTCGATGGTGATGTGGTTGTTGTCATAGATCCAGCAGAGGTCGTCGAGGCCGAGATGGCCGGCCAACGAGGCAGCCTCGGAACCGACGCCCTCCATCAGACAGCCGTCGCCGCACACGGCGTAGATGTTGTAGTCGAAGAGCTCGAAGCCGGGCTGGTTATAGCGGCTGGCCAGCCACTTGCGCGCCATCGCCATACCGACGCTCGTGGCAATGCCCTGACCCAGCGGACCCGTGGTGGTCTCAACCCCCGATACCCAGTGATATTCCGGATGCCCAGGCGCCTTGCTGTCGAGCTGCCGGAAGCGGCGAATATCGTCGAGGGTGACCGAAGGCTCGCCGAGACGCTCGTACTGCGCGTTCACCGCCCGCGTGCCCGTCAAGTACAGGACCGACCACAGCAACATGGAAGCGTGGCCATTGGACAGGATGAAGCGGTCGCGATTGGGCCAGATCGGGTCCTTCGGATCGAAGCGCATGACCCGGTTCCACAGCGTGTAGACAAGCGGAGCCAACGCCATGGGCGTGCCGGGATGGCCCGAGTTCGCCTTCTGGACCGCGTCAATGGAGAGCGTACGGATCGTGTTGATCGCCAGCTGATCGAGGTCTGCGCTGGTCATGCCGTCTCCTCCGTTCCAGCCCCCCTTTCAAACCGGTCTCTCTCAATGTGCTAGGACCCGGCGTGCTTCTCGAGGTGCCCGCCGAACTCATAGCGCATGGCCGAGAGCAATTTGTCCGCAAAGTCCGCCTCGCCGCGCGAGCTGAACCGCTCATAGAGAGCAGAGGACAACACGTGGGCTGGCACCCCCTCGTCGATCGCGGCCTTGATCGTCCAGCGCCCCTCGCCGGAATCGGACACGCGCCCCGCGAATTTCGACAGTTGGGGATCCTGAATGAGGGCAGCCGCCGACAGATCGAGAAGCCAGGACGCAATCACGCTGCCGCGCCGCCAGACCTCGGCGATGTCCGGAAGGTTGAATTCGTACTGGTAGTGCTCGCGATCGCGCAGCGGGGTGGTCTCGGCGTCGACGACGTTTCGCTTTGTCCCGACATTGGCCGCCTTGAGAACTCCCATTCCCTCGGCATAAGCGGCCATCACGCCGTATTCGATTCCGTTGTGTACCATCTTGACGAAATGGCCCGCGCCGTTCGGCCCGCAATGCAGATAGCCCTGCTCGGACGTCCCGCTGGCGCCATCGCGTCCTGGCGTTCGCGGAATGTCGCCGCGGCCCGGTGCAAGGGTCGCAAAGATAGGGTCGAGATGCCGAACGGCGTCGGGCTCGCCGCCGATCATCATGCAGTAGCCGCGCTCGAGCCCCCAGACGCCGCCGCTGGTTCCGACGTCGACATAGTGGAGGCCCTTGGAGCGCAGCTCCTTGGCCCGGCGGATGTCGTCGATGTAGTAAGAGTTGCCGCCATCGATGAGGATGTCCCCGCGGTCGAGATGGGCCAGCAGATCGGCGATGGTCTGGTCAACCGCGCCGACCGGCACCATGAGCCAGACCACACGCGGCTTCGTCAGTTTGCCGGCAAACTCCTCCAAAGAAGCAGCGCCGATGGCCTTTTCCTTGACCAGGTCTCGCACCGCGTTTGCGGACCTGTCGAACACCACGCACTGGTGATCATTGCGCAAGAGCCGGCGCACCATGTTGGCACCCATTCGGCCGAGGCCAATCATTCCCAGCTGCATCGGCTAGTCTCCTCGCGGTGTTGAGCTCGCTCCCGGTGCATCAAGCCATCCCCTTGAGCTTGCGATAGCGCCGGATCAGCGCATTGGTGGAGCTGTCATGGCCGAGCTCCGGCTCTTTGGCGCTCTCGAGCTCGGGGATGATGCGTTGGGCGAGAGCCTTTCCCAGCTCCACGCCCCACTGGTCAAAGGAGTCGATCCGCCAGATCGTGCCCTGGGTGAAGACGCTGTGCTCGTAGAGCGCGACCAGCTTGCCGAGCGCTGCGGGCGTCAGGGCTTCCAGCATGAGGGTATTCGACGGTCGATTGCCCTCGAACACCCGATGCGGCACGAGCCAGTCCGGCGTTCCCTCTGCCTTGACCTGCTCGCTGGTCTTGCCGAAGGCCAGCGCCTCGGTCTGAGCGAAGACATTGGCAAGCAGCATGTCGTGATGCCGACCCAGCGGGTTCAGGGTGCGCGCGAACGCGATGAAATCACACGGTATCAGCCGCGTTCCCTGATGGATCAGCTGATAGAAGGAATGCTGCCCATTGGTCCCCGGCTCGCCCCAGTAGACGGGCCCGGTGTCGTAATCCACGCGGGCGCCATCGAGGGTGACGTGCTTGCCGTTGCTCTCCATGGTGAGCTGCTGGAGATAGGCGGGGAAGCGCTTCAGATATTGCTCGTAGGGCAGTACGGCGACGGTCTGCGTGTTGAAAAAGTTGTTGTACCAGACCGCCAGCAGGCCCATCAGGACCGGAAGGTTGCGCTCAAACGGCGCGGAGCGGAAATGCTCGTCCATCTCATGGAATCCGCTCAGCATGGCCTGGAAATTATCGGGGCCGATGGCCAGCATGGTCGAGAGGCCGATGGCCGAATCCATGGAATAGCGCCCGCCGACCCAGTCCCAGAATCCGAACATGTTGGCGGTATCAATGCCGAACTTCGCTACCTCCTGTGCGTTGGTCGAGACGGCGACGAAATGCTTGGAGATGGCCCGCTCGTCTCGCTTCACACCGGCCAGCAACCAATCCCGCGCGGTGCGCGCGTTGGTCATGGTCTCCAGCGTCGTGAAGGTCTTCGATGAGACGATAAACAGCGTCTCTTGCGGGTCGAGATCGCGCACCGCCTCCGCAAAATCCGTGCCGTCGATGTTGGACACGAACCGGAACGTCATGGCCCGATCGCTGTGATGCCGCAGCGCCTCGTAGGCCATCACGGGCCCGAGATCCGATCCGCCGATGCCGATGTTGATGACATTGCGGATGCGCTTGCCCGTGTGGCCCTTCCATGCGCCGCTGCGGACGCCTTGGGCGAGCTGCGCCATCCTGTCGAGAACGGCGTGGACCTCAGGCACGACATTCCTGCCGTCGTGTATGATGGAGGCTCCGCTCGGCGCACGCAGCGCCACGTGCAGCACTGCGCGGTTCTCCGAAACGTTGATCTTGTCGCCGCGGAACATCGCCTCACGGCGCTCCTGCAGCCCGGCCTCCCGAGCGAGCTCGATCAACAGCCGCAGTGTCTCGTCGGTGACGCGGTTTTTGGAGTAGTCGAGATAGAGCCCGGCGGCCTCGACCGCGAGCCTCTCGCCGCGCTGGCGGTCCTCCGCAAAGAGCTGCCGTAGATGCAGATCTTTGATCCTCTCGTGGTGCTTTTGCAGCGCCTTCCAAGCCGGTAGCGAGCGCAGGCCTGGAACCCTCGTTGGCTGCTCCTTCGCCGGGACGGATGCGCCTGCGCGCTGGGAGGAGGTCATCGTCATCTGTCAGCTCGCCTTTCGCATCGCTTTGGCCTTGTCGTCGATGCAAGCCATGAGGTCGTTCCAGGACTTGACGAATGACGCGGCGCCCTCGTCCTGGAGGCGGGCGGCCAGCGCATCGATGTCGACGCCCGCCTTGGCGAAGCTCGCCAGCACGGCATCGCAATCGCCCCCGTCCGCGGCAAGCGTCGCCCCGATGTTGCCGTGATCGCCGAATGCTTTGAGCGTACCCTCCGGCATGGTGTTGACGGTGAACGGAGCGGCGAGCGCCTTCACGTAGAGGATGTCGGGGGCCTTCGGATCCTTGGTGCCGGTGCTGGCCCACAGGAGCCGCTGGGCCCGGGCACCAAAGTTGGCAGCTCGCTGGAAGCGCGCCGAGGCGAGCAGCTCTCGATAGGCCCTATACGTTCGCTGGGCAACCGCGATCCCCAACCGGTTGCTGAGCTCGCTCGGGACCTTGCCGCTGACCGCTACATCCCAGCGGCTGACGAACACCGAGGCCACCGACGCAATGGCTGGGTTCAGCCCCGCCTCGATGCGCCGCTCGACTCCGCGCAGATAGGCCTCAGCCGCAGCGATGTATTGCGCCGATGAGAAGAGCAAGGTGACGTTGATCGGAATGCCCGCGAAGATCGCTGCCTCGATCGCGGGCAATCCCTCCTTGGTGCCCGGAATTTTGATGAGAAGGTTGGGCTTGCGGCATGCCTGATGCAGCCTGCCCGCGGACGCCAGCGTCTTCTCGGTGTCGTGCGCCAGCAGCGGCGAGACCTCCAGCGACACCCATCCATCCACCGCATCCGTCCGCTCGTGGATCGGCCGGAACATCTCCGCGGCACGGGCTAGATCCGCGAGCGCCAGGTCGAAGAACAGGTCCTCTCGCGATCTTGCCGATGACGCCTTCAGGGCGATGTCGTCGTCGTAGTCTCTGCTGTTCTTAATGGCGTGGTCGAAGATCGTGGGATTGGACGTTAGCCCGGTGACCGAGAGACCGTCGATGTAGCGTTGCAGGGTCCCGCTGTTCAACAGCACACGGGTAACATTGTCGAGCCATAGGCTTTGGCCCAGATCGTGAAGCGTCTTGGTTGCTATCATTGCGCAGCCTTCAGGTTGAACGGAAGCGGCGCGGCTTCCTGCAGCTTAGCCACGTCCCGATTGAGCAAGTCGCCGATGCTCGCGATCGTCACGTCCGCTGGGGGAAGAGTGCTGATCGCCTTCGCATCGTGCGCATAGCTTCCCTGGCGTACGAACACGGTCGTGACGCGGTCTCCCCAGCACTGCTTGACCGCAGTCAGGATCCGCAGCTTGTCGTCGACGAGCACGTAATGGTCGGCCGGATAGCGGCGCTCGACGTCATCCAGGGCCTCTTCCTTGTGGATGTAGATAAGCACGTGCCCGTCCACCGCGTTCCACAGGCCGGCGCGCTCCACCTTGCGCGGCTGGAACACGACGTCTCCGTCCGATAGGATAACGGTGGGGCCCCTGGCGCGCATTCTTTTCAGGAGCTCGAGCGAGCCCGGGAACAGCCGCTTGGCAAAAGGGTAGTCGATGAGGAACGACGACATCGCGAGCAGCTCTACTTGGCGCGGGTGCTCGACCCGGTAGCGCTGCAGCGCTCCGAGGTAGTCGCGGTATCCCAATTCGTCGAACAGGTCCTCCAGGATCTTCCAATAGCGAACCCGCGAGGCCACCCCATAGTCGCGCTCGAGGTGGTCCTTCAGATCCTGCTGAATCCCATCGTTATCGATCAACGTGTTGTCTACGTCGATGAGAAAGACCGTTCGATGGGGTGCTGTCATTCGCGATGATCCAGCTCGGGCATGCAGGTAAACTGCGTATGCCCGGAAGCGCTCTTGCTCTCTTGCTCAAACTTGCTCGATTTTGCGTCAAACTCCGCGGACGGCGCCGCTGTTGCTTCGGCCAGCAGACGCCCTGGAGATCCCAGGATCTGCGACATGGCTGCGAAAAGGGACCGAAGATCTGGCCGCAGGCCAAGCGTTAAACTTCCAAGCAAAGGCACCGGTTCCGGTGCCCCAACGCGCGCCTGGACTTGAGCCTGTCGATGACCTCGCCCGCGGGAATCTGGCTTGACAGCCGGTGCGCCCGCTCACCCCCGTAACCATGAGCCCAACGCTCGGCGGCACCCATCCCCATGAGGCACGCAGAGCGCGCGAAGCGGTCCCAAACCCCTGATGAGCCCCCGAGCCGGGCGGCCAGCAGGCAGTTAAGGCGGGCGACGCAAAAGCGCGGCATGGGGTGGTCCGACACGCTCTGCGCCGTGGTGCACTCGCGGCGTGCGCGATCATCGCCGCCCATGGGTGGCATTACCAATGCACCACAGGCTCACTGATGCCACTCATGGGCGAACCGCTGACGAACCGGGCTTGGGTTGGGCGACCAGGAGCTCAAGAATTTCCTCGTCCTCCACATCGGCTGCTGGGCTAAGGCTTGGGTTGCCGGAACGCTGCTCGCACGGCTTCTGTGTAGCTGCAATATTGTAGGCGGTGTTTACCAATGCGATGTGGGAGAAGGCTTGGGGGAAGTTGCCGACGGCGCGCTGGGCGACAAGGTCATACTCTTCGGCGAGCAGACCCACATCGTTGCACAAGCCGATCAACCGCTCGAACAAGCGTTGCGCATCCGCGAGGCGCCCGGTGAGGACATAGGCGTCGGCAAGCCAGAAGCTGCAGGGGATGAAGACACCCTCGCCGGGCGGAAGGCCGTCGATCGTCGCGCCCGTGTCGTACCTCAGCACGAGCCCGTCGCGCAGCAGCTTCTGCTCGACGGCCCGAATAGTGCCCAGCACGCGCGCGTCGTCGGGTGGCAGGAAGCCGACCTGCGGAATGAGCAGCGCGCTCGCGTCCATCTGGTCGCTTCCGTATGACTGGGCAAACGCCCCGAGAGCCGGGTTGAAGGCCCTTTGGCAAACCTCCTCGTGGATCTCGGCGCGCAGCCGGCGCCAGCGCTCCACATCGTCCATCCCGACGACCTCGGCCCATTTGATAGAGCGATCGAATGCGACCCACGCCATCACCTTGGAGTAGGTAAAGTGTTGACGTCCCCCCCGCACCTCCCAAATGCCCTCATCGGGATTGCGCCACTCCGTTTCCAGATGCGCGAGCAGTGCACGTCCGAAATCCAACGCCGCCCCGGATTGCTCGAGGCCGCCTATTCGCGCGTGATAGAGGGCGTCCGCCACCTCACCGAAGACATCGAGCTGAAGCTGGTCGGCGGCTGCGTTGCCGGTGCGCACGGGCTTCGCGCTCTCGTAGCCGCCGAGCCACGCAAGCTCGCGCTCGGCCAGCCACCGCTCGCCCGCTACCCCATACATGATCTGGATGTCTTTGGGGCTTCCCGCAGCCGCTCGCAATAGCCAGTCGCGCCACGCTCGCGCCTCCGCGTAGTACCCCGCGTTCATCAGCGCGAGTAGCGTCAGCGTGGCATCGCGCAGCCAGCAGAAGCGGTAGTCCCAGTTGCGCTGCCCGCCCAGCTGCTCAGGCAGCGACGTCGTCGGTGCGGCGACGATGCCGCCCGTGGGCGCATACGTCAGGGCCTTCAACGTGATGAGCGATCGTGTCACGATCCCGTCGGGGAGCTCGGTGCGTCGCCGCTTGTTTGCCCACGATTGCCAAAATTCCTTGGTCGACTGCAGCGCCGCTACCGCGTCCACCGTCTCGGGAAGTGCTACGTGGGACTGCCCATAGCTCAAGACGAAGGGTACGTGCTGCCCAGCTGAGACCGTGAAATCACCGACAGTGGTAAACTCCTCGCCCCGAAGCTCGACCGGCGTCCGCAGCACCACCCGTTCCGGACCCGCAATTGCCAGGAGCTCACCAGCGTCACTGCGCGTTACCCAAGGTATCCAAGCACCGTACCCGAAGCGGACGATAAACTCCGTGTGCATCGGCACTGTACCGCGTTTGCCGACCACCAAGCGGACGAGATGTGACGAGGCCCGACCTTCGCGCAACGGCATGAAGTCGACGAGGACGACTGCATTGCCGTCGGCAGTGACGAATTCAGTTTCGAGGATCAGCGTATCAGGGAAGTAGCGGCGCTGCACACGCACCTTGGAGGCGGCCGCCTCTGTCACAGCCGGCGCGATCCGCCAATGTCCATTGTTTGCGTCGCCCAGCAGGGCCGCGAAGCACGCCCCCGAATCAAAGCGGGGCCAGCAGAGCCAGTCGACGGAGCCCTCCCGGGAGACAAGCGCCGCTGTCTCACAGTCGCCGATCAATGCGTAGTCTTCGATCCGACTAGCCATACCTGGTCAAGCCCCGCAATCCAACTCCGCTGCAAGCCGCATCGACAACACCGAGTGCCATCCGTTGCGGAGAGCCCGATCGGGCAGCCGCCAGGCAGGCACATCCATGACATGGTGGCTTTAGTTCTCTTGCTCTGATCCGCGCGTTATTGCGGCAATTTTGCTGGCTCGGGGGTTCCGGCGGCAATACCAGGGCCTCGGCGACCATGCGATCGACGTACGGAGCCTGGGTGTGTGTGCCAGCAGCGCCGTGCCGAAGCCCAACCCAGTTCATTGAAAGCGGCGCCGGCGCCACGAAGGATAGCCCGAACATGGCAATCGGAGCGCACCTGAGCGCAGGCATCGAACTCTCGAGACGAAGCACTGCGCGTGTTCATCTCCGCCATCCCGTGGACGCTCATGCGTCGCAAGCCGATGCTCGACCTTGGGATGGTGATGGCGCAAGGGCGGCGCCTACTATGTGATGTGCTGGCGACCGCCGCGACCCTGCCGTCGACACCGCACCCGCTGCTGCAAACTGATGCGGCGCCCCACTCTCGGCCATCCGCGGGTTTTCGCGACCCGGGTGAAAGCTCTTCATCGCGGCGGAAACCGATCTGACGTGGGAGATTGCCGCAATAACGCGCAGATCGAAGCAAGAGCGCCAATGCCGCATTTCAATTCTGGGGTCTATTGGAGGAACTCACCACCTCAAATGGGGCAGCCATATGCCGAAGACCGTTGGTGGGTGAGGAGGTAGCAGGGCAGCGCACTGGCCGCCACTTCGATCCTCGCCGTCTGAAAGGAACACTGTATGCGGAATTTGTGGGATGCTCTGCAGTGGGCACAACAACGCGGAGCGGCGATCGGCCACTTCAACATCGCAGATTCGGTCCAGTTGAAGGCCGTATTCTCCGCCGCACAGGAACTGAACGTCCCTGTATTGGTTGGTGTTTCTGAGGGCGAACGCGAGTTCATCGGCGTCCTTCAGATAGCGGCTCTGGTACGAAGCTTGCGAGAGGAGTTTGATTATCCCATCTTTCTCAACGCAGATCATACCCACTCCCTGCCGAGCGCCGTAGCCGCAGCGAAGGCCGGGTTCGACGCGATCGTCTTCGACCTTTCTGCGCTGCCGTTGCAGGAGAACGTGCGCCAGACCAAAGAGGCAGTTGAGGTGCTGAAGTCGATCAACCCTGGCATCCTCGTGGAGGGAGAGATTGGGGATATTGGAACGGGTTCCGAAATCCACGACGCGGCCCCCGACCTGTCTAGGGGTTTAACATCGCCCGAGGAAGCGAAGGAGTATGTCGGTTCCACCGGAGTCGACATCCTGGCTCCAGCCGTGGGCAACATGCACGGCATGCTGAAGAGCATGATCAGAGGGCAAACGAAGAAGCACTTGGACATCGCGAGAATCGCGCAGATCAAGAGCGCTGCACAGCTGCCTCTTACTCTCCACGGTGGATCTGGAACCGACGACGAGCATTTTCGAAGGGCAATCGCCGCCGGGATCAATATCATCCACATCAATACGGAGCTGCGAGTGGCATGGAGGCGTGGCCTGGAGGAGGGCTTGGCCAGACAGCCGAATGAGGTCGTCCCATACAAGATCCTGCCGTTCGCGATGGAGGCCGTGAAGCAAGTCGTTCGCTCACGCTTGAGGCTGTTCAACCGTGTGGAGGGCCCGCAGCCGGCGAGCGCGCACTCGTCACAAGCCCTGCCGGGAGCGGCGTAGATCTAACGCGCAGGCTGGCAATTCGCGAGCGTAGGCCCACGCTGGCATGCATTTAAGCGAGCTGGCATTTAAGCAAGCTGGCCGACCCGAAGATTGATCGAGCGGCGGCCCTCGTCAAATTGCAGCAAAACACCGCCCGCCCATAGCCGCCTGTTGCCCGGCCCGTTGCCCGGCCCGTTGCCCGGCCAGAACGCGCCACCGCGGCGCACCTCGTGGGAATCGGTTTGCACAGCTGGGATAAACGAGATTGAAATCGCTGTTCCCTCACCAGCACCCTCGCACCCCCACATGATCCGGGCATCGTACGGCGGCTCTGGGAGGTCTAACGCTAAGCGGTGGCAATGCTCCCTGTTGGGCAACAGGCCGTCCCGGCCCTCGCCAACGAGCATGAGGGGTTCCCGGTCACACTGCCCGTAACCGGCGAGGCGGCCACGCCGACGTTTCGCGGGAGGCCCTCTTGCGCCTGAAGACCGGGCTGTAGCGCGCCGGTCCCGCAGACCATCTCCTGTTGTTTTCCCAAGTGCTTATTTTTCCGAGTTCGACATGACCGCTGCGGCGACGCCTCAGGACAGCTGGCCGGGTGGCGCGGGGCGTATGTTGACCTTACGCCCGTCGGCAAGATCAATCGGAGGAGTGAGGATTACCTGGTCCCCCTCTTTAACGCCGCGGTCCACCTCGACCGTCGCGCCGAGATCGCGCACCACATTGACCGAGCGAATGTGGGTGATCCCGTCCTCGACCACTGCAATGCTGAGGCCCCTTCGGTTGAAGATGATCGCATCGGATGGAACGATCAAGGACGGTGTCTTGCGCGGGATTCTGAGCTCGACCGTGCAATAGAGACCCGGCGAAAGCTCCTGCTCAGGATTGGGCACGTCGATCTCCGTCAGGAGGGTTCGAGTGTCCAGCTGCAGAGCATTGGCGGTGCGCGTCACGCGTCCGGAGAAGGTATGGTCGGGTATCTCGGGTACACGCAGCACCGCCTCGACGCCGGGCGCGACGCCAAAAGCTTCGGCCTGCTGCACGTACACCAAAATGCGAATTGTGTCGGTTTGCATGACCGTGAACAGGAACGTGCCGGTGACTGCATTCGCCTGCACCAAGTCGCCAACGTCGACGTTGCGCTGCGTGACCACGCCATTGAACGGTGCGAGCACGCTCAGGTATGCCTTTTGCTGCCTGAGCACCTGGAGCTGTGCGAGCTGCGCTTGAACGTTCGCCGCGGCGACCGCGACGGCCGCGTTCTGCGCCTCAAGATTGAGGCGATCCGTATCGCCCACTTGCTGCGAGAGGTCCCCTTGTTGCACGAGGCGACTATCGCGGTTGAAGGTGTCCTGGGCGCGATCGCGGTTCGCCGTCGCCTGTTGCAGCGCAGCCTGCATGCTGGCTAGCGTTCCCTCGGCTTGGGCGATCTGGTGATCGACCTCCGGGGCAGCGATGGCGACCAGTAGCTGTCCCGCCTTGATGTGACTTCCGATGTCGACCTCGCGCCGTGCGATATATCCGCTCGCCCTGGCAAAGATATTGGCTTGCGAGAATGCCTGCGTGATGGCCGGCAAGCGCACGGAGATTATGCCAGGGTTTGCGCGCACAAGTGCCGTGCGCACGTTGAGAATGTTCTCTTGGAGTTGCCCAGCCCTGTCCACGACCTGGGCACGCGACGCGTAGTGGTGCCAAAAACCGATGCCCAGGATCGCGCAGAGCAACAGCACGCATCCACCCATCAGGATTCGATTCCTCAATGCGCGATTGTCGGGATCCGGCACAGAGGCGGATGTTGGTAAGCGACCCTTGGCATCGGGCAGTTGCGGGTCTTCCGTGATGCTCATCGCAGTTCCTCGACGGGCTCCGACCCGATGCTGACTCTGGCTCCATCGGTAAGCCCGACGGGCGGATTAAGGATGACTTGGTCGCCTGGAGCGACACCGCTTGCCGCTTCAACATCCGTCCCAAGGTCGCGCGCAACGGATATCTTCCTCAGATGTGCGATGCCATCGCTCACCACCGCGACTTCTAGCGCGCCGCCATTTAAAATGATGGCTTCAGCCGGGACCACCGGTCCCCGTATCTTGCGCGGGATGCGCAGCTCGATGATGCAATGGGTGCCGGGTGTGACCGTTCCGTCAGGATTGGGAATATCGACTTCGGTCAGCAATGTCCGTGTGCCCGGAGCGAGTGCCTTGGCAATGCGTGTCACCTTGCCGGGGAAGGTACGCCCCGGGATTTCGGGGATGTGCAGGATGGCGTCGATCCCGGGAACCACTCCGAAGGCCAGATCCTGCGGTACGAATACTTGCGCGCGAATGAGATTGCGCTCGACGATGTTGAACATGAATGTTGCGCTCGTGGCGTCGGCCTGGACCAAGCTGCCGACGTCGACGTTGCGCTGGGTAATGACGCCATCAAACGGAGCGATGACTCGCTGATAGGCCTTCTGCTGGCGCAATACCTGCAGTTGTCCCTGCTGCGCCGTGACGTTGGCCTGCGCGACACTGAGTGCGGCTTCTTGCGCCTTGAGCGTCTGGAAATCGTTGACACCCTGTTGCTGCGAAAACCAGCCTTTGCGGACAAGCTGATCGTTTCGATTCCAGGTCACTTGGGCCAGGTCCAAGTTGGCCTGTGCCTGTAGCTGCGCCGCCTGCAGCTGCGCCAGCGTGGCTTCTGCCTGGGTTATTTGGTGGTCGAGCTCGGGCGCGGTGATCTCCGCGAGCAGCTGCCCTCGTGTGACCCGATCGCCGATGTCCACGTAGCGCTTCTCAATGTAACCGCTGGCGCGAGCGGATACGTTCGCGGAGGTAAATGCCAAGGTCGTCGCCGGAAGCCGCGCGATGGTGATTTCGTCGGCCGGTTTGATCGTTGCCAGGCGAACCGTGGGAACGAAATCCCGACGCTGCTGCAAAACTGCAATCGCATCACGTTGCTGCGCATAATGCCGCCATCCGCCGGCGGCGAGTACCGCGACGGCCAGAAGCAGCACGGCAAGTCCCAGCAGTCGAACTCCCACCCGTCCCGATCCCGGTTCTCGCCGTTCCGGAGGGTACTTGGGATCAATTTTGAGCTCCGTCTCTCCGCGAGTCTTGCGCCGGCGATGGAGCAGTTGAAGGTCGTTCATTCGAGCCCCGTCTCGAACACTCCGTGCGCCGTCTTACCGTCGTTGCCCTTGCGCAGCTTGGCAAACAGGCAGGGCACGATAAGCAGTGTCGTCGGGGTGGCAAACAGCAGGCCGCCGATGACCGCACGGGCCAACGCGGCGTTTTGCTCCTCGCCGGCGCCCCCGATCGCCATGGGGAGCATGCCGACGATCATGGCCGCAGCTGTCATCAGCACGGGGCGGATGCGGGTATGACCTGCATCGATGGCAGCCTCGAACGCGTTTTTACCCGCGAGCTGCTGTTCACGCGCGAAGGTGACGAGCAAAATAGAGTTCGCCGAGGCCACTCCAACCGCCATGATCGCGCCCATCAGCGAGGGCACGTTTAACGTGGTGCCGGTTACGAACAACATTGCAAGGATGCCGCAAAAGGTCGCCGGCAGAGCGAGGATCACCACGAACGGATCGCCGAAATTCTGGTAGTTTACGACCATGAGCAGATAGACGAATACTGCCGCGAACAGCAGCCCGATGCCAAGGTCGCGAAAAGCATCATTCATGCTCTGAATCTGACCGATCACCTGGATGGAGTTTCCAGGCGACAGCTGCTTGCGCAGGTCCTCGACGATCTTGCTGATCTCACTCGAGACGCTGCCGAGATCGCGGCCCGCAACGCTTGCATAGACCTCGTAGACTGGCTGAATGTTGGACTGATTGGCATTGGTCGGCAGGCTACTGCGCGTGAAGGCCGCGACGTTGCTGAGCAGGCCCGGTACTGGACCGTCGGCGGAACTTAATGCGGTGGAGACCGGCGTGTTTCCGAGGTCATTGAGCGAGCTTACTTTGGGTTCCGGCGTCTGAACCGCAAAGTAGTAGGGAATGCCCGACTTGGGATCGGTCCAGAAATTCGGAGTGACCTGCTCGGAAGAGCTGAGGCTCACGTTGATGTTGGTGGCAATGGTGTTTGCATTGAGTCCCAACTGAGCCGCCCGCGCGCGATCGATCGTGGCGTAGAACGCTGGGGCCTCTACTTCCTGCTGCAGATGCGCGTCGGTTATCCCTGGAATTGCCGCGATACGGCGGCGGAGCTCATTGGCCACGCGCAGATTCGTTGCCCGGTCGTAGCCGACGGTCCGCACATCGATCTGGGCTGGCAGGCCGAAATTGAGGATCTGGGTCACCATATCCGCCGGCTGAAAATAGAAGAGCACGTCGGGGAAGGCGGCCGGCAGCGCCTCGCGCAGCTTGCGCACATATTCGCCGGTCGGTGCGTGACCTTCCTTCAGGGCCACCAGGATCACACCGTCGTTGATACCGATGGTCGAGCCATCGGCGAACGCCAAGTTGTATGAACGGGCCGGCAAACCGATGTTGTCGACGATCCGTTCACGCTCCCGCTCGGGAATGATCTCTCGGACCTTCTCTTCCACGGCTTGGAAGATGCGCTCGGTCGTTTCGATCCTGGTGCCGGCGCGGGCGCGGACATGCAGCTGGATCTGGCCACCGTCAATGGTCGGAAAGAAGTCGCGTCCCACGAAGATGAGGAGCAGCCCGCCCATTGCAACGACCAGGAAGGCGAACACCGGCAACGCAAATCGGTGATTGAGCAATGAGCGGAGCAGCCTCACATACGCGCCGCGCATCCTCTCGAAACCGCGCTCAAACCCGCCGTGAAAACGAGAAAACCAGCTTCTGGAGGCGTTGTGCTGCTCGCCCTTGAGCAACAGTCCAATGGTAATCGGCGTCAAGGTCCGCGACAGGGCGTAGGACGCCAGCATGGCAAAAACGACGGCGTAACCGAGCGGGGTGAACAGGTACTTGGCGGGACCCTCGAGGAAGACGACCGAAGTGAAGACGCAGCTGATGGCGAGCGTCGATACCAATGTCGGCACCGCGATCTCGGCGGCGCCATGGAGAGTTGCGGCAGGCAGCGGTCTACCCGCCTCGGTGAGAAGGCGGTGCGTATTCTCGATCGTCACCGTCGAATCATCGACCAGGATGCCGACGGCCAGCGCCAGACCACCCAGCGTCATCGTGTTGAGCGTTTCGCCCATAAAGTAGAGGACTACGAGAGAGGATAGTATTGCCAGCGGAATCGAGACCATGACGACCAGCGTCGATCGCCACGATCCCAAAAATATGATGATCATTAAAGCAGTGAGACCCGCCGCGATTGCGCCCTCGCGCAGCACGCCCGCGATCGATTGTTTTACGAATACCGATTGATCGAACAGCTCGGCTATGTTGAGACCAGCTGGCGCCGCTAGACGCGCCGTCTTGAGAGCATCACGGACTCTATTGACGACATCGAGTGTCGATGCATTCCCGTTCTTGATCACGCTCAGGAGAACGGAGCGACGGCCATCTTCGCGCACCACATTCTGCTGCACCAACCAACCATCATGGACCTGCCCAACGTCCTTGACGAAGACCGTAGCGCCGTTCGCCACCTTAACGGGAATGTTGTTGAGATCATCGATGCTCGGTGGCGTCGCATTGGTGCGCACAGTGTATTGCGTATCGCCGATTTTGGCGGTACCCGACGGGAGCGTGAGATTTTGCGCATTTACTGCATTCACGACGTCCAATGGCGTCAGTCCCCTGGCCACGAGTTTCGCCGGGTCGATATCCACCATGATCTGGCGGTATTTGCCGCCCGCAGGAGTTGGCAGCGTTATGCCGGGAATTGGCGCCAATTGCTGCCGCATTCGGTAGATGCCGTAGTCGTAGAGTTGCTGTTCGTTGAGGCTGTCGGAGCTCAGGCTGATCTGTAGGACAGGAACACTGGAAGCGTTGAATTGGACGATGATCGGCGGTTGGATGCCCGTTGGCATCAACGCGCGAATAGCGTTCGTGGCAGCGGCGATCTGCGATATGGCGAGATCGAGGTTCACGTCCGGTTGGAAATAGATTTTCTGAACCGAGATGCCGTAGAGGGTCTGCGCCTCCATGTTCTTGATGCCGTTGACGTTCGAGCTAATCGAGTACTGGCTGTAGGTGGTGACCCGCTGCTCCATCTCCGGCGTGCTCAGCCCGGTGTACTGCCAGATGATCGTCACCACCGGAATATTGATCTGCGGAAAGATGTCGGTCGGCATCGTCCGAATGGCGGCAGTGCCCAGAAATACGATGAGTACCGCCAACACGTAGAACGTGTGGGGAAATCTCAGCGCGAAGCGAACGATACCCATGTTTTAACTGTCGGTGGCGCTTGTGGCTAGTCAGGATGAGGGCGTCGCGGCGGCGAGGGACCCTTGCTCAGACAGCGCCCTACCGACTGGCTCAGGTTCGACGCAAGTTTCCAAACTTGCAGGTGGATCGCGGAGGCACTTGCCCATGAGCCACTACACTCACCGCGCGCAGCGAGTGACGTATTCTTCATAGGCTTCGCTCGCACGGTCGGGCTTGGGGTCCAACCCCTCGCAGGCATTTCCGCCCATTGGTCGGCGGGTAGGGCTTATTCTAATCCCGCTGCACGTGCTCGCAAATAAGCGCCAGGTCCAACTTGTCAATGCGCGCACCGATCTGCATCACGGCGAGTTGAAGGCCTAATGGGTCACGTCAATTTGAATAATCCCAATGTGAATTATCCAACGCCGATCGCATGCATCCGCCCTCGTTGCGACATGAGGTGCTCGGGCACCCTAACGACGGATCCACGAATGCGACCCCGACGCATACATAGAACTACCGAGGCCCGTCAGGAAAACTACTGAGGTGCCGATGAGACGTGTGGCCATGCGAGCAGGCCGGCGCAGACCTGTTGCAGGCACGAGCCTTGCCACGTGGTGGCTCAGCAGCGGGTTAGGTTGGGACAGGCTCCCGAAAGCGAATTGGCCGGAAAGATCCATGCGCAGGTTGCTAGAAGGAGCTCTGAGGGCCTCGTGACGGCACAGGTTTGGAGGAACTTACCCGCAAGCGCCGCTTGATAAAACGGGCGATCGCCCGCTGACCGTTTCCGCAAAGGCGGACGCGGACCAGCGAATTTACTTAGGTGGGGAACGCCAGTTTACAGGCGGTGGCTGTGCTGCCATCGCCAAACTGCTCGGCGCTTACGGCGGCCTGCGGCGTAAACACGTCAAAAGTATCGCCGCGCGGCGGATGCACCTCGCCGACCAGAAGAGTGCTCATGAGTTGATGATCGCCAGCGCGGAAAAACGCGCGGCTGCGCTCGAGCGATACCTGTACGGGCAATACATATCCCTGCAGCGCTCGCGCGAGCGCGACAGCAGCCAGCGATTTCTCCTGATTGGCGATTTGCGCGAGCGTGTGCACGGCCACGTAACCAAACCAGTTGCGCGCGCTCGCCACCTTGCCCGTCCGGCGCCGGATCGCCGCATTGAAGGCGTCCACCTGCGGCATACCCGGCTGGTCCCACCACCATTCCATGGTCCACCACCCGATGCGCGCGGCGTCCGAAACGGCTAGGATGCTTTCCAGCTCGAACAGCGCGCCGCCAACCGCCATTTTCTCGGTGAGGCCGAACCGCACAATCTGCTCGAGGCTGCTCACTTGGTCATCTCCGCCCATAATGTTGATAAGGACATCGGGGAGATAATTTTTAGCGTTCAGAAGCGGCTCAGAGTAGTCGGTAGTACCGAGCGGAAGAATATCACCCGACCACGTACCCTCGTGCTCTCGTAGCTTTTGCTCGAAGGCAGCTTGCAAAGCATAACCGTAGGCGTAATCAGGAGTAAGAAAGTACCATTTCTTGCCGAATTTCCGGATCAAAGTCTCTGCGATCGCATTGGCCTCTACGCTGGTCGTCTTGCAGACGCGGAAGACGTTCCAACAGCAATGCTGGCCGGTTATCGCGTCAACGTGTGCGCCTGTCACAATATGGAGCTTGCGCCTTTCGCTTGTCACCCGTGTCATCGCCAGTGCAATCGATGAGTTCAGGTCACCCAGGATAAAGTCGACATGATCACGGTCGATCAGCTGCCGTGTCTTTGCAACGCCATTCGCTATTGTGTTTGCAGAGTCCTCAATCAGTAGCTGCGCCTGGCGGCCAAGGATACCTCCGCCCGCGTTGACCTCCTCGATCGCAACCCGCGCTCCCTCCACTTCCGCCTCGGCGAGCTTGGCATAGACACCGCTGAGCGGCTCGATCATGCCAATCTTCACCGCCTGTTCTCCGCGGGCCTGGATCGGAAGGGGCGCAACGACCTTAAGCGCAGCCCATGCCAAGCCCGCATTCAACACGGTTCGCCGTGTGAACGGCTGCCTGCATCTCCGCTTCGTTCTTCGCAGCATCGGCGCCAAGCGACGGGATGGGGACGGCGCAGTACCCACAATCTGCTCTGCCGTATTAAATCGAACCACCCGGATTAAGTCCAGAGCAGGTGTGATCAAGCAGAATGCCTGCCGGCCATCAGTTTTAGCACGAGTTGGGACCGGATCGGGCGCTCGCGCAAGATGATACGACGACGACGTTCGCGGGCGCCCTGGCGGCCTTCTAATGAACGCATCCCCGTCGGCCATCTCGACGCGACACTTGAGAGCAGGGTAGAGGAGATCGAACAGGCAGCCGACGAGCGTCCTCGCCGGCCTCCACTTCCCCTCGGTACCAGCACCACGCCACAACCTGCCGCCCGAAGGCATTGCGGCAGATGCCATCCTTGCGGTCACTCCCCTGTCATCAACGCCCTGCCACTGACGGCGCAGGGCCTACAGCAACGCTACCGCTTGGCGGGGAACATGACGGCAAGCTCGGCCTTCTCAGTGGTCGCTCGCGGCAACAAGCGGCCACCGGCGACCGTCGGGAGAGCTTGCCGTGGCATGGAAAGCATCTGCCGTACTCGGTGCTGTGCGTATCGCCAGCTTTGACGATCAACAGACATCGCGCCCAACGAGCCGGGCCGGTCACCCGTTCGGGGATGGCACACCCCGCACCCCAGATCGCGCCGCGATGGCTGATCGACCGGCGGCGAAGCCGGCGCTCATCGTCCAGGTCGATGGCTTTTATGTGGGCCCACGAACAACTTGCGATGCTGCCGGCGTGCTACGCCTCATG
>Ga0075425_100001454_pt1 | contig 23261 bp, 22 predicted proteins | sample SoiMethybrSBSTD4_FD_75300 | JGI IMG/M metagenome (GOLD analysis project Ga0075425, IMG submission 75300) | Bulk soil microbial communities from a Populus tree surrounding site in Tennessee, USA - Soil MetaG P. TD hybrid SBSTD4 | ecosystem: Environmental > Terrestrial > Soil > Tree plantation... | reverse complement strand
AAGGTGCCCTGATCGCCTATGGCAGCGGCCAGGAGAGCAGCCGAACCCTGCAGAGCTTCACCTTGCTCGGTCTCGCCGACGGCGCGCCGCTCACCGTGCTGAGCATCGAGGCGGAGGGCGCGCGGGCCGCTCGGCGTCTACGACGGGCGGGAGATTACCTCGCGGCCCACGAGATCTCCCCCCGGCTCGTGCCGATCGTCAGCGACGAGGAGCCCGCCGGTCTCATCCTCGAAGAGATCAAACGCCGCCGTCCTCGGATCCTCGTCATGGGCGCGCACGCGCATCATCCGGTGAAGGACCTGTTCATCACGTCGGTCACGCGAGCCGTCGTCAAAGAGACACCCATCCCCGTCTTCATCGGCGGCTGAGCTCCTCGCGACGAGCCGGGCTTCCAGGCGATCCGACGGGATCACGCGCACCGTCACCGTGTCCGACGCGCACGCGCACCAATCCTGTAGGTCGAGCGCAGTTCGATTTCCGCGGACCCACGTGGCCATCGCGACGAGGGCCGCACCGCCCAGAACGGCGTCCAGGGTTGACCGTGCCGTCCTCGGCGAAGCGACATCCCCGGCGGCGAGCGCGAGCAGCCCCAGGATCGCGATGCCGTAGAGCTGCCCCCAGCGCGGCCGCGGACTTGCGGCCGTGGCCTGCGACGCGCGGGCAGGATCGCACATACGCGCCAACCGTCCCACGTCGCCCATTCAACGCGCCGCTAAGAAAGGACGACTGGCGTAAAGATTCTGTAAAAATTGGTCGGCCGCCGCCGCGCCGGACGACACGAGCGGTACAGTGGGGCCGCATGCGACTGGCCTTCGTGAAGCGCCTGCTCGTCGGGCGCCCGATGCCGCTGGCCCAGGCCCGCCACGAGCGACTGGGCAAGGCGGCCGCCCTCGCTGTCTTCGCTTCCGACCCGCTGTCCTCGGTCGCGTACGCGACGGAGGAGATCCTCTTCGTCCTCGTGCTGGCCGGAAGCCTCGCGCTCAGCTATTCGCTTCCCATCGCGCTCGGCATCGCCACCCTGCTGGCCATCGTGGTCGTCTCGTATCGCCAGACCGTCCAGGCCTATCCGCAGGGCGGCGGCGCGTATCTGGTCTCGAAAGACAACCTCGGCACGCTGCCCGCGCTGAGCGCGGCGGCCGCCCTGCTCGTCGACTACGTCCTCACGGTGTCGGTGTCGGTCGTCGCCGGCATCGCCGCCCTGACGTCCGCCGTGCCTCGCCTCCATCCCTATCGCGTCGTTCTGAGCGTGCTCGTCGTCGTCCTCGTCGCGCTGGGGAATCTCCGCGGTGTCCGGGAATCCGCGCAGCTCTTCGCGGCTCCGACCTATTTCTTCGTCGTGAGCATCCTGGGCATGGTCGGTTACGGCTTGCTGGGGACGACGTTCGGCTGGCTTCCGGAGGCGCCCTTCGAGCCTCACCCGCCGGGCCTGGAAGGCATCAGTCTCTTCCTGCTCCTGCGCGCGTATGCCGCGGGTTGCACGGCCCTGACCGGCGTGGAAGCCGTGTCCAACGGCGTGCAGGCGCTGAGACCGCCGGAGGGGCGCAACGCCGCCACCGTCATGACGTGGCTCGGCGCGCTCGCCATCGTGATGTTCCTCGGGATCACCTATCTGGCGTACGACTTCGGCCTCGTCCCCGGCGGCGATCAGACCGTGGTCTCCAAGATCGCGCGACGCGTGTTCGGCGTGGGGTTCCTGTACTACGGCGTCCAGGGCGCGACGATGCTGATCCTGGTGCTGGCCGCCAACACGTCGTACGCCGACTTCCCGCGGCTGTCGTCGATCCTCGCCCGCGACCGGTTCGTCCCCCGCCAGTTCGCCAACCAGGGCGATCGGCTGGTCTTCTCGAACGGCATCATCATCCTGAGCGGATTCGCCATCCTGTTGATCGTGGTGTTCAGCGGCGACACCCACGCGCTCCTGCCGCTCTATGCCATCGGCGTCTTCATCTCCTTCACGCTCTCGCAGAGCGGCATGGTGCGTCACTGGCTCCGTCACCGGGGACCGGGCTGGCCCTGGCGGCTGGCGGTCAATGGCACCGGGGCCGTCGCGACCTGCGTGGTCATGCTCACGCTGGCCATCACGAAGTTCGTCGAGGGCGCCTGGATCGTCGTTGTCGTCATTCCCGTGCTGGTCACGATGTTCGTGGTCATGCACAGCCACTACGCGGAGGTGGCCCAGGAGCTCTCGCTCGACGGGTTCGGGGGACCGCCGCCGATGAGCCACACGGTGCTCGTCCTGGTCGGCGACCTGCACCGCGGCGTGGTCCGGGCCCTTCAGTACGCGCGCACGCTGGCGCCGGAGGCCGCGGTGCGCGGCGTGTACGTGGAGACGGACCCGGCGCGCACCACGCGGCTCGAGGACAAGTGGGTGCGCTGGGGGCTCGGCGTGCCGCTGGTCGTGCTCTCGTCGCCCTACCGGTCGCTGCTGCGGCCGTTCCTCGACTACCTCGACGACATCCAGTCACGCGGCGACGATCAGATCGTCACCATCGTCCTGCCGGAGTTTCTGCCGCGCCACTGGTGGCAGCACGTCCTGCACAACCAGACGGCGCTCCTGATCAAGGGCGCGCTGCTGTTCAGGAAGAACACCGTCGTGGCGGACGTGCCGTACCTTCTCAAGCGGTAGGCGCCTCGACCACCGGCATCATCGCCTGCATCCACGGGGGGACGGCCACGAGCTTGCCGGTCGCGGGGTCCAGGCAGGCGTGGAGCGTGGAGCCGGTGGCGAGGGTCTCGCCCGTGTCGTCGACGATCTCGTAGGCGAAGGTGAAGCTGGCGCGCTTGCGCTCGCTGATCCAGCAGCGCACTTCCAGCAGATCGTCCAGGCGCGCGGGCTTGACGTACCGGACCTTCGCCTCCACCACGGGAATGTGCACCTTGGCGTCGACCTCGGCGATGGACCGCCCGCCCTGTCGCAAGTACTCGACGCGGCCCACCTCGAAGTAGGTGAGGTAGTTGCCGTAGTAGACGACGTTCATGCAGTCCGTGTCCTTGTAGCGGACCCGGATGGGCGCGCGCGCGATCATCGCCCGGCGACCGTCCCCGCCACGAAGAACGAGCCGAGCTCGATGGGCACGAGGAACGGCGGCAGCTTGCCGGGCTTCTCCACGGCGGCGATCTTCTCCAGCACGAATTCCCCGAGACCGCCGAAGCGATCGCGCAGATCGCGCTCCGTGAACGCGCGCACGTGGTCGCAGTAGCCGTGCAGCGGCGTGAAGGGCGGCAGCGGGCCGTTGGCGGCGAAGGCCACACGCGGCACCACGAAGCAGAAGCGGCCGCCCGGCCGGAGCACCGTGAAGATCGACTCGAGCGTCGCCTCGAGGTCGCGCACGTGCTCCAGCACGGCAAAGGAGTAGACGAGGTCGAACGACGCGGGCGGAAAGAGCAGGTGCACCTCCTCCAGCAGCCCGTGGCGAACGTTCACGTTCGGGAACCGGTTGAGCCGTCGCGCCATGCGCACGTTGGTCGCGGAGGCTTCGACGGCCTCCACCCGGATCGCGGGATGGCGCGCGCCCACAGCCAGCGCGACGCCGCCTTCGCCCGCGCCCCCGTCGAGCACGCGCGCGGCGCGCACGCGGAGGATCTCGCGCTCGAGCAGCCGGAACTCCGCGTGCCGCGCGCGTCGGGCCACCAGCGTGCGCGTCTTGCGCCCGATGAGGACGCGAAACTGGCGCTCGAGGTACTTCAGCGACAGCCGGCCCCGGAGGCCGCGATACTGGCGCTCCTGGGCGTCGAGGTACGCCTCGCGGCTCTCGACGTGAGCCAGATGGCGACGGATGCCGGCGATCTCCTCCGCATACCGCGGATCGGGATGGGCGCCGGCCGCGGACTCGACGAGAGCGAGGGCGCCGTCGATATCGTCGCGATAGAGCTGCAGGCGCGCCCGCTGGATGACCGCGTCGACGTTCGAGAAGTCACCGGCGGCCATCTACAGATACTGGCCGTAGCGGATCTTCTCGACCACCCCGCGCACACGCTTGTAGTCGTCGATGGCGACGATGAGGTCGTCCGTGCTCACGGGCGGCGGCGGTGCGCCCTCGGCGGCGGCGTGAACTTTCGCCGCCAGTGCACGTCGCAGGATGACGGAGAGGTCCGCTCCGCTCATGCCGCCCATGAGGGGCAGGATCTTGCGGTAGTCGATCTCGGCGAACAGCGGGCGTCCGGCATCGCGCTCCGTCCGGCCCCGGATGTGCTCGAGGATCTCCTGCTGGGCCGCGGCGTCCGGCAGCGGCGCCTCGATGAGGTTGTCGAGACGCCCTGGCGCGACGAGCGCCGGGTCGAGCACGTCCGTGCGGCTGGTCGAGCCGATGACGATCACGCGCGCCGCCGGATCGAGCGCGTCGAGCTTCTCGCACAGCGCGGCGACCAGCCGCGCGCTCGACTCACGGGCCTGGGCCGGCGGCAGCAGGTGCTCGAGCGACAGCGCGTCGATCTCGTCGAGCAGCACCACCGCGGGGCCCTCGGCGATGGCGATGCGGAGGATCTCCTGGAGCAGCTCACCGGTGTTGGCCCCGAACTTCGACGTGAGGTTGCCGAGCTTCAGGTGATAGAAGGTCGCCTGCGACACCCCGGCCAGCGCGCGGGCCAGTGTCGCCTTGCCGGTGCCGGGAGGTCCGTAGAGCAGCACACCGCGCGGCGGCGTGATCCCCCATTCCGCGTAGAGCTGCGGCTGCGTCAGCACCGAGGCGAACCCGCGCAACGCGTGCTTGGCGTGGGTGAGCCCGCCCACGTCGTCGAAGGACACGGAGGGGCGGATCTTCGTCTCCACACGCCCGGTGAGGTCGCCGTACTTCTCGCCGAGCTTGGCGAAGACATCCTCCAGCCGCCGCTGCAGAGCCCAGTCCAGATCGTCGGTGTCGCGCGCCATGGTCAGATCCGCGGCCCGGAGGGGCCGCCGCTGGCCGCCTTGTCGAAGACGCGATCCTCGACGAGCACCGGCACCTTGGCGCGCACGGCGAGCGCGATGGCGTCGGAGGGGCGGCTGTCGAGCGTGAAGCTCGTGCCGGGCGCGGTGAGCTGCACCGTCGCGTAGTAGACGTCGTCACGCAGGTCGGTGATGACGACGCGGGTGACCTGCACGTTGAGCCGGCCGAAGAGCGTCAGGAAGAGGTCGTGCGTGAGCGGGCGGGGTGGCGTGAGCCCCTGCAGCGGCACTGCTATGCCGGTCGCCTCGGCCATGCCGATGACCATCGCGAGGTGGCGCTTGTCGCGCTTGCCTTCGAGAATGATCGCCGGCACCTGCGTGCGCGGGTCCATGGCCACGGCGACCACCTCGACCTCCTGGGGCCCGTTGGCCTTCGGTGCCGGCGCGGCCGCGCGGTCGCGCGCGCTCGCGGCCGTGGTGAGCGCCAGGAGGGTGCATGCGGCGACGAGAATGCGACTGGGCGTTGTCATGGCACGCTCCGTTCGGGGTCAGACTTTGGTTCTTTGCATCTCGGGTCACTCGCCCTGGCGGTCAGGCACAGGCCTGAGATGCAAAGAATCAAAGTCTGACCCCTGACTCTGTCGCCAGTATAAACGTTGGTCCCGCCTCACCCGTGACTGCCCTGAGGTGGCTTGGGGCGATGCTCGGGCAGGCCGAGGCTCATGATGGCGCCCGCCAGCAGCAGCGCCGCGAGGCCCGACCACATCGGCCCGTAGCCGAGACGATGGGCCACCCAGCCGAAGAGGAAGGCCCCGCCCGAGTTGCCGATCAGGAACACCGCGCTGAAGACGCCCACGACAGCCGCGCGCCGTGCCTCGTGGGCCTGGTCGGCAACGATGGCGGCCAACCCGGGATAGAGAAAGCCGTGGGCCGCGCCTGCGATGAGACCGGCCACGAAGAGCACGGGCAGCGGTGGGAGGCCATGCACGCGCGGGACGAGAAACCCGAGCGCGGCGAGCAGCACGACCCCGAGCGTCTGCCCGAACATCGACGGCACGATCACGGCGCGGCGCCCGTGGACGTCGATCCAGTGCCCGCCCACCACCCGCACGCCCATGGCCGCGCACGCGTAGGCCGTGTAGAACAGCGCGAGCGTGCGCACGCCGATGCTCTCGGCGAAGGTTGGCAGGAACGCGAAGATCGTCCCCGAGCCGAGACCGAAGAAGATCGTCACCGCCATGTGGCGATGGAACACGTCCTCCAGCATCGTCCGCGTGGACGCCCAGTCGGGCACGGTGGGCACGTCCACGCGCTCGCGCTCGCGCAGCGTCCACACGAGCGCGCCGGCGACGAGCGCGAGCGACCCGCACGCCAGGAACAGCGGGCGAAAGCCGAAGCGGCGGATCACCACCTCGCCGAACAGCGGCGCCACCGCCGTCGAGAGCATGCCCGCGATCCCGTAGATCCCGAGCGCCCACCCGCGGCGCTCCACGGGGACGAGATCGATGACGTAGGAGTAATTCGCCACGAAGAATGTCGAGAAGCCGAGACCCTGCATGGCCCGCACGGCCGCCAGCATGGGGACGGCGGTGGCCACGACGGCGAGCAGCGAAGAAAGCACAACGAGCACGCAGCCGACGATCATGAACGGCCGCCGTCCGATCGCGTCGATCCACGGCCCGATCAGCGGCTGGCAGAGAATGCCGACCGCGCTGTAGATCCCCATGACCGTGCCGACCGCGACCTCGGTGCCGCCGAGTTGCTGGATGTAGAGCGGCAGCAGGAAGAAGCAGTTGAGGCTCGCGAAGAAGAAGAAGTTGGTGAGTGTCGCCCCGAGGAACGCCTGCTGCGTTAGAATCGGCGGCACGCGCGATTATCGCATGGCGACCACGATCGACTCCGTGCTTCGGGACGGCCTCGTCCGGCATGGCGACGACTTCCGTCTCACCCTCGATCCCGCCTTTCAGGGACTCCCCGACACCGCGCACGGCGGCACCGTGCTCGCGGCCTTTCGCGCCGCGGCCGGCGTGGCCGGGGGGCAAGAGGTGCGCGGAAGCTATCGGCGCCGCGTGCCGCTCGGGACGGCGTTGCCGCTGACGCTCGCGCGCGACGACGGCGGCGTGGGCTGTCGTCTCGTCGACGAGTCCGGCGCGGTCCTGGTCGATGGCGGCGTGCGCGGCGTCACAGCGGCGCCGTCGCCGTACCGGCCGCGGGACGAGCACGGCGATCCCCTGCCCATCTCATCGACGTGCTTCGCCTGCGGCGTCGACAATCCGCTCGGCCTTCGCGCTCGCCTCTTCGTCGACGACGTCTCCGTGACGGGATGCTGGCAGCCGGGCGAGAGCGCGGCGATGCCCGACGGCTCGCTCGCGCCGATGGCGCTCACGGCCCTGCTCGACGAGGCGGCGTTCTGGCTGGGCGCCCTCGCGACCGGCGAGTCGGGGATGACGACGGAGCTCGCGGTGACGCTCCACGAGCCGGTGGCCTTCGGCGCGCCGATCCTCGTGAACGGCGCCCGCGACACCACCCGCCAGCGCGCCGACGACGCGCGCTACTGGGACACGGAGGTGGTCGCCTTCGACGACACAGAACGGGTCGTCGCCACCGGCCGCATCACCTTCGTCGCCGTCCGCGGAGCGGCGCGACGCCTGGTGGGAGGCCTATTGAAGACGAATCCTCGCGACGTCCTGCGTCGCGTCTTCCCCGCCTATGGCTTGCTATAGTTCCACGCACCAGCGCGAGCCCGAACACCGGAGGAGCTGCCCCATGCGACCTCTTGCCCGGATCGCCCTCGTCGCGTCGCTGCTCGCGTCGATCTCCGTGCTCGCGCCGTCGGCCTGGGCGCGGCGGTTCAACGCTGCGCCCGGCCCCGACGGGGGGTTCTTCGTCGATCCGGCCAATGGCAACGACGGCAACTCGTGTCGGTCCGCCACCGCGGCGTGCCGGACGATCGCCGCCGCCGTGACCAAATCGGGCGGAGCGGGCACCATCACGATCGCGTCCGGAACGTACGCGGAGAATCTCAGCCTCGGCAACGTCCAGCTCGCCCTCGTCGGCGCCGGAGCGAGCACGACCACGATCGACGGCGGCGGCAATGGCCGGGTGATCACCTGGGCCCCGACCGGCCTGACCGGCTCGTCGCTATCGATCTCCGGCGTGACCATTCAGAACGGCGTCGTCGTGGACGGCCCCGGCGCGGGACTCTATGCCAGCGGCAACGACACGACGCTGACCCTGTCCGGCGTCGTCGTCACCGCCAACCAGTGCTCCGGGAGCGCTCGGTCGTCACCCTGCTTCGGGGGCGGGCTCTACTTCGACGGCGTGAAGCTGACGGCGAGCGATGTGACGTTCTCCGGCAATGACGCGACCTTCGGCGCCGGGCTGTTCTTCACGACCCTGAACGCCACGGTGCAGTCCACCTTGACCCGCGTGACGTTCGAGGGCAACGTGGGCAACGCCGCGTTGTACGTGCTCGGCACGCTGACCTTCGGCGGCCCGTCGCCGCTCGCGCTGCACGACGTCACCTTCACCGACAATGTCGGCGGCATCGCCAGCATCGCGCTGTGCAACGCGGGCTTCGCCGCGTCCACCCTGACCTTCGCGGGTCACGCCGGCGTCGATGTCTCGATCGATTCCGGAGCGCTCGGGGGGCCGTGCGCCTAGCTCAACTCTTCAGGTACCTGTCGAAGAAGGCGACGCAGCGCTTCCAGGCGTCCTCGGCCGCGTCCTTCTTGTAGACCTGCGGACGGTCGTCGGAGAAGAACGCGTGCTGGGCGCCGGGATACAGGACGAACTCGACGTTCGCGTTGCCCTTGGCCTTGAGCGCCGCCTCGAAGGCCTTCACGTCGGCGACGGGAATCCCGCTGTCGGCCTCGCCGTAGAGACCGAGCACGGGCACCTTGATCCGATCCACGATCGCGAACGCGTCGACGCCGGGCGCGTCGACGTACGTGCGCTTCACGTGACCGTACCAGGGCGCGGCCGCGGTCACCCCCGGATACTCGGCGGTGAAATGGAGCGTCAGCGCGCCGCCGCCGCAGAACCCGGTGACGCCGATCCGGTCGGCGCGCGCCCACGACTGCTGCTTGGCGAGGTCGGCGGCGGCCTTGACGTCGCCCAGGTACTGGGCGCGCGTGACCTTGCTCGCGATCGCGCCCATCTCCTGGAAGTTCTTGCCCTGCATGCCTCCCTCGCGCGAGTAGAGCTCGGGCGCGATCGCGTAGAAGCCGGCGTGCGCGAAGCGACGCACGACGTCCTTGTTCTGCTCGCTGTTGCCGGTGAAGCCGGAGATCACGACGACGATGGGATACCGGCCCTGCGTCTCCGGCCGCGCGTCGTAGCCGAGAATCGTGGTACCGCCGGCGGGGATCTGCACGTCGCGGGCGGTGATGCCCTTGGCGTCGGTGGCAATCGCCTGGGCCAGCGAGATGCCCGGTGTGAGGGCGCCGCCCACCGTCGTGTAGGCGCCGAACTTGATGACCTCTCTGCGGCTCAGGGGATTGTGCATCGCGTGCCTCCTCTCGGTATCTCTCGGGCTCAGAAGATGAACGGTGTCGGGAGCGGCGGACGCCCGAACGGCCGGCCACCACGGATGGTCAACACCGGAACCAGCTTCTTGGTTCCGGTCCGACGGTTGTTGCGGGTGTCGACGAACTCGACCGGACCGTCCACCAGGTCCAGGATGGCGACGTCCGCGGGCGCGCCGACCTGCAGCGTGCCGAGACCCGGCACCCGGCCGATGATCTTCGCCGGCTCGATCGTCGCCTTCGCCACGACGTCCTCCAGCGACAGCCCGAGCGCGAGGAACTTCGACATCACCCACGGCAACGTGGGATACCCCGGCGTGTTGATGCTCACGGAATGGATGTCGCTCGAGATGGTGTCCGGCGGCATCCCCTGCTGGATGGCCGGCTCGCACACCGTGAAGTCGAAGCTGCCGCCGCCGTGGCCGACGTCGATGACGACACCGCGCTTCTTGGCGTCGAGGGCGGCCGGCAGGAGCTTGCCGTTCTGCACCGTGTTGTTGCCGGCGCCGCTGTAGGCGTGGGTGAGGATGTCGCCCGGGCGCAGCAGATTGAGTAGGTCGCTGAGACTGCCGGGCGCCGCCCCGATGTGGCACATGACGCGCGTCCCGGGCCCCGCCATCTCGGCCGCGCGGATCGCGCGGCGCAGCGGCTCGAGGCCGTTCTGGCCGACGACCGAATCGGTGATGCGCACCTTGACGCCGAGCACGACGTCCGGGTTCTCGGCCACCACCTTGGCGCAGCCGTCCACGTTCGCGTAGTCGATGTTGAGCATCTCGCCGGGGGCCAGACCGCCGGCCAGCCCGATGGACGCGATGTGCACGAAGGCGAAGACTCGCGTGCGGGACTGGGCGAGGGCGGCGTGGCGGAGCACCCCCCACGTGTGCCAGCCGGCGTCGCCCGCCGAGACCGCGGTCGTGGTCGCGGTGATGGGCACCAGCTCGTCGGCGGGCAGGCCGAGCCCGAGATGGGGCACGAGATGCGTGTGCAGGTCGACGAGTCCAGGGACCACGAGCTTGCCGGTCGCGTCGATGCGTTGCCCGCCCCGATCGGCGGGAATGCTGGGTACGAGCGCCGCGATCTGTCCGTACCGGATGCCGACGTCGAGCTTGCCGCGAAGCTTCTGACTCGGATCGAGGACTTCGCCGCCGGCGATGACCAGCTCGTACTTGAGCGCCGGATCCGCCGGATTGAAGCCGATCGGCTTGACGCCCGCCGCCTGGGCGAGCTGGATCGAGCTCGCCGCCGCTGCGCCCGCGCTGGTCAGGGCCGTGCCCGCCGCCGCGACCGTCGTCGACACCTTGATGAAGCCTCGTCGAGAGAGATCCATGGAGCCCTCGCCTGGTTGGGAGTTCACGGCTGTGGTGTGCCGGCGGCCAGCCACGCGGCCCAGTCATCCGGCGCGTGGCCGAGGCTCACGCGGTTGCCGCCGCGCACGAGCGGCGTGCGAAGCAGCCGCGGCTCGGTGAGCGCGCGCTCGAGCATGCGCTCGGGCGAGTCGCCACGGACGTGCAGCCCGAGCCCGCGAAACCGCGGGTGCTCGCGGTTGATCAGCGCGGCCGCGCCGAACTTGTCCTGGAACCGTCGAAGCTCGCCACGGGCAGCCGGGCGCTCGTCGAGATCGACGAAGTGCACCGCGATCCGCCGCTCGGAGAAGAAGCGCAGCGCCTTGCGCGTGTCCTGGCAGTTCTTGAAGCCGAAGACCTGGACGTTCACGCGCTCGTCCGGCCGGCGCGCGCCTGGATCCCCTCCCAGGCGCTCATCGGCACCGCCGGCGTCCCCGGCGGATTCGTCCGCCCGGTGTGAGGGCCATGGTAGTCGGAGCCACCGGTGGCGACGAGATCGAAGCGACGGCAGAGATCGAGGTACCGTCGCACCTGCTCCGTCGAGTGCTCGGCGTAGTACGTCTCGATGCCCTGCAGGCCGGCGTCCACGAGCGTGGGGATCATGGCGTCGCGGTCGGCCAGACCGGGATGGGCGAACACGGGCACGCCACGGGCGCGACGGATGACCTCCACGGCCTCGACCGGCGTCAACCGGTGGCGCGGGACGTTCGCGGGCCCGTCCGAGCGGAGATACTTGTCGAACGCCTCACGGACCGATTTCACGTAGCCGCGCTTGACCATGATCTGCGCGACGTGAGGACGGCCGGGCGCGGCCTCGCCCGCCAGGGCCAGCACCTCGGCGGGATCGATCGGCATGCCCAGCTCGGCCAGGCGCGCGGCCAGACGGTGGACGCGCTCCGTGCGCCCCGCGCGCTGCTCGCGCAGGAAGTCCTGGAACCAGGGCGCCTCGTGCTCGACGAGGTAGCCCAGCACGTGGATCTCCGCGCCCTCGACGTTGCAGTTAATCTCGAGCCCCGGCACGAGCGTGAAGCCGGGATGCCGCGCCGCCTCGGCCGTGGCCTCGGCGATCCCCTCCGTCGAATCGTGGTCGGTGATGGCGAGCACGCGCACGCCGTGCTCCACGGCCTTGCGCACGAGCTCGCGCGGCGGCAACGCGCCGTCGGATGCCAGCGTGTGACTGTGGAGGTCGATTTTCATGAACTATGAACTACCGCGAGGCCGGCGCGGACGTGGGTGGCCCGAGGCAGGACGGGAGTGAATCTCTGGCGTTGTCAGGTACGCGAGGAGGGTTCGCACCGCGACGCCCGTTCCGCCCTTGGGGGCCAGCGGCGTGTCGCGCTCGGTGAAGGCAGGGCCCGCGATGTCGAAGTGCGCCCACGGCGTGTCGCCGGCGAACTCTTTCAGGAAGAGCGCGGCGGTGATCGCCCCGCCCCCCCGCTGGCCCACGTTGTTGATGTCGGCGACCTCGCTCTTGAGTCCCTCGCGGTACTCGTCGATCAGCGGCAGCTGCCAGACGCGCTCGCCGGCGGCGTCGGCCGCCGCGAGCAGACGCCGGGCCAGCGGCTGGTCGTTCGCGAGGAGGCCCGAGCACTGGGGCCCCAGCGCGACCACGCACGCGCCCGTGAGCGTGGCGAGATCGATGATCTCGTCAGGCTTGACGTGCTCGCGCGCGTAGCACATCGCGTCCGCGAGCGTCAGCCGCCCCTCCGCGTCGGTGTTGCCGATCTCGATCGTCGTGCCGTTCATCGCGCGCAGCACGTCGCCCGGGCGCACGGCCGATCCCGACGGCATGTTCTCCGTGGCCGCGATCAGGCCGTGGACCTCGACGGCCGGGCCGAGCTGGGGGAGCGCGCGCATGACGCCGAGCACGGCGGCGGCGCCCGACATGTCGTCTTTCATGCGGAGCATGCCGTCGGCCGTCTTGAGATCGAGGCCGCCGGCGTCGAACGTGATGCCCTTGCCGATGATGGCGACGCGCCGGCGCGCCCTGGCCGGCGTGTACGCGAGGTGGATGAACTTCGGAGGCTGTTCGCTGCCCGCGGCCACGCCGAGGAAGGCGCCCATCCCCATCTTGGCGCACTCCGCGCGGTCGTAGACCTTCAGCGTGAGGCCCGCCTCCTTCGCGACCTGCGCGGCCACGCGCGCCAGGTGCGTAGGATGCACGTCGTTGGCCGGCGCGTTGACGAGGTCACGCGCGAACGACGTGGCGGCGGCGAATCGCTCGCCGCGTCGCGCCCCCTCCTCCACCTCGCGCGCGACGCGCGCGTCGGGGGCCAGCACGCGCAGCTCCTCCACCGTCTTGTCCGCCTTCTCCCGCTTGTAGCGGTCGAACGTGTAGGTGCCGAGGATCGCGCCCTCGACGACGGCGTGCGCCCGCTGGCGATCGGGCAGCCGTGCGCCGAACACCTCGACGGCCACGGAGCGCGCGCCGAGATCGCGCGCGCGACGGAGCGCGGCCGCCGCGCCCCGCCGGAGGATCTCGAGCGTGAGGTCGGCGCGCGGCCCGAGCCCGCCGATCACGAGGCGCGGCGAGGCGAGCGCCGGGGTGTGGATGTGCGTGACGTGGCCGCTCTTGGCCTGGAACTTCTCGGCCTCGAGGACGGCCTTGATCTGGCCGCTCGCTCGCCGGTCGAGCTCGAGAAGCGACGCGGGCCACCGCTTGTCGTCGGCGTGCAGGCCGACCACGAGCGCGTCCGCGGCGGCGCTCCACGCGGCCTCGCGCCTGACCACGACCTTCATGCCTCGCCCCTCGCCGCCAGCGCGACCGCGCGTCGGATCATGTCCGCGACTCCCTCCGTGACGTCCAGCTCACCGATCCGGTCGATGGCCACCCAGCACGCCTCCGCGGCGTCGCTGCCCGCGGTGACATCGGCCGACTCCGGATAGGCGAGGTAATCGACCAGCACGTAGTGGTAACGAACGCGGCCCTCCGCATCGTGGACGATGCGGTCGACGACGCCGGCGATTCCGACGAGGCGGATCGCGCACCCGCACTCCTCGGCGATCTCGCGGCGGGCCGCCTCCGCGGTCGTCTCGCCGAGCTCGACGAGGCCGCCGGGCAGGCTCCACTTGCCGGACGACGGCTGACCGCCGCGCCGCACGAGCAACACGCGGTCCTCGTGCAACACCACGGCCCCCACCCCGACGCGCGGCGCCTCCGGATATTCGCGCTTCATGAGATGGGGGGCCTAGCCACGGGCCCCTCAATCCCCCCTGACGCTCGGAACGCCTCGGCGAAGCCGCGGCGCTCCTCGGCTACCGCCGCGTTGAGCCACGCGTCGGTGGCGTACTTGTCGGCCACGAGCCGCGCGACGAGCGCGTCCTCGGCCTCGGAGAGGCCGCCCGGCCGCAGCGTGAGCCCGTGCTCGACCGCGAAGGCTGCCGTCAGCGCGTCGGCGACGTCGTCGAAGCTCGGCCGGCGTGCGAGGGCCGACTCGAGCGTCGCCATCGAGCCGAGGGGGTTCGCCGTCGTCGGAAAGAGCGCGCGCAGGCGCGGCTCGTCCACTCCCAGCAGCACGGAGCCGTGCTGGAGGAAGCATCGCCCCCGACGGCGCTGAGCGCTGCCCACGAGCTTCTTTCCGTCGAGCTCGATCTCGTACCGTCCCGTTCGCGCGAAGCAGAATGCCGGCGCGTCGCCCCGCGCGCGCGGCGCCGCCACGATTTCCGCGGCCACGCCGAGCGCGCGCAACCCCCGCGCGAGCGCTCTGGCGATCCACCGGTACGCCTCGAGCAGGTCGGTGGTCACGCCGAGATCATCGTTGGTGGCGACGACGCTGTAGGTGAGCTCGCGCTCGGGCCCGTCGTGGTAGATCGCGCTGCCGCCGGTCGGCCGCCGCACGATGCCGACGCCGAGGCGGCGCGCCGCCTGCACGCTGATCGCGTCGTCGAGCGCCTGTCCGTAACCGAGCGACACCGTCGGCGGGTCCCAGGCGAAGATCCGGATCGTCGGCGGCGACGACCTGGCCTGCCGGCCGCGCCAAATCGCCTCGTCGACCGCCATGTTGGTGGCGCCATCGGTCGCCTCGGTGACCAGCAAGCGCCAGTCCTGCCGGTTCACTGGATCACCTCGTCGGCGCGCACGAGCAGCGTCTGCGGCAAGGTGAGCTTGAGCGCCCTGGCCGTTCTGAGGTTGACGACGAGCTCGAGCTGCGTGGGCTGCTCGACAGGAAGCGTCGCCGGGTTGGCTCCTCTGAGAATCTTGTCGGCATAGACGGCGGCGCGGCGGAACTGATCGGTCAGGCGGGCGGAGTAGGACATGAGCCCGCCGGCCTGGGCGAACTCGCGGGTCGAGAAGATCCCCGGGAGCCGACGCTCAGTGATGAGGGCGACGATGCGCGCCCGGTGCGTGAAGAGGACCGGGTCACCGGGGATGAGGACGGCGCCGGCGTGCTCCTGCACGACCGCATCGAACGTCCGCGACAGGTCATCGAGGCCGCGGAGGTCGAAGAACTGGATCTTGAGCTTCAGCGCCTGCCCGGCGGCCTCGTAGTCCTTCCACACCGCGGCATCGGCCACCTGCACGCGCCGCACGATGGCGACGCGGGCCAGGCCGGCCACCGCCTCCTTCAGCAGCTGGAGCTGCTTGGCTCGGATCTCCGGCGTGAGCTGAGCGGACAGGCCCGTGACGTTGCCGCCCGGACGCACCAGGCTCTGCACCAGGCCGGACTCGATGGGGTCGGCCGCGTTGACCATCACGATGGGGATCGTCGTGGTGGCCCGGTGCGCCGCCTCCGCCGCGTCGGTCGACGACGCGATGATCACGTCAACCCGGCTGCGGACCAGCTCGGCGGCCAGCTCGGGAAAGCGCTCGCGGTTACCCTCGGCCCACCGATACTCGAAGGCGACGTCCCGGCCCTCGACGTGGCCGAGCTCGCGCAGGTGCTGGGTGAACGCGGTCGCGATGTGGGCGGCCACCGCCGGCGTCGTCGTCATCAGCAGACCGACGCGGTGCATCGCCGCGGCCTTCTGCGAGGGACGAGAGGTCTGCGCCTCCGACCCGGTCGTGAGCACCGCCAGGAAGACCGTGACGCCCACCGTCCTGACGAGGCTCACGGGGTACCCACCGCGCGATCCTACGACGGGCGTGTCCAGCGCAGGTTGGGCTCGCGGGCGGCCTTGGTCTGATCGAGACGCCGCACCGGCGTGGTGACCGGTGCGTCGTGGATCAGGGCGGGATTCGCCTCCGCCTCCTTGGCGATCTGGATGAGCGCGTCACAGAACTGATCGAGCGTTTCCTTCGACTCCGTCTCGGTGGGCTCGATCATGAGCGCCTCCTCGACGATGAGGGGGAAGTAGGTCGAGGGCGCGTAGAAGCCGAGGTCGAGCAGGCGCTTGGCGATGTCCATGGCCGACACACCGAGCTTCTTCTGGCGGCGCGCCGAGACCACGCACTCGTGCATACAGTAGCCGGGCGCGGCCGGATCGTAGTGCTCGGCGAGCCGCTTGAGCACGTAGTTGGCGTTGAGCACGGCGTTGTCGGAGACCGCGCGTAGGCCGTCGCCGCCCATGGTGCGGATGTAGGTGTAGGCGCGCACGAGCATGCCGAAGTTGCCGACGAACGCGTGCAGCTTGCCGATGGACTTCGGCCGCTTCCAGTCGAGGCCGTACCGGTCGCCGTCCCGCGTGACCACGGGCACGGGCAGGAACGGCTCGAGGTGGCTCTTCACGCCGACCGGCCCGGCCCCCGGCCCGCCGCCGCCGTGCGGGGTCGTGAACGTCTTGTGCAGGTTGAAGTGACAGACGTCGAAACCGAGATCGCCGGGCCGCGTGATGCCGAGGACGGCGTTGAGGTTCGCGCCGTCCATGTAGACCTGCACACCCCTGGCGTGACACATCTCGATGATCTCGACGATGCGCGGCTCGAACATGCCGAGCGTGTTCGGCATCGTGATCATGAACGCCGCCACCTCGGGGCCGAGATGACGCTCGAGCTCGCCGAGATCGACCTCGCCGTTCTGGTCCGAGCGCAGCTGCACGACCTCGAAGCCGGCCAGCGCGGTCGTGGCGGGGTTGGTGCCGTGCGCGGAGTCGGGGACGAGCACCCGCGTGCGCTTCTCGCTGTTGGCCAGGTGATAGGCGCGGATCATGAGGACGCCGGCCAGCTCGCCCTGCGCGCCGGCCGCCGGCTGCAGCGACACCGCGTCCATGCCCGCGATCTCCGCCAGCATGCCGGCGAGCTCGTGCATGAGCGCGAGCGCGCCCTGCGAGAGCGACTCGGGGGTGAGCGGGTGCAGTCGGGCGAAGCCGGCCAGGCGCGCCATGTCCTCGTTGATCTTCGGGTTGTACTTCATGGTGCACGACCCGAGCGGATAGAAGTGGGTGTCGAGCCCGTAGTTCATCTGGCTCAGGCGCGAGTAATGGCGGACGACGTCGAGCTCCGACACCTCGGGCAGCGCGGGCGCGTCGCGGCGCAGCGCGGCCTGCGGCAGTCGCGCGCGGACGTCGTCTCCGGGAACGTCCAGCTCGGGCAGCGAGTACGCGATGCGTCCGGGGGAGCCCAGCTCGAAGATCAGCCTGTCATACGCCGCCTGATTGTCGTACGGCATGGTCACGCCACCGCCGTACGGACGCCCTCGACGAGCCGGTCGATCTCGTCCTTCGTCCGCTTCTCGGTGACGGCCACGAGCAGGCAGTCCGCCAGCTTGCGGTCGAACGTCTTGAGCGGAATGCCGGCGAGGATGCCCGCCTTGGCCAGCCGCGCGGCCACGCGCTCGGGCGACTTCGGCAGCCGCAGCGTGAACTCCTTGAAGAACGGCGCGTCGAAGCGGAGGGCGACGCCGGGGATCTCGCTCAGACGGTCGGCCGCGTAGTGCGCCTTGGCCGCCGACAGCTCGCCGACGCGGACCAGTCCGCGCTTGCCGAGCGTCGCGACGTAGATCGTCGCCATCAGCGCGCACAGCGCCACGTTCGTGCAGATGTTCGACGTCGCCTTGTCGCGGCGGATGTGCTGCTCGCGCGTCTGCAGCGTGAGCACGAAGCCGCGGCGGCCGTCGCGATCGACCGTCGCGCCGACGAGCCGCCCCGGCATGCGGCGCACGAACTCGTGCTTGGCCGCGAAGACCCCGAGATAGGGCCCGCCGTACGAGAGCGGAACGCCGAGCCCCTGCCCTTCGCCCACCACGACGTCGGCGCCGAGGCGTCCGGGGGCCTCGAGCACGCCGAGGTTCACCGGGTCGGCCACCACCACGAGCAACGCTCCGGCGGCATGCGCGATCTCCGCCGCGGCGGCGAGGTCCTCGATCGCGCCGTAGAAATTCGGCGATTGAACGACCAGCGCCGCGGTGCGCGGGCCGACGAGCTTGCGGGCCGCGTCCGCGTCGAGGACGCCGGCCGGGGCGGGCACGTCCCGCAGACGGACACCGAGCCCGTCGCAGTAGGTCGCCACCACGCGGCGGTATCGCGAGTTGACGCCCGCGACGAGCACGATCTCGTGCCGGCCCGTGGCCGCGCGCGCCATGAGGGCGGCCTCGGCGAGCGACGACGCGCCGTCGTAGATCGAGGCGTTGGCGACGTCCATGCCGGCGAGCTCGGCGATCATCGTCTGGTACTCGTAGATGCTGCGCAGCGTGCCCTGGCTCGCCTCGGGCTGGTACGGCGTGTAGGCGGTGAAGAACTCGCCGCGCGAGATCAGGTGATTGATGGGGCTCGGGACGTAGTGATCGTAGGCGCCGCCGCCGAGGAAGCAGACGTGGGCGTCGGCGTCGGCGTTCCGCGCGGCCAGCCCGCGGAGGTGACGGATGAGGTCGGTCTCGGCGAGCGCGGGCCCCACGTTGAGCGGGCGCGCCAGACGCGCCTTCGGCGGCACGCGGGCCAACAGCTCGTCGATCGACGCCGCGTCGATGACGTCGAGCATCCGGCGGCGATCGTCGGCGGTGTTGGGCAGGTAGCGCATCAGTGTCCGCCGCCCTGGGCCACGAACGCCTCGTACTGCGCGGCCGTCAGGAGGGCGTCCCACTCCGCGGCGTTCGTCGGCTTCACCACGATCATCCAGCCCTTGCCGTAGGGATCGGCGTTCACGGTCTCCGGCGCGCTCGCCAGCTGCGCGTTGATCTCGCTCACCTCGCCCGAGACGGGGGCAAAGAGATCGGACACGGCCTTGACGGATTCCACGACGCCGAACGACTGGCGCTGGGCGACCTTCGCGCCGACCTTCGGCAGCTCGACGAACACCACGTCACCGAGCTGCTCCTGGGCGAACGCGGTGATGCCCACGCGGATCCGCTCGCCCTCCTTCTTGGCCCACTCGTGCTCTTCCGTGTATCTCAACTCGGCCGGCACGTTCGCCATCTTCTTCCGCCCTCCGGCTAGCGTTTCACTTTCGGTGCGTAGAACGGGGTGCGTACGACGCGCGCCGCCCGCGGCGTGCCGCGGATCTCCACGGCGAGGTCGGTGCCGATCCCGGCGTGCGCGGATTCCACGTAGGCCAGCGCGATCGACCGGTCGACGGACGGACCGTACGAGCCGGACACGACCACGCCGAGCGTCCGGCCGTCCTCGACGACGGGATAGCCGTGGCGGGCGATGGACCGGTCGGCCATCTCGAGCCCGACGAGCCGACGGCGCGGCCCCGCCGCGCGTACGGCCTCGATCGCGTCGCGCCCGATGAAGTCGCCCTTGGCGGGCTTCACCGCCCAGCCGAGGCCCGCCTCCAGAGGGTTCGTGGTGCGATCGATGTCGTTGCCGTAGAGCGTGTAGCGCATCTCGAGCCGCAGCGTGTCGCGCGCGCCGAGGCCGATCGGCGCGACGCCGTCCGCCTCACCGCTGGTGAGCAGCGCCTGCCAGAGCCGCGGTGTGTCGTCCCACGGCACGTAAAGCTCGAAGCCGTCCTCGCCGGTGTAGCCGGAGCGCGAGATCAGCGTCGGCACGCCGGCGACCCCGCCGTTGGCGAAGCGGAAGTATCCGATCCCTGTGACGTCGCGATCGGCGAGCCGGCCGACGAGTGTCTCGGCTCGCGGGCCCTGCACCGCGACGAGGCCGGTCGCCAACGAGACGTTCCGCCAGCGCGCGGCCGGCGCGCGCTCGGTGACCCACGCCCAGTCGATGTCCGTGTTCGAGGCGTTCACGACGACCATGAAACGGTCGGCGGCCAGGCGGTACACGGTGGCGTCGTCGACGATGCCGCCGTCTGGAGCGCAGACGAGCGAATACTGGAGCTGGCCGACCTCGAGGGCGGCGGCATCGTTGGTGGTGAGGCGCTGGACGGCGGCGAGGGCGCCCGGACCGTCGACCTCGAACTCGCCCATGTGAGAGACGTCGAAGAGACCGACCTTCGCCCGCACGGTCCGGTGCTCCTCGACGATGCCCGTGTACTGCACGGGCATCTGCCATCCCCCGAACGGCACCATGCGCGCCCCGGCCTTCACATGGGCGTCGTGGAGCGGAGTTCGCTTGAGGTCAGACGTGCTCGGCTCGCTCACGAAAACGCCTCAGTAGACCATCCGCTCCCGGGAGGGTCAAGCCGCGCGCGCCCCGGATCCCTCACTCGACGACCTGATCCGCCCGCGCCAGCAGCGATGGCGGGATCGGCCGTGCGACGACCTCCACCTTGAGCTGCTGAGCCGCAGCGCGCGCGAGCTTCGCGCCCTCCTGCGCCTCGCCGGCGAGCGGCGTGACGAGGACGCTCGCGCCCACGGCGAAGAGGAACCGGCGACGGGTCAGCACGACGGCGTCGTGAATCGCGCCGGTTATTCCCGCGACAACACGCGCGCGAGCGCGTTGACGAAACGGTCGACGTCCTCGTCGGCCATGGCCAGCGAGCACGCGCCCATCCCGCGCTGCGAGAGCAGGATGCCCTCGTTGAGCAGCGCGAGGAACACGCGGAGTGGCGCTTGCGCGTCCTTCGGGCGACTCGAGCGGTAATCGATCAGCGGCGCCGACGTCCAGTGCAGGCAGAACAGGGAGCCGACGCCGCTCACCTGCCCGCGTCGCCGGGTCGCGCCGAGCAGGCGCGAGACGCCGCCGCGCAACCGGTCGCCGAGGGCGTCGAGGCGGCCATACGCCTCCGGGGTCAGCGCGTTCAGCGTGGCGATGCCGGCGGCCATCGTCACGGGATTGGCGTTGAACGTCCCGCCGTGACTGATGCGCGCGGCGCCGCGTCGGGGATCGTAGGCGGCCATGATGTCGCCGCGGCCGCCGAACGCGCCCACCGGCAATCCGCCGCCGATGATCTTGCCGAGCGTGGTGAGATCGGGGCGGATGCCGAAGCGCTCCTGCGCCCCGCCCCAGGCGACGCGGAACGAGATGACCTCGTCGAAGATCAGCACGATTCCGTGCCGCTCGGTCACCGCGCGCAGCCGCTGGAGGAAGCCCTCGGCGGGCGGGATGATGCCGCCGATCCCCAGCAGCGGGTCGACGAGGAGCGCGGCCAGACCGCCGGCTTCGCGCTCGAGGATCTCCTCGCAGGCGTCGCCGTCGTTCCACGGCAGCACCACCACGTTCTTGAGGACCGCCGGGGGAATGCCCTCGGAGGACGGCACCGCCTTCGGCCGGCGGCGGCCGCCCGCGGCCTTCGGATCCGGCGCCACGGAGACCAGGACGTTGTCGTGCGTACCGTGGAACGCGCCCTCGAACTTCGCGATCTTCGGCCGGCCGGTGAAGGCCCGCGCGACGCGCACGGCGTTCATCGTTGCCTCGGTGCCTGAATTGGTGAAACGGACCTGCTGCAGGGACGGAATCCGCCGTGTCAGCATCTCGGCCAGCCGGATTTCGTGATCGGTCGGGCCCGGGAAGGACATGCCGAGCGCCGCCGCCTCCTGCGCCGCCTTGACGACCTCCGGCGCGGCGTGACCGAGGATGAGACTCGTGTAGTTGCCGTTGAAGTCTAGCCGGTCGGTGCCGTCGGCGTCGACGACGTGCGCCCCGTGGCCGCGCTCGATGTAGAAGGGATAGGGATCGAAGAAGGTCGTGGTGCGGCTGTTGCCGCCCGGCATGACCACGAGCGCGTCCTCGTGCAGCGTCCGCGACCGCGCGGTCTTCGCCAGATACTCGGAGAGCTCTCGCTCCATGCTCATGATGCCTCCTCGACGAGGTGCGTCTGCGCCGCGTGCCAGTCTCGCAGGAGGCCGTGCGCCTCGGCGAGATCGATGGCCCGGAAGCGCAACCGTTGCCCCGGCTTGACCTGCCCGAGACGCCCGATGTCGAATGAACAGATGGTGGCGACCTTGGTATAGCCGCCCGTGGACTGCCGGTCCACGAGCAACGCGATCGGCTGGCCGTCGCCGGGGACCTGGATGCTGCCGAGCGCGATCCCGTCCGAGATGATGTCGTGGCCCCGTGCGTGCGCGATGCGCGGCCCCTTGAGGCGCGCGCCCATACGATCCGATTGCGGGAGCATCTCGTACTCGCCGCCGAGAAACGTCGCGATCCCGTCGGCCGTGAAGCGATCGGCCTGAGGGCCGAGCACCACGCGGATCTCGGGAGGTGCCCCGAGATGCACGATCGCCGTCGGCGACGCCCGCCGGATCGGCGGCGACGGCGCCGGGAAGAGCGTGATCCTGTCGTCCCTGCGCAGCGCGCGGCCGCCGAGGCCGCCGAGCCGTCCCCGCAAATAGGTCGCCCGCGAGCCGAGGACGAGCGGGACGTCGATCCCGCCCGAGAGCGCGACGTACGCGCGGACGCCGGCCCGCGCTGTGCCCAGCTTCACCACGTCGCCGGGCCTGAGCAGCACCGTTGTCCACGCCGGCGCCTCGGCGCCGTTCACGGTCACCGGCATCTCCGCTCCGGTCACCGCGATCGCGCACGCCGTCTCGACCTCGAAGCGCGGACCCATCACCGTGCACTCGAGCCCGGCGGCGCCGTCGGCGTTCCCGGCGAGCCGGTTGGCGGCGACGAACGCCGCGCGGTCGATCGGCCCCGAGGGCGGAATCCCGTAGCGGAGATGGCCGGGGCGCCCGAGATCCTGGACGGTCGTCTGCGGCCCGGGCTCGAGGATGCGGATCATTCGATCACGCGGTCGGCGCGGAGGACGAGTGACTGCAGCAGATCGAGCTTGAGCGCGCGCGCCGTCTTGAGATTCACGATCAGCTCGAATTTCTCGGGTCGCTGGATCGGCAGCTCGGCGGGTCTGGCTCCCTTGAGGATCTTGTCGACGTAGCCGGCCACGCGCCGGAACAGGTCGAGGAACACCGGACCATAGGCGAGGAGCCCACCGGCTTCGGCGAACGCCGGAACGAAGGGACAGATCGTCGGCATCCGGTGTTTCAGGCTGGCGTCCGCGACCTGCTGAAGGCTTTGGAAGATCAGCGGCGATGTGAGCGCCACGAGACCACCGTCCCGTGACCGGGCCGCCTCCCCTACGGCGGCGGGAATTTCCGTCTGCCTCGTCACCGGCAATCGATGCGAGATGAGCCGCAGCGCTTGAGCCGCCGCCTCCGTCGCCAAGAATTGCAGGTCGTTCACCTGCGGATCGCCCAAGATCGCGACCCGCTCGAGCTTGGGTACGGCCTCACGCAGGAACTGCAGCTGCTTGCCGCTGATCTCAGGAATGTCGAGGAAGATTCCGGTGACATTGCCGCCCGGGCGCGCCAGGCT
>Ga0075425_100001452_pt1 | contig 23269 bp, 19 predicted proteins | sample SoiMethybrSBSTD4_FD_75300 | JGI IMG/M metagenome (GOLD analysis project Ga0075425, IMG submission 75300) | Bulk soil microbial communities from a Populus tree surrounding site in Tennessee, USA - Soil MetaG P. TD hybrid SBSTD4 | ecosystem: Environmental > Terrestrial > Soil > Tree plantation... | reverse complement strand
GGGCCTGTTGGAGAGGCCCGGCACCGCGACGTCGTTACTCGTACTGCAGGGCGCGCAGAACGTTCAGCCGCGCGGCGCGCCTGGCGGGCAGGATCGCCGCGATCAGGCCGCACATGATCGCCACGACGACGAAGGCGACCAGCGGCCCGACCGGGAGCGAGAACCCGACGCCGTACTTCGACAGCGACCTCGTCACGATCGCGGCGAAGCCGAGCCCGAGCGGAATACCCAGAGCCGCGCCGATGAGGGCCGTGATCACGCTCTCGTGCCGAACCATCCGCCGCGTCTGCCGACGCGTCATGCCGACCGCCCGCAGCATCCCCAGCTCCCGTGTCCGCTCGAACACGGCCAGCGCCAGCGTGTTGACCATGCCGAGCAGGCTGACGATGCCGGACAGTGCGAGCAGGACGTAGAGCAGGTTGAGGACGGACGACAGCCACGAGCTCCGCTGGGAGACGAACTCGTCCGTCGTGCGGACGGTCGCGGCCGGGAAGCCGGCCAGCGAGCGCTCGATGGACGCGCGGCTTCCGCCCTGGACGAGCGCGAAGGCGAGCGGGGAGCGCGGGTAGGCCGAGCGGAACGTCGACCGCGCGACGACGACGCTGCCGAGCAGCGGGTCGAAGCGCGCCGGCTCGTAGATCGCCTTCACGCGGAGCGGGAGGGAGTTGCCGGCCGCGGTCAGCAGCCGGAACGAGCTCCCGACTGCGAGGTGGTGCCCGTCGGCGAACGACTTCCGGACGATCGCCTCTCCACGGCCGAGCGTCCGTGCGTCGGCGTCCGATCCCCGCGACCACTTGAACCGGTACGGCCCCACGATCGTGGCCGGCTGCACGCCGCTCACGTCGAGGTTTGCGCCGTCGAAACGGGCCCGGTCGCTGACCACACTGGTCGCCGACCGGATGTCCGGCGTCCGGCCGACGGCCGGTCCCGCCGCCGCCGGGAGGTTCTGCCAGTCGCTCTTGCTCGTCACGACGTAGCTCGTGTCCAGCTGCCGGCGGACGGCGTTCTCGTCGGCCGTCCGGAGGCCCTGGGCGAACGCCGCGACGAAGGTCACAAGCGCGAGGCCGATCATCAGCGCCGCCGCCGTCGCCGCGGTGCGGCCGGCGTTGCGGACCGTGTTCTCGCGCGCGAGGCGGCCGGCGACGCCGAAGCTCGCGGAGGGCCGCCCGACGAGCCCCGCGAGCAGCGGGACGAGCCGCGGCGAGAGCACCGCGACGCCCACGAACAGCGCCACCGTGCCGAAGGCGATGGCCGTGATCCGCACGGCCGTGCCGACGCCACCCGCGAGCAGCCCGTAGCCGAGCAGCGCGGCGGCGAGGGCCGCCAGGGCGCCGCCCGCATACGGCGTCCAGCGGCGCGGCTGCGAGACGACCGCCCCCTCGCGGACGGCCGCGATCGGCGGGATCCGCGTTGCGCGCAGCGCGGGGGTCAGGCCAGCCAGCAGCGTGATCACGATGCCGATCGCCAGCGAGACGATCACCGTCCGCACGGCGAACACGGTTCCGGCCTGCGGGAGCGCGAGCCCGAACGTGTCCATCAGTGAGGCGAGGCCCTTCGCGAGCCCAAGCCCGAGGAAGAGCCCGACCACGGAGGAGACGATGCCGAGCGCCACCGACTCGGTGAGCACCGTTCGGAGCACCTGCCGGCGGGACGCGCCGAGCGTACGCACCGTGGCGAACTCCCGCGTCCGCTGCGCGACCGTGATCGACAGCGTGTTGAAGATCACGAACGCACCGACGAACAGCGCGATGGCGCCGAACGCGAGCAGGAACCAGCGAATGAAGGAGATGAAGCTCTCGACACCGTTGGCCTGCTCCTGCGCGTAGGCCTTGCCCGTTTTCACCTGCGCGTTCGACGGGACGGTCGAGCGCAGCTCGCGCACGATTTGCGCCTGCGCGACGCCGGGCCTTGCCGTGACCGCGATCGCGTCGTACCCGGGCTTGCGGAGCAGCGCCCGGGCGGTCGGGAGGTCGAAGGCCGCAATCGTGGCCCCGCCGAGCGTCTTCACGCCGCCGTAGGTCGCGATACCCGTGATGCGGAACGTCCGCGTCGGGCCGTCGGCCGAGACGCCGATCGGATCGCCGACATGGAGGTGCTCCTTGTCGGCTACGGCGGCGTCGACGACCACCTGGTGCGGGCCGTGCGCCCACCGCCCCTGCGTCAGATGCAGCGGGTTGAAGCGCGGGTACGACGGGTCGACGCCGAAGCCGAAGGTCGGATTGCCGCTCGACTCGATCGCCTTCCCGTCCTTGACGAGCTTGGCCTGCGTCGAGTTCCCGTTCAGGTCGAGCACCTGACCGGCGGCGGCCTGGACGTCCGGCATCGACCGGATCTTCTTCAGCAGCGCCGGCGTGACGGTGGCGTTGCCGCCCGACGAGTAGTCGACGATCTTGCGACCGCTGACGACCGCGTCGGTCTTGTCGTACGACGCCGCGAAGATGTTGTCGAACGCCTTGGAGATCGTGTCCGTCAGAACGAAGCTGCCGCTGACGAGCGCGACGCCGAGAACGATCGCGAGCGCGGTCAGGATCGTGCGGAGCTTCCGCCCGAGGAGTCCTCTGAGCGCGACGGTCGTCATCGCCCGTTCACCCCCTCCATCGCGGCCAGGATCCCGGCCTGCGAGCAGCCCTTCATGTCACGGACGATCTCGCCGTCCGCGAGGAAGACCACGCGGTCGGCGGACGATGCGGCCCGGGCGTCGTGCGTGACCATTACGGTCGTCTGCCCGAGTTCGTCGACGGAGTTGCGGATCAGCCGCAACACTTCCTCGCTCGTCGCCGAGTCGAGATTTCCGGTCGGCTCGTCGGCGAAGAGCACCGTCGGGCGGGTCACGAGGGCACGTGCGAGCGCCACGCGCTGCTGCTGCCCGCCGGACAGCTGCGCCGGCCGGTGCCGTCGGCGGCCGTCGAGGCCGACCGTCTCGAGCAGCTGGTCGAGCCACTCACGGTCCGGCTTCTTTCCGGCGAGCGAAAGCGGGAGCACCACGTTCTCCTCCGCGCTGAGCATCGGCAGCAGGTTGAAGAACTGGAAGACGAAGCCGATGTGCGTGCGGCGCAGCTTCGTCAGCTGGTCGTCGCCGAGCGTCGTGATCTCCGTGCCCGCGATCGAGACGGTCCCGGAGGTCGGCCGGTCGAGCCCGGCGAGGATGTGCATGAGCGTCGACTTCCCCGAGCCCGAGGGCCCGACGACCGCCGTGAGGCGCTCCGCCTGGATCTCCAGCGAGACGGCGCGTAGCGCGTCGACGGCGGCGTCGCCCTCGCCGTAGCGGCGGCTGACGTCGCGAGCCTCGATGACCGCGGGCTTCCGGTCGAGCAAGACGTGCTCGTCTGCGAGCGCGACTGCTGGTTGCATGACTGCTCCTTTCCTTGGCGAGTTCATGCAACGACGGTAGGAGCCGCCGTCCGCAGCGTCGTCGGCCGCGGCATCGATCCTGTGTCGTTCACGCGGACGATTCGAATGTCGTCCGCGCGGACGACGCGGTGAGCCGAGCTGTGGGGTACGTTGAGGTCGTGACAGAACGGCTCGGAGCCTGGGCTCGGAACTACGGAATCGACGTCGTGGCGGTGGCGCTCACCATCGGCGCCATCGTCGAGAGCCCGTTCATCGACAAGTCAAACGCGTGGATGGTGGCCCTGTGCGGCCTCACCGCGCTGGGAATCATCGCCAGACGGTGGTACCCGCTGGCGGGGCCGCTTGCGCTCCCGCTCTCATTCGTGATCGGAGCGATCGTTGCACCGGCTGCGCTGAGCGCCTCGACGTCGCCGTTCTTTGCCGCGATCCTCGCGGCCGGCGTCATCGGCGCCTACAACGACCTTCGACACGCTGCGGCCGGGCTCGCGGTGATCCTCGCGGTCCTGGTCTTCGTCGACCAGCGCTTCCCCGACACCTCGGTCGGCGACTACATCTGGCCGGGCGCGTTCTTCAGCGCAGCGTGGCTTGTCGGCGTCCTCCTCAACCAGCGCAGCCTCAAGATGCGCGAGCTGAGGGTGAAGGCCGAGAAGCTCGAGAGCGAGCGAGAGGAGCGCGCGCGCACGGCGGTGGTAGAGGAGCGGGCCCGGATCGCTCGGGAGCTCCACGACGTTGTCGGTCACAGCGTGAGCGTCATGACCGTGCAGGCGTCGGCGGTGCGGCGGCTGCTGAAGGACGACCAGGAGAAGGAGCGCGAGGCGCTGCTCGTCGTCGAGCAGACCGGCCGCGAGGCGCTCGCCGAAATGCGCCGCCTCGTCGGCGTCCTGCGCCGCCCGGAGGAGGCTCCGGCGCGCGCGCCCCAGCCGAGCCTGGAGCACCTCGACCGCCTCGTCGCGCAGGTGCGCGACGCCGGGCTTCCCGTCGACCTGCACGTCGAGGGCGACGCGCTCAAGCTGGCGCCGGGCGTCGACCTGACCGCCTACCGCGTCATCCAGGAGGGGCTCACGAATGCCCTCAAGCACGCGCGGGCGAAGCGCGCGGACGTGCTCGTGCGCTACGGCGGCGAGCAGGTGGAGCTCGTCGTGGCCGACGACGGCGAGGGCAACGGTGCCGGCGAGGGGGGCGGCCACGGGCTCGTCGGCATGCGCGAGCGGGTTGCCGTCTACGGCGGAAACCTGGACGCCGGCCCGCGGCCGGGCGGCGGCTACGAGCTGCGCGCCCGGATTCCGGTGAACGGCGGGTGATGAAAGTCCTGATCGTGGACGACCAGGAGCTCGTCCGCACCGGGTTTCGGATGATCCTCGAGGCGGAGAGCGACATCGAGGTCGTCGGCGAGGCCGCAGACGGCCGCGAGGCGATCGACGAGACGCGGCGCCTGCTCCCGGACGTCGTCCTGATGGACGTTCGCATGCCCGAGCTCGACGGCATCGAGGCGACCCGCCGCCTGCTCGAGCGCGACGGCGTCGACACGAAGGTCGTGATGCTGACGACCTTCGATATGGACGAGTACGTCTACGAGGCGCTGCAGGCAGGCGCGAGCGGCTTCATGCTCAAGGACGTTCCGCCCGAGCAGCTCATCACGGGCATCCGGTCGGTGGCGTCCGGCGACGCGCTCCTCGCGCCGTCCGTAACGCGCCGGGTGATCGAGGAGTTCGTGCGCCGGCCGCCTGCTTCGGTTCAGCGGCCGCCCAAGGAGGTCGAGGAGCTCACGGATCGCGAGCTCGAGGTGCTGAAGCAGATCGCTCGCGGTCTCTCCAACGCCGAGATCGCCAAGGAGCTGTTCGTCAGCGAGACAACGGTGAAGACACACGTCGCCCGCGTGCTCATGAAGCTCGGGTTGCGCGATCGAGTCCAGGCGGTCGTCCTCGCGTACGAGTCCGGGATCGTCCAGCCGGGCGCCGCCTGACCGCCGCCGGCCACCTCCCCCGTCATCCTCGAGGACGACCCCCCGTAGACCCGGAGGACGACGTTAGGGGTGATCGCGAGTCACCCTCCGCGGCGACCCGGGATCACCACTCCGGCCGACGACTTCGGCCGGGCCGCGCCGTACCGTGCGAGGGAATGCGACGGAAGCTCTTCATCTCACTCCTCGTCGCCGCGTTGATCCTCCTCGCGCTCGGCGGGTGGGCGGTAGGCGCAACCCGTAAGCTCCTGTCGCCGCGGTCGCGCCTGACGGCACGACCGGCCTGATCGGAGTCAGAGAGAGGAGATGGACACCGACGCCGAGCACGCGCTCTCGACCTCGTGGGTCGGAATGCGCATGGGCGTCGACCCGGTGCTCGTCAACGCGATGCGCCGCGCCGGGGAGCTCTACGCGGTTCGGCGGTCGGGTTCGCAGGAGTGGCTTTATCCCGCGTGGCAGTTTGGGTCCGACTGGAAGCCGCGGCCAGATGTCCAGCGGGTGCTGCGCGCGGCTCACGAGGCCGGTCTCGACGAGGCGGCGCTCGACGAGGTGCTGAACCGCCGCGTCGGCGTGGTCGGGTCGCCGCGCCGGTTGCTCGACCTGCTCGTCGAGGGTGACGCCGAGCCCGTGCTCTCGGCGATCCGCGGACGATAGAGCCCCGCGTCAGCCGATCGACGATGACGAGCTCGAGCTGCTCGACGAGCTCGGCACGAAGTTGACCGAGACGCTCGTGTCGTCGTCCAGGGTCACGGCGCACTGGTCGCCTGCGGTTCCCTGGCAGGCGCCTCCCCAGTCGACTGTCGCGTTCTCGGGGGCCGCAGTCAGCGTCACCGGGGATCCCGAGACATAGTCCGCCGTGCAGATCGAGGGGCAGACGATGTTGCCCGGGTTGCTGGAGACGCGGCCCGGTCCCGTGGCGAAGACCGTGAGCGTGAACGAAGCCGTCGTCGTCGACCCGGTCGTCGTGGTCGTCGTGCTCGTCGTCGACTGCGTCGTGCTCGTCGACGAGGACGCGCTATTGCCCGAGTCCCGCGTGAGCAACCAGGCTGCGATGCCGCCGCCCGCGAGCAGGAGCAGCGCCACGATGATGGCGACCACGACCGGCCATCGGCTCCTCGGCGGCGGCGGCGGAGGCGGGGGAGGGGCGAGGAGGTCGAGGTTGTGGCGCGTGACCCGGATGCCGTCGACGTCGCCGATCTGCTCCCGGATACGGAGCGCCCGTGTCAGGTGATCGCCCGCCGCGTGCGCGTCCTCGGCGGCGAGCCAGAACGTGCCCAGCTCGTGGTGCGCCCACGCCTCGCCGCCGGCGTCGGCGAGCGCCTGCGCCGACCTGAGCGCGACGTGGAGCGACTGGGCGAGCGCCACCCAGCGGAGCAGCAGCGCCAGCAGCGCGGAGAGCGCGCGCGCAAGCCGTAGAGCGTCGCGGTGGCTGCCCTCCCGGTCGAGACGCTCGAGGAGCCCAAGAAGCGCATCGGTCTCCCTCGCGATCGCCTGCGGGTCGAACCCGCGCCCCGAGGCGACCGTGTTGAACAGGTCGACGGCGCGCTCGACCCTGGCGGTCACGGTGCCGGCGTCCGTGACGGCGCGCTCGACCTCGTCCACCGGTGCGTGGCCGGGTTGCCGGAGCGCCCCGTTCAGCGCCCGCGGGTCGTTGCGCGTCGGCTGCGCAGCGAAATCGGCGCGCGTGCCCGCGACGGCGCCGACCTCGAGCACGAAGCGGCCAACGCCAATGGTGCCGGTGGTACTTCCGTAGACGGGGTAGTCGGACGTTGCGCGATCGTCGTGTGCGCCGGGCGAGCTGTCAACCGCGAAGCGCGGCCGGCCGGCTTCCCGGTTCCGCGCACGTATGACGGTACGCTGGCCGGATCTGCAGCCTGCGCTACGACCCCGAGCACCTCGCTCGCTGGTACGACGACTACGGCGACCGGGAGTGGGCGCGGTTCGAGGCCACCGCGATGGACCGCGTCAACTTCGAGGTGCACCGCAGGTTCCTCGACGAGTGGATTCGGCCGGGGGATCGCGTGCTCGAAGCCGGCGCCGGCCCGGGACGCTTCACGCTCGAGCTCGCGCGCATCGGCGCACGCGTGGTCGTCGGTGATATCTCCTCGCGACAGCTCGAGCTTCACGCCGAGAAGACCGCGGCCGCCGAGAGCTCCGTCGAAGAGCGGGTGCTGCTCGACATCGTCGATCTCTCGCGCTTTGCCGACGAGACGTTCGATGCGGTTGTCTGCTACGGCGGTCCAGTCAGCTACGTGATCGGCGAGGCCGACCGCGCCCTCGCCGAGGTGCTGCGGGTCATGCGGCGCGGCGGCACTGCGCTCGTGAGCGTGATGTCGCTGCTCGGTTCGGCGCGGGCGTTCTTCGGGCATTTCCCAGGCCTGATCGAAGAGTTCGGGTGGGAGCGGGCGGTCGCGCCGATCTTTGAGACCGGAGACCTGACGGCCGACGTCAACGCGGGACACGTCCTGCGCATGTACCGGTGGAGCGAGCTGGAGGCGCTGCTCTCGCGTCAACCGTGCCGGGTCGTCGCGGCGTCGGCCTCGAACTTCCTCTCGGTCGGTAACGGCGACGTGTTCGACGACCGCTTCCTCGAGCTCGAGATCGCTGCGTGCCGCGAGCCCGGGGCGCTGGACGCCGGGACGCACATCGTCGTCGCAGTCGAACGGCGGTGACCGGAAGAACGGCCAACTCCGCCGGATGTCGCGTAGTGCCCGAGATCTACGACAGGTCCGGCGCTGGAACGTGCTCGCCGCGCGGGCCGCGCAACCGCTCCTGCATCTGAGCGACCATCGCGAGGTTGCGCTTGCGCTCGTACCGGTCCAGGGCCTTCTCGAACGTCGCCACCGCCTCCTCTCGCCGGCCCGCGGCTGCCCGCACCGCAGCGAGGTCGGTGAGCGCTTCGCCCTGGGGTTGAGCCCGTCAGTTCGCACGAGCCGCGACTTCCCCACGCCTGCCTCGCCGACGATCGTGAACAGCTCGCAGGAACAGTGGGCGACCGCCCGATCGAAGGCGCCACGCAGCTGAGCGAGCTCGGTCTCCCGTCCGACCATCGGCTCGTCGAGCCGTCGATCCGGAACATCGTGCACCGCGCCCAGCCGGTACGCGACGAGCGGCCGTGTCTTGCCTTTCGCGGTGAGCGGTGCGAGTGCCTCGACCGCGACTGCGCCGCGGACGAGCCGAGCGTCGTCTCCCCGATCAGGACCTCACCGGACTCCGCCGCCTGCTCCAACCGCGCCGCGACGTTGACGGCGTCGCCCGTTGCGAGTCGCTCCTCGCTGCCGGTTACGATCTCGCCCGTATTGATGCCGATTCTCGCCTCGACTCCGAGGACCGGTAGCGCCTGCCTCATCTCCTCCGCAGCCCGGACGGCGCGGAGCGCATCGTCTTCGTGCACCCTCGGGATCCCGAACACGGCCATGACGGCGTCCCCGATGAACTTCTCCACCCGGCCGCCATGGCGCTCGACGATCTGCCTCATCTGCTCGAAATAACCGGCAGGCAGCGCCTGCAGCGCTTCCGGGTCGGTCGACTCACCGAGCGCCGTCGAGCCGACGACGTCGCAGAAGAGGACAGTAACCGTCTTCCGCTGAGCCGTCGGAGCGGTGCTCAGCTGCGTGCCGCAATGCGGGCAGAACGCGAAGTCGCCCTCGCTTGTGCGTCTACATCTGGCGCAGGTAGGCACGTCTCGAGGCTAGATCGCGCGTGATTAGCAACGCGGCGGCGGTGCGCGATCGGCTGGCATGATTACGCCGCCCGTGAGCTACGCCGTCGCCCATCTCGACCAGCTCGACGATCTGTCGTACAGCGACTGCCGTCTGCGGCCGGTCAGGCTTCACTTCGGCATCACCGCCTTCGGCGTCAATGCGTGGACCGCTCGCGCGGCAGGCGATCGCCTTAACCCTGAGCACGACGAGTCGGACAGCCGCTCGCCGGAGGAGCTCTACGTGGTGGTACGAGGCCGGGCCGTGTTCGAGCTCGACGGCGAGCGGGTCGACGCGCCCGCCGGCACGCTCGTCTTCGCCCGTCCAGGCGTGAAGCGGACGGCGTTCGCCGAGGAAGCTGACACGGCCATCATGGCGGTTGGGGCGACGCCGGGCCGGGCCTATGTCCCGGCCGCGTGGGAGGTCTGGGGCCCGCTCTACCAGGCCGGGGAGTACGGCGAGGCCGCGGATCGGGTGCGCGAGCTCATCGACGCACACCCGGAGTACGCAGGACAGGCTCGGTACGCGGTGCTCTTCTACAACGCCGCGTGCTTCGAGAGCCTGGCCGGTCGCCGTGCTGAGGCACTCGCGCACCTCCGGCAAGCCCTGGAAGTCTCGGACGATCTTCGCGAACTCGCGAAGAGCGATTCGGACCTCGATCCGATCCGCGACGAACCGGCGTTCAGCGAGCTCGTCGGAAACTGAGCTGCGGCTCCCGGCAGGGCCCGCGTTCGGCGGAAACCCGCCGCTGACTCGGCGGACGGCCCCCTTTCTCGTCCGGTGCTGAACGCGGCAGGCTGAACGAAGCAGACGACGCGCTTCGGATTCAGCGGAGAGCGAAAGGAGCACGCGATGTTGGGACCAGCGCGATCGAAAACGCGCAGATTCTTGGTGGCCATTGCGATCGGCGCGACGGCCGTGTTGGGAGTCGTGCCTGCCGCGCAGGCGGCAAACGTCGTCCCGAACTGGGATTTCGAGAACAACTGCGCGGGGGTGCCGTGCAACTGGTCGCCGACGACCGGCGTCACCTTGCAGTACGACACGTCGGTCAAGCTCAGCGGCTCCGCGAGCATGAAGGTGACGACGACCGCACCACAGGGCGGTAACGGCGCGACGAGCGATTGTGTGCCTCTGTCTCCGGGCCCCCTGACCAGGTCCTTCTGGTACCGGACAACCGACGCAGGCGTCGCAAGCATCCAACGCGGAGAGCACTTTTACGCGTCCATGAACTGCGCTCTCGGCACCTACATCGGCGGCTCGACGCTGAACACGACACTGCCGGCGCACGACACGAGCTGGCACCTGATCAGCGACACCGATACGGCGCCCGTCAACACGCAGGCTGTCGAGATCTACCTGCTCGTCAACAAGGGAACGGCAAACTTCGACAACGTCTTGCTGGACGGGACGCCGCTGGCGGTCACGCTCACGTCGTTTCGCGCCGCCCGCTCACACAAGGGCGTCGTCCTGCGGTGGCGGACGGGCACCGAGGCGGACACGCTCGGCTTCAACGTCTATCGGCAGCTGGGCAGCAGGCGTGTCCGGGTAAACCGGCGGCTGCTACCGGCACTCGGCGCCGTCGCGGGGTCGTCGTACTCCTTCCGCGACTCGCGCGCCCCACGGCACCGCGCAGCTCGCTACTGGCTGGAGGACGTCAGCACGAGCGGCGTGCGCACCTCGCACGGGCCGGCGCGCGTCGCTGCTACCGCGTGACGACGCGCCGGTAGCGCCACGCAGCGAGCGGGGCGAAGACGACGATGATGGCGATCGTCCAGACCACGGCGAGCCAGACGTCGTTCCCGGCCGGGACTCCGAGAAAGAGTGCGCGCGCGGCGTTGACCATGGTCGTGAACGGGTTGTGCTCGGCGATCGGCTGGAGCCAGCCGGGCATCGAAGCCACAGGTACGAACGCCGACGAGACGAACGTCAGCGGGAAGAGGATCGTGAACCCGTAGGCGTTCGCCGCCTCCGGGGATGACGCCGTGAGCCCGATAAAGGCAAAGACCCAGGAGAACGCGTACCCGATGAACAGGAGCAGCGCGATCCCGGCGACGACCTCGCCGACGCTGCTGGAGAAGTTGAAGCCGACGGCGAGCCCGACGCCGAACATGACGATCAGCTGGAAGATGTTCGTGACCACGTCTCCGAGCGTCCGTCCGGTCAGTAACGCGGAGCGGGTCATCGGCAGCGACCGAAACCGGTCCATCAGCCCCTTCTTCAGGTCGTCGGACAACCCGAGCGCCGTCACGAACCCGCCGAAGACGATCGACTGGACGATGATTCCCGGAATCAGGAAGTCGACGTAGTCGAAGCCGGGAGTCTGGATCGCTCCGCCGAAGACGTAGACGAAGAGCAGGACGAAGAGGATCGGCTGGACGGTGAAGCCGACGAGCAGGTCGGGCTGGCGTGGGATTCGGAGCAGGCTGCGCTTGGCTAGAACAAGCGTGTCGGAGACGCCGTAGCGAAGCGCCGTCACCGCGCCTGCACCGCGGCTTCCTCGGCCTCAGACTCGGCGGCGCGTCCCGTCAGGTTCAGGAAGACGTCGTCGAGGGTCGGTGTACTGACCGAGATGTCGTCGATCGCGATCCCCGCATCGTCCAGCCGACGGACCGCATCGGCGATCGTCCCCCGGCGCTCGGCTACCGGGACGCGGACCGACCCGTCCTCGAGGAACGGGCGATCGCTCGCGATCGAGGCGAGAGCGGCGACGGCCTCGTCACCGCGTTGGCTGTCGCACAGGTGGATCTCGAGCCGTTCGCCGCCGACCTGTGCCTTGAGCTCGGTCGGCGTTCCTTCCGCGATGACCAGCCCCTGGTCGATCACGGCGATCTGGCCGGCAAGCCGATCGGCCTCGTCGAGGTACTGCGTGGTGAGCAGGACCGTCGTCCCCTCTGCGACGAGCACCTCGATGGCGTTCCAGAGCCCGATTCGGCTCCGGATGTCCAGGCCGGTCGTCGGCTCGTCGAGGAACAGGACCGGCGGCCGGGCGACGAGCGCCGCTGCGAGGTCGAGGCGCCTGCGCATGCCGCCGGAGTACGTCCGAACGAGGCGGTCCCCGGCCTGCGCGAGGTCGAACGAGGACAGGAGGTCCCGTGCCCGCGTCCCGGCCTGTCCCCGCGGCAGGTGGTAGAGCCGACCGACCATGTTGAGGTTCTCGAAGCCGGTCAGGTTCTCGTCCACGGCGGCGTACTGGCCGGCCAGGCCGATCCGCTGGCGAACCTTCGCCGCGTCGCGCACGACGTCGAGCCCCACGACACGCGCCGAACCCGCGTCGGGCTTGAGCAGCGTGGTCAGGATGCGGACCGCCGTCGTCTTGCCGGCGCCGTTCGGGCCGAGAAGCCCGAAGACGCTGCCCGCGGCGACTTGCAGATCGACGCCACGGAGCGCGTGGACGTCGCCGTAGCTCTTCTGCAGGTGCGTGGTCTCGACGGCGTAGTCGGCCGGCACCCTCCTACGCTAGCGGCCTCTTGCCGCTAGGCGCCGTCGCTAGCGGTCGCGGTCCTCGCACAGCGCGTTTGGACAAGGGGCGTTCGGGGTGGCTACCCACGAGGTAGCCACCCCGACGCGACTGTCAGGGGGCGAGCAGCGTGCAGAGATTGACGAGGTTCCCCTTGACCGCGACGGATGTCAGGTTTCCGTGCGCGTCGGCCGTCCCGGACACCTGGCCGCCGTCCAGATACCAGATTCCCGGCTCGTCGATGAGGGAGTTGTCGATCGGTCCGTGACCCGTGATCGAGAACCTTGCCGAGCCGTCGCGTTCAGCCTGGGCATGGAAGGCACCGGCGTCGGTAAGGGTGATCGACTTGCCCGTCTCAAGGTTGGTCCAGGTAGACGTCTGGCCAGGAAAGACTCCATGGATTTTGACGACGTCGCCGTCCTTGTCGAAAAAGGTGGTGTCGAACTCCCCGCCTTCGATGTGCGCGAGAACCGGAAAGGCGCACTGGTCGGTGATGGTCTTGTCTTCCGGCGGCAGGACGGGGTACCGATCCGGCGGGCTGGCGGTCGCCACCGGAACAACCGCCACCGCGATGAGAACCGTCGAGATGAGTAGAAGTCCGCGCCGCATGAGCACTCCTTTCTGAAGAACAACGTGTCATGAAGCACGGTGCCGCTCTGGAGTTCCCGGCACGATCCCCCGGGCGGGCCGACTTCGGTTACGCGAAGGGAACGGTTTCTGACCGTTTGGTAAGGGTCGACGCCGCCGACGGAGTCAGCGCGTGGGCCACTCCGGGCACGTCGCGCGATACGGCGTTCCCGGCGGCAAGTAGCGCTTCCACTCGTCCCGGTTCAGGTTCCGGCCGGCGATCGCGCACGCGCGCTGGCGCCAGACCGTCGGATCGATGTGCCACAGCATGGCCCGGTCCTCGACTCCCGCGACGGCCAGCAGCTTTCCATCCGGGCTGAACGCATTCCCCGGCGCGAGGAAGGGAAGCTCGATCGACGGCTCGAGGGACGCGGGCCTCGCGCTTCCAGCCAGCTCGTCGCCATAGCCGACACCTGTGGCCGGATCCCACAGACGGGTACCCCCAAACAGGCTGGTGGTTGCGAGGAACGAGCCGGTCGGGTCGAACGAAGCCCCGGTTATCGGACCGGTGTGCCCAGTGAGGTCAGGGAAGGCCGGTCGGTGATCGTCGACCCGCCACACCCTCACCGGCCCGATTCCCCCGCCGGCGGCGACGAGCCGGTCGTCCGGGTCGAACGCGACGCTCGGGAACCCCTCGTCGGTCACCCTGATCGGACTGCCCTGGCGGGTTTGCGTAGCCACGTTCCACAGGTCGACCCGCTCACCGCTGCCGGTCGCCAGCAGAGTGCCGGCCGTGTTGAAGGCGATCGAGAGCACCGATCCGCCGCCGGGCAGAATCGTCCGCCCCACTCGACGGCGGGAGTCCACGTCCCAGAGCTGCACGGCGCCCTGCCGTCGCTGGTCGTTGAATCCCTTCACGCCGTTTGGGTCCACGTCGACGGCGAGCAGCTTGCCGTCCGGGCTGAACGCGACCTGCCAGATCGGCAGGCTCCCCTCGTCGAGCGAGCGACCAACAGCCGCCCCGGTCCTCGGATCGAAGAACCGGACGCGCCCGTCGATCGTGGCGACGGCGATGAGCTTGCCGTCGGGGCGGTAGGCAACCGCGGTGACGATCGAACCAGCGCCGATTCGGAGCGTCTGTCGTCGCGTCACGGTGTCGTACACGATCGTGCGCCCGTCGAGCGTCCCCGTAGCGAGCCGCTTCCCATCGGGACTGAAGGACACGTCGGTGATCTCGTCCGCCGGCCCGCCCAGTGGCTCTCCGATCGCCTGCTCGCCGGCGATGTTCCATACGACTGCGGACTCGTGATGCCCGCTCACGAGCGTCCGGCCGTCGGGACTGAAGACGACGTCGTTGACCGGACTCGCGTCCGCCTTGAACGGGGAGCCGTACGGCTCGCCCGTCTTCGTGTCCCACACGAACACCGACCCGTCGTACGAAGCCGCGGCCAGCAGCCGGCCGTCCGGGCTGAGATCGAGCGCGCCCACAATCTGATTGCCGACCGACAGCGGCCGGCGGATGGGTCGTCCCGTTGCGATATCGACAAAGGACACCGCGCCGGAGTCGTCGCTCGCGATCAGCGTCCGGCCGTCCTTGCCGAAGATCGCCTCCTCCACGTCTGCGCTCCCGATCGAGATTGGCCTTCCGACCCGGCGTCCCGTCGCGACCTTCCAGATCCCCACCGTCCCGGGAAGGCCGGGGACCGCAATGCGCTTCGAATCCGGGCTGAAGTAGATCGACTGCGCTCCGCCCGACCCTGCAGGCTTGACGGCGAACGGCCGACCGATCAGCCGACCAGTTGCGGCGGCCCAGAGCGTGACATGGTTCGTCTCTTGTGGGCCCGCAGCGATGACCCTGCCGTCGGGGCTGAATCGAACGACGGAGAGCATCGGCACGCCGGATTTCGCCGCCGGGTCCTTCAGCTCGCGAAGCTCTTTCCGGGTCGACACGTCCCAGAGCTCGACGCGCCCCTTGCCGCCCGCGATCGCGAGCGTCCGGCCGTCGGGACTGAAATCGACTCCCTCCCAGCGGCCCTGCGACGATCGCAGGGGCGGCCCGATCGGGCGCCACGTCGACGTGTTCCAGAGCGTGGTGCCGTCGTGCGTCGTCGTCGCCAGAAGCGTCCCGCTGGGATTGAAGGCGGCGGCTCCGACAGGCGAGTCGAAGCCCTGGAGCCACGCGCGGACGCGAGAGCCCTGCTCGAGCGCACCCAGAAGCGCGCCGCGCGTATCGATCGAATCGTCGAGGCGGCCGGCCTCGAGTGCGAGCAGGAGTGCCAGGTCGGGATGCTTCGCCGCCGCTTCGCGCGACTCGGCGGCGAGCCGTCCGGCCTGCGCGACGGTCGCGGAGCGCCGAGCGTGGCCGCGCTGCACGTACGCCAGCACGCCGGCCACGATGGCGATGACCAGCGCCAATGCGGCCGTGACCAGCATCGCCCGGAGGCGGCGCGCCCTGCGACGGACGTCGCGAAGTTCCCGCTCCTGCTCGGTGCGACTCGCGTCGAGGAAGGCCCGCTCCTCGGCGCTGAGTTCGGCTCCCTCTCCGGCCCAGTCGAGAGCCGCGGCGAGTCGCGCTCCTCGATACAGCTCGCCCGGATCGCGTCCCATCGCCTCCCACGCGTGGGCCGAACGGGTGAGGTGGCGGTGGACGCGGAGGCTCTCGCGATCCTCGTTCAGCCACGCCCGCAGCCGTGGCCACTCACGGATGAGCGCTTCGTGGGCGAACTGCACGGTCCCCTCGTCCACGGTCACCAGCCGCGCCTGGACCAGCTGGTCGAGGAGGCCGTCCATCGCGGCTGCGGTCTCCGGTCCCGCGCCGAGCTCCTGTAACGGCACGCGACGCCTCGCGTCCTCTGTTCCTTCGCCGGGCTCGGTCAGCCGCAGGAACGTCCGCCGAAAGAGGCCTTGCTCGGTCTCGCTGGCGCCCTCGAAGCGCTCCTCCGCGGTTCGGGCGATGGCTCCCCGTACGCCACCCGCGTCCCGGTATCCGGCCAATGTGAGGGTGCGCCCTTCCCGCCGGGCCCACGTCTCCATGAGGGCGTGCGAGAGCAGCGGGAGAGAGCCGGGCTCCCCGGCTGCGTCGCGAACGACGAGCTCGACCAGGCCGGGCTCGAGCTGGAGCCCCTTCGCCCGTGCGGGCTCCTCGATCGCCCGCTGCATCTCGCTTGGGGTCATGGGCCCCAGCAACACGTTGTGTGCGGACACCTGGGCGGCGAGCTCTTCGTACGCCGCGCAGTGGCCGAAGAAGTCCGCTCGCAATGAGACCACGGTCTTGCCACGACGCGCCAGGATTTCGTCGAAGAACCGGGCCCGCCGCGACTCGTCGTCGCAGAGCGTGAAGGCCTCCTCCAGCTGATCGACGACGAGCAGCTCCGTCGGGTCGTCCGGGTTCGCGGCTTCCAACGCGCCTGGCGGGTCCGGGCCGGGGGTAATCAAGACCGTGCTCTGAATCGCCGCCACATCGCCTCGCCTCGCGGCCGCGATGACGCCCGCCCGCGCAAGGGAGGACTTCCCGGAGCCTGACGGCCCGACGATGGCCACGAAACGACCTGCGGCGATCCGTTTTAGTACGTCGGCGAGCACCTCGTCGCGGCCGAAGAACAGATCCGCGTCGCCCGGCTCGAACTCCAGCAGGCCGCGATACGGGCACTCCGCGGGAGAGGGCACCGCTCGCAGCGACGGCGCCGACAACGCGTACACGTTCTCGGGGCGGTCGAAGCCGCGCAATCGGTGCGTCCCCAGGTCGACGAGACCGAGGCCGTCGGGGAGTCGTGTTCCGAGGAGCCCTGCCGTTGCTTCGGAGACGAACACCTGCCCTCCGTCTGCGAGGGCGCGAACGCGGGCCGCGCGGTTCGCTATCGGCCCGCGGAGGTCGCCGGGCTCCTGGAGCTCGCCGGTGTGCAGTCCCACCCGAATGCGAACCCGGATGTCGTCCGGCCACGGCTCCGCGTCCATCTCGCCGACGAGCTCCGAGGCTGCGCGTGCCGCAGCTCGGGCGCCGATGAAGATCGAGACCGTCGAGTCCCCCTCGCCCATCGACTCCATGAGGCGGCCGCCGTGGGCCTCGACCACCTGGGCGACGATGGCGTCGTGGCGGACGAGGACAGCGCGCATCTCGCCTCGATGTCTCTCCCAGAGATCCGTCGAGCCTTCGATGTCGGTCATGCACACCGTGACCACGCCGGTGGGAACATCGGCCTCCCAGCCGGCACGAAGGCGTTCGACCAGCTCGCCGGCCGAGGTCGGGCGCCTGCCCGGGTCGGTCGCAGTCGCGAGCCTGATCGCCTCTTCGAACACACCGCGCCGCTCGGCGTCGAGGTCGGACGGCCACTCCGGCGCTCCCCCGCGAGGAGCGTCTCCTGTGAGGAGCGTGAACGCGGTCATCGCCAGCGAGTAGATGTCCGAGGCGCGCGTCGGCGGCTCGCCCGCCGCTACCTCGGGCGCGACGAATCCCGGGGTCCCGGCCCGCGCAACCCACTCGCCTCTCGACGCGATCCCGAAATCCACGAGGACGATCCGGCCGCGCTCGGTGAGGATGAGGTTGGCGGGCTTGACGTCGCCGTGAACGACGGGCGGGTCGTGCGTGTGCAGGAACGTGAGCGCCTCGGCTGCCTGGGCGATGCAGCGCAGAACGGTCGAAGCCGCCAGCCCTGGCGTGCCCTGTTCGGCCAGCAGCCGTCCCAGGTCGGTTCCCTCGATCCAGTCCATGACGATCACGTACTCGTCTTCGTGGAAGAAGTCGTCACGAACGAGCGGCAAGCTCGGGTGGGGCTCCAGCGAGAGGAGGACCCGTGCCTCGCGCAAGAGGTCCTGCCGGGCAGCGCCCATCCGCGCGTGCCGGACCTTCAGGGCGACGACCCGGTCGTGCTGCCGGTCGAGCGCGCGCAGCACACGTCCTTCGCCCCCCGAGCCAAGAACCTCGAGGGGCTCGTACCGGCTGCCCAGGAGCTCCGTCAGCACCGGCTCAGGCGCGAGGCCGCAGGTCGCTGAGCTTCACGGCTCCGGTGGAGACGGCCGCGTTGGCCAGCTGGACCCGCCGGCGCTCTCCGTGCCTGCCGACGTCGAACTTGTCGTACAGGCGCGACAGGTGTTGCTTCACCGCCGCCTCGGAGACGACGAGCTCCGAGGCGATCGCCCGGATCGACGCGGGCTCGGTGAACGCATCCCCCGTCAGCAGCGGGCGGCACAGGGCCAGGAGGACGTCGCGCTCGCGCGGCGTGAGCGCCGGCGACTCGGCGATGGCGGCCGTCTCCATTCCGGCGGCTGGGCCGCGGAAGAGCAGTCGGAGCCGACCAAGGCGGATTTCATCGCCGGAGTGCAGCGCGCGCTCGCCGATGACCCTTTCTCCGTTGACGAACGTGCCGTTTCGAGAGCCGAGATCGCGGACGCACCAGCTGTCGCCGAATCGCTCGAACGCGGCGTGCACGCGGGAGACGCCGTCGGTGTCCACGACGACGTCGTTCGACTCGAGCGTCCCGATGGTCATTCGCTCGGAGTCGAGCGGTCGCAGCTCCCGTCCCCTTTGCCCCCAGACCTCGACGTAGCTGCTCACCGCGAAAACTCCACGCTAAGGAGCATCACACGAGTCGTCAACTATGAGAAGGGCGCAAGCTTGGTGGCTTGACCTCGAGCGATGCGTGCACGAGGATCATCCGGCTGCCAACCGGCGGGGAGAAAGGAGTAGGCATGCGGAACGTCATATCGCTGTTCGTCGGCGCGCTCGTAGTCGGGCTCGCCGCGGTCAGTCCCGCGGGGGCCACGTTCCCCGGGACGAACGGGCTCCTGGTCTTCTCAGGAGTCGACACGAACTCAGCGTCGGTTCAGATCTTCCGAATTGCCGGCGACGGCAGTGGGGGTCTGACACGGCTAACGCCGGTGGTCGGCGGGGTGTGGAACGAGAGCCCCTCATGGTCGGCGGACGCCAAGCTCATCTACTTCGACGTCTTCGACATGAACGCCGGAACGACGCGGATCTACCGGATGGATGCGAACGGCGGATCGCGCACGCTGTCGGACAGCACCACGCCGGCCGCGCATGTCTTCCCTTCGGTCGACCGGACCGGCACGAGGGTCGCGGCCGTGGAGTTCGGCGCGTCGGGTAGCGCGTCCCTCATCAGGCAGCGTCCGGACGGCAGCGACCGCGTCCTGGTTGCCGCGGGCAGCGACCAGGTGAGCAACTTCTCGCCGCAGTACGCGCCCGACGGGCCGCGGATCCTGTTCAACCAGGTGACGTTCGCGAGCGGCGGCGGGATTCAGAGCTCCGACATCGTGATCGCGAACAACGGAAAGCATCTGAAGACGATCACGCAGCGCACCGACGACCAGTTCAGCTCGCCTTCCTGGGCGCCCGATGCGAAGACGATCCTCGCCGTGCGGGACCTCCCGCAGTCGGACCAGATCGTGCGCATGACGCCGGGTGGCACGAACATCGTCGTCCTTCTCACGGTGCCCTCAGCCGAGGGCTTCGTGGCGAGCCCGACATTCTCGCCGGACGGCAAGAAGATCGCCTTCGAGCGATGCACCCCGAAGAACCCACAGGCGGGCGGCGACTGCGGCGATCCGGCGAACCCGAGCGCCCTCGGGTCGCTCTGGGTGATGAACGCCGACGGCTCGAACCCGGTGAAGATCCTCGACCAGACCACGACCGGCGTGCAGCCCGACATGTCCAGCCTCAGCTGGGGCGTCGGCCAGTAGCACTTCTCGCGGGTGGCGGCGGGCCTTCACCGCTCGCCGCCACCAGGCGGCGAGCGCCTGGACGGGTTCGCGCGGTCCTTTCGACACGGGCCGCGAGTGCGGCCATGATTCGGGCATGCGAGTGGGGAGTCGCGGGGCCGCCGTCCGCTGCTCGACTTCCGTCGGCACCGCCTGCCTCGTGCTGGTCGCTGCAGCCGCGTTCTCCGGCTGCGGCACCCGCTCCACGTCGCCGGCCGCCGGGACCTTCACGCCCGCGACTCCCGGCGTCCTGACGGTCGCGACGAGCGACGTGCCGAGCCCGGGTTTCTGGGAGGGGACGCCGACCCATCTCACCGGCGGATTCGAGTACGAGTTGGCGCTCGCGTTGGCGGACCGGTTCGACCTCCGGTCAGTGCGAATCAAGATCGTTAGTTTCCACCGGGTCGTGGCGGGCGACCTCGACGGCGCCGACCTGGCACTCGACCTGATCACGCCTACCGATGCGCGCAAGGAGCACCTGGACTTCTCCACGCCGTACCTGAATGAAGCTCCGACCGTCGTCGTCCGCAGCGGCACCTCGATTTCCGACCTGGCGACGGCACAGGACCTGCAGTGGGGGGCGATTCGCTCGACGACGTTCGTCGACTTGATCGACGACCTCGTGGCGCCGGACGATCCCGTCCGGATCTACGACGATCAGCATGCGGAGACGCTCGCCCTGCTCCGCGGTCAGATCGACGCGGCGATGTACGACCTGCCGTCGGCAGTCGCGATCGCCGACAACTCGCACGGACGGCTCGACGCAGCCGCCCAGCTGCCCCAGCCCGAGAACATCGCGGCGGCGCTACCAGAGGGTTCAGACAATGCCCAGGCCGTCGATTCTGCGATGCGCGCCTTCATCGCGGACGGGACGGTGCACGACCTGCTCGAAGACTGGGTCGGGTCGGACGCCGCGAACGCGTCGAAATCGATCCCACTGCTGCACACGACGCTCTCATGAGTCACCTCCTGCCGACGCTGCCCTTCGCTTCGCTCTCGGTCAAGTCCCCGAGCGGTCCCGCCTGGGAGTTCCTGATCCTGTTCCTGGTGGTCATCCTCGGACCGCCGATCGTCCGGCGGTTCCGAGGCCCGGGAATTGTCGGGCTGATCGTCGGCGGCTACGTGATCGGTCCCTACGGCCTCAACCTGATCGGAGCCGGAGACCAGACTGTTCCGGAACTCGGCCAGCTTGGGCTCCTGTACCTGATGTTCGTGGCCGGGGTGGAGCTCGACCTGGCCCTGGTGCGCATCCACCGCAAGGCCGTCGCCGGCTTCGCGGCGCTCACGTTCGCGTTCCCGCTGGCGTTCGGCTACCTCGTGGGCTTCAGCCTGGACTGGAACGTCGCTGCGGCATTGCTGCTCGGGGCGCTTCTCTCCTCCCATACGTTGCTTCTCTACCCGACGGTTCGCCAGGCCGGCCTATCGGCCGAGACCGGGGTGGCGACGGCGGTGGGCGCCACGGTGCTCACGGACACGGCGGCGCTCGTCGTGCTCGCGGCCGTCTCGGGGTCCGAGGTCGAGGGCGGCACGCCGGCGACGATCGCCCTGCAGCTCGTCGTCGGTCTATCCGTCCTCATCGGTTTCTCCCTGGGCGTTCTTCCTCTGCTCGCGCGCATTGCGTTCCGGTACCTGGGAACCGACCGTGTCGTCCGGTACCTGCTCGCCTTTGCGTCCTTTCTCGCGGCGGCGACGCTGGCGGAGAGCTTCGGGATCGAGCCAATCGTCGGGGCGTTCTTCGCAGGGCTCGGAATGAACCGCCTCGTGCCCAACGAAGGGCCGCTGATGGAGCGCATCGACTTCTTCGGCTCGGCCGTCTTCGTCCCGATCTTCCTGGTCTCCGTCGGGATGCTGCTCAACCCGAGCGTGATGATCGAAACCGAGACGTTGAAGCTCGCGGGACTCTTCATCGTCGCGGGCATTGGTGGGAAGACGGCTGCGTCGCTCGTCGCCCACCTGACGATGGGTTACTCGCGCCCGCAGGCGACGTTAATGCTCGGGCTCACGATCCCGCAGGCCGCGGCCACGCTCGCAGCGACCGTTGTCGGCTTCAACATCGGGCTCTTCGACCAGTCGGTCGTGAACGCCGTCCTGGTGCTGATCCTCGTCTCCATCATCGTGGGGACGCTCCTGGTCGAGCGGTCGAAGGCCAAGGTGGCCCCGCCGGTCGCGGTCGGGCAACGGCTCGGCAAGCGCATCCTCGTGACCGTCGAGGATCCCGCGCAGGCGCCGCTCGGGTTCACGATCGGCGCCCGAGTTGCGGCGCCCGACACCGGCATCGTCCGGGGTCTGCTCACGAGCTCACCGGATGACGCGCACTCCCGGAGCAGCCTCCTTGACGAGCTGAGCGCGGCCGGCTTCGCGGCCGGGGTCGACACCGAGCCGAGGCTGATGGTGCAGAGCTCGCTCGCGGACGGCATCCTCAACGCGGCCGTTGCCGAAGAGGCGTCGTTCGTGCTGATCGGTCAAAAGTCGGGAGCGGCCGCGTCGGCGTTCGGTACGTCGGGCGAGGCTGTGGCTGCGGCGACGCCGATCCCGGTGGCGATTCTCCTCGGCCAGACAGCGACCATCAGGGAGGTTCAGCTCGTCCGCACCGAACCGACCGGGGCAAACCACACTCCGACGCCGGCCGCCCGGGTCGCCGAGGAGCTGGCAAACAGGATCGGAGGCACTCGCGTGCGAACGCGCGACGCGGATGGGGCCGTCCGGGCGAAGGAGCTCGAGCCCGGGGCGCTGTGCATCGCCCCGGCCGAGTCCTGGCAGCTCCTCGCCTCGTCCGATCCCCCTGAAGGCGCGGCGATCGTGATCGTGCTCGAGTCCGGGATGCCCTGGATCGAGGACGCCGCCGAGGCGCTCCCCGCGTAGGCACATGGGCGCCAGCGATCTCGTCGCCGAACATCTCGGCATCGAGGTGCGACTCGGCCGTGCAGCCGGCGAAGCGAAGGAGCGACACGTAGTAGACGGCGGCGCGCTCGCTCTCGTCGAGGCGGATCCGCTCGGCGAGCCGGACGGCGATGACCGCCGTCCGGAGCCCGTGCTCCAGCGGCTGCCCCATCCCGAGATCGGTCGCGAGCGAGAGCGCCGCCGTCAGTTCCGCCAGCCGGAGCCGCTCCCCCTCCACGCCGGCGACACTAGACGAGGATCGCAGCGACCTCATCGACCAGCCGATCGTCGTCCCGGACATCTCGCACGGTGATCCGGATGCCGCTGTCGTACCCACGGACGAGCAGGCCGCGCCGGAGGAGCGCCTGCTCGACGGCACGAGCCTCGGGAAGCGGCACGAACAGGAAGTTCGTCACGGACGGCAAAGGCTCGAGGCCGAGCTCACGCAACCGGGCGGCGAGCCGCTCGCGCTCCTCGAGCGTCGGGCCGACGTCAGGTGGTGACTCGAGCCCGGCCAGCGCAAGCGAGACCGCGAGTGTCGAGACGGGAGCCGGGGACTGACGGGCGTTCAGTTCGGCGGCCGTTTCGCCGGCGGCGATTGCGTAGCCGATTCGCGCGCTCGCGAGGCCGAACGCCTTCGAG
>Ga0075425_100001451_pt1 | contig 23277 bp, 22 predicted proteins | sample SoiMethybrSBSTD4_FD_75300 | JGI IMG/M metagenome (GOLD analysis project Ga0075425, IMG submission 75300) | Bulk soil microbial communities from a Populus tree surrounding site in Tennessee, USA - Soil MetaG P. TD hybrid SBSTD4 | ecosystem: Environmental > Terrestrial > Soil > Tree plantation... | reverse complement strand
GAGGAAGTCGCGGCCGCGCATGCCGCCCTTGAGCTCCGCCACGGCGATCAGCGCCGGCAGCGTGACGGCGCCGACGTGCAGCACGCCGGCCCGATGCACGTCGTCGAGCTCAAAACCCTGCACCAGCGTGCCGTTGGCCAGCGCCGCATGCGGCGCCGAGAGTTTTTTCTCGGTTCCCCAGACGCCGCAGGCGCGCGAGCCGTCAAGCCGGCCGAGCGTGTCCATCAGGATGCGACTCCACTCCAGTCCGGTGGCGAAGATCGCGCAGCCCAACGCGTCGAGGATCAGGAGCTTGATGCGCGCGATCACCTCTGCCGGGATGCGCTCATAGGTCAGCCCGGCAACGAAATCGGCAATGCCGCGCGTATAGGGATTGTCGCCTGCGCCCGCGCTCATACGCCGTAGCGCTTGCCGCGATCGAGGAAGCCCGACGTATCGACCACCGCCTCGCGCTCCTTGAAGGTGGCCATATCGGCGGCCATGGCGGCGGCGCTGCCGTCGCGCGCGATGGCCGCGAGCACGCGCTGCATCGCTTTGATGGCGGCGCGCTGGGTGTCGCTCGGGATGATGATCACGTGGTAGCCGAGCTCCTTGAGGCGGGGGACCGGCACCAGCGGCGTCTTGCCGCCCTGAAACATGTTGATGAGCTTCCAGCCCGGCACGCGCCGGGCGACCTCGGCGATCTCGTCCTCGGTGGTCGGCGCCTCGACGAAAGCCATGTCGGCGCCGGCCTCGATGTAGGCGCAGACGCGATCGATGGCGGCGCCAAAACCTTCGACCGCGATGGCGTCGGTGCGCGCGATGAGGACGAAGTCGGGATCCCGCAGCGCGTCGCGCACGGCGTAGATTTTTTGCACCATCTCGTCGGTGGAAATGAGGCTCTTGTCCTCGTAGTGGCCGCATTTTTTCGGGAACGTCTGGTCTTCGATATGGAAGGCCGCAATGCCGGCGCGCTCGAACGCGCGCGTCGCGCGCTGGGCATTGAGCGCGTTGCCGTAGCCGGTATCGGCATCGGCGATCACCGGAATGCCCACCACATCCACCATCATTCCCAGCCGGGCCGCGATCTCGTCGGGCGACATCAGCCCGATGTCGGGGATGCCGGCGGAACGCGCAATCGCCCCGCCGCTGGCATAGACGGCGGGAAATCCGGCCTGCTCGACCAGCCGCGCCGAAAGCCCGTCGAACGCGCCCGGCGCCACGATCGTCCGCCCCGCGCTCAGCAAGGTTTTCAGCCTGCTCGTCGCCCGCATTCCTTCCCTCGCCGGCCCGCCCACGGAACTTCATCCATATGTCCGGTATGGTACCGCGATGGCAATCCCGCGCCGCCGGCATCATGTTTTTCTTGCCGGAATGGCACCTGCGCGCGAACCGCAGGCCCGCTCCGCCGTTATGCCCGGAACGGCGGAGGGGAGCGCGCCATGGTCGGCTGGCCAACCGAAAATGCACTACATCGCGGGCGAGCGGCCGCCGTCGACATTGATGGCCGTGCCGGTGATGTAGGCGGCCTCCTCGGAGACCAGGAAACAGGCGATGTTGGCGAATTCCTCCGCCCGTCCCATGCGGCCGAGGGGAATTTGCCGGCCGCGCTCATCCATATAATCCTTGATGTCGACGCCGGTGCGCGCGGCGCGCCGCACATGCTGGTCAGCCTCGATCAACCCGACCAGAAGCGCGTTCACCAGGATGTTGTGGGGCGCGCCTTCGCCGGCAAGAACCTTGGTCAGCGCCATGCCGGCGGCGCGCGTGATGGTGGTGGGCGCGCTCTCCGGCCGCGGCGCCTTGGCGCCGATGTTGAGCGTGTTGAGGATGCGCCCCCAGCGGCGCTCTTTCATCTGCGGCCACACCAGGCGCGTCAGACGAATGGCGGCGAACAGCTTTTGGTCGAAATCCTCGCGCCACATCTCGTCGGTGATCGCCTCGAACGCGGCGGTGCGCGACTCGCCGGCATTGTTCACCACGATGTCCAGCTTGCCGAACGCCTGCATGGCCTGCTCATAGATCCGACCGATATCGGACGCCACCGCCACGTCGCCCTGCAGCGCGAGAACTTTTGCGCGCGCCGTCGCGCCGATCGCCATCGCGGCCGCGTCGAGACCCGGCCGCCCGCGCGCCACGATGGCCACATCGGCACCGGACGCCGCGAACCGTGTCGCCACCGCCAGCCCGAGCCCCTTGCTGCCGCCCGTCACGATGGCCGAGCGGCCCGCGAGATCAATGTTCATGTCGTCGCTCCCAACGCCCTCAGCAGCGACCGTAGAGGGCGCCCCTTGTGGGCGCCCTCTTGTAACCAGAAACGTTAACAACGGGCAGCCACAAGGGCTGCCCCTACGTGACGCTCTGCCCCCTCACCCCACCGCTCTCCCCGCTGGGGAGAGGGAGCGCGCCGAGTTCGCGGCGACACCGCGCGCATCATGCATGACGATTGCAAGACAATGCGCTCGTGTGACACGCACATGACGCGGTAAAAGTTTCACGCAGATCCATAAAAACAATTTTACTGGCCTGCAACTCGAGCGCCGACTACATCGTTTCACGCGGGGGGGACAACCGAAATCACCCGCACCAACTTGGAGACCATGATGAAGAGGATCATGATGGCGACTGCTGTTGCCGCATTAATCAGTACTCCGGCTTTCGCACAATTCGCGCCCGCTCCCGGAACTGGCGACATTCAAGCCAATCGACCGGCGCCGACGCGGATCCACCGTGGCGTGTCACACCGCCACAAAGCGCGGAATGCGTATGCTTCCTTCGCCGAGCCCGGACCCGCCGGACGTGAAGCAGCCATGCGCGAATGCAACGGCACGGCGGCAAAAACCTATGCCATCAGGGACAGCAACTGGTCAGTTCATGCATACCGGGCTTGCATGGCCGATCACGGCCAAATGGAATGACGTGCAACGGCAGGCGGGCCGCGGAGCGCAAGCTCTGCGGCCGCAGCTTTAGCCTTCATACGCCTGCCGCAACGTCGCAATGTCGATCTTGGTCATCTGCATCATGGCGCGCATGACTCGCTGCGACTTTGCCGGATCCGGGTCGGTGGCGAGCTCGATCAGCGCATTGGGCACGACCTGCCACGACAGGCCGAACCTGTCCTTGAGCCAGCCGCACGCCTGCGTCTGGCCGCCCTGAGACAGCTTGTCCCAATAGTCGTCCACCTCCGCCTCGGTCGCACAGCGCACCACGAACGAGACGGCCTCGTTGAATTTGAACTGCGGCCCGCCGTTCAACGCGGTGAACTCCTGGCCGTCGAGCTCGAACGCGACCGTCATCACGCTGCCCTTCGGGCCGGGGCCGGCCTCGCCATAGCGCGCGATTTTTTTAATCTTCCCGTTCTTGAAGACGGAGACGTAAAAGTTCGCTGCCTCCTCGGCCTGGTTGTCGAACCATAAGAATGGCGAGATTTTTTGCATGTCCTCGTCTCCACGATGGTTGATGTGCACAAGGGCAGCCACAAGGGCTGCCCCTACACGACGGACGTTGGAGCGTAGGGGCGCCCCTTGTGGGCGCCCTCTTTGTTAGCGCCCGCGAGAACGCGGATTTGCACCTGCCGACGCGCAAGCGACACCGGCGCGATGCCCTCTGAGGACGATCGAACGGGCGCCATTCCGACACCGCGGACGCGATTTTTTGCCCTCCGGTGCGCACTTGCAGAATCCCCGCCAAGCCGTTGCAAAAGCGGAGATTCCGCCGGCAGCGTGGGGCGCTAGGCGCGCCGCAATGCGTTCTCGTAGGCTTCGGGCGTAAACCCGACCAGGCGGCGGGCGCCGAGGTCGAGAACCGGCCGCTTGATCATCGACGGCTGGTCGAGCATCAGGACGATCGCCTTCTTTTCGGTGAGCCCGTCCTTGTCCTTGTCAGGGAGCTTGCGGAACGTGGTGCCGGCGCGGTTGAGCAGCGTCTCCCAGCCGACCTCATGTGCCCAGGCTTCGAGCTGCGCGCGCTCGATTCCGGCGGTCTTGTAATCGTGGAACGCGTAAGCGACGCCGTGCGCGTCGAGCCAGGCGCGCGCCTTCTTCATCGTGTCGCAGTTCTTGATGCCGTAGATCGTCACGCCTTTGGCCATCGCGACATCCCGCCGTCAATACGACCACATCGAGCGCACGCCGATCACCGTCGCGTTGCGGATCGGCTCGCCGTTCGCAGCGACGCGGGCGCGCTCATTGCTCGGATGCCAGACATAGGTGAAGACCGGCTGCACGGTCCACCCCGGGACGACCTGATACATGTAGTTGAGTTCCAAGTTCGCCTCGAAATCGCGCGGCTGGCCGGGCTGGCCGGTGAAGGCGATGAGATCGCGCTCGAAGGCGCGAAGATCATGCGAAAAACGCGTATATATGGCGCTCGCGCCGAACTTGTCGTCCGGGCGGCCGGGGATCATGCCGGAAAAGACGATGCCGCCATCGACGTAGAACTCGACCACATTGCGGTCGGGGGGGCTCGCCGAAATGCGGCTGAACACGGAAATGCCGCTGTCCCAAGCCCCGCCCTTGGGGCGATAGAGCTGCTGCTCGAACACGCCGTAGAAGCCGACGTTTCCGCGATGCATGAGCGGTTGTCCCGACCCGCTCGGGTCGGCCAGCAGCAATACGTCACTGGCGAAGCGCTGATCGGCGAACGTGCCGGCATGCGACCAGACGCCGAGCTTGATGGCGCGCGCAAGTTCGGTGTCCTCCTTGCCGTGGTTGGCGCGAAGCTGCATCTCCGAGATGACAAACGGAGGATCGCGCAGCCGGAAATTGAGGCCATAGCGGTTGCGGACCTGCTCGTCGTCGGGGGGCGGAGGCCCGGCAGGATCGCCATTGAACACCGCGAACAGCATCGACATGTCGGGCGACGGATCGATCCTCAGCCGCGCGCCCGGCGTCGCCAGCGGATAGGCTGGCCCGCCGCTCGGCAGATTCTCGGCGGTAATGGTTGGCCAATCGCTCTGCAGGAACGGGAAGCTCAGCGCGCTGTAAAAGAACTCGACATCCGCCGCGAGCTGGCCGACGCGCAGGCTCGCTTTGTTGTCCCAGAATTTCTGCTCGAGCCACAGCTCCGACAGCCGGATCGTGGAATTTGCCTCGATCGCCGCGATGGTGTTCTCGCCGCCGACAAAGTCGCGGCGGAACCGGCCGGTGTTATGGATGAAAAAGATATTGGTATAGAAGCTCAGCCCCTGCCAGCCGGTCAGCTTCTCGAAATCGTACGTCATGTTGTATTCGAGCTTGCCCTGGTCGACGACACCGCGGCGCAGTCCCCCCTGCACGTTGGCAAGCACGTCGTGCGTGTAGATGAAATTGTACGTGAGGCCGAGACTGGCCAGCCAGGCCCGGGTGCCGCCGGGATCGCCGTTGTGCGGCAGGCTGGTGGCGATGGACGGTTCCGTGATGCCGTTCTGGTCCGGGGCCTTTTGTTCCTGGGCCAGCGCGGGCGCGGCCCAATGAAGCGCGAGCAGCGCGAGGCAGCTCACACCAGCCAGCTTGCCCGAGCGCGCGACCTGGAAAAAGCGCAGTCGGGGGCGGAGGGCCATGCTCTGTCCTTGAGCCATATGGCCGATCGCCGCCGTTTCTCGGCCGGCGGTACAATCGGAGCGCATACAACCGCTTTTAATGAGCTTCCATTTCAGGCTCCATGGTTCGATCCAAGCCGTGACAGATTTCCAGCCTCTGTGACCCTGCTGCATCAGTCGTCGGCATGAATGTTGTGGACCACCGGGGGTCGCGCCGGGTCCGGGTCGTCGGCCGTGCCGGCGCCGTGCGCGGGTCCCCTCCTTCCCTCGACTGTCTCCCGCAACGGCAACGTCGTGCCGCGCATAGCCGAAAACTATGTCGTCGCGCGACTGCAACAATTCGGTTGCAATCTCGCCCAAGATCATCCCACGATCGTGGATGACGCTGCGACCACGAGGGGATCCGTCATGAAGCTTGCGTCATACAATCTCGAAAACCTGTTTCTCCGCGCGCGCGCCCTCAACGAGGACAACGAAGCCGTGGCCAAGGAGATTCTCAAGGCGCACGCCGACATCAACGCCATCCTGGCCAAGACCAAATACAGCGCCGCCGACAAGAAGAAGATCGTCGACCTGCTCGGCGTGCTCGGACTGAAGAAATCCGACGAAAGCAAGTTCGCCATCCTGCGCCAGAACCGCGGCCATCTGCTCAAGCGGTCGGGCGGCCAGCCGCAGGTGGTGGCCGACGGCCGCGATTCCTGGATCGGCTGGGTGGAGCTCGTCGTCGAGGAGGTGAATGAGGTTGCGACGCGCAATACCGGACAGGTGATCCGCGACCTGAAGGCGGACATCATCGGCGTGGTGGAGGCGGAAAGCCGGCCGGCGCTGTGCCGCTTCTCGGAGAACGTCCTGTCCGCCGCCGGCGGCACGCCCTACGAGCACATCATGCTGATCGACGGCAACGACGACCGCGGCATCGACGTCGGCATCATGACGCGTAAAAAATACGAGATCGCATCGATCTGCAGCCATGTCGACGATGAAGATAATGACGGGGTGATCTTCAGCCGTGACTGCGCCCAATACGAGATCAAGACCGCGAACAACAACACGCTGTTCGTGCTGGTGAACCATTTTAAGAGCAAAGGCTTTGGCACGCCGGCGGTGTCCAACAAGAAGCGCAAGCGCCAGGCCCAACGCACCGCCGATATCTATCAAAAGCTGAAGCAGAAGCACGATTACATCGCCATCATCGGCGACTTCAACGATACACCCGACAGCGAGCCGTTGAGCCCGCTGTTCAACGGCACCGGCTTGAAGGACATCAGCCAAGTCGCAGGCTTCCAGGATGGGGGCCGTCCCGGCACTTTTAAGAATGGCACCGGCTCCAACAAGATCGATTTCATCCTGCTGTCGCCCGCCCTGTTCGCCAAGGCGACCGCCGGCGGCATTTTTCGCATGGGCGTGTGGGGCGGCACCAATGGCACGCTGTTCCCCCACTACCCGGAAATCACCAAGGAGAATGAGGCGGCGTCGGATCACGCCGCCATCTGGGCGGAGCTCAATATCTGACGGCTCACTCCCATTCGATTGTGCCGGGGGACTTCGAGGTCACATCGAGGTTGAGAAACGCGGTGGCGCCACATGCTCCACCCCGGATCAAGTCCGGGGCAGGCTCTCTCCCCGACGCGCGTAGGGGCGCCCCTTGTGGGCGCCCTCTTGTAACCAGAAACGGGCAGCCACGAGGGCTGCCCCTACGCGCACGAGGCAGAGGCGACGGCGGCTCGGTCAGAACGATGCGTTCAGCGAGAATGTCTTGCGGCACTCGTGGTCGTCATTGAGGTTGCAGGTAAAGCCTGCCGTAATCCTGACCGATTTCCAGGGGCGGACTTCCACGCCGGCGCCGACGCGCCCATACCTGTTGGCGGCGTTCGGCAGCTCGACGAAGAGATGGTCGATGTACCGGGGCGAGAGCCCGAAGTTGTCGCGCAGAAACTCTTTCAGCTTGGTCTTGAGACCCAGCTCGTTGGCAATGTGGTGGAGCGCGTCCGGCGACAGCGACACCTCTCCGCTGGGCCCGGCGATGACAACGCCGAACTCGTCGATGTGGATGTTGCAGCGAAGCGGCGACAGCGCGACGTGCAAGGCGCTGAAATCCAGCTTCGCGGATTCGCCGTTCGTCCATGAAATTTCGCGGAATCCACGGCCGGTCGTCGCCAGGAAGGAAAGATCGATAACGTCCGGTGTCGACGTGTTCTTGCCCTCGATGAAGGTCTTGCCGTTGGCCCGTTTGGCGCTCTCGACCGCCTGCTCGAGCTCCTTGTATTTCACCGGACTGAACGTGATGCCGTCGAGCGTTGTGCCACCAATGTCCGGCGTGCCGCCGATGTATTTATCCAGCGTGATTCCCAGTGCGGCGAGGCGCTTGGCGATGGCCACATAGACGTCGTTGGTGCGGTAGTTGGGCGGGCCGCTCAGGGCGTCCTGCCACTTCCCCCAGCTTTGCGGCGCCACATAGACGCGGCAAAGCCCGGGGCGGTTGGTCGAAATATCGAGGTGCAGGTAGCGGTACACGCCTCTCTGGCTGTAGCCGAAGCTCTCGATGTTCGCATCGCGCCATGGGTCGGGGCCGGGCAGGCTGACATTGTTGCGGCCGAACCGCCGATTGTTTTCGGCCATGGTCAGCAGGCGCTCGTACTGCTCGCATTGAAACTCGATGCCCGGCAAATCCCGGCAATACGTGAGGATGCGCCACCGCATGCCGTCGAGCGGCAGGCCTGCGGCGCTCATCTGCAGCCGTATCTTGTTGCCCTCGGCAGGCGGGACTTCTTTGACCCAACCCATGTCGTGCCTCCCCGCTGCGGCTCCCCGATGCATTGGATTCGATGACAGGGATCTCGGGCGTGGGTCGCCCGACCCCATGCCGGAGTTCAACCTCGGCATGCGAAAATTTTTCAGCCTCAATGCGAAAAATCGAGCTGTCCGCCTCGACCGCGATAAAGGCCGCGGCGGCGATCAAGGCGCGATTCGGGTCTGCTCGGTTTCAGCGACTATCGGCGTCGGTCGATTTTCGACAGCCGCCGCAACGATCCTCTCTCCGCTCAGCGGCGGAAAAACACCGTCAGCGACAGTGGTACAAGACTCACGTGCGATGACCGGCCGGCACCGCTTCGTCGGCGGGAGATGAGTTTCAGCCAAGGCGCCGAATGGAAGGCGCTCATCAGCAGGTACATTGTGACCATTCCGCTCAACGGCGACGTATGCTCCGCGGCCAAGCAGAGGATATCCGGCTGGCCGCCGCCGAGAACGCCCGTGAGCAGCGCCATGATTGCGAAAGTCGGTGCGGCCGCGAGATGTAGCCAATCGGCTGCGCGGAGGACGGCTGCATGCCCGCTTTCGGAACGGATTGCGCCGCCAGCGCATCCGGTGGGATAGGCCTCGCTCATGTCATTTCTCCGGCGGCAAAGCGTCAATGGCGCGACCAGTTTAGCCGTCACGTTTCCGAAAGGCGGCCTCTCCTGCGTCCGACACCTCGACCCACTTCGGGTCGGGCGCGGCGTCGGGGACGTAACTGTCGTGCCAGTTCCACCACTTGTACGGTCGGCTCTGGGGGTAGCCCTCCGGCGAGTCCTCCCACGTCTCCTGACGCCCGAGCGCTGTCATGTCGAGGTAGCTCCAGGTCGAGCCCATCGCCTCGTCGCCGCGGCTGTTGATGAAGTAGGTGCGGAACACGCGCTCGCCGTCGCGGATGAACGCGTTGTGGCCGTGCCATTCATCCACCCCGAAGTCGGCGTCGAAGCTGTCGGTGATGGTGTACCAGGGCATGTCCCAACCCATCCGCGCCTTGAGGCGCGCGATGTCGGTCTGCGGCGCACGCGAGGCGTACACGAGGGTCGTGTCGCGCGCGTTCAGATGGGCGAGGTGGGCGACCTGGTCGGCCCCCAGGGAACAGCCAATGCAGGCATGCTCCGGCCAGCCGTGCACGCCTGGCTCGAAGAAGGCGCGGTAGACAATCAGCTGACGGCGGCCCTCGAACAGGTCGAGCAGGCTCGCTTTGCCCTCGGGCCCGTCGAACATATAAACCTTTTCCACGGCAACCCACGGCATCCGCCGTCGCTCGGCGGCCAGCGCGTCACGGGCGCGGGTCAGGGCCTTCTCCTTCAGGAGCAGCTGCGCGCGCGCAGCCTCCCACTCCTGCGGCGACACGATCGGTGGCGAGTTCATGGCGTGCTGTCCTGCTTTCCGGCCTTTCTCAGGTGATGCAGTCGTGATCATCGGAACCTCCGAATCTCGTTCCTTCGGCTATCCAGTCGGTTCTGGATGCTGTCGATGGTTGTCTGTCACGCGAAACACTTAGCGTCGACCATCGAACCGTGGGAGTGACAAATGTGACGGGATTCCGATGGACTCGCTGATCACGGCTGCGGCGCGGGCTCTCGCCGCGGGTGACCTCCTTGGCGTACTGAAACGGGTTGGCCTGCGTGATGACGCGCCTGCCCTTGCGCTTCGCGGTATCGCGATGGCGCAACTCGGCGATTTCGCGCGCGCCAAGGCTCTCCTGCAACGTGCGGCGCGCGCCTTCGGTCCCAGGGAGGCCGTGGCCCGCGCGAGGTGTGTCGTTGCCGAGGCCGAGATCGCGCTCGTATCGCGCGACCTCACCTGGCCGCCGAAGGCGCTCGACGCGGCGCGGGCGACGCTCGAAAAACACGGGGACTGGGTGAACGCCGCGCATGCGCGGCATCTCGAGGTCCGGCGTCTTCTCCTGATCGGGCGTCTCGACGAGGCCGAGCGTGCGCTCGCCGGGCTCGATCCGGCGCCGTTCCCGCCCGCGTCGAGGGCCGCGTACGAACTGGTCGTTGCCGGGATCGCAATGCGACGCGTTCGGGCCAAGGCGGCGCGCGCTGCGCTCGCTCGGGCCGAGCGAGCGGCGTGCCAGGCAGCTATCCCTGCACTGATGGCCGAGGTGGAAAGCGCATCCCAAGTCCTGAACACGCCCGCGGCGCGCCTGATCGCGCGTGGCGAGGAGCGACTCCTCCTGCTTGACGAGGTTGAATCGGTGCTGGAATCTGGGACTCTCGTCGTGGACGCGTGCCGTCATGTCGTGCATGGCGCAGACACGGTGGTCTCGCTCGCAAGGCGTCCAGTGTTGTTCGCGCTCGCACGTGCGCTCGGCGAAGCGTGGCCCGGAGACCTGTCGAGGGATGCGCTCGTCAAGCGAGCATTCCGTGCAAAGCACGCCGATGAATCGCACCGCGCACGCTTGCGCGTGGAGATTGGGCGGCTTCGCGCCGAGCTTCGGTCGCTCGCGAGCGTGAGCGCGACGACACAAGGGTTCGCGCTGGCGCCGCGCCGCGCGTGCGACGTCGTCGTGCTGGCGCCGCCCGTCGAAGACCAGCATGCGGCGGTGATCGCATTCCTCGCCGACGGCGAGTGGTGGTCAAGCTCGGCCCTGGCGCTTGCGCTGGGGGCCAGCGCACGCACAGTGCAGCGGGCCCTCGATTCGCTTGCGCTGGCAGGCAAGGTGCAGTCCCATGGTCGCGGACGAGCACGCCGCTGGATGACCGCGCCCGTGCCGGGATTCACGACAACTTTGTTACTCCCCGGTCCACTGCCGAGTGACTAGAGTCGCGGCATGAAAACATCAGCAGCCGAAATCCTCCGCGAGTATGGCCCTTTCCCGGGCGCCGACCACGTGCATGGTGTGACGTTCGACGGTCAGCATGTGTGGTTTGCGTCCGGAGACAAGCTGAGCGCCTTCGATCCGGAGAGTGGAAAGACGGTGCGCTCGATCGATGTCGCCGCGCATGCAGGAACTGCCTTCGACGGCAAGCACCTGTTTCAGATCGCCGAGGATCGCATCCAGAAGATCGATCCGAAGACAGGCCGTGTGCTCTCGACGATCCCGGCGCCTGGCGGCGGTGGTGACTCGGGGCTCGCGTGGGCGGAAGGGACGCTTTGGGTGGGGCAGCACCGCGGCCGAAAGATCCATCAAATCGATCCGGAAACGGGAGCCATTCTTCGCACCATCGAATCCAACCGCGTCGTTACCGGCGTCACCTGGGTCGACGGCGAGCTCTGGCACGGCACCTGGGAAGGCGACGAGAGCGACGTGAGGCGCGTCGATCCTCGAACGGGACAGGTCCTGGAGAGGCTCGAGATGCCGCCTGGCGTGGGCGTGTCGGGGCTCGAGTCCAATGGCGGCGACCAGTTCTTCTGCGGAGGCGGAAGGAGCGGCAAGGTGCGCGCCGTCCGCCGGCCCAAGCGAGGGTCCAGAGTAGCGTGAGGACCATTGATTACAGACACTGGGAAAAATAACCGAGCCTACGATTTCTGAACGACGCAGAACAGGTTGTCGTCGGGATCCTGGAGGACGACGAAATCATCGCCCGGCGGGTATCGCCATGGGTAGCGGACCGCGCCGAGCGCGACCAGCCCTGCCTGGCGCGCACAGCCTCACCCCAAAAGCTTCATGAAATTGCGCAGAAAATACCCTCAGCTCAGCGCCCGCAATCAATGCGTTTGCGGAGCCCTCTTCTTCAGCTGGTCGACGCGCGAAAGGAAGAGTCCGAGAATGGGCGATGTGTTGGTCTTGTTGTAGCCGACGACAAGATCGATCGTCGGCACCTCGCCGGCCAGCGGACGGCTCGTCACAGCCCATGGCAGGAAGTTCTTCGCATAGGTTGGCAGCAGCGCCACGCCTCTCGTGGATGCGATCAGCGACATCGCCATCGCCAAGTTGTCGACTCTGTGGGCCGGCTTTAGGTCCACGCCCGTTCGTTCCAGGTATTCCTCGATCACCGCTCTGAGCGCAGGGGCGGTGTTCGACATGCCGATGAATGTCTCGCCCGCGATATCCTGAAGCGCGATCGTATCCTGCGACGCCAAGCGATGGTCGCTCGGTATCGCGACGATCAACGGCTCCTTGACGACGACCCGGTACTCCAGATCGGGCATTTGCGCTTCCGGACGCATGAACGCCAGGTCGAGCTTGCCCCTCAGCAGACCCTGCGCAAGGTCGGGTGAATACTGGCTGGAGACGGAGACCTCGATGTTCGGCAGCTCATCGCGAAGGATGCGCATGGCCTCCGGCAGCCAGTCCATCTCCTGCCCGGTCAGAAATCCGAGAGTGAAGATCGGCTTGGCTGGCTTCGCTACGCGCCGCGCCGCTTCGACGGCGGCCTCGACCTGCATCAGCGCCAGCCGAGCGTGATCGAGAAACGCCTGGCCGGATTGGGTTAGCTCGACGCCGCGTGCGCTGCGGACGAGCAGCTGCGCGCCGACTTCATATTCGAGATCGCGGATCTGTCGGCTCAGCGAAGGTTGGGCCGTGTGCAGACGCTGCGCCGCCGCGACGGTGAGGCTGCCCTCTTCCGCGACCGCAATGAAATAGCGGAGATGGCGCAGCTCCATGCCTCACCCCATGCCTGCAAGGTATGTCCCCCATCTTACAAAGTCTTTTTCCTGGTCGCAATGAGAGCCTAGGTATCGGCCACTGAAACGGCGTGAGGCCCACGGAGTTAGCCGGCGAAGGAGCCACGCTCCCGGGCTTTCCTCTACTCAGAACCGCTTTTATATCAAGGAGATAATCATGTCCCAGTCAGTCGTACTGATCACCGGAGCACTCTCGGGAATAGGCCGCGCGGCGGCGGTGTCGTTCGCGAAGGCGGGCCATCGCGTCGTTGTTTCGGGGCGAAAGCAGGATGCTGGTCAGGCATTGGTTGGCGAACTCCGCTCGCTCGGTGCCGAAGCCGAATTCGTCCAGGCCGACGTGCGCAGCGAAGACGATGTCCGCTGTCTCGTCGACCGCACGATCGAGCGCTTCGGGCGCCTCGATGTCGCGGTGAACAATGCCGGCACCGAAGGCCAGGCTGGCCCGATCACGGACCAGACCGCGGAAAGCTATGCCGCGACATTCGACACCAATGTTCTCGGCGTGATCCTGAGCATGAAGCACGAAGTGCGCGTCATGAAAGGGCAGGGCCGCGGCAACATCATCAACATCTCCTCGACCTACGGGCACGAAGGCGCGGCGGAGGCTTCCGTCTATGTCGGCAGCAAGCACGCCGTCGAAGGCCTCACCAAGTCGGTGGCGCTCGAAGTCGCGAAGTCGGGGATCCGCGTGAATGCCGTGGCCCCCGGCCCCACGGACACCGGCATGTTGACCCGCTTTACCGGCACGCCGGAGAACAAGGCGGCTCTGGTGACAACCGTTCCGATGGGTCGCCTCGGCCTCACGGAGGAGCTTGCCAACGCGATCGTCTTCATCGCGTCGGACGAAGCTTCGTTCATCAACGGCCACATCCTCAACGTCGATGGCGGTAAGAGCCACTGACCTGTCCGGGCGCGGAGCAGACTTCCGCGCCCGGTCAAGGGGACGGTCTTCCGGAGGGCACCTGCTCGCAGTTTTCGCTGTGTCGGGATACCGCCCGCTTTCGATCGCTTGGCAAGTCGGCTTGAGCCCGACCGCCAGAGGGAATTTCAATGACCCAGCACAATCACCAGACCGCTCCAACGCAGTTCGTCGAGGCCAACGGCATCCGTTTCGCCTATCGCCGCTTCGGCAAGACCGGCGGCGTGCCGCTCGTCTTCAACCAGCATTTCCGCGGGACTATGGATTATTGGGATCCGGCCGTAACCGACGGCCTGGCCAGGAACCGCGAAGTGATCCTTTTCAATAACGCGGGTGTTTCGAGCAGTTCCGGCCAGGTCCCGACGAGCTTTCAGGAGACGGGTGCAAACGCCATCGCCTTCATCAAGGCTCTCGGGCTTACCAAGGTCGACGTGCTCGGCTTTTCCATCGGCGGCATGGTCGCTCAGGAAATCACCGCCCAGGCTCCCGATCTCGTTCGCCGGCTCATTCTTGTCGGCACCGGGCCGCGCGGCGCCGACATGTCAACGAGCAGATCCGCAGAGATCTTCGCCGGCACCTACGATCCGCCGGAGCATCTCTGGCTTGCGGTTCACTTCTCGCCGTCCCCCTCGAGCCGGGCCGCAGGCCTCGCTTTTCTGAAACGCAAGCTTCTGCGCCAGGACCGCGATCCGGAGGTGAGCGAGGAAGCGGCGGCAGCGCAGCGGGAAGCCATCGGCAAATATAGCGCGCCCGCCGAGAGCGTTCTCGCCTATCTGAAAGATATCCGTCAGCCGACGCTGATCGTGCAGGGCAGCAACGACGTCATCGTCCCCACGGTGAACTCTTACATCCTGCAGCAGAACCTGCCGAACGCGGAGCTGATCGTCTACCCGGATGCGAATCACGGATCGTTCTACCAGTACCCGGAACTCTTCGTATCGCAAGCCGACCAGTTCCTCACATCGGCACTGCAAGACGGCGATGCGAATCTGCGGCCGTCCGAGCGGCTGCCGTTTCCCTCCATCGTCTCGGCCGCAGGAATTCAGCTGGGTCGGCCAAGGCAAAGACGTCAGCAGGCTTCAATATCTAATCATCAGGAACCCAGGTCATGACCACGCTCTCAGGAAAAACGGCTCTCGTCACCGGCGCATCGCGCGGCATTGGCCGCGCCAGCGCCCTGGCGCTCGCCAAGGCCGGCGCCCAAGTTCTCGTCCACTACAGCCAGGGCAAGGCCGAGGCGGAAGCCGTCGTCGCGGAGATCCGCAAAGCCGGAGGTCGCGCCGACGCCGTCGCCGCCGACTTGGCCGCGCCGGACGGGCCGCACAAGCTTGCCAAGCAGGTCCGCACAATCATGGGCGATCGCCTGGACATCCTCGTCGCCAATGCCGGCATCTCGAAGGCGGCAACGATCGAGGAGACCGCAGTCGAGGATTTCGACCGCCTCTTCGCGGTCAATGTTCGCGCCCCCTTCTTCCTCGTGCAGCAGCTTCTGCCCATCCTGCATGAAGGAAGCAGCATCATCCTGCTGTCCTCGCTTGCGGCGCGTGCCGCCGTCGGCACGGTGTCGGCCTACGCCGCGACGAAGGGCGCCATCGATACGTTGGTGAAGCATTTCGCGTCTATCCTCGGAGCTCGCGGCATCCGCGTGAATGCCGTCGCCCCGGGCGTCGTCCAGACCGACATGTCGAACTTCACCAAGACCGATGCAGGCCGCGACTACACGCTCGGCATGCAGGCTTTGAAGCGTCTCGCCGAGCCCGACGACATCGGTGGGGTAGTCGCCTTCCTTGCCTCCGACGACGCCCGCTGGATCACCGGCGATGCGATCCATGCCGATGGCGGCTCGAAGCTCTGAATCGAAAGACGGGGCGCGGGCTCGGCTTCGCGCACCGGCCGCGAAAGGTATCAGATGATGACAGCCAATTACCGTGACAGCCTTCCAGACGCGCTCCGGGAGGTGCGAACCAGACCGCTCTTTGTGATGCGTCTCGATGTGCATCCGCTGCAGATCATTGGCGCGGCGCCCGGCGCCTACCGTCGGGTTGGTGTCGTGCCCAGCGGCATCTTCGACGGCGAACGTCTTTCCGGGCAAGTGCTGGACGGCGGCAGCGACTGGCAGAATGTCCGCAGCGACGGCAGCACCACGCTCGATGTGCGGCTGGTGCTCAAGACATCCGACGACGCGCTGATCGGCATGAGCTATCGCGGCATCCGTCAGGGAGCACCCGATGTCATTGCTCGCCTTGAGAAGGGAGAGGCCGTCGATCCCGTCGACTACTACTTCCGCATCGCACCGCTGTTCGAGACGGCAGCGCCCGGCTACGCCTGGCTGAACAACGTCGTCGCCATTGGCATCGGCCATCGCCGCGCCGATGGACCGATTTACAGCGTCTTTGAGGTGCTCTGACCTACCGCAGCGCTGATGGCCGATGTGCCACCGGACGGCAGGAGGATTGTCAATGAAAACCACACCCGATCAGAACAAAACCCTGGTGCTCGAGGCCTTCAACACGCTCTTCAACAAACGCGACTATGCAGCCGCTGCGCGCTTGTGGTCGGACACATATATCCAGCACAGCGCTCACATCGAGCCCGGCCGCGACGGGCTTTTCAATCTCGTCCGCAGCCTGCCCGACACCCTCCGCTACGAGCACGGCTTGATCATGGCCGAAGGCGATTACGTGATCGTCCACGGGCGTTTCTCGGGCAACGGACGCCCTGCGGCGTTTATCGCGGCCGATATCGTACGGATCGAGGATGGCCGTCTAGCCGAACATTGGGACGTGCTTCAAGACGAGGCCACACAGGCCGAGTCGAAGAGCGGGCTGCCGATGTTCGGAGCGAAATTCCCCGGCTGACGGATAACAAACCCGCCGATTTTTCGCTGGGCTGCGCACGAGCCCTCTCGCAGACATACTGTGCTTTCGCTTGGTTCTATCTTGGTTCAGATAGGAGATGACAGAGAAGGCAGGAGCGATGGGTTTGTGAATCACGCCGAGATGCATGTGAGATCAATCGTCGACCCGAACACGGGAAGTCATGATCTCATCATTACTCCCCCTCACTCCCACTCGATCGTACCCGGGGGCTTGCTGGTCACGTCGTAGACCACGCGGTTGACGCCCTTGACCTCGTTGACGATGCGGGTCGCGACGTGGGCCAGGAATTTCATGTCGAAGGGATAGAAGTCGGCGGTCATGCCGTCGGTGGAGGTAACGGCGCGCAGGCCCACGACATAGTCGTAGGTGCGGAAATCGCCCATGACGCCCACCGTGCGCACGGGAAGGATCACAGCAAAGGCCTGCCAGATGTCGTCGTAGAGGCCGGCGCGGCGGATTTCTTCGATAAAGATCTCGTCGGCGAGGCGCAGAATGTCGAGCTTGTCCTTGCTGATGGCGCCGGGGCAGCGGATCGCCAGGCCGGGGCCGGGAAACGGATGACGGCCGACGAAGGCGTCGGGCAGGCCGAGCTCGCGGCCGAGCGCCCGCACCTCGTCCTTGAATAATTCGCGCAACGGCTCGACGAGCTTCATGTGCATGCGTTCGGGCAGGCCGCCGACATTGTGGTGCGACTTGATGGTGACGGACGGGCCGCCGGTGAACGACACGCTCTCGATCACGTCGGGATAGAGCGTGCCCTGGGCGAGAAACTCGGCGCCGCCGATCTTCTTCGCCTCGGCCTCGAACACGTCGATGAACAGCTTTCCGATGGTCTTGCGCTTGGCTTCCGGCTCGTCGATGCCGGCGAGCGCTTGCAGGAACATGGCCTCGGCGCGCACGTGCACCAGCGGGATGTTGTAGTGGTCGCGGAACAGCGCCACCACCTTGTCGGCTTCCCCCAGGCGCAGGAGGCCGTGGTCGACGAAGACGCAGGTGAGCTGATCGCCGATCGCCTCGTGGATCAGCACCGCGGCAACAGCGGAATCGACGCCGCCGGAGAGGCCGCAGATCACCCGCCCCTGCCCCACCTGCGCGCGGATTTTTTCGATCGCCTCGTCCCGGAAGGCGCGCATGGTCCAGTCGCCGCGGCAGCCGGCGATCTTGCGCACGAAGTTGCGCAGGAGCGCGGCGCCGTGCGGCGTGTGCACGACCTCGAGATGGAACTGGGTGGCGTAGAATTTTCGCGCGTCGTCGGCGATTGCGGCGATGGGCGCATTGGATGAGGTGCCGACCACGCGAAACCCCTCGGGCAGTTTTGTCACGCGATCGCCATGGCTCATCCACACCGGATAGTGCTCGCCCTGGCGCCACACGCCGTCGAACAGCGCGCTGTCCGCGGTGACCTCGACCTCGGCGCGCCCAAACTCGCGGTGGTGCCCGCCCTCGACAATGCCGCCGAGCTGGTGCGCCATGGCCTGCTCGCCATAGCAGATGCCGAGCACCGGCACGCCGGCCTGGTAGATCGACATGGGCGCGAGAGGCGCGCCCTGCTCGTGCACCGAAGCCGGCCCGCCGGACAGGATCACGGCCTTCGGGCGCATGGCGGCAAAGGCTTGTTCGGCCTTCTGGAAGGGCACGATCTCCGAGTAGACCCCCTCCTCGCGCACCCGCCGCGCGATGAGCTGGGTCACCTGGGAGCCGAAATCGACGATGAGGATCTTGTCGTGCATGCAACCGTCTGATCCGACGGTCCTGCCAAGGGGGCCGCGCACAGGCCGGTCGGAGACGTTATCTGCGGTGAGTCCGCGGCGGGGTCAAGGGCAGTACGCCGGCGCGACTTCGGCCCACAGCCGATCGGGCGCCGGCCGCGTCGAGATCACGCGCACACAGTCGCGCCGGCGCAGCCGTCCTTGCGCGGTCCGCAGATCGCGGGACCGCGACCCGGGCGGCTCGCGCCAGATCGGCAGCACCCAGCTAGCTCTTGATTAACCACGTGCCGGCTTCGCCCGCCAGCTAACCCTCCGTTAGCCCGAGCCATGCGAGAAGGGCCGGCAAGAATCTCCGATCCGGAGCCGTGATGGATCGCAGTCCCTCCATCGTGCCCGATCTGCCGGCCGACGACCGGCGCGCGGCGCTGTTCCGCGAGACCGCGCTGGAACGGCTGGAGCGCTGGGCGCTCGGGCTGGCGTGGCCGCTGACGCGCGAGCGCATCGGCGGCCTGCCGGCGCTGGCGCGCCTGTGGCTCGCCGACCTGGCGGCGCCCGATCACGAGCTGCCCGACCCGGAACGCACGCTCAATGCCGCCGGCCTGTGCGGCCTGGTGCACGACCTGTCGGTCGATGTGCTGGTTGCGGCTTATGAGCAGGGCTTGTTCACGTTCGCGCATGTCGGGCCGCTCAAGTGGGTATCGCCGCCCGAGCGCTGCGTGCTGTTCTTCGACGAGATGCACATCGCCAAGAAGCTCCGGCGGCAGATGCGCCAGGGCCGCCACACGGTCACGTTCGACCGCGACGTCGAAGGCGTGATCAAGGCGTGTGCCGGCCGCCGCGACGGCAAGTGGCACGTCACCTGGATCACGCCAAGAATCATGCGCGCCTATGCCGAGATGTTCGACGCCGGCTTCGTCCATTCGTTCGAGGTGTGGAACGAGGCGGGCGAGCTTGTGGGCGGCGGCTATGGGGTGGCGCTCGGCCGCGTGTTCTTCACCGAGTCGCAGTTCTCGCGCGAGCCGAACACGTCGAAGGTCGGTTTCACCGTGCTCAACTGGCATCTCGCCAAGTGGGGCTTTCGCCTCAACGACGGCAAATGGCCGACGCCGACCATTCTGGACATGGGCTTCCGGCCGATCCGGCGCCAAGGGTTCTTGGCCGAGCTGGCGCGCAACACGCGCCGGCCGGGCAAGGCCAGCCCGTGGACAATGGAAGCCGATCTGAACACCGTGGCGGCGTGGCAACCGGACGGCGGCGCAGCGGAGCGACAGCCGCCGCGCCGCGAGGCCGCACCGGCCGACGCGATGGGGTTTTGACGGGCCGGCGTGGGCGTGTGGAAGCGTCTTATAGACTCTCTCTCAGCCGCTCGATGTCGCGCCGCCAGGCGAGAACGAGCGGATCCTGCTCAGGGTCACCGCCCTTGTCCCTGACGCGGTGCTTGCGAAAGGCAAGCTCATGCTGAGCATTGACCAGGGCCGCTGACCGTTGGGGATTGAACGCGTCGATGCGTCGCGTCCGCATAACGCCGTCCCGCAGGATCGATTGATATTCCCCCGGGCTGACGGCTGGCCCGACCTCCGACGCCAGCTCATCGCGGATGACGCGCCGCTCCCAGGCGCCGCTGTACCACAGCGCGACCACGATGATCAGCGTGAACGGCAGGAAAACAGTAAGTTGCAGGACGCTCCCGGACAGCATGGCCTCCAGGAATCCGGTATGATGCATCGCCTCGCGTTCGATGTCGTGGACAGGCGACTGACCCTCGGCCGCTGTCACCAGCGCGCCCAACAAGGGCAACGTGTTGTTCACCAGGTGCGCCCCGATGGCGAGCAGCAATCCGAGAATTGGCGCCAGGATCCGCAGCCAAGTCCGTGAGGTTTGCGCCGCGAGCCCGAGGAATAGGCCGAACATACCGGTGAACATTGCGTGGCCGCCGAGACCGAGCAGGCCGTAACGCACGCCAAGCTGCAGGCTATACGGCGCGATTCCGTCCCGCACGTAGCCCTGCATGACGTACAGCGGCGCCTCGAACCAATTGAACCCGACGCCGACCAGCGCACCATAGACGAAACCGTCGCGCATGCCGTCGAACTCGTCGCGCAGCATCCAGAAGATCAAGGCGACGCCGACGGCCTTGGTCAGCTCCTCGATGATCGGAGCAGACAGCGGCGCCGCGATCAGCAGCGCAGCATCGGGGCCAAGCACCTCGGCGATCATCGGGTTGATTGCGACCCAGCGGTTGACCGCGACAAAGATGGCCGTATTGAAGGGAACCGACAGCGCGGTCGCAATGCAGCCACCCCACAGAAACGCTGCAGTCAGCAGCCAGGGATTCTCGCGCTCGCGCCGATCCAGAAACCGGAGGATCGAAACCGGCACCAGCGACAGCAGGGTCGAGATCGCCAGCGCGCGAAAGAACACCGCAGCCGCGTCAGGGCTCATTCCGGCGAACAGCGCCAGCTGGATGAGCGCGGCGATGACGAGAATGATCACTAGGACAGCGTCGATGGCGCTGCATACCCACGTTTTCCGCAACGCGGGCGCGGTGTGCAGGCGGTCGCTCGCGGAGGTCGGGATCACAATCCATCTCTCGAAAGTCGGCAGTCTAAGCCCGCCCGTCGCATAAGTCTTGTGGATGGATGATGGCCGCCCTACGCGCGCCGCCTGATTACGCTGACGAAAAACCCATCCGTATCGGTGCGGCGGGGCGTCATCAGCAGCCCCTCGTCGGACATCAGCACGGCACGGCGGAACAGGAGCGCGCGTTCGCCCAGCGCCTCGGTGACGCGCGCCGGCGGCAGAACAGAAAACTCCGGATGCCGCCCGAGAAAGGCCCGCACCTGCGCGCCGTTCTCGTCGGCGAGCACCGAGCACGTGATGTAGGCGATGCGGCCGTTCGGCTTCACCAGCGTCGCCGCGCGGTCCAGTGCCGCCGCCTGTTCCTTCATGCGCTGCGCCAGCGCGCCCGGCCGCACCCGCCATTTGGCATCGGGATTGCGCCGCCACGATCCGGTGCCGGTGCACGGCGCGTCGATCAGCACCAGATCGGCGCGACCCGCGAGGTCGGCCAGCACGTCGGCCCTGGCCTTGGGCGTGCGCACCTGCACGTCACGCGCCCCGGCGCGCTCGAGGCGCGCGTGGATCGGCGCCAGCCGGCGCTTGTCGCTGTCGGTGGCGTAAATCTGGCCGTGGTTGTCCATGGCGGCAGCCAGCGCAAGCGTCTTGCCGCCGGCACCGGCGCAGAGGTCGATGACCTGTTCGCCCGGCCGGGCGCTGGCGAGCAGGGCCGCGAGCTGCGAGCCTTCGTCCTGCACCTCGACAAGGCCTTTCAGGAATGCCGGCTCAGCATGCAGCGCCGGGCTCTTGGCGTCGGCGAGCAGCGCGACGCGCAGGCCCCACGGCGACCAGCGGCTGGCTTGAGGAAACAGATCGGCGAGCGCTGCCGCCGCCTTGTCGCGCTCGGCCTTGAGCAGGTTGACGCGCAGATCGAGCGGCGCGCGCGCCGCGAGCGCCGCGCCTTCCGCGGCTCGCTCGTCGCCGAAGGTGGCGGCAAGATGCGGGTCGAGCCATTCGGGATAATCGCCGAGGACGTGCGGCGGCGCACCGTCGAGCGTGCCGTGCATGAGGCGATCGCGCTCCCGCTCCGACAATTTGTCCGGCGCAAAACGCGAGCCGTCGGCCAGCGCCGCGATCGCCTCGACGTCGAGCGCACGCTCGCGCTTGAGCATGCCGAGCGCGACCGCGCGGGGCACGGCATCATCCATGATCCAGGCGGCGGAAGCGCGGCGGCGCAGCGCATCGTAGGTGAGGCCGGCAATGGCGGCGCGGTCCCCGGAGCCGGCGAAGCGATGGGCAAGGCCCCAGTCCTTGAGGGCGTCGGCAGCGGGCCGCCGACGCGACTCGATGTCGACCAGCACCTCGATGGCGGCGGCCAAGCGCGCGGCGGGCGTCATCCCAGGCCAAGCAGGACGCGGACCGCAAAAATGATCCACATCAGCAGGAGGACGATGGCGCCGATCGCGAAGGCATAGAAACGGTTGGGCACGTAGTTCGATCCGACGTGGATCACGGCATGCACGATGCGGCACACGACGAAGATCCACGACATGATGACGAACACGAGATCGGCCTTGCGCGCGATGATCGCCAGCACAACCAGCACGTAGAACAGCAGCGGCAGCTCGAGCTGGCTATGAAACGAGTTGCCGACCTTGGTGGTGTCCTCGTTCCATCCTGACTGGCGCAGGGCGATGTCGCGCATCTTGACCTCGCCGCGTCGGATCGACGTCGTGCGCTCGGTGGCCATCCAGAATAGAAGGAAAAACGTCAGCCCTACCTGGACGAAGACGGGCAGCAGGATGGCTTGGAGAGACATGATAAAATCCTCAGCTGAACGCTTATCTACAGCAAATCATGTTCGCTGAGTACCTCGCGCGCTGGGACCTGACGCCGGACGGCGATCCGATTGCGACCTATGCGAGTCGGCTGCTGCCAGTCCGGCAGCACGGGGCAGCGGCGATACTCAAGGTGGCGGTGCAACCCGAGGAAAAGTTCGGCGGCCTGGTCATGGCATGGTGGGACGGCCAGGGTGCGGCGCGCGTGCTCGCCCATGATGGCGATGCCAGTCTCCTGGAGCGCGCGACGGGAACCACGTCGTTGGCCGATCTCGCCCGCCACGGGCGTGATGACGAGGCCACCCGGATCATGTGCGCGACTGTCGCCAAGCTGCATGCGCCGCGACGCAACCCGCCGCCAGGACTGACGCCGCTGGCGCAATGGTTCGGCGAGCTTGAGCCCGCCGCCGCCGAGCTCGGCGGCGCAATGGCGCGCGCCGCCGCGACGGCGCGCGAGCTCATCTCCGCGCCGCGCGATATCGTGGTGCTGCACGGCGACATCCACCAT
>Ga0075425_100001448_pt1 | contig 23324 bp, 22 predicted proteins | sample SoiMethybrSBSTD4_FD_75300 | JGI IMG/M metagenome (GOLD analysis project Ga0075425, IMG submission 75300) | Bulk soil microbial communities from a Populus tree surrounding site in Tennessee, USA - Soil MetaG P. TD hybrid SBSTD4 | ecosystem: Environmental > Terrestrial > Soil > Tree plantation... | reverse complement strand
TCTGCGACTGCCGTGGCCAGGCTTGCGATCGTGGGGTGTTGGTAGATGTCCTTGATCGATACCGATGGCAGGTCCGGCCGCTTTCTGACCCGAGCGCAGAACTGCGCCATCACCATCGAATCCGCACCCAGATCGTCGAAGAAGTTGCTGTCGACCGACACCCGCTCAACGTGCACGACGTCCGCCAGCACTTCGGCGAAGCTGCTCTCCGTGCTCGACTCCGAGAACGTGAGAATGCCCTGCGTGGTGGGCGAATCAGCCAGAACGCCTGTCGAGTAACCGATAGCTTCTTGCACCACGTCAGGCGGACCTCGAAACGGTGGTCAGTTCATCGGAGCGCAGTACCTCATCGCCGTACAGATCCTGCACCCAGTTTTCCTGGTAGACCGTGTCGAGATAGCGCTCGCCGAAGTCCGGGGCGATAGCCACTGCCGTGAGATCTTGTGAGCCATTCCTGGCCAGCCAGCCCATCGCACCACTGACCACGGTGCCCGTGGAGCCGCCGAACAAGAATCCGCTGCCTGCCAGTCGATGGCAGGTACGAATGGTGTCCGCCTCCTCGACGCGCACCACCTCGTCCACGTAGGACTCATCCAACATGGGCGGACGGACGTTCATCCCCAGCCCAGGGATCATCCGGCGTGCCGGCTCGCCACCAAAGGTCACCGAGCCAACGCTGTCCACAGCCACGACCCGCACCGGCCGGTGCCACTCCCGGAAGTAGTGTGCGCAGCCCATCAGCGTCCCGCAGGTCCCGGCCCCGACGAACAGCACGTCGAGCTGCGGAAACTGGCTGGCGATCGCCGGCGCCGTCCTACGGTAGTGCGCCTTCCAGTTCTGCGGATTGGCGTACTGATTCAGCCACACATAGCGGTCGTCGGAGGCGCACAAGGCACGGACATAGTTGATCCGCGCGCCCAGGAAGCCGCCGACGTCAGCCGGCTCTGTGATGACGTGGACCTGGCTGCCGAAGGCCTGCATTAATCGCTTGGTCGACAAGTTGCAGCGGGAGTCAGTGACGCACAAGAAGCCGTAGCCCTTGCTCGCCGCGATCATGCTCAGCGCAACGCCCAGATTCCCCGACGACGACTCGACCAGCACCGACCCCGGCATCAAGACCCCCTCCCGTTCGGCCGCCTCCACCATCTCGGTCGCGGCCTTCAACTTGATCGACCCGGCGAAGTTGAAGCCCTCACACTTGAGGAACAGGGACTGCCCGAACGTCGGCTCAAGATCGACGTAGAGCTCCTCCTCGTTGAAACCCTGGGGCGTCGAGATGATTGACACCTTTGCCTCCGTCTCTCTACAGCAGCGCAGTCCGCTGCTGTTCCGTACTGACGCAGCCGTGCGTTATACCGTCACGTATCAGGTATTCGGTGAGGGCTGAGCGCAGGTTTGGGTCGTTGTGCCTGTAATTCGGCCAACCCGCGCCAGGCTGCCTCCTCCTGCTTTTGCGCACCCGGCGAGCATCTCCGGATGCGATCTCGCGCGCATCGCGGCCAGCAGGAATCCTCTGGTACCTGCCAGCAGCAATCATGTGAAGGTCTTTGTGCCCGCAATTCAGCGAACCCGCGCCAGACAGGAAGTCGATGCACTCCCGTCCGTCGATGTCGCACACGATGCCGCCGGACGCGGCAGCGAAAATCGCGTGGACGTTCCGGCAATAACTAGGCACTTCGGATTCACGACACTCGAATACTGCACCGTTGGTCGAGTCAATCGTGGTTGACATCGCTTTTCTTCCCGCTGAGAAATCGTGATGCGGCCAATAGACGGAAACGCGAACCGACGCCGGGAACAGTAGGTAGGTATAACCGGTAACGACGCCTTCTCGCGCCGTTTGTACGTGTCGTGCACCGCGCTGCCCCCGCAACGCACCAGTGGCCTCTGCTACCCCCCGCCCCGTTGGGTCAGCGCATCCACAGAAGTCGATACGTAGTAGACCGAGTTTTGGTTCGGACGCTTGTTTTAGGACGCGCGCTGGGAGACAGGGTGCCGCCCGTCGTTCCGGCTTGCCAGCTGAGGCCGCATCGGCGGCAACGAGAGCGCGAAGTCCGAACGAAGCTTGCGCAAAGCGCATATCGTCACGCATTTGAGCTGGGCAGCGGTGCACGATATATACGGAGCCCGAAGCAAGTCCTTTAGTACTGCACGGTGCCGGTCGTTACCGCTTCGAGACAAGAAGCAAATCTAGCTCACGGATTTCTCATGAATTCCTCATGAGAAGGTCAGCAAGCAGGCCGGTTCGTTCAGCGCTTGCGATGCGAAGTACGCCAGTGCTGTGGGGCTATCGGCAGCCGAACTACAGATCCTCCATCGCCGTCGCGGACTTCTTGACTTTCACGAACTTCATGTAGGCGTTCACAACCTCGCTCGGCTGGCCACGCATCATGAGCTTGCCCTTGTCGAGCCAGATCGCCTCGCTGCACATCTCCTTAATGCTGCCAAGCCCATGGCTGACCAGAAACATGGCCCGCGCGCTGTCACGCAGCTCGGCCATCTTCGCGTTTGCTTTTTCTCGAAAGTGCGCATCGCCGGTGGACAGCGCTTCATCGATCATCAAGATGTCCGGCTTCATGTGGACGGCGACCGAGAACTCCACCCGCGCCGACATCCCCGAGGAGTAGGTCCGCATCGGCATGTCGATGAAGTCGCCAAGCTCGGTCCACTCAGCCACCTCGTCGGCGCGATCCTCCACCTCACGCCGAGACAGACCAGCAGCTAGGCCTCCGAGGATGATGTTCTCGCGCCCGGACAGGTTCCTGTTGAAGCCAACGCCGAGCGCCAGGAGTGTGCTGGCCCGCCCCCACACCTCGATCGATCCGCTTGTCGGCGGCAAGATGCCGGCCATCGCCCGCATCAGGGTGGACTTGCCTGCGCCGTTGGATCCGATGATGCCCATCGCCGTACCGGTACGTACGTCGAAGGAGACATGCTTGATCGCCTCGACCTCCCTCACAGCACGCTGCCCACGTCCAAAACGGACCAATGCCTGCTTCAACGTCGGCTTACGTTCGAAGGTCGTGCGGTACGTGATGGAGAGGTCATCGACCTTGACTGCCAGCGGGAGCTCGCCGTCAGACACCTGGCCGTTAGACAAGACGGACTGCAAACTCACGCTCCCTCGAGATGAAGTACAAGAATCCGATCACCGCGGCCACGATCGCCCACACCGCTGCGGATATCCACATGTAGGGCGTCGGGAATGCGTCGTTCTGCAACAGCTCGGTGTACCCGCCGATCATCGAATACATCGGGTTGAGCTGAATGAGGGTGATGATCGGTCCGTGGAACCTGCCGATGATGTGCTCTGGCGCCCACAAGATCGGAGACAAGTACATCCAGATCCGCACGAAGAACGGCAGAAAGCTGGACGTGTCACGGAAGTAGACCTGCAATGCCGCAAAGAAGGCGGCTAACCCCATGCCGAAGACGATCATGGTTAGGAGGAAGTACAGAGACAGCAGCATTTTCCACGACCACACGTGGGTCAGGAAGATGGCATGGAAGACGAAGTAGACCGGAATAGTGGGCAGGAAGCGGAAGAACGCGGTACGCACCGCGGATAGCGGAATCAGGAGCCGGGGAAAAGGTGTATTCAGCAGCAGCTTGCCGGAGCTGGTCACCGAGGTCGCGCCACTGGTGATCGAGTGGCCGACGAGCTGGAATGCGAAGATGCCCAAGGTGAGATGGGCGAAGAAGGCTGGATCGTTCTGACGACGGATGATCGTCACAAGGATGTAGTAAACGGCCGCGAGGAGCAGCGGGTTGAGGATGAGCCATGCCTGGCCGAAGAAGGTCGACGTATTGGCGCTGCGCATGGTGGCCCTGCTCATCTCGTTTGCAAACCCCCGCCGGCGCCACAGCTCGCGGAAGTAGGGAACCAGCGGAGGCAGGCCGGCCCGGTGAGGTCCGTAGTGGTGATAGACGGGCTCGAACTCCACCTGTCGCGGACGGCTGGTCGCGGTCATTGCGACGCTGCCTTCCTGATGCTCATGGCTTCTGATCTCTCGTACCTTCACCAAAGTCTTTGTTCCTGTCTTACGCGTGTCGGAGCACGTTGACGGCGAGCACGAATGACACGCTGCGGGGGACCACGGATGACTAGTCTGCCATGGTCAGGCGCCGTCAAACTCACATCGCCAGCGTGCGCTATGCCGGGCTTCTGTTGTGCTCTGACTCGTAGTTTCGGGTCCGGAAGAGCACCACAGCAACCAGCAGCGCCGAGGCCGCGAACCCGGCGGTCATCACCGGAACGAGGATCCGGCCTTCCCCTCTCAGCTGGGCGTCGGCGGGGTCGGTCGGGTCATAGAGCACGGTCAGATGATCACCTACCCTCACCCGCTGGCGGAAGCGACCGCTGGCCGCGGTGTATTCGTACGTCTTGCCGTTGACCTGATATTGCACGGTGGGCGCGAGGCTCATCATCCTGCGCTCACCTGCCCGTGGCTCCCGCGTAGAACCGAGTGGTGCGCGCGGCACGAGCGCGATGACAGTACCCGAGATCTGCCTCGCATGCTCGATAAAGCTGTAGCTTCGGCTGGTCAGCACCCCGAATACCACAGACATGCCGAGCAAATAGAGACAAACGACGATGCCGAGGGTGCGCGGGAAGTGCAACCACTTCACGGCTGACAGACTAGTTGGCTGTCTGCATTATTTTCTTCGAAGAAACCGGGGCGGCAGTTGTCGATTGCAGGTCCCGTCGCACGTCGAGAGGTGTCAGAACTCCCACACCACCAAGGAGTAACACCATGAAGTACGTATTGCTCTACACCAACCGTCCAGATCTCGACGCCGCAGTCCCAGAGGAGCGCCGCGCGGAGGTTTACCAGGCCATCTATGGCTGGTTTGAGAAGCATGGCGCGGTGATGAGCGACGGCGGCGCGGAACTGCAGGGGCCCGAGACCGCCACTTCGGTCAAGTCGGGTCAGAACGGCGGACAACCGGTGGTCGTCGACGGGCCGTTCTCCGAGGCAAAGGAGAATGTCGGCGGATTCAGCATCATCGACGTTCCGGATCTGGATTCCGCAATCGCCATTGCCAGGGAGTGGCCATCACTATCGCTGCCCGGCGTGGCGGTGGAGATCCGACCGATCGTTGATCACAGCGGCGATATGTGAAAACAGAAGACGCGGCACTCGCACGCATTGTCCGCCGGGAGGCTGGACTGATCGTCGCCCAACTGCAGCGCCGCCTCGGCAACTTCGATGTCGCCGAGGAGGCGGTGCAGGAAGCGATCATCATTGCGCTGCGGACCTGGCGTCGTGATGGCGTGCCAGCCAATCCAGGGGCCTGGTTGTCGCTAGCGGCACGGCGTCGGGCCATTGATCTGTTGCGCAAACGTTCCCGCGAGCTGCCCCTGGCGGATGAGTGGGAGCCGGATCCCGCGGTTGCGATCAGTCCTTTGGGGCGTACGGGCGATGAACGATTGCCGATGTTGTTTGGCTGCTGCCATCCGGCGCTCGGCGTCGAGGCTCGTTTGGCGCTGACGCTGCGGGCTGTCGTGGGTATGACCACACAGCAGATCGCCAGCGCCTTCCTGGTGCCCGAGACGACCATGGCTCAGCGGCTGGTACGCGCCAAGCGCAAGATCACCGCCGCTGGCATTCCGTTCACAATCCCGGAGGCCGCCGATCTCGCTCCGCGTCTGGATGACGTGCTGACTGTTGTCTACCTGAGCTACAACGCGGGCTATCTGGAGCCATCGGAGTCAGGCCGCGAGCTGAGCGACGATGCCATCTGGCTGGCCGAGCTGGTCACCCGCGCATTGCCCGAACAGGCTGAAACGTGGGGATTGCTGGCGCTGCTGAGCTTCTTGAACTCGCGTACCGCGGCGCGATTTGATGATCATGGCCGGCTGGTGCTGCTGGAAGATCAAGATCGTACGGGCTGGGATGAGGTGGCCATCAGCCGCGCCGACGGCTACCTAACGACGGCCGCGGCTCTCCGCCGTCCCGGGCGATTCCAGCTGCAGGCCGCGATTGCCGGCTGTCATGCCAGTGCCGCCTCTTGGGCCGACACGGATTGGCTACAGATCCTCACCCTCTACGACCTGCTGCTGCGCTACGACTCCTCCCCGGTGATCAAGCTCAACCATGCCATCGCACTCAGTCATCTCCGTGGGCCTGCGGCGGCACTAGCCGAAGTTGATCAAGTGGCCGATCGGCTGAGCGGCTATCACCTCTTGCATGCCACCCGCGCCCAGCTGTTGAGCGACCTTGGTGATCATGCCGGAGCGCGCGCTGCCAACCAGCGGGCCCTCGCGCTCACGCACAATCCGGCGGAACAACAACTACTGCGATCACGGCTCGCGCTCTTGGACCTGGAGCTGGCAAGCTCGGCTGCTGAACTGACCTCGTGAGAACGCGAGTGCCGCAGCCTCAGCTATGACTGCTGATTGGACCACCAGGCCAGCAGCTCTTCGCGGGCGCGGTCCTCGCCCAGCGGACCCTCTTCCATCCGACGTTCCAGCAGGAACGCGTACGCGCGACCGACGTCACGGCCCTGCGGGATGCCCAGAGTCTCCATGATCTGAGTCCCATTCAGATCGGGCCGTATCGCGTCGAGCTCCTCCTGAGCCGCCAGCTCCGTGATACGGCGTTCGAGGTCGTCGTACGCCCGACGGAGCCGCTCCGCTTTGGCCACATCTCGTGTCGTGCAGTCTGCTCTGGTCAGGACGTGCAACCTGGCCAGCTGGTCCCCGGCGTCGCGGACGTAACGACGCACCGCGGAGTCGGTCCATGGACCGCCGTAGTCCTGACCGCCGGCGTAGCCATGGAAGCGCAAATGCAACGCGATCAAGTCCGAGACGGCCTTGACCTCCTCGCCGCTGAATCGCAGTGCCGTCAGGCGTTTCCGGGCGAGCTTGGCGCCGACCACATCATGATGATGAAACGACACCTTCCCGCCCGGCTCGAACCGTCGGGTCGCCGGCTTGCCGATGTCGTGCAGCAGCGCCGCCAGCCTAATGATCAAATCCGGCCGTTCCGGGAGCCGATCCTCAAGATCGATTGCCTGTTCCAGGACTGTCAGGCTGTGCTGGTAGACATCCTTGTGGCGATGATGTTCGTCCCGCTCCAGCCGCAACGCCGGCAGCTCCGGCAGCACTCGCGCCGCCAGTCCAGTTGACACCAGCAGATCCAGACCGGCGCGAGGCCGATCGGTCAGCAAGAGCTTCGACAGCTCGTCGCGGATGCGCTCAGCCGAGACGATCGAGATCCGATCGGCCATGCCTCGCATCGCCGCGATTACCTCAGGGGCCGGTATGAAGCCCAGCTGGGCGACGAAGCGGGCTGCCCGCATCATGCGCAGCGGATCGTCGCTGAAGGAGCGCTCCGGTGTTCCGGGCGTCCGGATCACCCGACCCGCTAGGTCGGCCAACCCGCCGTACGGATCGACGAAACGCTTCTCCGGGATGGATACCGCCATGGCGTTGATCGTGAAGTCCCGGCGTAATAGATCGCCGTCCAACGTGTCACCGAACGCAACCTCTGGCTTGCGGCTGTGCCCCGGGTACACATCAGAGCGGTATGTCGTGACCTCGACGACCCAGCTTGCCTCGGCCGTCTCGACCTTGCAGCCGATGGTGCCGTACTCCTTGCCAATGGTCCAGACGGCGGGCGAGAACGTCCGGAGCAGCTTCTCGACATCGTCCGGACGCGCGGACGTCGCGAAGTCCAGATCGTGTCCGAGCTTGCCCAGCAGGGCATCACGGACACTTCCCCCGACCAAATACAGCTCGTGTCCCGCACTGCTGAACAATTCGCCCAAGCGGTCCGCAACCGGAGCGATCCGGAGCAGCTCGGCCACTGCGGCAGCCTGCACTGTGCTCAGCTGGAAAGTGGACACGCTGAGGGAGTTTAACGTTGGAATTACCATGACCAGGTGAGGAGGTGGTACGCGGTGCGTATGGCCCGCGTACTGCTAGCAGTCGCGGTTTCAGGACTTTGCGTGCTCTTCGTGCCATCGCGGGCAGTCGCCGCGGAGCCGGTCGCTCTCGTCTCGATCACCATGACGTCGATGAACCCGGCGCTACCCAGCCGGGATGGTGAGATCACCGTGACCGGCCGCGTCACCAACATCACCAAGGAACGGCTCACCCGCTTGGAAGCGCTGTTCTGGCGTAATCAGGCGCCTATCCTCGGCCGCGTCGGCATGGAGCAGGCCCTGGCATCGGATTCGAACGATCCGCTGGGCGCCCGATACACCGGCGTCTTCCAGAACCTGTACACCGACCAGAATCCCTACCTGGCCCCGAATGCCTCGGTGGACTTCAGCTTGCGGGTCAAGGTTTCCGATCTCGAGCTCTCGCCGACCGATGGCATTTACCTGATGGGCGTCCATGTCTTGCAGCGCGGCAATAACGTGGCGATCGGTCGTACCCGGATGTTCGTGCCTGTGGTCGCGGGGAAGCCCAGCAACAGCCTCACCATGACGACGGTCGTTATCCTCAACTCCCGGCCTTCCCTGGTGCGCAAGGGTGTCGTGTCTGATGATCATCTAGCTGCCGAGGTGGGCGAGAACGGCCGGTTGACGGCCCTGCTGAAAGCGGCGAACGCCAACAAGGCCAGCTTTGCTGTGGACCCCGCGCTGATCGAGGAGCTCAAGACCATGTCAGCCGGCTATCAGGTCCTGGACTCCGAGGGCAGCACTTCAGCGGGCACCGGGCAGGCCGACGCAACCAGATGGCTCGACGGCTTCCAGGCATTGCAGTCCTCCCACGACGGGTTCCGGCTGCTGTACGGCTCACCCGATGTCGCCGCACTTGCCCACGATGGCCAGGAGGGTGTACTCAACGACGCAGTCAACGCCAACAAGCTGGTCGAGTCGACAAGATCGCTGCCACTTCTGGTGCTGCCCGCTGGCGGGGCAGCCGATGCGGAGACCGCAAAGGCCGCAGCATTGTTGCACCCGGATGCGATCTTGCTTGCCGATACCTCGGCCAGAGGACCGGCACCTGTGCTTGCGGGGCCCGACGGCGTACCGATCATCAGATTCGAAGCGGCTGCCAATAAGGGGGGACCTGGGCCTGACCCGCGCGATACCGCGGTTCAGCTTCGTCAACGCATGCTGGCTGACAGCTGGATTGAGGCAGCCTCGGCACAAGACCAGCTAGTCCGCGGAAAGGTTCGGCTCATCACGCGCGCGGCCCAGGCCACCGGCGCTGATCGCGAGGTAGCAGCGCCATGGCTGAGGCAACGTACCTTGAGCGAACTGCTCAAATCAACGCCTGTGCAGTGGCCGCAGAAGTATCGCTACAGTTCTGGGAGCCGGGGGGCCCAGCTCACAGCCGCGCAGCTAGCCAGCCTGCGAAGGTTCGATTCGAGCAGCGAGACGTACGCCGATTTGCTCGTCGATGCGACAAATGCCCGCGCTGATGGCAGTGCCGCAGTTGCCCGGGCTGCCAGCTTCAAATGGCGCAAACACGACAAGTCCCGCCGGGCTTTTCTGGGGCCGCAACAGGCGAGGCTGGATGACATCTTGCTGAACAAGATCCAAATTCGCAGCAGCGCTCGCGTCCAGACCGTGGCACAGCAGGGGGTCGAGTTTCCGATCACGATCAAGAACACTTTGGAAGCCGATGGCTCAGATCCCAACGCCGGTGCCGTGAACGTACGACTGGTGTTCAATTCCGAGAACACCCAGCGGCTGACCATCAAGCCGATCAAGCCGACCGAGATCAAGGCCCAGGACACTTACACCGCCAACGCCGTGGTCACCGCCAAGGCCAACGGCATCGTGCCGGTCACAGCGCAGTTGTTGACCGAGTCTGGCCGTCCGGTCGGACGCCCCTTCGACATCGAGGTGCAGGTAACCCAGAACGGCACCACTGGTTGGGCAATCGCGGTTGCCGCCGGCATCGTTTTGATCGCGACAACGTTCCTGCGGATCCGGCAAGTGGCCAGGGAACGTGCCAAAAGTGCGAGCGGTGAACCAGCCGACCAATCACCAGGCACAGGCCCGCCTCAAGACCAGCACCCAGCGCTGAGTTCCGCGCCGGCCGAGAAACTTGATGTCTGAGACCTCGACGCCCAAGATCAGCTCGGCCTTACCGGACCCGGGGCCGAGGACGGAGGAGCGCAGACGCACCAAGCGGCTGATTTCAGCCAGTATGTTGATGGCGTCAGGCACAGCGTTGTCCCGCGTGATGGGGTTCTTCCGGCTGATGTTGCTGGTGTACCTGTTCGGTAACGGCACCCGGCAGGCGGAGATGTTCACGATTGCCACGACCGTGCCGAACAGCATGTACATCTTGCTCGCTGGCGGCGTGCTGAACACCGTCTTGGTGCCGCAGATCGTGCGCGCCATTCGTGGTGACAAAGATCGCGGCGAGGCGTACACCAACCGGATCATGACCGTTGGCCTGATCGCATTGGGCTTGATCACAGTGCTACTGACACTCGCAGTGCCCTGGATCATCGGGCTCTATTCGGCTCCTGGATGGAAATCGCCACAGCTGGCGGCGCAGTACGAGTCGATGATCTTGCTCGGCTACTACTGCATGCCACAGATCTTTTTCTACGGCGTGCACGTGCTGGCCGGGCAGGTGCTCAATGCCCGTGATCGCTTCGGACCGATGATGTGGGCGCCGATCGCCAACAACGTCGTATCGATCATTGTGTTGCTGATGTACTTGATCGTCTTCGAGCGGACGAGTACCGGCGCACCCTTCACCACAAGTCAGGCGCTGCTGCTCGGGGTGGGCTCTACGCTCGGCATCGCCGCGCAGGCCGCCGTACTGATCCCATTTCTGCGCGCCTCCGGCTACCACTACCGACCACGCTTCGACTTCAAACACACCGGGCTCGGCAAGACATTTCGGCTGGCGAAGTGGACTCTCGGCTTCGTACTGGTGACGCAGGCTGCGCTGGTCGTGGTCAGCAAGCTGGCCAGCAGCGCAACGGTCGGCGGCAAGGGCGCCGGGCTCACCGCGTACAGCAATGCGTACGCCATGTGGATCCTGCCGCACTCCTTGATCACCGTTTCGTTGGCCACCGCCATGCTGCCGGCAGCTTCCCGGCTTGCGGCCGCCGGCGACCTGCCAGGTGTGGCCGCAGAAACCATGCGCGCCATCCGGCTGGCAGTGACCGCACTGCTGCCTGCTGCGGTTGCCTTCTTGGTTCTCGGGCTTCCGCTGGCCCATCTCGTGTTCGGCTTCGGTCAGGGCGCCAAGGACGCTTCGTACGTGGGTGGGGCACTGATGGCGCTTGCCATCGGGCTGGTGCCGTTTACGGTGCAATACGTCTGCCTGCGCGCCTTCTACGCTCTGGAGGACAACCGAACGACCTTCTTCCTGCAGTGCTTGATCGCTGGCGCCAATGTCGTCCTCGGCGTGGCCGCGGTCCTGCTGCTCGACAACCCTGCGTTGGTCGCAACTGGTCTGGCACTGTCTTATTCACTGGCGTATCTGATCGGCCTGCCGGTTTCCTTCTCCAGGCTGCATCGCAAGCTCGGAGATCTTGATGGCGAAGAACTGGTGCGGCATTGCGTCCGCCTGCTGCTGGCAGTGACTCCGGCGGCGATCGCCGCCTGGCTGATCACGTGGATATTCACGACACAGTTTGATTCCACGTGGATGTTGGCTCTCGGCCTGGTGATCGCCGGTGTGGTGGCGGTCGGACTGTTCGTGCTGATGGCGCGGTTGATGAGGATTTACGAGGTTACGCAGATCATTTCGGCCGTGCTGCGCCGCGGCAGCGATTCCTCACCGGAGGCGCGGGAAGTCCGGGAGGAGTCGGTGATCGAGGCCAGTGCCGATCGGTTCGGCGACCTTACGCCGTCCGGCGATTCGCCCACGGTGATCCGGCCGCCGTCTCCTAGCATCAAAGAAGCAGTCGAGGAGAATGCAGGATCCATGGTTCAGGCGTCCGCCGCCCAAGGTGTCGAGCCCCGCGGTGTCGGACACCGCGGGGTTGAGGAGAGCGCCGAGCAAGATCTTGATCGCGACTATGACGGTCCGCGAGCGGCGGCACTACCTGCGGGAACCGAACTCGCGTCCCGCTACCGCCTCGAGGAACTGATCGCCGAATCCCAGCCAACTGTGACTTGGCGAGCGTTCGACCAGGTGTTGTCGCGCTCGGTGCTGGTGCACTTGCTGGGCCCCGGCGATCCGGGCGAAGAAGAACTGCTGACCGCGGCTCGCAAGGCCTCAGTTGCCACCGATTCCCGCTTTCTTCGGGTGCTCGACGCCGTACACAGCACCGACCCGACCGTGGGCTCCTACATCGTCTGTGAGTACGCGACCGGCCAGTCGCTCCAGGTGATCTTGAACCATGGGCCGCTGTCAGGGCTGGAGGCCGCTTGGGTGACCCGCGAAGTCGCGGACGCGTTGGCCGGCGTACACAGTCTTGGTCTGTATCACCGTCGCCTAAGCCCAGAAACCGTGATCATTACCCCGACCGGCAATGTCAAGATCGTCGGACTACTCATCGAGGCTGCACTGCGACCAAGATCACCTGACGGGGTGACGGCCGCTAAGAGCCCCGACCAGGTCGATGTGACCGACCTCGGTCGCCTGCTGTACGCGTCGCTGGTCTGCCGCTGGCCGGGCGGTCCCGCGTTCGGCCTGCCCAACGCCCCGATGGTCGGGCGGCGCTGGATGACCCCGCGCCAGGTACGGGCTGGTGTCTCACCGGCTCTGGACAATGTCTGTGATCAAATACTCGGCGATCCTCCCCGCCATCACGTGGCACCGATCTCTACAACGGATGGGGTAGTGACGGCGTTGACCAAGGTATTGGGGAACGCAGATGCGGCACCCGATCTTGAGCGGCGGCTGCGTCAGCCCATCCCCGGTGTCGCGGGACGCCGCGAATGGCTCGATGTCACGACCCCGGCACAGCCGGTCTCCTCACTCCTGGACCAGACGACGGCTCGCCAGCAAGCCATCTCGACCCGGACCATCCCGGCGGCCAGTGCCCCTCCAACGACGGCGCCGCTGACATCCGGACAGACACGCGCACGAGCCGGCACGCGACCTCCCGGACCAGCACCTGCGACTCGTCCCCCGCGAGCCAGGCCTGCGACCCAACCAACCGCTGTTCAGCGCCGCCGGCGCTGGATCGGGCTGTTGCTCGTACTAGCGGTGCTGTTGATCGCAGCTGGGATCATCTCGGCCTTGATCTTGGAGCGGCGTATCACGGGCGCATCCGAGCCGGAAATCTCGGCTCAGCAATCAACCGCCACTTCGGAGCCCATCCCGGCGAAGCCGAGCAAGCTGACCATCGCCAATGCGCGGGACTTCGACCCGCAGGGCGACGACAAGACCGAGAATCCCGATGAGGTGAAGTTCGCCTATGACGGCGACCCGTCCACTCGGTGGCGTACGGTGCAGTACTTCAACAATCCGAAGCTGGGCAACATCAAGCGCGGCGTGGGCCTTGTTCTTGATCTTGACACGGCGCAACCGGTGCGGTCCGTGCATCTGACCTTGAGCGGCACTGGTACCACCGTCCAGTTCCGGGTCCCGAAGGCCGACCCATCTCAGATCACGGAGCCGCCCATGGGCTCCGACAAGACCTGGCGTACGGTGGCCGCCGAGTCCGAAGCTGGCGGGTCGGCGACGCTGACGGCTGAGCAGGCCGTCACCACCCGATATGTCCTGGTGTACTTGACCTCGCTGCCGAAGGAGGGGACGGGCTACCGCGGCGGCATTTATGAGGTCGAGGTGCTGGCTTGATCGACGGTGAGCCTGATGGCCGCGTTCCGGGGAGCGGACAGTTACCGAGGCGAGGCTCGGGTAACCACCTGGCTGCATCGCATCGTGGTCAATGCCTGCCTCGACCGGCTGCGCACCATGAGGTCACGAGAGACCGAACCATTCCGGGAGAACCTTGATCGCTGGACACGGATGGGCACGACGTTTATCACTGACCCGGCGGCGATGAAGGAGCAGCGCAGCGTCGTCGCCGAGGCATTGAGCACTCTGAACGCCGACCAGCGGGCCACCTTGGTGCTGGTCGACACGGAGGGATACTCGGTCGAGGAAGCGATCCTTGGCTGCGCATCGGGTACCGTCAAGAACCGCTGCGCACGCGGGAGGGCACGGTTGCTGCCACTGCTCATTCACCTCAAAGCGGAGGAGGGTTCCTAACCTTGCCTCATCCGCTCGAGCAGTCCTACAACTGGCGCACACCGACCACGATCGCCAGCATCGCTGCCCTGATCTGCATTGGAGCGTTGACCCGCGGCGGCGTCAGCGGCTGGTTGCCCGCGCTGATCCTCGTCGTCGCGCTGTGGGCGTTCGTCGTGGGGCTCATCTATCTGCGGACCAGGGCCTTTCTGCTGGTCGACGGGTCGCTTCTGATGGCGCGGCGCTTTTGGAAAATCCACACGATCAACGCCGCTGATCTGATCGCGGTCAGTGAGTTCATTACTCCGAACGGGCCGTCCTACCGGCTCACCGTGCGCGCCCCAGACGGGACTACCAACCGCATCGTCGCCCCGGTAGCACTGCTCCGTGGGGGGCACTCGACCCTCTTCACGTGGATACTGACTCGTGCACCTCAGGCACAGCTTGACAAGGGCTCCCAGAAGACGGTGGCTCGGCTGAAGACCCGAGGACTCATCCCATGACAGCGCAGCATCTGTCCGTAGACGAGCTGGCCGAAGCGGCCGAGGGATTGCTGGACCCCGAGCGCGCGGCCCGCGCCGAGTCACACCTCGCCGGCTGCCCGGACTGCCAGGCCCAGTCGGAGGCTCTGCGCGAGGTCACGGTTCTGCTGGTTTACACGAAATCTGCTGGGTCAACCCAGGTCACCGTGGTGACAGGTTGTCGAGTCGGCACGCCGTCGGCTGGCCCGTCGGCGGTCTTGCCGCGGTGAGCCATTCTGGAATAGCTGGCCGGTCATAGCCGTTTCGCGACTGTAGGGTTACACGCCAGCAGGAGCGAGCACGAAGGGCAACATGAGCAACGAATCCGTACGGGACGTCATCATCGTCGGGAGCGGGCCGGCTGGCTACACCGCAGCTATCTACGCCGCGCGTGCGGATCTGAAACCGCTGGTATTCGAGGGCGAGATCGACTCGGGCGGCGCCTTGATGACTACCACGGACGTGGAAAACTTTCCGGGTTTCCCCGACGGAATCATGGGCCCGGACCTCATGGAGAAGATGCGTGCCCAAGCTGAACGATTCGGGGCGGAGCTGATCACCGATGACGTTGTCGAGCTGAACCTGAGCGGCGACATCAAGACCGTCAAGGACGGCTACGGCAATACTTTCGCAGCGCGTACGGTGATCTTGGCCATGGGTTCTGGCTACCGCAAGCTTGGCCTGGAGGGTGAGGACCGGCTGTCGGGTCACGGCGTCTCGTGGTGTGCCACCTGTGACGGCTTCTTCTTCCGTGACAAGGACATCGCCGTCATCGGCGGCGGCGACTCGGCGGTCGAGGAGGCGATCTTCTTGACCCGTTTCGCCAAGTCCGTGACCATCGTGCACCGGCGCGACGAGCTGCGGGCCAGCAAGATCATGGCGGCTCGGGCGCTCAAAAACCCCAAGATCAGCTTCGCCTGGAACTCCGTGGTCACTGAGATCCATGGCGACAAGACCGTCACATCCATCACCTTGAAGGACACCATCACCGGTGAGGAGCGTGGCCTGCCGATCTCAGGACTGTTCATAGCTATCGGTCATGATCCGCGGTCGGGCCTGGTGAAGGGCCAACTGCATCTGGATCCTGACGGCTATGTGATCACCGATGGCTCGTCGACCAAAACCAATCTGCCCGGTGTATTCGCGTCCGGGGATCTGGTCGACCACACGTACCGGCAAGCGGTGACGGCCGCCGGCACTGGCTGTGCAGCTGCCCTTGACGCGGAGCGGTACCTGACCGCGCTCCACCACGGAGAACATTCAACCGCCGCCGCAGACGAGGCTCTGTTGACCGGTGCGGCCAGCTAAGGTCAGCACGGCAAATTGTCGGCGGTCGCCGGCACACTCAGGGCTCAAGAGAGGAGATTTTCATGGGCGCAGTAGCTGACGTGACCGACGCCACATTCGATGAGGTTGTCCTCAAGTCCGACAAACCGGTGATGGTGGACTTTTGGGCGGATTGGTGTGGGCCTTGCAAGCAGGTGTCGCCGATCATCGAGGAGCTAGCGAAAGCCCACGGTGACAAGGTGCGGTTCGTCAAGATGGATACCAACACCAATCCCGTGACGCCTGCCAACAACTATGTCTTGGGTCTGCCCACCATCCAGGTGTACGTCCGTGGCGAGCTGGTCAAAGCGTTCAAGGGCGCGAAGTCGAAGTCAGTCCTGCTCGGGGCCATCGAGGAATACCTGTAGCTCGGCGATCATCATGCAACCGATTGCTGCGCAGTTGAGGCTGCCCAGCAGTTACGGGTCTCCCGACCGGCTTCTCGACTGGGCGCCGGTTGAACAGAGGCTGATCGAGTCATTGCGTTACTGGTTGGCGACCGTACGCCGCGACGGCCGCCCGCATGTGGTGCCTGTGGATGGCATTTGGCTTGACGGCGGCTGTTACTTCGGAGGCGACCCGGCGACCGTCCACATTCGAAACCTGTCCCGCGATGGCCGCGCGACACTCCATCTGGAGGACGGGGAGGCGGCCGTCATCGTCGAAGGCGCCGCCGAGTGGACGACGCCGTCGGAGAAGGTTGCGCAGCAGCTCGCCGCGGCGACCACCTTCAAATACGGCTATCTGCAGTCGGCTGAGTCGTACGTGATCGGAGTGTGGCGGCTGCAGCCAGCCAAGGTGCTGGCCTGGACCCTGCTGTATGTCGATGCAACGAGCTTCCGCTTCGACCTGGCTGATTGAATCCGTTCCCGCAGGAACTGCGCTGATCCGATCAACAAGCCAGATAACGATCAGAAGAAATCAGGGCAGAAGGGTGGCTGGGGCCAGCCAAAAGCAACGGCGGTGGCCGCCGCGGCACCTTTCGTGCGTTCGAGGACAAGGCCGGCTCGGGCAAGTGCGGTAAGGGGAGTTCCTCCGAGATAGATGGCGCTGAGGTCTCCTATGCTCATGGCCAGATCAGGCCGACCGCGGACACGGGTTACTGACGCGCCATCGGGACCGGCTACCACACGGAAGGTGCCGGTGTTGTGCCTGAACAGCGGGTCCTGCACACGGATGATCACGTCGAGCTCGGTCAGATAGCGGCGAGCTTCCAGTGCACGCGGGACATCCACCAGCCGTGCGTACGTCCCGTCTTGTTCCTCAGCCTTGACAGATCGAAGATCGCTGACCAGGTAGCGCACTGACTCATCCAACGGCGCACCCTGCCGGCTGAAGCTACGCACCAGGTCAAGATCAAGGACGAACCGCCATAGCCCAGCGCTTGCCTCCGCGCCAGCCGCATCGAGTTCCTCGACAATGACCTCAGCGCCCGATTCTGACCAATCGTTCTTGACTCGAAACGCTACGTAGCCGTCGGGTCGGCCGCGGCGGTCGTAGTGCAGCGCGAATCGGTACGCCGACGCCCCGTGTCGCCAGGCTTCTGGATCATGCCACCTGACGGTCCACCACTCGTCGGTGCGATTCAGTGCGCCAACACGCTGTGGCAGCAGGGATTGATGCAGACGCTTGATCACCGGAATCGCCTGATCCCGTTCCACCTCGCCCACCGATCCCGCACCAAGATCAACATCTGAACGGAAGGCGGTTGTTTTGGTCTTGCCCGTCAGCCGCACTTGGGGGCTGGCCTGGCCGTAGCCGAAACGGCCGTAGATGGCGGACTCTGAAGCCCAGAGCAGAGCAACTGGCTCGCCTCGCTGGTGAACGTCGTGCAGCTGATGTTTCATCATTTCGGTGAGCAGGCCACGGCGGCGGTACGACGGCTGCACCGTGACCACGGTCACTGCCGCAGCGGGTACAGACCCGCCGGGAACGGTCAGCGTACGGGTGTACGCCCCGCAGGTAGACACCCACCTGCCGTCAACTTGGAAGCCGAAGCTGCGGTCAGGTTCGAACACCTTCCGATGCGGCTCCCAGCGGTCCGCCACATACTCATCGTGAAAGCCGTGGAGGATCGCCGCGAAGAATTCTTCTGTACTTTCGGGTGCCACGTATACCAGCTCACGCTGAGCTAGGTGCGGTGGCGTCGCATCCCTCACGATTGGGCCGGGCATCAGGCTGGTTTGGCTGCTGAAAGCAGCGACTCGCCATGCAAACGGGCGTCGACCGGTGTTCCCAGCTCTACCGTCCGGGTCACGGTACAAAGTCGATCATGCGACTTACGAATCGCGATTTCCAATACGTCCGCCGCCGCTCGGCCACCCTCGCTGTCAGGGAACTCGACATCAAAGTCCACCTCGATCTCGGTCAGATGGTTGCCGTGCTCGTCCTTGGTGTTGTGGGCAGAACAGCTGACATTGAAGCGGCTGGGCTCGGACCGTTTGACGGTTATGGCGTCGACATCCATCGCTGTGCAACCGGCGATCGCGATCAGCAGCAGCTCGACCGGCGTGAACTCCCCGCTCTCGTGGTCGCCGAACGACAACGTGCCGCCGCGGGAATTCGTGGCCTGGAAATGAAGCCGGCTCTGCCGAGCGAGATGAACCCTGCGACGGTAATCACGAGTCATGCGCCCACTCTCGCAGACTCGTCAGCGTCTCAGTCGGGCTGTTTGGACGAACAAACGAGCAGACACGCTTTTCGTCTGCGAGTGAGAGAGGAAGGCAGCGGCTTCAAGAGCGCGATCCTGGCGAGCGGAGCGAGCAATCAATATTGCGCGAGCAGCTCCCAATCAATGGGCTTCCCGATGGGTGTAGGTGGCTGGCTCGGGTGATTGCGGCTGGCGGACCAGACCGGTAAGGCGGTTCCAGGCCGCACCAAGACCAGGCAGCCAGCGCGCCGTGTTCTGCAGGTCCATCCGCAACCGCGGGGTGATCGGGTGGGGGCGTACGACCTGGAAGCCAACCGCCTCCAGCCAGCCGATCGGCAACATGCATGATGGGCCGTCATGGTAGGTGCCCACCGCTTCCAGAGCGCGGAGGTCACGCCGGGCAACAAGCCCGGCGGCCGATTGTACGAGCTGCTTGCCGATGCCCTTGCCGCGTAGTTCGGCTGTCACGTGGGCAGACATGACTACCGCTGCGTCGGCTCCGACCGGAGTCGTGGCGAACGCACCGAGACGAGGCACATACATCGCCGGTGCCAGGGTCAGGTGACCGATCGGCTCGTCTTCGGCAAATGCAATCACTCCGCAATAGCCCCAGTGTCGTGTTACGGCCTCGGCCCATTCCGCCTTCACCAGCTGCCGGTTCCCGTGATCGGCTGGGGCGGCAAGGTCAATGAGGCTTGTTTCCCAGAAAGTGCATCGCGCGCATGGTTCCGGCAGCAGCGGCAGGTCGGCGGCAGTCATCGGACGCAGACGGCGGGATCCCATGGACTAGCTCCTCGCGCGTGGTCTGGCTAGTCCGAAGGCAAAGCCAAGGGCCAGGCCGAATAGCACTCCGGCGGCAAGCCATAACGACCACCGCACCTGACGATTCCCATTGCTGCCATTGGGCCGCGGCGAGCGGCTGCCATTGGGCCGCGGCGAGCGGCTGCCATTGGGCCGCAGCGAACGGCTGCCATTGGGCCGCAGCGAACGGCTGCCATTAGGCACTGCCATGGATTCATCGTAGGCGGCGCCACAGTTGGCGGGAAATTAGGTGAATACGGCACCCTTAGTTCTGTGAGTGTGACTTCCCCACCTGAGCCTGACGAACCGGTGCTGGAGCGGCTGCGGCGCCAAGACACGCGCCTTGATCACTACGTTGACCGGTATGCCGAGCGTGCGCACGGCATGACGGCGTCGGCAATTCGCGCCCTGTTCGCCGTGGCCAACCGCCCCGAAGTCGTCTCACTCGCGGGCGGCATGCCCAACATCACCGATCTTCCGCTGGATGTGGTCGGTTCGCTCCTTAACGAACTGGTCCTCACCGACGGAAGGCGCGCCATGCAGTACGGCTCGGGTCAGGGCGAGCCTGCGATCCGGGAAGCCATTTGCGAAGTAATGCGGCTGGAGAACATCTCGGCCCATCCAGACGATGTGATGGTTTCAGTTGGTTCGCAGCAAGGCCTTGATCTTCTGACCCGAATCTTCTGTAACCCGGGCGACGTAGTGCTCTGCGAGGCACCCAGCTACGTCGGGGCACTGGGGGTCTTTCGCTCCTATCAGTGCGACGTCGTTCACGTCGCGATGGATGATCAAGGGCTGAATCCGACTGCGCTCGCCGATGCGCTCAGGGCGCTGCGGCGAGCGGGGCGGACCGTCAAGTTCCTTTACACCATTCCGAACTACCACAATCCTGCCGGTGTCACCCAGACGCTGGATCGACGGCTGGAGCTACTGCACCTCGCCGAACGGGCGGATCTGCTGGTGGTCGAGGACAACCCGTACGGGCTGCTCGGCTTCGATGGCGAGCCCATTCCTGCCCTGCGGTCGTTGAACGAAGACCAAGTGATCTACCTCGGCTCGTTCTCCAAGACATTCGCCCCGGGCTTCCGAGTCGGTTGGGTACTTGCCCCCCACGCCGTACGCGAGAAGCTGGTGCTGGCCCAAGAAGCCGCAACGCTGTGCCCACCGGTCTTCTCCCAGTTCGCGGTCACGGCGTACCTGGCGAATCACGACTGGCGTGGGCAGATCAAGGTCTTCCGCGAGATGTACCGGGAGCGACGCGACGCGATGGTTGCCGGGCTGACCAGTCACATGCCGACCGGCACCACCTGGACATATCCGGAAGGCGGTTTCTTCGTCTGGTTGACGCTGCCGCCGGGGATCGATTCGCACGCCATGCTGCCCCGGGCAGTCACTGCTCGCGTCGCGTACGTGCCGGGAACGGCGTTCTATGCGGATGGTTTCGGCAGCAGACATATGCGACTGTCGTACTGTTTCCCCACGCCACAGCGCATCATCGAAGGCACCCGCCGACTCGGTGAGGTGCTGGAGTACGAGGCGAGAATGCTCGAGATCTTCGGTACCGCCGTCGAACCTGAGAGCGGTCGCCGCGCCCTCGGACCCCGTGAGGCACCTGGGCCCAACCAGGCATGATGATCATGGAGTCTGACCGGAAGTTGATCTTGTTCGATGTTGATCATGAAGTGTTGATCATGAAAGAAGGAGTTGGGTGGCCGACAACGGATACCTGCAAACGGTGATCGTGCTTTCGGGGGGTCTGTCACACGAACGCGATGTCTCGCTGCGCTCCGGCCGACGAGTGAGCCAGGCCCTGCGCTCTCGGGGAATCGAGGTCGTCGAGTCCGACGTTGATTCCAACCTGCTGTCACAGCTGGCCGAGCACACCGGATCGGTTGCTTTTCCGTTGCTGCATGGGGAAGCGGGCGAGGATGGCGCGCTACGTGAGGTGTTCGAGCTGCTGGGCGTGCCCTTCGTCGGCTCGGTCGGCGCGGCCTGTCGGGTGGCATTCGACAAGTCGATTGCGACGACGATCGTTGGCGCCGCTGGCATTCGAACGCCAACTCAGGTGGCACTGCCACACGAGACCTTCCGCGAGCTGGGAGCACGCGTACTCGTTGACGCGCTCGGCGATCAGCTCGGGTTCCCCATGATGATCAAACCCTCGCGCTGCGGCTCCGCGCTTGGCTGCAGCAAGGTCGCGCGGGCTGATGAGCTGCCGGCAGCCATGGTCGGCGCGTACGCGTACGGCTCAGTTGCAGTGATCGAGGAGTTCGTCGCAGGAACCGAGGTCACCGTCGCCATCGTGGATCGTGGGAACGGTTCGATTGCCCTTCCTGCGGTGGAGATTCGACCAGAATCCGGCGTCTATGACTACGCCGCCCGCTACACCGCCGGCGCCACCCGATTTCTCTGTCCGGCTGAGGTCGAGTCCGATGTGGCCGATGCTTGCGCAGACGTCGCGCTGCGAGTACACGGGGCGCTCGGTCTTCGCGATCTGTCGCGTACCGACCTCATCATCACCCCGGACGGCGAGCCGGTCTTCCTGGAAGTCAACGTTGCCCCCGGCATGACCGAAACCTCGGCGGTGCCGCTGGCGATCGAGACAGCCGGCTGGAGCCTGGGGAAGATGTGCGCCGACCTCGTTCGTGCGGCCGCCGCACGTGGTGGTCGCACCAGGGCGATCTCGCTGGCGGCGCCGTAACCATTGATGACCCGGTTGAGGCAAGTCCTGGTCATCGCCTTTGGCATCGGCTTGGCGGCAGTCATGGTGGTTCTCGGTTTCTGGCAGCTGGAGGTTTACCACCACCAGGGTGCAGCGGCAGCTGCGCGCCGGGCGTCGGCACCGCCAGTCACGCTGAGCTCGGTGGCTCGCCCTGGAGAATCCGCCAGTGCGGGATACGGACGCTCTGTGGCGTTCGAGGGCAGCTACGATCCGACGTTGCAGTTGCTGGTGCCTGTGGAAGACGAAGTGGGGCAGTTCCGGGTGCTCACCGGGCTCCGGCAAGCCGACGGCACTGTGGTGGCAGTCGTGCGCGGAGTGGTCTCCGAGCCAGCCGCTCCGCCACCGCCCAGCGGCCCGGTTCAGCAGGTCGGTGTACTACTGCCCACCGAGGAGTACGTGCCCCAGACCAATCTCGCGAGCGGTCAAATGGCCTCCGTACGCCTGCCGGCCCTTGCACAACAGTGGCCAGGCCCGCTGCTGGATGGCTGGGTCAACTTGTCGAGTTCGGACGCCACCGGCCAAGGACTGACACCGGCCCTGCTGCGGTTGCCGGAGTCGCCGGGCCGGCTGCGTAATGGCGCGTACGTCGGGCAGTGGTGGCTGTTCGCCGCGTTTACCTTGTTTATGGCGTTTCGGATGGCACGCGATATTGGCATTGACGAGGCAGAGGTGGCGGAGATCACACCAGAGCGCCCGAGCGAGTCGACATAGGCTTCAGCCCATGCGCAACGCGTGGATCCGTTACCGGATCATGGCCTGGCTCGTTGGCACCCTACTTGTCGTTCTGGTGTGCATCGGGCTGCCGCTGAAGTACCTCGGCGGCGACGAGACGGTCGTGCTTTGGACCGCAATCCCGCACGGCTATCTCTACATGATCTTGCTGATCACCGCGGTTGACCTGGGCCTGCGTGCGAAGTGGAGTTGGAAGCGGCTGATCTTGATCGCGTTGGCCGGCACGGTGCCCTTTCTGTCCTTCGTGGCCGAGCGCTCCGCAACCAAGGACATCAGGAGAAAGCTTGCGGCTCAGTCCGCGGCCGCTGCGGCTGCGGCTACCTCCTCTTGAATGTCGCTTTGTCGATATTGTTCGGCCGACTCTGCCTAGGGTTGCATCAACGCCACAATGCGCTCCAAGTCGTCGATCGTGGCGAACTCGATGATGATCTTCCCCTTGGTTCTGCCCAGTTCGACTTTCACCCGAGTCTCGAAATGGTCGGAAAGTCGATCGGCAAG
>Ga0075425_100001447_pt1 | contig 23329 bp, 20 predicted proteins | sample SoiMethybrSBSTD4_FD_75300 | JGI IMG/M metagenome (GOLD analysis project Ga0075425, IMG submission 75300) | Bulk soil microbial communities from a Populus tree surrounding site in Tennessee, USA - Soil MetaG P. TD hybrid SBSTD4 | ecosystem: Environmental > Terrestrial > Soil > Tree plantation... | reverse complement strand
GGCGTGCCCACGTCGGAGCGCACGGCGCAGCGCTGCCGCGAGCTGGGCATACCGCTGATCGACCTGGAGCGGCGGCCCAGCCTCGACCTCGCGATCGACGGCGCCGACGAGATCGCGCCCGACCTGTCGCTGATCAAGGGGCTTGGCGGCGCGCACCTGCGCGAGAAGGTCGTGGCCCGTTCGGCAGAGCGGTTCGTGGTGGTGGCCGACGAGACGAAGCTGGTGTCACGGCTGGGGGAGCGGGCGCCGGTGCCGGTCGAGGTGATCCCGTTCGCGCGGCCGCTGTGCCAGCGCCTGCTGGTCGCAGCCGGCTGGCGGCCGGTGCTGCGTGACGACGGCGACGGCCCGTGGATCACCGACGAGGGCAACCTGATCCTGGACTGCCGGCGCGACGACTGGGGCGATCCGGCCCGGCTGGCGGCCGGGCTGCACGAGATCCCGGGGGTGGTCGAGCACGGCCTGTTCCTGGGTATGGCCACCGCCGCCTACGTGGCCTGCGGCGAGGGCGTGCGTGTGCTTCAAACCGGGGCCTGAGCGGCCAGCCTCCGCCGCATCACCGCCACCGCCTCCGGGTTGCAGTCGATCAGCACGTAGCTGCGGCCGAGCGATTGCGCCACGGCTCCCAGCGTCCCCGAGCCCGCGAAGAAGTCGAGCACGCGGTCGCCCGGGCGGCTCGACGCCTGCACGATCCGCCGAAGCACGCCCTCCGGCTTCTGGGTCGGATAGCCGGTCTTCTCGGAGCCGTTGGTGGGCACGATCGTGTGCCACCAGACCGAGGTCGGCAGCTTGCCGCGCTCGCGCTTCTCCGGGCTGACCAGGCCGGGGGCCATGTACGGCTCGCGGTCGACCGCGGCGCTGTCGAAGTGGTAGCGGGTCGGGTGCTTCACGTAGACCAGGATCGTGTCGTGCTTGGTCGGCCAGCGCCGGCGCGTCTTGGCGCCGTAGTCGTAGGCCCAGATCAGCTCGTTCAGGAAGCAGTCGCGGCCGAACAGGTCGTCCAGCAGCAGCTTCACGTAGTGGGCCTCGCGCGGGTCGAGGTGCACGTACAGCGTGCCGGTCTCGTCCAACAGCCGTCGCGCTTCGCGCAGCCGCGGCTCGAGGAAGGCGAGGTAGTCGTCGAAGCTGTCGTCGTAGGCCGTGGCCTCGACCTCTTGCGTGCGGTACCGGCGGCCGCCGAAGCCCGTGCGGTCGCCGTCCGGGTCGGCCACCGTCCGCAGGCTGCGCCGGTGCTGGCGGCGGCCGGTGTTGAACGGCGGATCGATGTAGATCAGCTGGAAGCACCCGTCGGGGTACTGCCCCAGCAGGCGCAGGTTGTCGCCGAGCAGGATCTGGTCGCCCTCCACGCCGCCAGTCTACGACCGGCGGCGGGTGGCTCTCAGTCGCCGCGGCCGAGCTTGCGCAGGATCTGGTCGCTGGTGGGGCGACGCACCTGCGTCACCCAGCCCATCTTCTCCCAGGCGCGGATCATGAGGCCGGAGGCGTCGAGCTGCATCTTGCCCAGGCCGTGGAAGGCCGAGGTCGGAAACACGTGATGGTTGTGGTGCCACGACTCGCCCAGCGACGGGAGCGCCAGCAGCCAGTTGTTCGTGGACAGGTCGTAGGCGGGGAACGGCCGGCGCCCGAAGTAGTGGCAGATCGAGTTGACGCTCCAGGTGACGTGGTGGTTCAGGAACAGCCGCACCAGGCCACCCCACAGAAGGCCGGTGAGCGCGCCGCGCCAGGTGCCGGTGAGCGCGAACCCAAGCGCGAACGGCAGCACGAATCCGAGCACCGCCCAGAGCACGAAGGTGCGGTCGATGAACCGCACCAGCCGGTCCTGCGAGAGGTCGCGGGCCATGCGCTCCCGCTCCTGCCCGGCGGGGTGCGAGAACATCCAGCCCATGTGCGCGTGCACCAGTCCCCGCAGCTGTCCGCCCAGGCCGCCGCCGAAGCCGTGGTGGGGGCTGTGCGGGTCGCCCTCCTTGTCGGAGTGGGCGTGGTGGGTGCGATGGTCGACGGCCCAGGTGATTGCCGAGCCCTGCACCGCCATCGAGCCGAAGATCAGCAGGCTGGCCTTGAGCGGCTTCACGGCCTCAAAGGCGCTGTGGGTGAGCATGCGGTGAAATCCGATCGTGATGCCGAAGCCGCAGAACACGTAAAGCACGACCAGCAGGCCCAGGTCGGTCCAGCCGACTGCTGTGTTCCAGAGCAGCGCCACGGCGGCGACGAAGGCGACGAAGGGGATGATGGTGAGGGCCAGCATCGTGCCCTTCTGCTTCCACCCGACCCTCGAGTCGGGGATCACGTCTGCTGGTGGCGCGGCTGCGGTTGTCTGCACGGTGCTATTCCTTTCGCTCTCTTTGAGCGCGCACCTGTCGCTTGTGCTCGCGTTTTGCCGCCTGGTAGGCGGCCAGGGCCTCGGGCGTGTCGGCGTCGCCGAGTGTGGGATGGGATGGCAGTACCTGTTCCCAACCATCGGGTTTGACGCCGAACTGCTTGATCAGGGTTGCAGCCAGGCTGCGCACCTTCATGTCGCCGAAACCGGGTAGCGCGCCGATCCGCTTGGCCATGTCCTGGCCGCTGGTGGCCTTGGTCCACACGCGCGAGCCGTCGCCGTCGTAGGTTTCAGCCAGGTAGCGGCAGAGCGATTGCACGCGCTCGGCCATCGCGCCCGGGAAGCGGTGGATGGCGGGCCGGTCGCGGAACACCGCGACCAGGTCGTCAGGCGGCATCGCCGCGATCCGGGCCGGATCGAGGTGGCCGAGCCGCTGCTTCAGCACGAGCGGCCCCGCAAACGCCTTCTGCACGGTCACCTGCTGGTCCAGCGCGAAGCCGATCAGCAGGGCGTTCGGGTCCTCCGCGAGCAGCCGGTTGGCCTGATCGTCCTCCGTCCAGGGAAGCAGGGCGGGGCCGGTGCTTGTGGCGGGCATACGTGAATCCTACCTGTACCCGGTATTTGTGGAACCTGACTCCAATGCCTCGGCAACCCAGCGAGCCACCTTCTCGGGCGGATCTCCGCCCATCCGCCGCTGTACGCCGCGAGCCGTGGCCGAGAACGCGGTGTCGGTCAGCGCCGGTTTCACGTTGACCACGTGGATGCCGTGGTCGCGCAGCTCGCGGTAGCCGGTGCGCGACAGCAGGTCGACCGCGGCCTTGCTGGCCGCGTAGGCGCCGCCGCCGGGATCGGGGAACTCGCCTACGATCGACGAGATGTTGACGATGCCGCCGCCGCTGCGCTGGCGCATCAGCTGTTCACCGGCGGCGCGCATGCCGTAGATCACGCCCAGCACGTTGGTACGGATCATCACCTCGACCTTGCCCGGGTCGATCTCGTGCAGCAGCCCGAACGCGCCCAGGCCGGCGTTGTTGACCATCACCGTCAGCTTGCCGCCCCAGTCCACGGCCGTCGCCACCAGCCGCTGAACCTGGTCATAGCTGCCCACGTCGCAGGCCACGGCGAGGCCGTCCAGCTGGTCCGCCACGGCCTGGACGCGCTCCGCCGAGCGCGACGACACCACCACCCGTGACCCACGTGCGTGCAGCTCGTGGGCGATCGCCTCGCCGATGCCGCTCGATGCGCCGGTGACGATCGCCACCGCACCGTCCAGCGAGACACTGGCGCCGCGAGGTCCGGGTAGCTCCTGTTCGCTCATGGCTCCTCCTGGTTCGATGCCCAACGCTACCCTGTCGGTGTGGCTCGAAGCTTCTCACCCTGGCGCGCGCTGGCTGCAGTGTGGCGCCCGATCGAGCGGCGGCTGGCCGCGGTCGGCCTGCGCCTGGTTGCGCCGTGGGAGCGGCTGTCGGTGCCGGTGCAGATCGCGATCGCGTTTCCGACGCTCTCGGTGTTGCTGTTCCTGCTGCACCTGGGGCCGCTCAACCAGCCGCCCATCCGGGCCGCCTTCTACGGCGTGTTCTGGTCGATCCTGGCCACGCCGGCGGTGATCCTCGCCACCCGCAACGAGCTGCAGAAGCGCCACAGGCTCGACCAGCAGCAGCCCGACGCACCTCTGCCGCCGACTGATTAACGGCTGTCGCCCAGCGCCAGCCCGGCCTGCAGCGCCGCCACCACGTCGTCGTGCGACCACGGTGACGGCGCCACCGAGATGAAGTAGTCCGCAAGCGCGTTCTCGGCCAGCTCGTCGAGGTGATCCTCGCCCAGGCCGACCGACCCGAGCGTCTCGAACTCGAGCTCGACCAGGATCCGTCGCACCGCGCGCACCGCCCGCGATCCGTCTGCGGAGCCGTCGTCGGGCTCGCCCAGCGCGTCGGCGATCCGCTCGAACTGCTCCGGAACGAACCGGCGGTCGCGGTCCATCGTCTCAGCCAGCACCAGGCCGATGGTGAGCCCGTGGGGGAGCCCCAGCAGCCCGCCGATTGCCTGTGCGATCGAGTGCTCCGAGCCGCAGTCCGAGATGTTCATGGCCAGGCCGCCCAGCAGGCTTGCGCACATCATCTCGCTGCGCGCGTCGGCGTCGGATCCGTCGCGGACGGCCCGCACCAGCGCCCCGCCGGCCAGCCGCGTGCCCTCCAGCCCGATCGCGTCGCCGACCGGCGTGCGTGCCGTCACGACCAGCGCCGCCATCGCCTGCGCCAGCGCGTCGATCCCGGTGTAGGCGGTCAGCTTGGGAGGCAGGCCGTGGGTCAGCGTCGCATCCACGAGCGCGTGCTGGGCGCGCAGGAACGGGCTGGCGATGCCCGCCTTGATGTGGGTGTCCTGGTCGGTGATGACCGCGCCGCCCGAGACCTCCGACCCGGTTCCGGCCGTGGTCGGGACGCACACGAGCGGCATCGTCGGCGGCTCGTAGGCGACGCCGCCCGCCGCGAACCGCAGGTACGGCCCGCCCTGCCCGACCACCAGCCGCGCGGCCTTGGCGGTGTCCATCGACGATCCGCCGCCCAGCGCCACCACGGCGTCGCAGCCGGACGCCGCCAGCGTCTCGGCGGCCTCCTCCACCAACGCCACCGTCGGCTCGCCCGCGTCCTTCTCGAACCGCACGGCCCCGTCCAGCGGCGCGATCGCCGCCGCCACGCCGGGCACGAACTGGTCGAGCCCCCTGTCCATGATCAGGAACGGGTGCTCGGCGCCCTCCTCCTCCAGCACCGCACCGAGCTGGGAGGCGACGCCGTCGCCGAACCTGATCTTGACCGGAAGGTGGTTGCGAAACGGGGCGATCATCATGGTCCTTTCGACAGCGGTTCGACGGTGTCTCCTACGGCAACGGTGCCCGGCTGTGCGACGTCGGCGTAGACGCCGAAGCAGATGTTTCCGTCCTGCAGGGTGCGGTAGTCCACGATCATGCGCAGGGTGTCCATGTCACGCTTGCCGCTACGCGGGTTGAGCGTGGTCATGGAGCAGCGTGGGTCGCGCTCGGCGACGCGCAGCACGACGTCGCCCGCCCGCACGTCGTGCCCGATCCACTCGTCCTCCTCGTGCGGCCCGATCCCGTCAACCAGCAGCGTGTTTCGGAACCGTCGCGGATCGGCGACCTCGGCCGCGCCCGACCGCTGGGCCAGCTCGTGCAGGGACGCCTGGGAGATCAGCGACATCGGGTACGTATCCTGGGCGTGGCCGTTGCCGACGCGCATCAGCCGCATCCGCGATCCGGTCAGCTGCGACAGCGCCTCCGCCCACGGCCCCTCGACGATGGTGCCCTGGACGTCCCGGCCGAACATGAGGACGGCCTCGCGCTCGTCGCCGCCGACGGTGCCGGACACCTCGCTGCCGTCGGGCAGCACCACGACCAGTCGCCCGCTGTCAGGATCGAACCGCGACCCGGCCCTGGCCAGCCCTCCGTAGCGGCGCATGGTCGCCACCTCGCCGCGGTCGTCCAGCAGCACGAAGGCGCGGTCGCCGGCGATGCCGTCCGGCGTCACGGTGGCCCGCTCGCTGCTCATCAGGCCGAGCGACTTGATGGGAGAGAGGTGGATGGCGCGGACGCGTGCCACGGGTGTCGGATAGCCTACTGTGCCAGCACCGCACCGTTCCCACCAGGAGATAGCCCGCATGTCCCAGTCACGTTTCGCCGAGGCGCTGAACGGCCAGATCGGTTACGAGTTCGGCGCGTCCCAGCAGTACATCGCGGTATCCGTGTACTACGACGCCGAGACGCTGCCTCGGCTGGCGGCGCACTTCTACCGGCAGGCGATCGAGGAGCGCAACCACGCGATGATGATGGTGCAGTACCTGCTCGATGCGGGCGAGGATGTGGTGATCCCGGGCGTCGAGGCGCCTCGCACCGGCTTCGGGGACGTGGTCGAGCCGGTGGCGCTGGCGCTGTCCCAGGAGAAGCGGGTGACCGAACAGATCGGCGGCCTGGCAACGCTGGCGCGTGAGAACGGCGACTACGCCGGCGAGCAGTTCATCCAGTGGTTCATCAAGGAGCAGGTGGAGGAGGTTTCCAGCATGAGCAGCCTGCTGACGGTGGTCGAGCGGGCGCGCGAAAACCCGCTGCTGGCGGAGGAGTACCTGGCTCGCGAGTCGGCGGCGGAGGCCGAGGATCCCACGGCGCCGCATGCTGCGGGCGGCGCGCTCTAGCGCCGCGCTGGCCGCGGTGCTGCTGCTCGCAGGCGGCTGCTTCGGCGGCTCCGGCGGCGGCAGCAGCTCCGGCGTCAGCCGCGCCCAGTTCGTCGCCCAGGCGCGCGCCATCTGCGCCACCTACCAGACGCGGATCGCGCTCCTGAAGGGTGCCACCACGCTGCCTCAGGTGGCCCAGCAGGGGCGCCGCGCGATCGCGCTGGAGGCGGCCGAGCTGAAGCAGCTGCGGGCGCTGACTCCGCCGGACGCCGACCGCGCCGCCTTCGGCCGCCTGCTCGACAGCCTGGGGACCGGGATCGCCACCGCGCGGGACCTGGTCGCCGCTGCCGATGCCGGCAACACCGCCAAGGTGGCCTCGGACGCCGCCACGCTGCGCGCGCAGCTGGCAGCCACGAACCGGCTGGCGGCTCCGTTCCACCTCGCGCTCTGCGCGAGCTGAGCGCGGCTACCGTAAGACCGATGTCCTCCACTGCCATCGAGGTGCACCCGCTGGACGATCGTGGCTCGGTCGCCTGGCTGTTGGCAGCCGGCGATCCGGCGCAGCGCGCGTCATCTGCGATCGTGGTCGACGCCGGCACGCTGGTGGTCGACCCGGTCGATGGAGACGGGCTGGACGCGCTGCTGTCCGGCCTTCCACCCGTGATCGGCGTCGTCACGTTGCTGGATCGCCATCAGCGCGATGCCGCCGTGATCGGCGAGCGGCTGCGCGCTCCCAGGCTGACGCCGATCGCACTCGGCGGCAGCGGGGTCGCGGTGGACGGCGTCGAGGAGCGCTCGGTGTTCGAGCGCCGCCGCTGGCGGGAGGCGCTGTTGTGGCTGCCCGACCGCCGGCTGCTGGTCTGCGCCGAGGCGCTCGGCACGGCCGGCTTCGACCTCGCCCGCAGCGGTGATCCGCTGGGCATGCATCCGTTCGCGCGGCTGCAGCCGCCGAGGGCCGCGTTCGCCGGCCTCGACCCCGAGGTGATCGCGGTCGGCCACGGGCCGCCGCTCGATCACGACGCGACCGAGTCGATGCGCAACGTCCTGCGCCGCGCCCGCTGGCAGCTGCCTCAGAGCTGGGCGCGGATGGTTCCGGAGGCGGTCAGAGCGTCGCGAGCTGCGCGGCGAGCGCGTCCCTGACCGGCGGCAACGGCGACCGCACGTCCGGCTGGATGGGGACGCCGTGGTTTCGCAGCACCCACTTCAGGCCCGCGATGAACGTGGTGGCGCCGAGCGTGTCGCGCAGCGATGCCAGGTGCTGGGCGTGCTCGGCCGTCGGCTCGTCGAGCACGCGGCGCACGTCGGCCGGAAACGCGCTGGCCAGGCCTGAGACCGAGCCGTAGGCGCCGTCGGCCAGCGCCTGGGGCAGCAGCGGCTCCGACCCGATGTAGGTGCGCAGGCCCAGCGTCAGGTAGGGCGCGACCTTGTCGTACGGGCTTTCGGACACCTTCAGGCCGGCGACGTTGGTGGTGCGCTCGGCCACCGCCCGGATCACCTCAGCCGTCAGTGCGTAGCCGCTGCGGGCGGTGAAGGCGTACAGGTAGAAGGGCAGCGGATCGCAGGCATGCGCGGCGGCCACGAAGTGCTCGACCAGATCCCCGCTGCCAAGGGGGTAGTAGGGCGGCGCGATCACGGCGGCGCCGTCGGCGCCGATCGACGCCGCGTGGGCCGCCAGCGCTGCCGTCTCGGCGGTCGTCTGGGCGCCGCAGTGGACGATCAGGGTGCCGCCGCAGGCCGACCGGTAGGCCGCCGCGGCGCGGATGCGCTCGTCGTAGCTGAGCAGGACGCCCTCGCCGGTGGTGCCACAGCAGAATACGCCGTCGACGCCGCCCTGCTCGAGGTGGGCGACCAGCGGCGCTATCGCGTCGACGTCGAGCGCGGCGCCGTTGTCTCTGAGCGGGGTGACGGCGGCTGCGAGCAGTGGGTGGTGCATCGGTGTGCGAGCATAGCGACCCATGCGGCGCACGAGTGACCTACCCTCCCGGGCCGACCTGGTGGTGATCGGCAGCGGCATCGTGGGAGCGGCCACCGCCTTCTTCGCGTCGCGCGCCGGCATCTCGGTGCTGGTGGTCGAGCGGCGGCCGGCCCTGTGTTCGATGACCACCGCGATCGCCGTGGGTGGCTACCGGCTGCAGCTCGAGCACCGCGAGGAGCTGGAGCTGGTGGGCCGGTCGGTGCGGCTGTTCGAGCGGTTCGCCGAGGAGACCGGCCAGACGCTGCACGACCCCGGGTTGCGCGCCCAGGGCTACCTGTGGCTGGCCCGCAGCGAGGTCGCGGTCGCCCGCCAGCGTGAGCTGGTGGAGCGCCAGCGGGGCTGGGGCGTGGACGGCGTCGAGCTCCTGACCGGCGACGAGGCCCGCAGCCGTTTCGCCTGGGTGCCCGAAGACGTGGTGCAGGCGCGCTTCCGCCAGGGCGACGGCCTGATCGAGCCGAAGCGGATCGCCATGGGCCTGCTGGAGGGCTCGTCGGCCGACGTGATCACTGGGGTGGGCGTGACCGGCTTTCAGGTCTCGTCCGGCCGGCTGACCGCCGTGGTCACCGATCACGGCACGGTTGCGGCCGGTGCCGCCGTGGTCGCCGCCGGACCGTTGTCCGAGCTGCTTACGCGACCGGCCGGCGTAGAGCTGCCCGTCTCGGCGGTGCGCCGCCAGCGGGTCGTGCTGTGGGATGTGCCGGAGGTGCCGCGCGACGCGCCCATGACGGTCGATGAGGAGACCACCAGCCATTGGCGGCCGGTTGCGTCGGGCGCCTACCTGCTCTACCCGGACGCGTCGGAGCCGGGGGCGGAGCCGGTGGAGTACGTGGCCGCGGATCCGGGCTTTGCTCTGGCGCTGCTCGACCCGGCCAGCCCGGTCGCCATCGCTCGTACCGCGACCTTCTGGCGCGACGTCTGGGAGCGGGCCGGATCGGCCTGGTTCGTGCAGGCCGGGCAGTACACGATGACGCCCGACCAGCGGCCGCTGATCGGCCAGACCGAGATCGACGGCCTGCACGTCAACACCGGCTACAGCGGACACGGCGTGATGGCCGGCCCGGCCGGCGCCGAGATCCTGGCCGGGCTGCTGGCCGGCACCCGCACCGAGAACCCGTTCCGGCTCGACCGCGAGTTCGTCCCGGCCGAACAGGCCTTCTGATCACATCGCGGCGATCGCCGCGACCACCTTGCGGCACAGCTCGGGCACGGCGGCCGCATCGTCGGTGTACATCGAGGGCTTGAAGCAGATCGACGTGTACCCGGCCGCCAGCTGGGCCGGCACCTGCTCGAGCGCCTCGTCGATCGAGGCCGTCGCGTCGTGGTCGGGGAAGCGGCCGCGGATGCCGCCCACCAGCTCCAGCCGGGCGGGATCGCGTCCCGCGGACCGCATCGCCTCGCGCAGCGTCGCCAGCTCCTCGGGCGTGGGCGTGCCGAACGGGTGGAAGCCGTCGCCGTAGCGGACGATCCGCCGCAGCAGCGGTTCATGCAGCCGCTGGCCGCCGAACCACATCGCCGGGCCGCCGGCGCGGTGCGGCTTGGGCTCCACGTAGACGTCCCGGAACGAGAACCGCTCCCCGTCGTGGCCGGCCGGCGTGTCCGTCCAGGCCGCCGCCATCGCCTCCAGCTGCTCGTCCAGGATCGCCCCGCGGCGGGTGAACGGCACGTCCAGGGCGGCGTACTCGTGGGCGCTCCAGCTGACGGTGGGCTGCACGACCAGTCGCCCCTGCGCCAGCAGATCGAGCGTGGCCAGCTGCTTGGCCAGGAGCAGCGGGTGTCGCAGCGGCACGATCACGGCGGCAAGCGCGATCCGCAGCGTGCTGGTGCGGGCGGCGATCGCCGATGCCAGCACCAGCGAGTCCGGCCAGGGCGTCGCGGGGTCCTGGTTGCCGGGCGCAGCGTAGTCGCGCGGATTCCCCATCAGGCCGGCGGCGCTCGAGTCCGGCCCCAGCACCACGTGCTCGCTCAGCATCACCGTGTCGACGCCCGCCTGCTCGGCGTCGCAGGCCAGCTGCACCAGCGCCGGCAGGTCGCGCGGCGACACCATCGTCCAGTTCTCGCTGAGCACGAGCACGGTGCGCGCGGTCGCCATGGGCGTATCAATACCGGCTGGTGCGCCCCGGCGCGGTCGCAGCTCCGGGACGGCCGCCTCGCCGCCCCGGAGCGAGCGGTGGGTTCGTCAGTTGGCGGCGACCCCGATCAGGTGTCCCTGCTTGTCGGCCAGCACTCCGAAGGTGACCCCGGGCACCGTCTGCGGAGGCTGGACGATGCGCCCGCCCAGCCGCTCGGCCTGCGCCAGCGTCTCGGCGACGTCCTGCACGCCGACGAAGAACAGCACGGCATCCCCATCGCCCTGGAGCGGGCTGATGGCCGTGGGCAGCGCGTCGTCGACGCCGGTGTCGACGAAGGTGTAGCCGGGGTAGGCGCCGTCGCTGTAGCTCCAGCCGAACAGCTGGCCGAAGAAGTCGCGCGTTGCGTCGGGGTCGGCGGAGCGGATCTCCGCGTGGATGACAGGGTGAGCCATGGTCGTCTCCTTCCGGTTTGGGGCCCGGTGCTGGGCCGTCACTGGAAGGACGAAGTCATCGCACGCGAATCTACAAACAGCCGCCGGGATCAGCCGGCGCCGGCGCTCCCTACCGAGGTTCCCTGGAGCGCCTCCGTGACCTCGCCGCTGGTCATCGGCTGGCTGAACATCGGGTAGTCGCGGGCGGTCGCGACGCGCTGCTCCTCGCCGCTGGTGGCGGCGGTGCAGTCGGTCAGCGTGATCACGTCGTAGCCCTTCTCGTATGCGGTGCGCATGGTCGACTCGACGCAGCAGTTGGTCAAGAAGCCGCCCAGGATCACCGTCTCGATCTCGCGGCTGCGCAGTACGAAGTCGAGGTTGGTGGTCGCGAACGTGTCCAGGCCGCGCTTTCCCTCGACGATGATGTCGCCCTCCTGCGGCGCCATCTGGTCGCAGATCTCGACGCCCCAGGTGCCCTTCACGAACGCGTTCGAGTCAATCACGCCCTTGAGGATGCCGTACACCTTGTCGGGGTTGCCGAGCTCGCCGTAACCGGGTGCGAACGAGATCGGGGCGTGCACGACGGTGGCGCCGGCGCGCCGCGCCTCGTCGGCCACGCGACGGCTGTTCTCGAGCATGCCGGTCTCCTGCATGACCTCGTCGACGGCGCCGTGCAGCGCGCCGCCCTCCGAGGTGAAGTCGTTCTGATACTCGATCAGGACGAGCGCAGTCTTTTCAGGGTTGACATCCATCGGGCACCTCCGCCGGGTCGTTGTCCAAGACTGTAGCGCCGTTGAGGCCGGCTCCGGAATCTCGCCGCGAGCGGGGTGCAGGTGTGCGACAATCGCAGCCGTGAGCTCGCTCGAACAGCCGCTGGAAGGTGCCCGTCGCAGCGAGGTCGGCGGCCTGGTGGTGGACGAGGTCGAGGCCGGGCGCGGCCGCGTCAAGCGGGTGATCTATCCGCCCGGCTGGCGCTGGAACAGGGACATGGCACCGGTGACTGGCGGCGACCTGTGCATGCACGCGCACGTCGGGTTCCTGGTGCAGGGCCGGATGGTGGTCGAGTACGCGGACGGCTGCCGCGAGACCTACCAGGCGCCGGCGGCGGTGGTCGTCGCTCCCGGGCACGACGGCTGGGTCGAGGGCGACGAGTCGGCGGTGCTGGTGCAGTTCGACTGCGGGCCGGAGACGGTGGACGTGCTCGGCCTGCCGGGCGAGCACGGGCACGACTGACGACGCGCATCATTGAGGTAACGGGAGCGACGGGACTCGAACCCGCGACCTCCGGCGTGACAGGCCGGCGTTCTAACCAGCTGAACTACGCCCCCGGGCGCGCCTGGCCGGGCGCCGCGATGAGTATGCCACAGCCCGCGCCGTGACGATCCCAGCCTGACCGGAAAGCCGCGTACAATCGCGGACGGTTGCCGCGCGGCCCGCCGGCGCCACCCGCATGCCTGACTACCTTCCGATCGAGCAGCACGGCATCATCGGCGACCTGCACACGGTCGCCCTGGTCGGCACCGACGGCACGATCGATTGGTACTGCCCGGAGCGGTTCGACTCGCCGAGCGTGTTCGCGGCCATCCTCGACGCCGAGAAGGGCGGCTACTACCGGATTGCGCCGGCAGACAAGGGTCACACCACCAAGCAGCTCTACTTCCCCGACACCAACGTCCTCATCACCCGCTTCCTGACCCCGCACGGCGTGGGCGAGGTGCAGGACTTCATGGCCATCCACCGCGACCCCGCCCACCGCCGCCGGCTCGCGCGGCGCGTGATCTGCGTGCGCGGCGAGATGCCCTTCGTGCTCGAGTGCGAGCCCCGCTTCGACTACGCCAGGGCCGAGCACGAGACGATCATCACCGAGCTGGGAGCGGTCTTCCGGTCGGCCGACCTGGCGCTGATGCTGGAATCGATGGTGCCGATGGAGCGCACCGAGCGGGGCGTGCGCGCCGCCTACACGCTGCATGCAGGCGACAGCTGCACGTTCCTGCTGGAGGTCTGCCACCCCGACCAGCAGCCGGGAATGATCGACGAGGAGGAGGCCGGCGAGGCCTTCAACCGCACCGTCCGGTACTGGCGCGGCTGGCTGGCCAAGTCGACCTACCGTGGGCGCTGGCGCGAGATGGTGCACCGATCCGCCCTCACCCTGAAGCTGCTCACCTACCGCCCCACCGGCGCGCTGGTAGCCGCCCCGACCACCAGCCTGCCCGAGGGCATCGGCGGGCAGCGAAACTGGGACTACCGCTACACCTGGATCCGCGACGCCGCCTTCTCCCTCTACGGCCTGCTGCGGCTCGGCTTCACCGAGGAGGCCGAGGCCTTCATGGGCTGGCTGTCAGACCGCTACCGCGAGAGCGCTGGCCGTGGCGACGGGCCGCTGCAGATCATGTACTGCATCGACGGCCGCCCCGACATGGAGGAGCAGGTGCTCGACCATCTCGAGGGCTACCGCGGCTCCAGCCCGGTGCGCGTCGGAAACGGCGCCGCCACCCAGCTGCAGCTCGACACCTACGGCGAGCTGATCGACTCCGTCTACCTCTACAACAAGTACGGCCAGCCCATCTCGTATGACGACTGGTCGGCGCTGGTCGCGATCGTGGAGTGGATCTGCGACAACTGGGACCGGCCGGACGAGGGCATCTGGGAGGTGCGCGGTGGCCGCCAGAACTTCACCTACTCGCGGATGATGTGCTGGGTTGCGATCGAGCGCGCCATCCGCATGGCCCGGCAGCGTGGCCTGCCCGCCGACCTCAACCGCTGGCGCGACCAGCGCGACGCGATCACGCAGCAGATCATGGAACGAGGCTGGCGTCCGCAGCGAAATGCCTTCGTCCAGCACTACGACACCGACGTGCTCGATGCATCGGTGCTGCTGATGCCGCTGACCAAGTTCATGGCGCCGCGCGATCCCCGCTGGCTCTCGACCCTGGACGCGGTCGGCGAGGAGCTTGTCTCCGATAGCCTCGTCTACCGCTACAACATCGAGGCCTCGCCGGACGGGCTCGAGGGCGAGGAGGGCACGTTCTCGATCTGCACGTTCTGGTACGTGGAGGCGATGGCCCGGGCCGGGCACCTGGACGAGGCCCGCCTGGCCTTCGAGAAGATGCTGACCTATGCCAACCACCTCGGCCTCTACTCCGAGGAGATCGGGCCTTCCGGCGAGGCGCTCGGCAACTTCCCACAGGCGTTCACCCATCTGGCGCTGATATCCGCCGCCGTCAACCTCGACGCCCAGCTCGGTTGACCATGACGTTGCCTACGTTGCGGGGCGCACCGGCAAGCTCAGCCTGGCGGTGGTGCCACGGCCGGCGCCGGTCTCGATCGTGATCGATCCGCCGGCGGCGTCGATCCGCTCCATCATCGCCTCCAGCCCCAGGTGGTTGGTGACCCGCGCCCGCGAGAGTGCCTGCGCGAGGTCGAACCCGCGCCCATCGTCGCTGACCACGGCGTGCAGCAGCCCGCCCTCGGTCGCCAGCGTGATCGAGAGCCGCGTGGCCCGCGAGTGGTTGCGGGCATTCGTCGTGAGCTCCGCGATCGACCTGAATGCGATCGTCTCCAGCGTCTCGTCCAGCCGCTCGACCACCCCCAGCGCCTCGAAGCTGACCTGCATCTCCGACTCCGACTGCACGGTCGACAGCAGCTGCCTGAGCGCCGCCTCCAGGCCGTTCTGCCACAGCACCGCCGGCCTTAACTCGAAGGTCATGCGCCGGGTGCGGTCGACGGCGCCTGCCATCAGCTCGGCGACCTCATCCAGGACGGTTGCGGCACGGCTGACGTCGCCCTGCTCGATCGCACGCCGCACGCGGTCGAGCGCGATCACGCAGGCCGACAACACCTGCACGGTGTCGTCGTGCAGGTCGGCCGCCACCCGCGAGCGTTCCTCCTCCTGCGCCAGCACCAGCCGCTCCAGCAGGGCACGGTGCCGCTGCTCGAGCAGACCCAGCCGGTCGGCGCGCTGGCGCAGCTCGGACTGCATGTGCGCGCCGCGCAGGGCTGCGGCGATCTGCTCGGCAACCGCCTGCATCAGCAGCGAGTCCTGCTGGTCGAAGCGGCCGGGCGAGAGGTCGTAGAGCGCGATCAGGGCCGACGTCTGGCCGTCGATGGTGACCGGCGTGATCAGCACGGAGGCGTACTTTCGGTCCGTGGGCACCCAGGGCAGGAATCCCGGATCCTCGGTGATGTGGTTGATCCGCACCTGGCGGCCCTCCGCGAACACCTTGCCCGTGGTGTGCGCGTAGAGCGGTTTTCGCATGCCCTCGATGCTTCCGTCGTGCAGGTCGACATCGACCAGCGCCACCTGCTCACCGGTTTCGGGCTCGGCCACGTACGCGGTCACAGCCCCGCAGGCGATCAGCCGCGAGATCGTGTTGGCGGCCGCTCGCAGCGTCGGCTCGACTCCGGTCGCGCCTGCCACCGCCTCGGCCACCGCGACCGTCACCTCCAGGCGGCTGGCGCGCTTCGCCGACTCGTCCCGCAGCTGCGCCCCCAGCAGGGCGGCGGCGACCTGCTCTGCGACCGTCTGCATGAACAGCTCGTCGGCGGCCGTATAGCTGTTGGGCGCCATCTCGGCCACGCCCAGCACCGCCACCACCTGGTCGTTGATCAGCACCGGTGTCGCCAGCCGTGAGCGCCAGACCTCCGGGTGCAGCAGGCCGGGGATCGAGCCGTCGGCGGCGTCGCGTGCGTGCACCTGCCGGCGCTCCGTAAAGGCCAGGCCGGTCGTTCCCCGGCCAAGCTCGCGGCGGAGGCCGGCACTCGACTCGCCGTCCGGCATGACCGAGGCGACGACCAGCTGCTCGCCTGTGGCCGGCAACGCGATGCTGGCCTCGACCGTGCCGTACCCGGCCCCCTCGCGCACGGTCCGCACGAACGTCTCCAGCACGGCGTCCTGGCTGTCGGCCGCCGCCACCGCACGGGCCGCGGCCAGCGTCAGCTCCAGCCGGCGCACGTTGGCCTCGGCCTCCGAACGCAGCCGCGCTCCGCGCATGGCCGCCGCCACCTGCTCCGCGGCGGTGCGCATCAGCACCTCGTCGTCCTGGGTGTAGCGGTCGGGCACGTCCTCGGCCAGCTCCAGCACCGCCTCGCAGCGTCCGTCCACCATCACCGGGGCCTGCACCAGCGACGGATAGTCCCCCTCTCCCTCCCAGCCGTAGTCGGGATCATCGGTGGCCCGGCCCAGGCGTACCACCTGGCCGGTGCGGATCGTGCGGCCGGTGATGCCGTGGTCGATCGGCCAGCGCGTCTCGGGTGACGCCGATTCGGCGCGTTCGAGGTTGACCATCAGCACCGCCTCGCCCGCCTGATGGTGGCAGCGGTAGACCGACACCGCTCCGTACTCGATCGCCTCGAACAGGGCGGTCGCGGCCGCCCGCAGCGCCTTGTCCTCCGATGCAGCCGAGGCGGTGCGCTTCGCGATCTCGGCGGTCAGCTCCAGCCGCCGGGCGCGCCGCTCCGATTGGTGTCGCAGCTCGAGGCCGCGCAACGATGCCGCCACCTGCCCGGCCACCGCCACCATCAGGCGAAGGTCGTCGCCGTCCAGCCTGTCGGGCTCGTACTCGTGCACCGACATCACCGCACGGCAACGGCCACCGTCCATCACCGGCACGGCCACCATCGACTCCCACACGTCGTCGTTGACGTCGTTGGGCCACGAGTAGCTGGGGTGCTCACTGGCGCGTGCCAACAGCACCGGCTCGCAGTGCAGGATCACGTCGCCGATGACACCCTCCATCAGCCCTCGCCGCACCCCGGCCAGGCTTGACCCGTCCGCGTTGTAGTCCGAGACGAACAGCTGCTCTCCCGCCTCATGTAGCGCCAGCGTCGCCACCGTCGCGGTGTAGTTGACCCGCTCGAAGACGGTGCGAGCGGCCAGATCGAGCGCCTGCTCCACCGTGGCTGCCTCGGCGATGCCGCGGGCCAGCTCGGCCGCCAGCGCCAGCCGGTCGGCGCGGCGCGACGACTCTCGCCCGAGGCCGATGCGTCGCAGCGAGGCGGCCACCTGTTCGGCTGCGGTCGCCATCAGCACCATGTCCTGGTCGCTGAAGCGGTTGGGGCGATGGTCACCCAGCTCGAGCGTGGCCACGCAGGTGCCATCCACCACCACCGGCATCAGCAGCGCCGAGCGGTAGGTCGGCTCCCAGGCCCAGGCCTGCCAGTTGCTGCGCTCGGTCACGTCGTCGATCCGCAGCGGGCTGCCATGCTCGAGCGCGAAGCCGGTGATGCCGTCGCCCAGCGGGCGCCGCAGGCCGGCAGGCAGCTCCCCGTCCGGGTAGTAGGCGGCCACCAGTATCTGCTCGCCCGTGACCCGGTCGGCCAGCACCGCAGCCATTGTCTCGTAGGCGGTCGAGCGGGCCAGCGCGGCGGTGGCCGCAGCCAGCGCGCCCTCCGGGCTGGTGGCGGCGGCCACGCCGCGGGTCACCTCGAGCGTCAGCTCCAGCCGTTGCGCCCGCCGCTCCGACTCGTCGCGCAGGTTGATGCTGCGCCAGGCTGCTGCCAGGTGGTCGGAGACGTGCTGCATCAGCGCCGCATCGAAGCGGTCGAACCGGTCGGGATGCGCGTCCCAGATCTCGAGCGCCGCCACGCAGCGGTCGTCGACCACGACCGGGGTCACCAGCAGCGAGTTGAGGGGCAGCGGGTGTGGCCAGTCGAACCTGGGGTCGGTCTGGGCATCGCCCAGCAGGATCTGCTCGCGCGACTGGATGGAGGCTCCCACCACGCCCGCGTGCAACGGGCGGCGCTGGCTGCCGGGCTGGGCGCCGAGGCGCGAGAGGTCGCTCACCAGCAGCTGCTCCTGGGTGTCCTCCAGCACGATCGTGGCTGCCACAAGGTCGTAGCTGGAGTTGGCAAAGACGGTGGAAGCGGCGCTCTTCAGCGCCTCCGCCGGCGACTGCGCGTCGGTCAGCGCGGCCGCCACCGCAGAGCCGACGGCGAGCCGCGCGGCGCGGTGCCGTGACTCCTCGAGCGCGCCCGCGCGCATCAGAGCGCTGGCCAGCATGCCCGCCACCGAGGCCATCAGCTCGGCGTCACGTGGATCGAAGGCGTTGACGCGCGTGTCGCACAGCTCGAGCACGGCGTCGCAGCGTCCCTCGACGATCACCGGTGTCAGCAGCAGCGAGTTGTAGACCGCGTCCTCGTCCGGCCACTCGAACCCGGGATGGCGGCCGGCGTGGCCGTGCAGCTGCTGCACGCCGGTCAGCGCCACCGCGCCAACCAGCCCGGCCGCCAGCGGGCGGCGCATCCCGGTGTGGTTTCGCAGCGCGCGGGTGCGGTCGGCCACGATCAGCTGCTCGCCGGCCTCATGGTCGAGCAGGGTGGCGGTGACGGCGTAGTAGCCGGAGTTGTCGAAGACGGCATCGACCGTCGCGCCCAGCACCTCGACCACGGTCACGCCATCGGCGACGCCGGCCGCGACGGCCTGTGCCACCGCAAGCCGGCGAGAGCGCTGCGTTGCCTCCCCGGCAACGCGCAGCACCGTCTCGGTAAGCGCGGCGAGATGGACGAACAGCTCGCGCTCGGCGTCGCTGAACGCGGGCGCATCGTTGCCTCGCTGCGCCATCAGCACACCCGGCCGTCCGTCGGCAAGCGGCACCGACGAGCGCAGCAGACGGGGATCGTCCCCGGCACCGAGCGCTGCGTCGTCCGGCTCCAGCGCCACCCACTCGGCCCCAAGACCGCTCCTCAGCCTCTCGAACAGCTGCTCGATCTCGGTGACCGGAGCCGGTGGCTGCGATGGGTCCATCGCGACGGATTCTGTCAGAGCGGAGCGGACGTGTGGCCGCGCGCGCCTCAGCCCACGCGCATCTCCGGCATCGGGGCGCCCAGCTGGCGCAGCAGCGCGGTCGTGTCCCACACGTGCCAGAGGTCGGCCAGCCGGTCGCCGCTGTAGCGGAACATGTGCATGTGCGAGACCTCGACCCTGGCGCCCTGGGGCTCGATGCCTGCCAGCGGGCCGATGTCGAGCCGCCCCAGGTGGGTGCCGGTCATGGTCGAGCGGCAGGCCACCGTGTCGCCTTCCGCGATCATGTGGTGCACCTCGAAGTGGAGGTCGGGGAAGCCGGTGCGCAGCGTCGTGACGACCTTCTTCAGGTGCGGCGGGAAGCTTGCGCCCAGCGGCTCCTGGTGGTCGACGGCCCCGGTCGCGATCGCGGTGTCGGCGTAGTCGACGTCGCCCCGGTTGAACATGCGCTCGAAGCCTTCCATCGTGATCGCCTTCAGGTCATGCGTGCACACGTCCGCTCCCTTGACTAGAATACTAATCTAATGAATGGAACTGTACTCTAGTAACGTGGCGGAGCGCAAGTCCCGTCGCGAGATCAACGCCGAGGCCACCCAGCGGGCGATCGTCGAGAGCGCGGCCGGGCTGTTCGTCGAGCAGGGTTACGGGCCGACCACGATCGGCCAGATCGCGCGCGAGTCCGGGGTGGCCGTGCAGACGATCTACAACGCGGTCGGCTCCAAGCGCGACCTGCTGATCCGCGTGCTCGACTTCGCCGCCGCCGGCGACAGGGCGCCGCGGACGGTGCCGTCGTTCATGCAGGAGCAGGCCGAGGCGGAGCCCGACCCGCGCAAGGTGATCGAGCTGCTGGTGGACTTCTGGCGCGGCGGCCTGCAGCGCACGGCTCCCATCTTCGAGGTGATCCGGCAGGCGGCGGCCCTGGATCCCGACATCGCGGTGCTCGAGACCGAGCGGGGCCAGGCGCGGCTCCGCAACTATCGACTGGCGGGCCGGCTACTGGCCGAGCGCGGCGACCTGCGCGAGGGCCTGACGCCGGAGGCGGCCGCGGCCATCATCTTCTCGCTGGGGCATCCCGAGACCTACCGGCTGCTGGTGCTGCGGTCGGGTTGGAGCACCGACCGCTGGGCGGCCTGGGTGACCGACGCGCTGGTGGCCGCGCTGCTGCGGGACGGGTAGCGGCCGGGCCGCTCAGGCGCACTTCTGGACGCCGTCGAACAGCCAGCGACCGTGAACCGTGGACGCGCGCGTGGCGAGAGCCGCCACAGAAGGGTTCGGGAGTAAGGTTCACCTGCCTCGGGCGGTTAGCTCAGCTGGGAGAGCACCTGCTTTACACGCAGGGGGTCGGCGGTTCGATCCCGTCACCGCCCATCTTTATCCAAGCGGATTCAGTAGGCGATGTGCTCATCTGGCCTTGTCGTCCTGACACAGTTCTGACACACGCTCAGCGTGGAAGTACGCGAAGGAGTGGGAGCAGATGCGAAGCTGGGCGACACGCGCTCTCACCGTCTACGGCGATGCGCCGGCACGTCCGGAGGAGCTCGTCGACCTGCACAAGCGCGTCACGTTTGCGAGCGCGAAACTGGAAACGTCGCAACGACCGCCGCGGCCACGACCCGCTCACTCCCCGACAGCGACTGTCGTTTAGATCGAGTCGCTGACCTGCGAGTCATGTGGCCGCACCTTCGAACGGCCGCGGCAGCGCGGCCGAAAGCCGAAGCACGGCCCCGACTGTGCCTAGTCGTCTAGCCGACGCTTGCCTGGGCGGTCGTCCGCGCCGCCGCAGATCGAAGTGCACTTTCCGTGACCGAGCCGGCGCGGAGGCCACTGAGCCGGAACGTGGCTGAATCGACTCCCGACGATTCAACGGCTAGTCGGTGCTGCTGGCACCACCGCGCCGCCGTGACCGACAATACGCGGCGTGCATGGTGCTGTGGTGCCTGGAGGCGTTATCGGCCGCGACGAGGAGGCCGCCGCTGGCTGGTCGGCGGTCGCGAGCTCGCCTGGCCCCGTGCGGGCCGTCGCGTTCGTCGGCGAGCCGGGTGTCGGCAAGTCGACTGTGTGGGCCGGGCTGTGTCGGAGGATGCAACGATCGGGCTGGCTCGTGCAGTGCTATCGCGCCACGGAGTCCGAGCGGCGATTGTCCTACTGCGGCGCTGCGGATGTGCTCGCGCCGATCTACGACGAGACCGCTGACGCACTGCCCGTGCACCTGCGAGAGGCGGTTGAGGTCGTCCTTCTCCGCCGGCCATCTGGCGCCAGCGGGGTGGACGCCAGGCTGGTGGGGGCGGGCGTTCTGGCGATGCTGCGCCGAGCCGCGGGCTCGGGGCGGCTCGCTATTGCGATCGACGACGCGCACTGGCTCGACGACGCCAGCTCACGCGTGCTCGCGTTCGCGCTGCGGCGACTGGGGGACGCCGACGACGTCAGGCTGATGCTGACGGCGCGCGCGCGAGAGCGGGCGCCGCTGCTGGACGCGATGGGTCGCGAAGGCCTGCTGACCACCGTCCCGGTCGGTCCGCTCGGCGACGATGCCATCCGGTCGATGCTGGCCGCTGACGAAACGACGCGTCTCTCCGCGCGCCTGATCAGGCGGATCTCCGCCGATTCCGGCGGCAACGCGCTGCTAGCCAAAGAGCTCGCCCGCGCGCACGCCGACGACCATGCGAGCAGCTCGCCGAGCTCGACGCCGGTGCCGGTGCGGCTGGCGGAGTTGCTGGGCGCCCGAATTGATGCACTTTCGCCTAAGGCGCACGAAACGGTGCTGGTCGTCGCGCTCGCAGTGCGGCCCTCCGCCGACCTCCTCGAGCTCATGTTCGGCTCCGTTGCCACAGAACGGGCCCTTCAAGAGGCGCGGAAGGCCGACGTGCTTGTAACGGATCGCGACGGCGGGCTGCGCTTCAGCCACCCCCTGCTCGCATATGTGGTCAACCAGCGCGCGCCGCCGTCCAGGCGGCGCGCTGTTCACGCACGGCTTGCGGAGGTGACGCCGCTCGAGGAGGCCCGCGTAAGGCACCGAGCGCTCGCGCTTGCCGAACCGGACAACGACGTGGCACAGCTGGTGGAGGATGCCGCACGGGAGGCCGTGGAGCGCGGCGCGCTGGCGGTCGCCGCCGACCTCGCCGAGCTGAGCGTCGAGAGCACGCCACCGGAAGCAGAGGCCGATCGCCGGCGGCGCCTGGTGCTGTTCGCTGAGCGCCTGTTTGACATCGGCGAGGGGGCGGAGGCCGAGCGTGTCGCGCGCGGGGTGGTCAGCGCTGCGCCGCGCGGGGCCGACCGAGCCCGGGCGCTGCTGCTGCTTGGGCGAAGCGCGTTCATCTCCGATCGAGTGCGGGAATCGACCGCCCTGCTCGAGGCCGCGCTCGTGGATGCAAAGCAGGATCCTCGGCTCGTGGCCGAGATTCGGACCGAGCTCTCCCGGTCGAATGTACTCGACACCGGCGCGCGTCTCGAGCACGCCGCGGCTTCGGTGTCGCTGTACGACGGGCTGGCGGATCATCGTGGGATGGCCCAGGCCCTGCTCGCCCAGGCAAACGTCCGCCGGAGCCGCGGCGAGCCATCCGACCTGCGGATCTTCGACAAGGTGCGAGCGCTGGACACCGGCGTCCCCAGCCGCGCCTTCGACCTCGTCGAATTCGAGCTGGCGCTCTCGCTCGTGCATCTGCAGCGGTTCGAGGATGCGCGTGCCGCAATGACGAACGTCATGCGGTTCGCGACCGAGCGGGGCGAGGACGCCATCCTGTCCGAGCTGCACGCGCAGATGGTGCGGATCGAATGGCTGGCCGGCTGCTGGGACGAGGCGGCCGACCATGCGCGGGCCTGCACACGTGCCGCGATCAGGGCCGATCAGCCGCCGGTGCTCGGGCACATCATCGTGGTCTTCCCGCTCGCGCCGCGCGACCCTGGGCACCCCGAGCTCGATGCCGTGCTCGACGACGTGCGTGTCCACGCGGAGGCAGACGACGCGTCGCTCGCCTCCTTCGCCACCTTCGCGCTGGGCCTGCTCGCCCTGACCCGCGGTGACTACCCCGAGGCAGCCGATCGGTTCGATCGGGTGGCGACGATCGCCGACCGGTTCGGCGAGCGCGGCCCGGGCTACTTCGAGGGGTACCACGTGGACGCCTTGCTGCGGGCCGGTCGCGTCGCGCGGGCGCGGGACGCGCTGGCACGTCTCGCCTACCAGGCGGACGTCGGGCGGCACGCGTGGTCGCGGGCGGTACTCGGCCGGTGTCGCGGCCAAGTACTGGCGGCGGAGCGCTCGCTTCCCGCAGCGCGTGCCGAACTGGCCAGCGCCGTTCAGCTCTCGCACGAGCTGGGGATGCCGTTCGAGCACGCCCTGACCTTGCTGGCACAGGGCGAGGCGGAGCGGCGCGCCCAGCAGAAGCGCGTGGCCGGCGCCGCGCTGACGGCGGCGCGCGACGGGTTTGACACCCTCGGTGCGCACCCGTGGGCGGCGCGGGCGCAGGACCTGCTTGACCGGCTCGGCGGGCGGCGACGGACGGGCACCCTCACTGAGGGGGAGCTGCGCGTGGCCCACCTCGCCGCGCAGGGCCGTACCAATGCCGAGATCGCCGGCGAGCTGTTCATCTCGATCCACACGGTCGAATCGAACCTCACCCGCATCTA
>Ga0075425_100001446_pt1 | contig 23349 bp, 15 predicted proteins | sample SoiMethybrSBSTD4_FD_75300 | JGI IMG/M metagenome (GOLD analysis project Ga0075425, IMG submission 75300) | Bulk soil microbial communities from a Populus tree surrounding site in Tennessee, USA - Soil MetaG P. TD hybrid SBSTD4 | ecosystem: Environmental > Terrestrial > Soil > Tree plantation... | reverse complement strand
ACCACGAAGGCGAAGAAGACAATCCCGCCGATCCACACCACCAGCGAGAGCAGCATGAAAAAACGCAGCACGGTCATAGCAGAGCGAGCACTTCAGCTCGTAGAAGCCATTTTAAATGACTCCTGACCCAGAACGTCTTTGTAGACCACGGCCAGGTCGCGCAGCGCCCGCGCGAAATTGCCCCCGGAAGAGTTTCGCAGGTTTCAAAGTAGCGGGCAAACGCCCAGGACGGCGGGTTATACGGGCACCGGCACGGCGTCAACAATTTCCTTCAGCACCTGCTCGGCCTGCTCCGTTTTTTTCAGAGTGGATGAATAAAGTGCGTTGACCACCACGCGGTGGGCGAAAACCGGAATAACCAGCGGCTTGAAGTCCTCGGGGGTGCAGAAGTTGCGGCCTTCAACATAGGCCAGCGCCTGGGCGGCGCGATAAAGCATGAGCGCGCCGCGCGGGGAAACGCCCAGGGAGAGGTATTCGGATTCACGCGTGCGCTTCACAATTTCCAGCGTGTAGTTCACCAGCGACTCGTCCACCTGCACGCGCATGACTTCCTGCTGAATCGCAATCACATCGGCGCCGCTGAGCACCGGCCGCATCTCGTCCAGGCGGGCGGCGCCGGCTTGCGACCTCAGAATGGCGCGCTCGCTATCCCCCTCCGGATAGCTCATGCGCACTCGCATTAGAAAGCGGTCCATCTGCGATTCCGGCAGAGGATAGGTGCCGTGGTGCTCCACCGGGTTCTGCGTCGCAATTACCAGAAATGGCTGCGGCAGCGGATAGGCGCGGCCGTCAACCGTGACCTGGCCCTCGTTCATGGCTTCCAGCAGCGCGGACTGGGTTTTGGGGGTGGTGCGGTTGATTTCGTCCGCCAGCAGCACATTGGTGAATACGGGCCCGTGGCGGAACTCGAATTTCTGCTCCATGGCGGAATAAATGGAGATGCCGAGCACGTCGCTGGGCAGCATGTCGCTGGTGAACTGCACGCGCTGGAAGGTGCAGTCCAGGCCGCGGGCTAGCGCCTGCGCCAGCGTGGTTTTGCCCACCCCCGGCACGCCTTCTATCAGCAAATGGCCGCGGGCGAAGATGGCCACCACGGCCAGGCGCACAACCTCATCCTTGCCGCGGATGATGTTGCGCAAAGCGTTCTCAAGCTGCGCTGCGCGCGAAATGGTGGCCGCCGGGGTGGACATGGAAATTTGATTTTACTATGCAGGCAGCGGGTTGCTGAGGTTACTTCCGGGTAAAGAACAGGAGTCGGGGGTCGGGAGTCAGCAAGGCTGAATCGCGACCAAGCCCTCGCACACTGCGCCCAGATTTGGGCTTCCGGTTGACCAAGCTAAACCATCAGCCTACGATGCTGGCACTCCGTACCAACGGGAATGAGGAGGGGACGCCTGACGGGAAGGTTTGTCTTTCGAAGTGGCACCCTTGCAGCTATGGCATTGCTCGCTGCCGTGGCACTGGGCCAAACCAGTGTAGCTGTGAGCCCGGCGCCGGAGGTCAAAAATCCGCTGGCTGGAAATCCGCAGGCCATCCAGGAGGGCCGCAGCCAGTTTCGTTTTAACTGCTCGATGTGCCATGGTGTGGATGCGCAAGGCACGCAGAAGGCGCCCAGCCTGACCACCGGGCGCTGGGCGCACGGCGGCAGCGATGGCGAATTGTTCCGCACTGTTCAGCATGGCGTTCCCGGAACGCTCATGCCCGCCCAGGAAAGTATTCTCACCGAGACCGAAACCTGGCAGGTGATTTCCTATCTGCGCAGCCTGCAGAAGCCGGCGACGCTGGCCGGCGATGCCGCGCGCGGCAGGGAAATATTTATCGGCGAGGGCAGCTGTCTCTCCTGTCACATGGTGAACGGCCACGGCGGGCGACTGGGGCCGGACCTCTCGCGCCTGGGCGCGGAGCGCTCTGCCGCTTACCTCGCCGAATCCATCCGCCAGCCCAGCGCGCATCTGGCCGAAGGCATCACTGAACCAAACAAGGACCTGGCGCAGAAATATCAGACGGTGGAGGTCATTACCGCCCAGGGAAAGAGAATCGTGGGAGTGGCTCTGAATGAAGACAGTTTTTCGCTGCAGATCATGGGCATGGACCAACAGCTGCATTTGTTCCTGAAATCGGAAGTTCGGGAGGTAGTTCACAAACCAAAATCGCTTATGCCGCCCTATCCGCCGGAAATGCTCAGCGATAAGGAACTGCAGGACCTGGTTGCGTATCTGGCCGGCCTGCGAGGCCAGCCATGAAGCACAAATCTCTGATCCTCGTGGCCGTGGTCGCAGTGGCACTGACAGCAAAAGCGCAAGTCACCTACGAGCGGCTGCTGAAAGCTCCGGGGGCAGAACCGCAGAATTGGCTCACCTTCAGCGGCGGATACAACGGTCAGCGCTTCAGCCCGCTGCAGCAGATCAACACCGGCAATGTCCAGGAACTTGCGCCGCAGTGGATTTTCCAGACTGGAGTCATGGGCAAATTTGAAGCTACGCCGCTGGTCGTGGATGGCGTGATGTATGTGACGGCGCAGGAGGACGCAGCTTTCGCTTTGGACGCCCGCACCGGCCGGCCCATCTGGAAATATGTGCGGGCGGTGCCGGAAGGCGTGCAGCCCTGCTGCGGCCATGTGAATCGCGGCTTCGCCATCCTGGGCGACAAACTGTTCCTGGCCACGCTGGACGCGCACGTGGTGGCGCTGGACAGCCGCACCGGCAGCGTTATCTGGGACGTCGAGGCCGCCGACTACCGCCAGGGTTATACCTTCACCGTGGCCCCACTGGCGGTGAAGGACAAGATCATCGTCGGCGTCTCGGGTGGCGAGTACGGCGTGCGCGGCTTCATTGACGCTTACGATGCTGGCACAGGCAAGCGCGCCTGGCGCTTCTACACCGTGCCCCAGCCGGGCGAACCCGGCTTCGACACTTGGAAAGGCGATGGCTGGAAGCGTGGCGGCGCGCCCGCCTGGGTAACCGGCTCCTACGATCCGGAAATGAATCTGGTGTACTGGGCTACGGGCAATCCTTCGCCCTCCAACTACGGCGGCGACCGCGGCGGCGACAATCTCTTCAGCAATTCGGTGCTGGCTCTGGACGCCGACTCGGGAAAGTTAAAGTGGCACTTTCAGTTCACGCCGCATGACCTGCACGACTGGGACGCTACCGAGGTGCCGGTTCTGCTGGATGCCGAGCTGAATGGCAAGCAGCGCAAGCTGTTGCTCCATGCCAACCGCAATGGATTCTTCTACGTGCTCGACCGCAGTGACGGGAAGTTCCTCTTCGCCAAACCCTTCGCCCGCCAAACCTGGGCAAAGGGAATCGGGCCGGATGGGCGGCCGGAGTTGCTGCCCGGGGGCGATCCCACCCCGGACGGGGCCAAAGTTTGTCCGGGAGCGATCGGCGCCACCAACTTCATGTCGCCGTCGTATAGCCCTCAGACCGGCCTCTTTTATGTCAACGTTCGTGAGCAGTGCGACATTTTTACTACGGCGCCGCAGGTCTTCCATGCCGGGCGGGCGTTTCTGGGCAGCGCCTACAGCATGGATGCCGACGAGAAAGACTGGGGAGCGCTGCGCGCCCTCGAGCCCACCACCGGCGAGATCAAGTGGGAATTCAGGCACCATTCCGCGCCCTGGGCGGGAACGCTGGCCACGGCGGGAGGGCTGGTGTTCGCCGGCGACATTGAGGGCAACCTGATTGCCTTCGATGCGCGCGAAGGGAAAGTTTTGTGGCATTTTGAAACCGGCTCCGCGCTGTACGCCTCTCCCATCACCTATTCCCTCAATGGCCGGCAGTACGTGGCCGTCGCTTCCGGGCAGGCGCTGGTAAGTTTTGCGCTGCCCCAGGGAGCGCTCGAGAAGAAAAAAAGCGGCCGCTAGCAGGCAGAAGCGCAGTTCTCAGTTCCCTCGTCTCCCTGCTCAAACGATTAGCTTTCAACTAGCACGGGTACTGCAAAGCAATACGAAGTTGGAGCGGGTGACCGCCGAAGTCTGAACACAATCTAATTTGCTGCGGCCCAGATCGGGAAGTTGTCAGTTCCGAATCGGGAAATCAGGCGCCTGGTCGGAGCCGTCCGCCGACGTAAGTCCTTGTGTTCCTTGGCCGTCGCCCTTGGTCGAGAACGTGCTTATTCCAACCGCTGACTATTCCTAGGCGGTGATCTCAATCATGTCAAATATGCGTTGTTCTGCACTTCTACTGCTTGTGCTGTGCCCTGCGCTGTTAGGGGCGATTCCTCCGACAGTAACGTTCAATGGCCTCGCTTCAACCTTGGACACAGGGAGCACGGGCCTCAATCACCCCAAAGGCGTGGTAGTTGACAATGGCGGAAACATCTACATCGCCGATACGGCTCACAGTCAGATCGTCAAGGTGACGCCGGCCGGCGAAGCATCTGCCTTGACCATCACCGGATTGAGCACAGGCCTGAGCGCGCCGGAGCGACTGGCGCTCGACGGTTCCGGCAATCTCTACATCGCCGATACCGGCAATAACCGCATCGTTATGGTTACCTCAGCGGGCGCGGGATCGGCGGTTGATCTTGGCGGCCTCACCCTCAGTGCCCCCAAAGGCGTGGCCATTGATGCCTCGGGCAATCTCTACATTGCGGATACGGGCAACGACCGCATCGTGAAACTGCCGTCGGGCGGTAGCGCGGCTGTGCTCAGCATTACCGGCTTGGGAACCGCGTTGAGCGCGCCTGTGGGTTTAGCCGTGGATGTGGCGGGAAACCTCTACATCGCCGACTCGGGCAATAACCGCATCGTGAAGGTAACCACCGGGGGCACAGGCTCCGCCTTGAGCATCTCGGGACTGGGAACTGCCCTGAGTGCGCCCCTGGGAGTTGCCGTGGATTCTTTTGCCAATGTTTTCATCGCTGATGCGGGCAACAACCGGGTGGTGCAGGTCACCTCGGGCGGAGCCGGCTCCGTCCCGACCACCGGCAGCCTTACCTTCAGTACTCCCGCTGCTGTGGGGGTGGATGTTTCGGGAGTAATCTATGTCGCCGATACCGCCAACAGTCGTGTTGCGCTGCTGATGACCTCGGCTGTGGCGTTCGGCGAACTGGAAGTCGGGGCCTCCTCCGCCAGGTCCCTGACCCTGCCATTCACTATTAATGTGGCCACAACGCTGGGCAGCGTGCAGGCGCTAACGCTGGGCGTGCAAAGCCTCGACTTCACGCTGGGCGCGGGCACTACCTGCACCAACGGTACGACTAACACCACCTGCAACGTGGAAGTGCAATTCCTGCCACTGTTGCCCGGTCTGCGGCGGGGCGCGGTGGCCCTGTTCGACCAGAGTTCCGAACTTTTGGCTGTGGTCCCCATCTACGGCACCGGCGGCGCTCCCTTGGCCGCGCTCTCGCCCGGAACCGCCAGTATCGTGAGCACGGGAGGACTATCCCTCAGCGGACCATTCCAAACCGCCATTGACGGAGCGGGCAACATCTACCTGTCCAGTTACAACACGGGCAAGGTGATGAAAATCGCTGCCGGCGGCGGCAGCGCCTCCCTGGTGAGCACGGGCGCGTACACCCTCTCTCAACCCACCGGCGTGGTTCTTGATGGAGCCGGCAATCTGTACATTGCCGATTATGGCAACAGTCGCATTGTGCTGGTGAAATCCGACGGCGCCGTCTCATTAGTCAGCATTACCGGCCTAGCCACCGCCATCAGCTACCCGGCCGGCTTAGCCATGGACGGAGCGGGAAATCTCTACATCGCAGACTATGGCCGCGGCCGCATTGTCAAAGTAACCCCGGCCGGCGCCGGGTATGTCCTGGCTACAGGGAGTTATACCTTCGACACAGTCACTCTCACCGGAGTAGCAGTTGACCCCAGCGGAAATGTCTACATCGCTGACCGCGGCAGTCGAGTGGTCAAGGTCGCCCCCTCCGGCGCAGCTTCCCTGGCCTCTCTTACCGGAATTACGCTGAGCAACACCCAGGGGGTGGCGGCAGACGGAAATGGCAACCTTTTCATCGTTGATTCTGGTCACGGCCGTATCGTCCAGTTGACCTCCGCCGGCGTCACATCCGTTATCCAGACGCCCGGCCAGACCCTCGCAATCTTCGTCTTCAGCGTCACGGTTGATAGCAACGGAAACATCTTCATTCCCGATTTCACTAACAATCGTGTGATGAAGGTGAACGTCGCCGGTTCAGCGCTCAGCTTCGCCAACACGCACGTGGGAGCAACCAGTAGCGACAGCCCCAAGACGGCGACAGTAACCAACCTCGGACTCCATGCGCTCGCTTTCAGCGCCGGGCCCAGCTACACGGCGGATTTCTCCGAGAATTCCTCGGACACGAACCTGTGTACCTCCACGACATCGCTGGATCCGGGCGAGGGTTGCGACGTATCCGTGTTGTTTACACCGCAGTCGGCTGGAAGCCTCAGCACAAACGTGGTCGTCACCAACAATCACCTCAACGGCAGCGATGTTACTCAGAACGTCGCGGTAAGCGGAACTGGCGTTCGCGGGTCAGCCTCCGTAGTGTTGGAATCGTCGGCCAATCCTGCCCTCCTGTCGGGCACTGTTACCCTCACGGCCACCGTCTTTTCTTCCTCAGGCACCCCCAGCGGGTCGGTTAGTTTTTACGATGAAGCCACCCTCCTGGGTTCAGGCACCGTGGCCTCGGGCGTTGCCACCTACGCCACTTCCAGCCTGCCCGAGGGCACGCACTCACTCACGGCAGTGTACGAGGGGGATTCGATCTTTTTGTCCGTGACCAGTTCGGCTCTGTCGCTGGCGGTCTCCGATGTGACCTTGGATCTGGCCACCGGCGGAGCTCGCACGGCCACGGTCTCCGCAGGCGGGACCGCAACCTATCACCTGACGATTGCTCCGTCCAGCGGGTTGCTGATTCCAGCCGCGGTAACGCTTTCGGCAACCGGGGGACCAGCGGGTGCCACCATCACCATCACTCCTCGTACCATCGCGGCCGGGGCTGAGGCGACCGATGTCACAGTGGCTGTCCAGGTGCCCGCTGCCAGTGCCGCGGTTCGCAGCTCCACCAGTTGGGCCCTTTGCCTGGCCTTGCCGTTGGGAATGCTGGTACTGCCCTTCGGGCTACGATGCCGGTGCCTGTCGCGTAAGCAAGCGCTCTTCGCCGCTCTGCTGTTGATGGTATTGGCAGTCACGAGTGTCTTCCTGGGATGCGGAAGCTCTGCTCACCCGGCGCCAACGCAGCCGACGGATTACACCATCACGGTAACCGCCAGTTCCGGCACCGTGTCCCATTCAACCGCCCTCACCCTCACAGTGCAGTGAGGGTGAGCACGACGTGGCAGTGGCTTATCGCTGCCGCCAAAGAAAGGGTACCCCACCCAACGCACTTTTCGTTGGGTGGGCGAAATTCTAAACGGAACAAAGGGTGCCCCACCCAACGTGCTTTTCGTTGGGTGGGCGAAATTCTGACCCAAAGGTTCCCCACGGGTTTGGGAAGGGAGAACCTGGGGAGAACCTGGTTGGTCTCAATGCACTACTCCGGGCAGTCCCAAAATCCTGGCGACCTGAGCAGAAGAGTCAGGCTTCACAAAAGCTAATGTCATCAATGCGACAAAGAAAGCCACACGATATTGAAGCATCCGCGATCTCCTAACTGGTGGCAGGGCGGGAACACCCTGGCGAAACCTGGGGCGAAACCTGGGCGAAACCTAGGGACAGACGGGACGTTCCCCCAAACTATGGCTTGGGCGGGTGGCCCACCTTCCCCCCTCACACCGCGCAGTATATCCATAAACGAAACGGGGTGCCCCACCAACGCGCTTTTCGTTGGGTGGGCGGAGCCTTAGGGCGGCGACTACGGGTGAGAGAATTATTTCTAGCCCTGTGTAGAATCGTGTCTAGCAGCATCTAGCCCCGTCTGCTCAGTGCTCCTGCTCGCTTGATAGGACTCAAGAACCAAGCCCTAATCTATTTTGTTTCATAGAGTTGTTAAAACAATCGCCTGAATCTTAATTGCCATTTGACTCTGCCCGGCAGTGAAGGCAGTCCTGTCAAGCACGTCGAAGAAGCTCTTCTAGCACATCATTTCAACAGCCGCACAGAAGAAGGTTGTGAGCCGATGTTTCTCCCCTTAGTCCAATAACCTGCTGGACTTTGTGTGTTTCCTCGGCTAGACTGCGCGCGCTCCGCAAGTGTCCGGAGAATTCCGGCGTTGCCCCAGGCAAGACCAGATGTCCACGCAAGACTCTGCGGTCGCTTTGCTCCTGGAAGGACTTCGCTCTAGCCGCTCGCAAGAGGTGTGGGCGGAATTCTTAGGCCAGTACAGCTCCGTTATCTTCGAAACCTGCCGGTATTCGACCTCTGACGAAGATCAGGCGGGGGACTGTTTTCTGTTCGCCTGCGAACAGCTGAGCAAGAATGGTTTTCGCCGTTTGCTGCGCTTTCGGCCGTCTGGATCGGCAGCGTTTTCCACCTGGTTGCGCGTGGTGGTCCGCAACCTATGCCTTGATTGGCGGCGCAAGGAGTTTGGCCGGCCACGCCTGTTTCGTTCCATCGCGCAGCTTCCGCCTCTGGAAGCGGAGGTTTACCGCTGTCATTTCGAAAAGGGCCTGTCCCTGGAGGATACCCTGGTTTCGCTGCGGCCGGCCTTTCCCGGGCTGACCCTGGAGCGGCTTGCCGCCGCCGAAGGGCAGATCCAGGAATCGCTGAGTTCGCGGCAGCATTGGCTCCGAAGCACGCAAAAACTGCAGCTGCAATCAATGTCACAGGAATCGAACATCGGCGTAATGGAAGCGCCGGCCAATGACCCGGCCGACCCGCACCCTAACCAGGAATTGGCGCTGGCCTCTCGCGAACAGGAACACCAGCTCCGGATAGCCCTCCAGAAGTTAACCAAAGCTGAACGGCTGCTCATCCGCCTGCGTTTTGAACAGAGCCTGACCCTGGAAGAGATCGCGCGGCTGACGGCGGTTGATGATGCACAGCGGATGCATCGCCAGATTGCCGCGATTCTTGAGAAACTGCGAAAAAACATGACCTGACCGGCGGAAAAGCGCAGCTGGTGTCCGTGAAATAGGAGTGGGACAGAAAATGCCCCAGCCTCAGCTTTTTAGTCATGGATGAATACGAACTAATTCGGACCATCGGGTCAGGACCACGAAAAATTGCGCCGCGAAGATGGAACTGCCCATCCGACAAGGTGGTAGCCGCCTATTTAGAACAACATCTAGGGCCGAAAGAAAGGGCACGTCTCGAGGCACATCTCTCAGATTGCGACTTCTGTCTGGATATCCTCGGAGGGCTGGTTCGGCAGCAGAGGGCTCCGCAACTTTCGGAAGCCCCGCCTCAGTTGATTGGTAAGGCAGCCAGCGCCATACCCGCAGGAACCGGGTGGCGAAGCCCGCGGCGATGGGTGCTGGTTCCGGCGTTCGCCGCCCTCGTTGTTGCCGCTTTGGTGTTGCTGCGAGCGCTGCCACCTGGGCGGTATTCGGCTTCGATATCCACTTCCGCAAGGGAAAAGTCACAGCCGCCTCTCGCCGATCTGCAACCCCCATCCCAGCCTACGGAGGAGCAATATGTCCGCAAGCTGAGGCCGGCGCAGATGGTGGAAGTGCTGGAGCCTCAGCCGGAATCGGTGGTGCTTAGAAACCGCTTACGGTTTCGCTGGAAACCGGTGGGCGATGCTGCTTACTACGAGCTGCGGGTTGCGAATTCCGAAGGTGACTTGACGTGGCAAGGACAGGCGTCAAGTCCCACGGCGCAGCTGCCACCCGAGTTGCCGCTACAACCGGGGAACTACTTTGTATGGGTGCGTGCCTATCTGCACGATGGCAGGACAATTAAGTCCGAGCCGGTGCCCTTCACAATTGCCAGATAGTCACTGGAGAATGTCGGGTGAAAGTAAGTTTTTTATTGCTGTTCGCGGCCTTTCTGTGTGCAGCTCCGGGGAGCGCGCAGAATCGCCCTGCCCGGCCGCCAGATCCTGACGAACTGATTGCACACGCGCGACAGACGTACATTCAACAAGGGCCAAAAGTGGCGCTTCCCGAGTTCGAACATGCCCTGGAGATGTTCCGCGAATCCAAGGACCGGCGCCGGGAAGCAATCACCCTCGGCTACATGGGGAATTGCTATCGGCGCGCGGGCGACCTTCCACGCGCCCTGGACTATGTACAACGCGCGATGGCGATTAAACAGGAGCTTGGCGACAAGCTGGAAGCGGGGAGATCGCACAACCAGTTAGGCCTCATTTACTGGGACAGGGCCGAATACGGCAAGGCGATTGGCCATTTTCAGGAAGCTATCGCGCTGGGACATGAGCTCAACGAGCACGAACTGGAGGGCCAGGCGCACAACAACCTGGGACTGGTCTATGACGAACTGGGCGACTACCGCCAATCCCAGAGGCAATATGAGCAGGCGTTGCGGATTCACCGCGCCTCGGACAATCAGCGTGGCCAGGGCGACACCTTGGCCAATATGGGTGGTGTTCACCTGCTGCTGGGTGAATACCGGAAAGCTCTGGAGTATTACCAGCAAGCTCTGGCCATCCATGAGCGCCTCGGGCTCACACCCACTGCCAGCATTGAGCTGGGCAACATGGCCATCTGCTACACGGCATTAGGTGACAGCGAAAAGGCGCTGTCCAGCTTTGACCAGGCGCTGCGCCTGGCACAAGATGCGGGATTGGAGAAAGAACAGGCAGACTGGCACAAAGGCAAGGGCGAAACCCTGTTGCGTTTGGGCAAATTTGGGCCGGCCATACAGGAATATGAGCAGGCGCAGAAGGTCTACGAGCACGCGGAGCTCAAACGCGAATTGGTGGAAGCGTTGAACGATACCGGAAATTTATACGTCATGCTGGGGGATTCTTCCTCGGGGGAACAGGACTTCCGGCACGCCCTGGAGATCGCCCAAACTATCGGCAATGATCGCGGCATCATGACCAATCTGCTGTCGCTTGGCAATCTGGAGTGGCGGCGCAAGCGCTACCCGCAAGCCGAAGGATTATATGAGGCTGCCTTGAACCGAGCGCGCAAAGCAGGTGATCAGGACAGCGCTGCGCAAGCGCTAATGGAGCTGGCGCTTGAGCATGGCCTCGGGGGCAAGCTGGTTGAGGCGCAGACGGAGGCCAAAGAAGCACTGGCAGCGGCGCAAGGCTCAGCCATTCCGCCGCGTGAGGCCTGGGCTCATTACGCCTTGGCCGAGACCCGGCGGATGGGCCAGCAATCGGAGGCGGCCCTGGGGGAATACACTGCGGCTTCCGAAATCGAAAAGATGGTGCGGGACCCCGACCTCGACTGGCAAATCGCTTATGGACGCGGGCAGTGTCTGGAAAAACTTGGCCGGCTGCACCAAGCGCTGACCGCCTACAAGCAGGCCGTAACCATCATCGAGGGTGTGCGTGGCCAGCTCGCCGAGGAACGTTTTCGCGCAGGCTACGTAGAGGATAAATATCAGGTCTATGTGGCGCTGGTGGAGCTGTTGCTGAAGTTGCAGCAGCCGGGTGAGGCCTTCGTTTATTCCGAAAGATTAAGGGCACAAAGCTTCCTCGACCAGCTCAACCGCGGCATGCCCGGCCCCCAAAATGCAGTGCAGCGACAGACGGAGATGGAGTTGAGGGAGCGCATCCGTCAGCTGCGCAGGCTGATCAATGCAGAATGGACGCAGCCGGCCAACCAGCGCCGCGGGCAGGCACTGGATACATTTTCCAAGGATCTGGCGGCCGCTGAGCGTGCTTACCAGGACTTGCTGGACGATCTGCGTCGCTCCGACCCGACCTATGTGACATGGCACGCGCTGGCCCTTCCATCCGCGGCGCAACTGCAAAAGCTGCTTCCGCCCAACACTGCTCTGATCGAATACGTGATTGCGGAAGACAACCTGGCCATCTTTGTGCTCACTTCTGAGAAGATACGCGCCACGACCGTATCTATTCGGGCGGAAAACCTGCGCTCGCGGGTGGAACTGCTGCGGGATCTGATTGTACGTGCGAATGGGCATTCCTGGCGACTTCCAGCAGCCGGTCTGCGTCATGTGCTGATCAGCCCAGTGGAGCAGCAGGGCTGGCTCGCAGGCGTGCAAAGGCTATATCTTGTGCCCAATGGCGTTCTGAATTATTTGCCATTTGCTGCCTTGGCGCGCACAGCAAGCGAGGGAGGCCGTTTCCTGGGAGATGAGTACGCTCTCGCCTATCTGCCGTCTGCCGCAGTGCTGACCTTGCATCGCGGCCCTGCGCCCAAGGGCGACCTGCTGGCCATGGCGCCGGCGCGCGCCCATCTGAAATATGCCGCTGATGAGGTGACGGACGTCGGTCGGCTGTTTCCCTCCAAAAAGCTGATCCTGACCGGCAAGAACGCCACCAAGGATAGATTCGAGCGAAGCGCGAGCAATTATCGCTTCCTTCACCTGGCTACACATGGGTATTTGAACCGTTACGCCCCCCTGCTTTCAGGATTGGAGTTGGAGGCCAGCGGCCAAGACGATGGACTTCTGGAAGTGCATGAAATCCTAGGGCTTCATCTACACGCCAGCCTGGTAACACTCAGCGCATGTGACACTGCCTTAGGCAGCGGCTACTTCAGCGAAATACCTGCCGGCGACGATTTTGTAGGTTTGACACGCGCCTTTTTGACTGCAGGGAGCCGGACGGTGCTGGCCAGCCTGTGGGAGGTAAACGACAAGTCCACGGCGCAGTTTATGGCCGACTTTTATCGCCGACTTCCCGGCAACAGCAAAGCCGGCGCTCTGAGCGCCGCCGAACACGCCATGCGGAGCAAAGGTGGCCCGTACGACCGGCCTTATTACTGGGCTCCATTTGTGCTGGTGGGAAGCATGAATTAAATTTTCCGGAAAAAGCTCAGCCGAGTCCGTGTAATACGGACAAGCAGTCTTTTGAGGATGGCAGGTGAGAAACCCATGCGAAAACAACCCAAGCCACTAAGGGCTTTAACCGGCGCGTGTTTGGTCGCTATCGTGCTGGGGTTCAACGTGCAGCGCGCAGCTGGGCAGATCACTGTCGCCTCTGCCACTCCAAATAATGCTCAGCAGGGCACGGTTAACCTCGACGTCAAGGTTGCCGGTAGCGGTTTTGCCAATGGTGCCACAACCACCTGGTACGTCACCGGCACAACTGACACGGGCGGCGTCGTGGTGAACTCAACCACCTTCGTCAACTCCAGCCAGGTGGTGGCGAACATCACCATTCCGGGGAACGCAACCGTCAGCGGTTACGACATCGTGGTCAAAAATACAAGCGGCCGCACCGGTGTGGGGAGTGATCAATTCACGGTCAATCCGGAGGCTGTGACGTCTATTGTGTCCAATACCGACACAAGCGGGGCCGCGGTGACGGTTCAGGGCGATGATCTGGTTCTTAACTCCTCAGGGGCTTCAACCTATGAGAATGATCCCAACAGCTGTTCCACTTATTCAACTGCGGCGCAAAAAACCTGCATCACAATGAGCCTGCTGCCTAATGACTGGTATTTGCGCGCCTACTCCGGCAGCAATCGCAAGATACGTCTAAGCTTCCTGGCACTTCCCGGTTCCCCGGACGAGTCCGCGCTTGATGGCCTCTACCCGCTGGCCGTAGCCACCCGCTGCTTTAACGCAAGCAATAGTTGGGTGAGCATTCCTTTGACGATTCCGGCGAACACTTCCAACAACCGCTGTTCCCTGCGGTTTAATTTCACGGCTGCCAACGGAACGGGTTATTTTTATGTCATGAGCCCGAGCTATGCCGGCACCGGTTGGTCTACGGTCGCCTGCGTTGCCAGTTCGGCCACGGATGGTTGCACCGCCTGGACGATCGCTCCGACTCCCGGTAATCTGCTGCCCAATCCGAGCCTGGCGAGTGTGGCTAACCTCTACACGGTGGGGAAGGCGGGTAGACTGACACTTGTCGGGACATACAAAATGACTTTCAACATTACCCTGACACACCCGTAACACAAAATTATCAGGGAACAATTTTTTATGGTCTGGGTGAGGTAACGGATATGCCGGACGCAAACGCGAAACATTCGGCCGCCAGCCAAATGACTGGATCGCCCAAGCAGGTCAGCTTGCATTCGGCTTGGCTGCAATTCATCCGGTATTGCACTGAACTTGGGCATGGAGAAATTGAGAAACTCAAGATCCAGGATGGACTGCCCATGATCGCTGAATTGGCCGTAAAGAAAATAAAGTTTGCTCCTTAGGGAGCACTGACATCAGGTTCCGTTTCGGCTGGCCGAAGCTCTCGGAGGCCGTCAGTTCGAGTCCTAATGGACTTGGACTGGCGGCCTCTTTGTTTCGAAGCAGACAACTTACTTAAGGAGAATACCCATGAGGAACTTAGCGCAGATTCTCAGGAATCCAGCGGCAGGCCGTTTGTTTTGTGCCTTGTTTGCGCTGCTCGTCGTCGCCTCCGCCGCGCTGGCGGGCAGCAGGTACTCGGTTACGGCCACAATCTCAAGCGGCTGCTGCGATGCCAACAGCAACTCTTATACCCTGCAGGACGACGGAGGGGGCCCGTATAGCAACGCTGGCTCGCTTCTTAGCCAGATTACTCCCAACAACGGCCCGACCAACTATTACCAGTGGAGTTTCGATCTGAGCAACTCCTCGCGCTCGTTCAATCTGACACTAACCCCAGTGAATGGCTCGCCCGCTGGACCGTTTGCCGGTCCGATGCCGTTTAATGGTCAGCTCTATAGCCGCTGTTTTACTCCCAGCCTGGGCCTCCAGAACTGGACACAAATCGTAACTTCAGACAACAACTGCGCCATGCGGGCGAACTTTAGCTATGGGGGAGTCGGTTACTCCCTGGTTATGTCGCCACAAGTTTCGGGGACCGGCACCGCGACGGTGACCTGCACGAGCAATTCCTCGCCTTGCAGTTCCTGGAGCGATCTTCCGACGACCGGGCCCAACGCTTCGAACCCGAACGTTGCCAACCTTTATAACGGTGGGACCTTGGTTGGACAGTACTACCTGAGCTTTAACATCAGCCTGTCGCATCCGTGACGCATGGCTTGGCTGGCGGCAACCTGCCTGAACGGTATGCAACCCGACGCACAATCAGCACCCCGAAGCTCACGCTGGCTTTTGCCGGCGTGAGCTCGGTAGCTGATGTCCGTAAAAACGTTTCTAGCGAAAAAAGTCAAGCTGTGTCCGTGTAGTAAGAATGACGCACTTTTCCAGGACGCAAACAAAGGCGTGTTCAAACCAGCGTCCGCAGAGGAGCCACTTATGCTGCTGAGTCGACACATTCTGGGTGCCCTGGCCGGGTTGGGACTGGCATTGCTGCCGGTGTCCGCAGGCGGAGCCGCACTCTCCGAGCGTGCACCCAAACCCGCCAAGCAAGCGAACATCCAACCGATCCTCAGGCCCAGTTCGATTGCTGGAGCAGCAAAGGCGCACTTGGCAGGAAGCTACGGCAAACTGCCTTTGAGCTTCGAAGTTAACCAGGGACAGGCGAGTGAACAAGTCAAATTCCTCACTCATGGGCCTGGCTACACCCTATTTTTGACTCAGACGGAAGCGCTACTTTCACTCGATACTCAGAAATCGGGAAGCAGAGATCTCAAGGAAGAGCATCACGCATTGTCACGTCGGAGCCGTCCGTGGCCGGGGAGCGCGGAGAAAGAGCACTCAACCAACGATCTTGTGCGCATGCGGTTAGTCGGTGCTAATCCGACACCCGAATTTTCGGGGATGGATGAACTCCCGGGTAAGGTCAACTATTTCGTCGGGAACGATCAGAAGAACTGGCGTAGCAACATTCCAACCTATTCAAATGTCCGCTACAAGAATGTCTATCCGGGCATTGACCTGGTTTATTACAGCCGTGAAGGGCAGCTTGAGTACGATTTTGTCGTCCAGCCCGGAGCTGATCCCAGCGTCATCGCGCTGGGTTTCGAAGGCGCATCAGATGGGCAACGCCTGCCGCGGCTGCGAATGGATAAGACGGGCAATGTCCTCATCGAAGGGGGCTCGAGTGCCCTCCGGTTGACTAAGCCGGTGGTGTATCAGCCGAAGGTTTCCACCACGCGTACAAGTTCACAATCTGTTGCCAGGAATACCAGGTCCGTACGTGGTCACTTTGTCCTGACATCCTCAAACCAAGTTCGCTTCGAGCTTGGTCCATATGACAAATCGCAGCCGCTGGTGATTGATCCCGGCCTGGTCTACTCCACCTTCCTTGGTTTTCAGGGGTCCGGCTCCAGTATGGCCGTGGACTCTTCGGGAAACTTGTTTATCACCGGGCCGACGAACCAACCGAATTTCCCCACCACTCCCGGCGCTTCCAACACGACCGGCGGCGTGGCGTTCGTGGCGAAGGTGAATTCGACCGGTTCAGCGCTGGTTTACACCACCTACTTTGGGGGAACGACCAACACCGGAATTGGCGGCGAGAGTGGGCCGTTTATCGCTCTTGATTCATCGGATAACGTCTATTTGACGGGATATACCACGGCAACGGACTTCCCCGTTACGACGGGGGCTTTCCAGACAAAGCTGGAAGACACGCAGGGATGCATTCCGTTCGTGAGCAAGCTGAATCCCACCGGTTCAAAACTCGTCTACTCGACATATCTGGGAGGAAAGGCGGGGATAAACGTCGGCTATGCGATTACCGTGGATTCTGCCGGGAACGCGTACGTGGCTGGGCTTGCCAGCGGAAGCGATTTCCCCACTACTCCCGGCGCCTTCCAAACCGTCAACAACGGAGGCGCCAGCCCAGGTATTTCCGGCGATGCGTTCGTTACTGAGGTCAAGCCTGACGGGAGTGGGCTGGTTTTCTCGACCTTCCTCGGCGGGACGACAGGTGGTAACTTTGCGTCGTCGGTCGTGGTAGACAGCACGGGCGCAATCTATGTCGCCGGCGGTACAGCTGCCACAGATTTCCCAACGAAAAATCCATACCAGGCAACGCTGAGCGGAACCGGTTTCAATGGCTTCCTCACGAAATTTGCTCCTGGCGGTTCGACCTTGGACTACTCCACTTACTTTGGCTCCGCCGGCAGCAATCTGGGCGCGACGGTTGTAGGTGTTGACGCGTTGGGAGAGGCTTATGTCGCCGGCGGGTCGCTCTACGCGAAGTTCAATACTGTAGGCTCCTCCCTAATCTATTCCGCTCCCGGTCTGCCTGCGGGAAGCGGATTCGCGGTGGACGCGTCGGAAAATATATATGTCGCCGGCCAAGGTAACACTGCCGGGCTTCCACTGGCCAACGCCATTCAAGATACCTATAACGGTGGGAACGACTGTTACATCGGGGTTGTAAACCTCAAGACTTCCGCCCTGGTTTTTGGCTCGTACCTGGGTGGATCTGAGCGGGAATTTGGCTGCGGTGCGGCTTTGGATTCAACCGGCCACGTGTACATAACGGGGTGGACGGCCTCGGTTAATTTCCCGCTGCTCGCCGGAGGATTGTCGAGTAGCTTTACCTGCTGCACCAACGCGTTTCTCACAAAAATTGATTTATCTGCCGCAGCCACCCCACTGGCAAGCGTGACACCTACAAATCTGACCTTTCAAGCAACAACTGGAGGCACACAAACTGTCACCGTGAAGAACACAGGAAACACGGCTTTGAATATTTCCAAGGTCGGGTTCCAGGTTGCCTCAAACTCGTTTGGCGAAACCGACACCTGCACCGGCGCGACCATCGCTGCCGGCTCCTCTTGCTCGGTTGATGTTACGTTTATGCAGCAGACAGCGGAGAATGACCCCGGCCTGCTCTCTATCTCTTACAACGGCGCGGGCAGTCCGCTATTCGTGACTCTAACCGTGGTGGATTACAGCTTTACTCCCAGCGCGCAATCCCTTGTCTTGAAGGCGGGTGCATCCGGGAGCTTCAATCTTCTGGTTTTACCCCTGGGTGGCCTCAGTGGAACAACCGTGAACATCAGCTGCACCGGGGCTCCTGCGGACTCTACGTGCAATCCCTCGCCGAGCAGCGTGGGACTCGATGGTCTGCACGGTGGCATTGTGAAGGTAGCCGTCTCTACGAGCGCGGCAACAGCGGCTTTGCGACCACCTGATTTTCCATTCTTGACAGCTGCCATCTTTACGCTGCCCCTGGGGCTCATGGCATTTCCATTAGTGGGTATTCGTCGGCGGACCATTCGGCCTGTGCTTTGGGTTCTCGCACTGGTGCTGCTGCTGCTGGCCCTACTGCCTTCGTGCGGGGGAGGAGGCGTCCATGTCCCTCCGCCACCGCCCTCTCCCGGGACTCCAGCTGGCACCTACACGCTTACAGTAACTGGAAGCTCCGGCAGCGTAAGCCACTCCGTTCCAATATCGCTGACGGTAAATTAACCCGGGAAGGTGCGAACTGTGGTTATCACGCGCCAATGCGGTACACAGGTGGCTCAGACTTTGCCAGCAAGTGTATAAGCAAGTACGCGAGCCTTCGCCTGTCTGGAATGTGCTCGCTTCGTGAGACTGCGGTCGTGGAGGATTTGGTCAACACGGGTTAACTTCAGCAAGTCGAGGGCGAGATATTTGATGCTCGCCGCGATTGGCTGTTTCGATATATCTATTACCGCTGTTCGCATGGACAGGAAAAAGCGAACATTGCGGCATCAACCTGATGCGGATTCACATGGACACTTGCGTCGAAAAGCAGTGCGGAAATTTTTGGCTGCCTGACGGCCAAAAATGAAGAATGGTCGGATTTTCGAACTTTTCTGCAGATTCCCAACGGCCCCGAGTGCTTTTTCAGCAGCTTACAACCTGAAGGTTGGGTTTCGTCTGGGTCAATGAGTGTAATGGGATTTCTCGCCAGTATCAAAGATCGGCGGTCACCGAATTACTTGATCACGCAACCGTGAGTTGTGTTGGTCAAGAACGGGTCAGATGCCGAGCGCATCCTTACCATCGAATTTGTCGGTTTCTTTTGTCCAGCCGACGATCCCGTCTTTGGCTTTGATTTCCACCCACCATTCGACGCGGCCTTCCTTGAGTAGCTTCGCATTGCACTTATGACTGCAGCCAGCATCTGCCACCCCGCTCCCGTCGAAATCTTCCACCCAGTAGCCGTTAAACCAGGCGCTGAAAACGCCCTCGCCTTTGTACATGTAACCATAAATCGTTTCCCCTGGCTTGAGACCGTAAGCGGCAATAGGGGCGGTCACCTGGATTTCCGATGGCTCGAACGTGATGTGAACCCCGGTGATCGCCGTGACCGCTTCCCCCTTGGATACCGTGACAACGGGCTTGCGATCTTCTTTCCACGTCGAGAACAGTTGGACGTGGTCACTGGCTGTCCATGCCCCGAACTGACAGCCCTCGAACGGACAGGCTTTCTCGTCAATTTTTGGCAGCGTGGGTTTGCGCGCTTTTTGCGGCGTGAGCGAAGGATCGAGCTGCGGAGCTGCCAATAACATCAGCAGAACGACGACCTTGAGCATGCTTCAAGTTACCAGCACCGATCGACGTAATCACGTTCCGCAGGTCTCGGCACGTTTGGCGCTTAGGCGGCGTGAGCGAAGCGGGAGCCGCCTGCCGAAATACTGAGCAACGTCGAGGAGCAACCTGTCAGGTAGCGAAAGGAGAGCTGGTCGGCCCTAGCAGACGATCTTCGAACTTTGGTCCAGGCCCCAACCGGGCTGCTGCGTATGTCTGAAAACGCCTCTGCCCCATCCTGCCCTTCCTCCCCTTTGCAAAACAGCAGACGGTAGGGCACCGCAAGTATCGGATAGGCCACCAGGCATGAGTTCGGCTGCGTGGCAAGTGAAAAACTGGGGAACGTCCCGTCTGTCCCCAGGTTTCCCAGGGGGGGTCTGGTCAGGAAGGACGAAAAGGCTCGCTCATTAATTCCATGAGGCCCTGCTTTCGGTTATCGTCGAAACCATTCAGCCCATAGCGAAGGTTCCGATACTCCGTCCACGACGTATGTGTCGCGAACAGACGGTCCCATAAAGAAAAGATATTGGAATAATTCGAATCTGTCTCGGCCACCAGACGGGAATGATGGATTTTGTGCATGTTGGGGGTGACGATCAACAATCGCAACCACCGATCAAGGCGGTGACTCATTTTGACATTAGCGTGCTCCAGAAGCGCATTGAGACTTGAGATACTCAGGTAGAGAGGAACGTTCCAAAACGGCAGTCCAAAGACGGCAATCCCGAGGCCCTGCCAGAGTGCTCGCCAAATGGTCTCACCGGGATGCTGCCGGAAGGCGGTTGTGACATCCACTTCCAATTCGGAATGATGGACACGGTGAAACCTCCAGCCGGCTGACATCTTGTGCAACAGGAAATGCGCGATGTAAGCGAACAGGTCCAAACCGGCTATACCCAATACCAAGAGGATCCCGGGGTGTAAGCGCATTCCGGAGAGCAACCCAAAATTGTTGCGGACCACTACCCCCGATAATGCAGCCATGAGCGAAGCGAAAGCCAGATTGACCAGCACCACTCCAAGCGCCAGTACCAAGTTTGGCAGCGCCCGCCGCAACCTTCCCGATCGATAGCGAAATAATGGGACCAGAGCCTCGATCGACCACAACAGGGCGCACGCTATAACCAGTACTGCCAAACGACTCCGGTCGGTAAGCCACCACTCCATGAGTCCCCGCTCCGCGGCTCGGACGTTTGGTCGACATTCCTTCCATCCGAAACCGCTACCTATCTTACAAGTTGATGTTATAGAGACCAACAGTGTTACTTTATTTCTTCAACCCAACGTGTGCCACAAACAACTCGCAACAGACACGCCCAACACCACGCCAGCGGCACTCCAGACACACGAAGCATCACGCGACGGAATACACGGGCTGCGTCGCACGACTGTTCAGTCGATACACCCCGTGGCAGCTTGATGGCCGTGGCTTTGCATGCAGGTATTATGCCCCGAAATACCAATTGCAAAGAAATCGCCTCAGCACTCTTTAACCGTTTGTACCAGGGGCGGTGCAGGATTCTCAAAATACGTGAACGCCTTTATCGGAGTTGAGATATAGTTCCGGGCACCGCGACTCCGGAGCACTTACTCAAAATAGTCGAAAGCGTCTTGAAGAAGTTCTCATTGCTATTCGTCGTTGTATGTACCGCTACGGCTTTCATTAGCGCCCAGCAATCCGGCAACAGCAGCAGTGCCACGCCAAGACCAGATGGTGGCGCGGTGGCGCCCCGGTCCTTAAGGCTCTACGTCTTCGACTGCGGAAAACTGACGATTCGTGACCCAAGTTTGTTCGGGTTGTATCATCCTCGGCGCTCGTGAGGAAGATTGAGCACCTGTGCAGGTAAACGCTAGTTGCAGAATAATCTGATTTCGACATCAGAATCGGCCTAAGACTCCCAATTATTTAGCGCTGATCGTGATCGGAGCCGGCAGTCACCGGAAGGCGCTGCGCTATGAGTATTCTGGGCCAACGAGCTCACGTGGGGAGTGATGCCGACGATCCGAAATATAGTCTGGGTTCCGGAGTAGACTACCCACATGGGAACGCCTGCCCATGCTCCTGAAAAACTTGAGCGATACCGGGGTGCTCTGACGCGATACATCCGGTACCTGATACGGGATGCAGCCGATGCGGAAGACCTGGCGCAGGAAACCTTGATTCGCGCCCACCGGCAGCGCGACACGTTGCGGGACCATGCAGCGCTCGAGAGCTGGCTCTATCAGGTCGCTACGCATGTGAGCATTGACCGCATGCGCCAACGGGCGAAAGCCGCTGAACGGCATGTCGCTCGACCCGTTGAGGATCTCCCTATCGCCAACACGGCACATCCTTCAGCGCTAACCCTTATCCAGCAGGAAGAGATGAGCGCCTGTGTCCAACAGTACGTCGCCAAGCTGTCGGATGCCTACAAGGCGGTTCTTCTCTTGTGTGACGCCGATGGCCTTTCGGCTAATGAGACCGCAGAACTACTGCAGTTGCCGCTGACTACCGTGAAGATGCGCCTGCACCGGGCCCGCCGCAAACTGCAGGCGGCGCTGAAAGCCGCCTGCGAATTCGAACGTGACGGCCGGGGTGTGTTCATCTGTGAGCCTAAACGGTACCAGCACTGACGGACGCTGAGCACCCGCACGGTACCGCACGCCTCGGCCACTATGGCATGTTCCAAGGCCTTGCGTCCAGCCGCCAGCGGTTTCTCCATTCGCGCCACCACTTCCAGTCCCAACGCCTGTTTCACGCAGTCGCGCCTCTGCATGTCAGCCAGGAGCCGCAGCGTCTCATCAATCTCTTGCGGCGAACTGCCTTGCGCCAGAGCTTACTTGACCATCTTCTCCGCGCAGGGTTCACAGCCGCCGACCACGAATACGGCAATAGGGGATCAGGTTTGCCAGATTCCCTTTGGATTGAACGTTTCCATATGCGCCTCCGCAAATCAGCTTTCACCAGTGCAGGACGAAATGGCGGTTGGAAAAGATACAGGCCACCTCTGTATCTCTTTCGCAGCGGCATTCGTCCTGTCGCTAGGAGGGCAAGACTATGTGCTACCTGTTCGGTTTCTGGTGGATTTTCCCGCTGGTATTTCTGTTCTTGATGGTTGTCTGCATGATCCTGTGCATGCGCAGGGGCTGCGGAAGCCGCGGCCGGTGCTGTGGCGGGCAGATGCGTTCCTAGACTCCTGCAATTTCTAGGGGAAACCTGGGAAACCTGGGGACGGAAACCTGGGGGACGAAACCTGGGGACAGACGGGACGTTCGCCCCACCCAATGCGCCTTTCGTTAGGTCGGCAGAATTGTCGCTCAGGAGTTCGTCATTGTTTGCTGAAAAATTGGTCGGGGCGAGAGGATTTGAACCTCCGACCCCCTGCGCCCAAGGCAGAACACGTAGTGCTAACTTGTTGGTTCGCTTGGATTGGTTCTTCGTCCTGTACCTTGGTTTTAGCCCTGATTCGGGAATATTTGTTCCCAAATTGTTCCCAAGTTTCGGTCGTGGCATGCGCGCCTCAAGGCCATGCTTTCACACGACCAACCACATGTTAGTTGGACGTTGACCATCAATCACAGCCAAGGATATTCATTGCGTGGAGTCTCGTGGCTGCTCGCGCGGATTTCCTGAAGCCGACATCGAATGGCGGACGTTGCAGCGCGAGGTAGCTATTCCTTCCCGCCGCTCCATGAGAGCGCTCATAAGACCGCCGCCTGCCAGGGATATTGCCTCCTCAGCAAGGATAAGCGCCACACATGCGGCAATACTTCTGGTCTGCTCTTTCGACCGCGCCGGCGCACGCGGTGCAACGCTTTACTCCACCGGCCTGCTCACGAGGTGGAGGCGAAATCGTGCGGTACATCTGGTAATAGAAGAATTGCTCTTTATCGCGAAGCGAGACGCCGTCTTCTGCAGCCAGTCGGATGCGCTTCGTTTCAAATTCATAATCCGAAACTGACTCGACTACGAATCTTTGCAGTGCATGACTCCCCGACCCATATTCGATTGGAGTCTTGATACGCCAGGTAATCT
>Ga0075425_100001445_pt1 | contig 23359 bp, 18 predicted proteins | sample SoiMethybrSBSTD4_FD_75300 | JGI IMG/M metagenome (GOLD analysis project Ga0075425, IMG submission 75300) | Bulk soil microbial communities from a Populus tree surrounding site in Tennessee, USA - Soil MetaG P. TD hybrid SBSTD4 | ecosystem: Environmental > Terrestrial > Soil > Tree plantation... | reverse complement strand
CGAGGCTCGATCCACCCATGCCCAGCAGCACGACATCGCTGAACCCGTCGCGCGTCACCGCCTCCCCGAAGGATGCGAGACGGGCGCGTTGCGAGACGATGAACTCGATCGCCGTCAGCCATCCGAGTCGATTCGCAATCAGCGTCTGGACGGCAGGATCGGTGATCCAGCGATCGAGGCGTGTGTTCCAGAGGGCGTCGACGAACTCGAGTTGCTCGAGCTGTGCGCACGCCTCGTCGAATGCTCGAGCGAGCGGACCAGCGGTGATCGACGTGGTCACCGAGCGGCCCGGGGGCGGAACGAGGACGGCATGTCAGCGTCTTATAACATAATGAATGAGATGCTCACGACGCGACACCTCTGTATCGCGATCGCTCTGACGATGCTGTGCGTGTCGTGCAGCCAGTCGGGCGACGCCGTGGTCGAGGCCAGACGCTCATCGACGCCGCAAGCGACCCAGACCCGCCCATCTGCAGTCGGTGCACCTCGCATCGTGTTTCTCGGAGACAGTCTCACCGCGGGCTATGGCCTTGCGAAAGAACAGTCGGTGCCCTCTCTCATCGAATCGCACGTTCGCTCGGAGGGCTATCCATACGAAGTCATCAATGCCGGCGTCTCCGGCGACACATCGGCTGGGGGGCTCAGTCGTCTCGACTGGTCGCTCGACGGCGACGTGCGCATTCTCGTACTGGAGCTCGGGGCCAACGACGGTCTGCGCGGGCTGCCGGTCGAGAACCTGAAGAGGAATCTCGCCGAGATGATCACGCGCGCTCGTACGCGAGGCATCAAGGTGGTATTGACCGGCATGGAAGCGCCGCCCAACTTTGGCGCCGCCTACACCACGGAATTTCGCCGCGTCTACCGCGAGCTCGCGAAAGAACACGACGTGACGTTCGTGCCGTTCTATCTCGAGGGCGTGGCCGGGATTCCCTCGTTGAACATCGCCGACGGCATGCATCCGAATGCCGAGGGAGCACGGATCATCGAGCGTTCGATCTGGCGTGCATTGGAGCCGTTGCTCGACAAGCACGCCGGGCGGAGCGCGGCCCGATGATCGAGCTTCGCGGGGTCTCGAAGACGGTACAGAGCGGCGATCGTCCGTTGACCATCCTGCATCCGCTCGACTACACGATCCCGTCAGGCGAGTTCATCGCGGTCGTCGGACCGTCAGGCAGCGGCAAGTCGACGCTGCTCGGTCTGCTCGCCGGTCTCGACAGTCCAAGCACAGGGCAGATCCTGATCGATAGCGTCGATATCACGGCGTTGTCCGAGGATGGACTCGCACGACTGCGTGGCGAGAAAATCGGCTTCGTATTCCAGTTCTTTCATCTGGTGCCGTCGTTGACCGCTTTCGAGAACGTCCTCATTCCGATGGAGATTGCCGGACGGCGCGATGCGGCGACGCGGGCGCGGCAGCTGCTCGGGGAAGTCGAGCTCACCGATCGCGCACACCACTATCCATCGCAGCTGTCTGGAGGGGAGCAGCAGCGCGTGGCCATCGCGCGTGCGCTCGCCAACGATCCACCCATCGTGTTCGCCGACGAGCCCACCGGGAATCTCGACTCGACGACCGGACGCCACATCATGGACCTGCTCCTCAACGTCCGGCGCGCGCGACGAGCCACGCTCGTGCTGGTGACTCACGATGCCGAGCTCGCGGCGCTGGCGGATCGACGCCTCGTGCTGCGCGACGGTCGGCCCGTACCCGTGGCGGACACCACGTCGCGAGCCACCGACACCGCCGCCAACGCGGAAGCGCTGCGATGAACTTTGTCATTGGCATGGCGCTGCGCGAGATTCGGGCCTCGTGGCGCCGGCTGGTGTTCTTCTTCGTCTGCATCGCCGTCGGTGTCGCCGCCATCGTCGCCGTGCGTTCGCTTATTCAAAGTGTGCGCGAAGGACTCACCCGGGAAGCGCGCGCGATGACTGGAGCGGACGTCGTGGTGCGCAGCGATCGGCCGATCGGCGAGCCGATGCGTGGGGCGGTGTCGCGCGAACAGAGCACGGGCCGCGTCGGTGCCATGTCGGAATCGATTGAGATGGCGACGATGGTGAGGCCGGCGAATGGAACGACGACGCGGATGGTCGAACTGCGAGCGGTGCAGGACGCATTTCCCATGTACGGCGACATGACGCTCGCCTCTGGCCGCTACTCGCATGCGTTGCTGCGCGGTCACGGAGTGCTGGTGCGCCCCGAACTGCTCGCGCAGCTCAACGTGAACGTCGGCGACGAGATTCTGATCGGGACGCAGCGGTTTCAGATCCGCGGCGTCATCGAGAGCGAGCCGGGCCGCAACCTCGGCGCCTTTTCGCTCGGCTCGCGGGTGTTCATCGATTTTGCGGATCTGCCGTCGACGGGTCTGCTCTCGTTTGGAAGCCGGGCCTCGTACTCACTGCTGCTGCAGGTGCCGCACCCCCCGCCGGTTCCGGGTCAGCGCGACGCGACCACACTGCTGGCGCGCGATCTGTCGAACGAGTTCGTCAACGACTTCTTGTCAGTGCGCTCGTATCGCCAGAACGAAGGGCGCATGAGTCAGAACCTCACGCGGGCCGAGAACTACTTGAGCCTCGTCGGTCTGGTGGTCTTGATTCTCGGCGGCATCGGCGTGTCGAGCGTGACGCGGGTGTTCGTGCAGCAGAAGATCAAGAGCATTGCGATCCTCAAGTGCGTGGGCAGCACCTCCACGCAGGTACTCGCGGTGTACATGACCCAAGTGTTCCTGCTCGGCGTCGCCGGCAGCGCGCTCGGGGTTGCGATTGCGGGGATTGCCCTCCAGGTCCTGCCGCTCTTCGTCGGTGATCTCGCCACGCTGCTCCAGGTCCATTACGGTCTGACGATCGGCGCGGTGCTGCAGGGGATGGCCGTCGGCTTGTTGGTATCGCTGCTGTTCTCGATTGTGCCGCTGCTCGAGGTCCGCAATGTCAAGCCGTCGCTGCTGTTGCGCCAGGACATCCCATCGTCGCCGACATTCGATTGGTTGAAATGGTGCGTGGCGGCGAGCGTCGCCGCATCGCTGGTGGGCGTGGCGGCGTGGCAGGCCGGTTCGCTTCGCGTCGGACTGCTGCTATCAAGCGGCTTCGTGGCGGTTGCCTTCGTGTTGCACCTCGCCGGTCTGGCGCTCGTACGCGCGGTGCAGCCACTGCGCTATTCACGGTCGTTCGCGCTGCGCCAGGCGGTGCTGCACGTCGCGCGTCCGGGCAATCAGACGCGCATCATTCTGCTCGCCGTCGGCCTCGGCACGTTCTTCATCCTCGGCGTGCGCGCGCTGCAGGCCAACTTGCTTCAAGACTTCGAGCTGCAGGTGGGCGAGAACGCGCCGGACATGTTCCTCATGGACATTCAGCCCTCGCAGCGCGACGGTGTGAGCACGCTGATCGATCGCGCCAACGGCGCGCTGCCGGCCCCCAAGCTCATTCCGGTATTGCGGGCGCGCATCACCGCGGTCCGCGGACGCGACGTCAACCTCGAAAGCTACGAGGACGTACGCGGGCGAGGCGGGCTGTCCCGCGAGTTCACGATCACATATCGATCGAACCTCGAGGCGAACGAAAAACTGATGGCCGGGACGTGGTGGGATAACAGTCCCGCGACCGACATGCCGGAGGTTTCGATCGAAGAGAGCCTGCGAACGCGGTTTCAGATCCAGCCGGGCGACGAGATGCGATTCGACGTACTCGGCCGCATTGTTACCGCCCGTGTGCGGAGCATCCGCGCCGTCGACTTCAGAGATTTTCGTGCCGGCGGCTTCATGATCGTCTTCAGGCCCGGGCCGTTCGACGCCGCACCGCACACCTATATCGCGGCGGTGAAAGGCGCCGTCGACCCCGCGGCGCGTTCGCGCATGCAAGGGCAGCTCGTCACGCAGTATCCGAACGTATCGGTCGTCGATCTACGCGAGGTGCTCAACACCGTCAAGACCATCGTCGACAACGTGACCCTCGCGGTCACGGTGGTCGGTGGGCTCGTGATGTTGAGCGGCACATTGATTCTCGTCGGCGCCGTGTCGATGACCAAGTTCCGGCGCGTCTACGAGGCCGCGATCCTCAAGACGCTTGGCGCCAGCAGCCGCCTCATCGCCGCGATGCTGCTGCTCGAATACGGCGTGCTCGGGGCGATTGCCGGTACCGTGGGCGCACTCGGCGCCATCGCACTCAGTTGGGCGGTGGCGCACTACGCCCTCGACCTCGAATGGCAAGCCGCGCCCTTGCTCACGATCAGCGGCATCGTCGTGACCGCGATCGTCGTCGGCGCCGTCGGCGTCCTCGCTAGTCTCGACGTGCTCCGACACAAGCCGCTGGCGACGCTGCGCGCGGAGTAGCCTGCGCTGAGCGAGCGCATGCGAGTCGAAGGCCTGCCCTGAGCGAGCGCATGCGAGTCGAAGGCCTGCCCTGAGCGAGCGCATGCGAGTCGAAGGGGGCGTGGTACAATCTCGGTTTGGCCAAGGCGCCACCATGGGCCCTGTCGCGCACGCGCGCGGTGGAGTGGTGACCCCCAGGAGCACTCCGGAAATGGACGTGGAAGTCTTTCGAACTGCGCTCATACGCAAGCGCGGCGAGTTGCTCGGCGGCACCGCCGCCAAGCCCCTGCAGTGGACCATGGAGAACAACTCCGGCCGCCAGGGCGACGTCGCCGATCAGGCCGCAGGGAACAACGAAGTTCACGTACAGCTGAAATTGAAGCAGACCGACGCCAAGATTCTCCAGGCCATCGAAGGCGCCCTGCGGCGCATCGAAGAAGGCACCTACGGCATCTGTCGCGACTGCGGCGAGCCGATCGCCGAGGCTCGGCTCAACGCCATTCCGTGGACCGGGTCGTGCGTGACCTGCAAGGAAAAGCAGCAGAAAGCCTAGAGATGCAGCGCGACGAACTTCGCAGCTTCCTCACCGACATCACCGCCGATCGTCTGGCGCTCATTCAGCGCCACGAGGCGAGTGCGCGCGTCGTGAGCAATTACGATTTCAACAACGCCTATCAGTACGTCATCGCCCGCGAGGAAACGCACCTCACGTGGCTCGAGACGGCGCTGTCCGAGATCGAGGCGCCGATGCCGGCCGCATCGCCGATCGCTGCGGTACCCGAGGTGAAAGGCGGGAAGTCACCGGACACGTCCGCATTCCGCGGCATTCTCAGCGACGAGGCCAGACTGCTCGGGTCGTTCGTCGACAAGTGGCGCAATCGGGTCGATTCGCTGTCGCACGCGCGGCATCGGACGATGCTCAACGTCGTTCTCGGCGAATCACTCGAGCACAAGCGGTTGTTCGAGCAGGCCGCATCCGGCTTCGAGGATGTGATCGGCCGCCGCACCGGGGGCGTCGCGCGCGTCGGCGCAGTACTGCCGGCGCGCTGGCAAGAGTGATCCGGGTCGCGATCGCCCTAGGCAGTAACCTCGGCGATCGCGAACAACATCTCCGCGACGCCATCGCTGCACTCACACCGGTCGTCCACAACCTGCGTGCGTCGACCTTTCACAGTACCGCGCCCGTCGGCGTTCCTGGTCCGCAGCCGATGTATCTCAATGCGGCCGTCGTCGGTGAGACGACGCTCGCCGCACACGCACTCCTCGACACGCTCCTCGACATCGAGGCATCGCTCGGGCGCGTACGGCCATTTGCAAATGCTCCGCGCACGGTGGATTTGGATCTGATTCTCTACGACGCCGCGATCGAATCATCGCCGCGTCTGTCGCTCCCGCATCCGCGATTCAGAGAGCGTCGATTCGTGCTGGCCCCGCTCGCCGAGATCGCGCCGGACTGGCGCGATCCCGTGACGGGTCGGAGTGTGGAGGAGTTGCTGAGAGCGCTCGGCGAATGAGCGCTAGACGGGTTCAGCTTCAGGCTTCGACCGGCGGAGCAGACCCGACCAGCCCTCCTCGAAGAGCGTGTAGACCGCCGGCACGAGCACGAGCGTCACCAGTGTCGATGTCAGCAGACCGCCGATCACGACGCGCGCGAGCGGAGCCTGGAGCTCGCCGCCCTCGCCGATCCCGATCGCCATCGGCACCAGACCGAGCATCGTGGCGATCGAGGTCATCAGCACCGGACGCAGACGTGTACGGCCGCCGACTTCGACCGCTTCGCGAAGCGGCATCCCATCGCGGCGACGCAGCGTGTTGATGTAATCAACCAGCAGGATCGCGTTGCTGACCACGATCCCGGCGAGCATGATGATCCCGATGTAGGCCTGCAAACTGAACGATGTGCCGGTGAGGATCAGGCTGCCGACGACGCCGATGGCCGCAACCGGCACCGAGAACATGATGATGAACGGGTCGCGCAGCGATTCGTACTGCGACGCCATCACCGCGTACACGAGCAGCACGGCGAGGATCAGCACGAGCTGCAGCTGCCGGAACGACTTCGCCTGTTCCTCGAGCTCGGGTCCGAAGCCGACGGCGAAATCAGGCGGTACGCGGATCTGTCCGAGGCGATCCTGCACGGCCTTCACCGCGTCGCTGAGCGGCACCTCGATTTCGGCGTTCACGTTGGTGATGCGTTCCATGTTCTTGCGTTGAATCTGCACCGGACCTGCGTCGCGCGTGACCGCGAGCACGTTCTTCGCTGGAACCACCTGGCCGTTCTGCGTGCTCAACAGCACGTCGCCGACGTCGCCCACTTCCTGGCGATCGGCCTGACGCAACTGCACGACGATGGGGTATTCGTTGCCGCGTTCGCGGAACTGTGCCGCCGTCGTCCCCGCGACGTTGGTCTGGATCGTCGTGGCGACGCCCGAGACGGTGAGGCCGAGCAGTGCCGCCTTCGGTCGATCGACGCGCACCGACAGCTCTGGCCGTCCTTCTTCACGGCCGATGTTCACGTCGGCGATGCCCGGCGTCGACTCCATCATCACCCGCACGTCCTGCGCGATCCGGCGCGCATCGTCGAGGTCGTGGCCGCGGATTTCAAGCGACAGACGGCTGCCTTGCTGGTTGCCGTTGTTGCCGCCGCCGAGTAGACGGTTGATCTGGAAGTTGCCGCCGGCCGGATTGGCGCGAACGACGACGCCGGGGAGTCCGGCCAGGTCGCGCCGGAGCGACTGCGCGATCTGATCGCTCGTGCGCGTGCGCTCGGCCCGCGGCTTGAGGATGATTCGCAGCTGGCCGCGATGCGTCTGGCCGCCACCGCCGTTGTAGTTGCCGCCGTTGTTGCCGCCGCCACCGCCGCCGTTCACGATGACGTTCTTCTTCTCGGGCACCAGCTGGTTCACGCGCTCTTCCAGGCTGAGCAGTGCTTCTTCCGTGCGCTCGACGCGCGTGCCGACGGCGAGCTCGGCGTTGACGTTGACTTCGCCTTCGTCGGTCTGCGGCAGCAGCTCGACCGGCACACGCGGATAGAGCAACGCGGCAACGGCGACGAGGGCCGCGGCGCCGCCGATGACCGTCGGGCGATGGTTGAGGGCGAGATGAATGGCGCGACGGTAGCGATCGTCCATGCTCTCGAGGAACCGTTCGCTCAGGGTATAGAGGCGCGCCATCACCCCGGTGGCCTTGGCCTCTTCATCCGGCGTGAGCAGCCAACGCGAGCAGAGCACCGGCACGATCGTCACCGCCACGAACAGCGACATCGCCAGCGAGAACATCACCACGAACGAGAGCTGCGTGAAGAGGATGCTGGCCGTGCCGGAGAGGAAGAGGAGGGGCACGAACACGGCGATGTGCGTCAGTGTCGACGACAGAATCGCTGACCACACTTCTTCGCTGCCGTCGATCGCCGCCGTCATCCGGTCCTTGCCCATGTGGAGATGGCGATGGGTGTTCTCGAGCACCACGATCGCCGCGTCAACGATCATGCCGATGCCCAGCGCCAGGCCGCCGAACGTCATCGTGTTCAGCGTGAAGCCGCCGAAGTAGAGCAGCGCGAACGTGCCGATGACCGACACCGGAATCGACGTGCAGACGATAAGGGTCGAGCGGAAGCTGCGCAGGAAGGCGAAGATGATCAGGATGACCAGGACGCCGCCGACGAGCGCGTGCTCCTGAACGTTGTCGATCGCGCGCTGAATGAAGACCGAGCTGTCCTGCGTGACGATCATCTTGATGCCGGGTACTTCCTTGTTGACCCGCTCGACCTCGGCGCGAACCAGCCTGGCCACTTCGACGGTGTTCTTGCCCGACTGCTTCTGCACCTGAATCTGGACGCCGGGCTTGCCGTCGATGCGCATGAACGAGCGGCGCTGCTCGGTGGTGTCCTTCACCTCGGAGATGTCGCGGACGTAGACCGGCACTCCCTGGCGGGTCATGACGACCAGGTTCTTGATGTCCTCGAGGCTCTGGAACTGACCCTGCGATCGGACGAGGAACGTGGAGTCGCCCTGGTAGATCTCGCCGAGCGGCGTGTTCTGGTTTTCCTGCCGCAGCGCGGCGACGATCGAGTTCACGGAGAGATTGAGCGCGGTGATCTTCTCCTTCGAGAGCTCGACGTGAATCTGGCGGCGCAGGCCGCCGTTGACCGTCACCGCGGCGATGCCGTCGACACGCTCGAAACGCGGCGAGATCTCGTTCTCGGCAATCTCACGCAGCGTCACCGGGTCGTAGTCGCCCTGGATGCCGAGCTGCATGATCGGCTGCGAGTTGGAGTCGAACTTGAAGATGATTGGCGGATCCGCGTCCTCGGGCAGGCGATTGCGCATGCGGTCGACGCGCGTTCGAACCTCGTTGGCGGCTTCGGCGAGATCCGAGCCCCACTCGAAGTTCAGCTGCACCTGGCTGTTGCCTTCGGAGGAACTCGACGACACGCGGGTGAGGCCGGGAACGGCGCTGACCCCCTGTTCCATCGGCCGCGTGATGAGCTCCTCCATTTCGAGCGGACCGACGCCCGTGTACGACGTGCGGACGGTCAGCGTCGGCTGTTCGAACTCCGGCATCAGATCGACCGGCAGCTTGGTCAGCGAGATCGCGCCGAGCAGCGTGATCACGGCGCTGATCATGAACATCGTGACGGGGCGATGAATTGCGAAACGAGGAATGCTCATGGCCACACTCGAGAAAACGTTCGATGAATGACGAGCACGTCGATCACTGTCGCGTGTCGACGTGCTTATTCCTGCGATGACGGCGTCGGCGGACGCGGCGCACCGCCAGAGCGTCGCCCCGATCCGTCGCCGCCATTCCGGCGCCCGGATCCGTCGCCGCCGTACCGGCGTCCACCCTCGGCGCCCGACTGGCCGCTCTCACGTCCGGTGACGCCTTCGCGCGGCGAGACATCGCCCTGCCGTCCACCGCCCTGACGGGATCCAGAGGGCTGACCGGTGCCCGGCGACGGACCGTCTCCGCCTGGCTGTCCGGCACTCGTGGCATCTCCGCCACGCCGACCGCGACCACCGGTGCGTCCAGGCACAATCACGCGGTCGCCATCACGCAGCGCGCCCGCGCCGGTCGTGATCACCAGGTCGCCCTCGCGCACGCCGCCGAGGATTTCAGTCAGATCCTTTTCTTCGGTCCCCACCTGCACGCTGTGGAAGACCGCCGAGTCTCCCTGCGGCTGGAACACACCGCGGCGTCCACCAAGGTCGACGACCGCGTTCACGGGAACAACGAGCGCATCCTTTTTCACGTCGGTCGTGATGCCCACGCGGGCGTACATCCCCGGCTTCAGGCGGTAATCGCCGTTGGGAATCTCGATCTCGATCGGCGCCGTTCGCGTGGCCGGATCGAGCACTGGCGAGATCCGCGCGATGCGCCCCTTGAAGGTCTCGCCCGGGAAGGCATCCACCTGCACGCGCGTGGGATCACCCGCTTTCATCTGCTTGAGATCTTTCTCGACGACGTTGGCCACCAGTCTCACGTTGGTGATGTCGACCACATCGGCGACCGGAGACTGCTGCGAGATGTAGGCGCCGGGGTCGACGGCCCGCCTGGCCACGAACCCGTTCACTGGTGAGGCGATGATCGTGTTCCCGAGGTTGATGCGGAGCTCTTCGAGTCGCGCCTTCGACTGTGTGGCCTGCGCACGAGCCAGATCGAGTTGCGCGACCGCGGACTGATAGCGCGCTTCGTTGTCGTCGAGCGTCTGCTTCGGCAGCAGCTGCCGCTCGAAGAGACTGCGCGAGCGATCGGCGCTGGTCTGCGCCTGTTTCAGATCGGCTTCGCGCTGACGAATCGTCGCCAGCGACACTTCCTGTGCCGCCTCCGCCTGCTTCACCTGCTCGACGATCTCGTAGTCTTCGATCTTCGCGATACGCTGACCGCGGCTGACTCGATCGCCGAGCCGCACGTAGATGTCCTGCAGGCGTCCGGCCGTACGAGGCACGACCGAGACGGTCGCGTCGCCAATCAGATTGCCGACGACCAGAATCTCGTCGGAGATCGACGCGCGCACGACCTTCGCCACGTCAACAGTCATCGGGCCGCGGCCGCCTCCGCCGCGGGCGCCAGCGAACTGGCCGGCGCCGCCGCCGCGTCGTCCGCCCCCGCGTCCGTCAGTCGCGTTCTGGCCCGTCTGACCCGATTGCGCAGACTGCTCAGTACCCGAGCCAAACATTCCGCGGGAGTACGCCACCGCAGCCAACGCGGCGACGACCACGACAGCACCGATCCCCAGTTTCTTCATGAGCTACTGACCGCCGCCACCGGCGATCGCCGTGATTCCCGCGCCGCGGTTCGCCGGCGTTTCCTGCGAACGCTCGAAGTCGACCTGCGCCCTGCGATAGTCGAGGAGGGCGCGAAGCTCGGTGTTCTGCGCCGTCGCCAGATCGCGCTGCGCCTGCACGACGAAGAAGTTGGTCGAGAGTCCGACCTCGAATCGGCTCTGTTCGGCCTGCAGACGCGTCTCGGCGAGCTCGCGCGCTACCTGGGACGCTTCGTATCGCTTGAGGCTGCTCTGGACGGTGAGCGCCGCGTTGGTCACTTCGGTGGCCACCGACAACTCGAGCGCGCGCAGCTGCGCGGCGGTCTGATTGCGCTGCACTTTCGCGCGTGCGTAGCTCGCATCGGTGGTGCTGTTGCCGATCTGGTAGGAGAGGTTCAACCCGACGTTCCAGGTGGGGTAATCGCGTTGCGTCAACGATCTCCACGCGTCGCCGTATCCGCCGGGCACGGTTTCGACGACTTGCGCATTGACACCGGTGCCTGCGCGCACGAATTGCGTCCCGCCCACTCCGGCCGCTCCGTACTGCGCGGCGAAGTCGAGTGCCGGCATCGTCTGGTTGTGCAGAAACTTCATGGTGACGTCGTTCGAGGTCAGCGTCTTTCGTGCGGCGTCGAGGTCGGTGCGCGACGACAAGGCTTTCTTGACAGCGGATTCGACGTCGGGCGCATCGCTGCGGAACGTCGGTTTGTCGACGGGGGTGATCGACGAACGCCACAGCGGATCGTCGGTGCCGCTCACGATCAGTCGTTTCAACGTGAGCTCCGACGTCTGCAGCGTCGCTTCGGCCTGCGCGACCGCCTGCACACGAGTGGCGGCCTCCGCTTCGGCCTGCACGACGTCGAGCGGCGCCATGGTGCCGACCTCGACGCGCGCTTTGTTGTCAGCCACGAGCTTCTGCGCAAGATCCAGCGAGCCCTTGGCCACATCGAGCGCCTGAATCGCGTAGAGCAGCTCCCAGTACGCGTTGCGCACCGACGCGACCGTGGTCGCGATCGTGCCTTTCAGGTTGACATCCGAGATGTCGCGATTGATCTGCGTGATCCGCAGCTGCAGCCGGTTGTTGTCGATCGTGAGGTTGCGCAGAAGCGGCTGCGTGTAGTTCGCATTGAAGTTCGCGTTGAACGCCGGGTTGTAGTTATTGAGGTTGCTGCTCGACACCTGCTTGTTGTTGTTGAACTGGAAGTTGAAGTTGCCGCCGAACAGCGGAAGCGCCTGTGACACCCCGGAATTGTAGGTGTTGGTGTCGTTGTTGGTGATGAATCCGCCGTTGAGCGTGCTGGTCGGCGGTCGCACCTGCGACTGCCGCCCGAGCACCGTCGTGACGGTCGGCAGATACGCCGCGCGGATTCGCGCGAGGTTCCAGTCCTGCAGCTGCGGGTTCAGCCGCTCGACCGCGATGTCCAGGTTCTTCTCGAGCGCCCGCGCTGTGGCGTCATCGAGCGTCAGCTCGACGTTCGGACCAGGCGTGGTGATCGGAATCGTCGGGCGGGTTTGATCGACATCGGCACGCGCATTGGCGAACTGCTGTGCCGCCGACTTCGCGATCTCGGCGTAGCGCTCTTGATCCGATGTGCTCTGTGCATGCGCGGCGATGGCCATCGCGACGGCGAAAACGGCTGTCAAAAAGGCACACGAAGTCTTCATGATGTCTTGTAAAACCTGTTAAGCCCTGTGAACGGAAAGTTGCCGACCGACGCTATTTGGTGCTGCTCGTGCTGCCGCGTCCGCTCGATCGATTGCGGTCGCGTTCGGCCGCCCCGTGTAAGGCGGTGAACTTCGCCCACTGATCGGTCGTGAGGACGCGTCGCATGCTGAGCATCATCATCGTGTGTGCTTTGTTCAGTTCAGCACGCGTTGCCTCGACTCGCTCCACTTGATCCATGACCGAACCATCGTCACCACGCTCCACGAGCCGTTCGAATTCGGCCTCGGCCAGATCGAGCGCCTTCTTGCGCGCCTTCAGTGTCGGAACAGCGGCTTGGAAGATCTCTTCAAGACGCCGACTCTGCTCAGTGGTCAACCCGAGATCACGGCGGTACTGTTCTGATTGCCACCACTTGGATCCTTGGGCGGCGGAGGGTTGAGCCACGAGCAACCCGACCGCCACGAGGACGGCGAACTGCCCAAGCAGATGCTTCGCTGTCATAGCCACTGTCCGGCGATACGACTGAGGGTCAAATGCCGTTTACTGCTAATGGAGCAAAGACATACGGTAACACGAACACGGCCTGACGAGGGTGCCGAGCCTCGTCCGTGGCGCTCTAGGAATTGGCCAGGCTGTCGAGTCGCCGGATGACCAGTTCCACCAGGTTGTCCGGGGTCGATGCCCCGGAAGTCAGGCCGATTTCCAGCGGACCCGACGCCAACCATCCGGTGGTGACTACCTCGTGCTTGGCATGCACCGGCTTGTGCCGGATTTCGCTGTCCGAGACAATCCGGTCGGGATCGGCCACGTGATAGGTGGGCACCGACTCAGCGCAAATTCTGGCCAAATTGCAGGTGTTGCTGCTGTTGTATCCGCCCAGAACGATCATCAAGTCCAGTTGCCGCTCCGTCAGGAGGGCGACGACCGCATCCTGGCGGTCCTGCGTCGCGCTGCAAATCGTGTCGAACGCCCGGAAGCGGCTGTCGAGGTCGCCGTCGCCATATCGCTGACGAACAGCCTGGCGAAACATCTCGCCGATCTCCAACGACTCAGAGCTCAACATCGTGGTCTGGTTCGCACAGCCGACTCGTTGGAGATCGCGGTCCGGATCGAACCCGCTCGAACAGGCACGCTCGAACGTCGATAGAAACGCGGCGCGGTCGCCGCCCTGTCGGATGTAGCCGCATGCAACGGCGGCCTCGGCGCGATCGAGCACGACCAGATAATGGCCGCCCGTGTCCTGGGCCTGCGATGCCGTGGCTCGAGTCTCTTCGTGCCAGTACTTGCCGTGAATGATCGACGTGAAGCCGTCGTGCGCGTACCGCTTCACGTTCTTCCAGACATTCAATACCGAGCCGCAGGTCGTATCGACCAGCGTGCACCCCCGATCGCTGAGACGCTGGAGCAGATCGACCGGGATGCCGAACGCCGGCAGGATCACGACATCGTCGGGCGTCAGCGCGTCGAGCGACTCGTGCGAATCGGTCAGGAAGCGGATGCCCTGCGCCCGAATCTGATCGTTGACGTGCGGGTTGTGAATGATCTCGCCCGTGAGATACACCGTGCGATCGGTGAAGCGCTGGCGGGCCTGGTATGCGTAGTCGACGGCGCGATCGACGCCGTAGCAGAAACCGAACTCTCGGGCGAGATGGATGCGCAGACGGCCCGATTCGAAGCAGGCGTTGGCAGCTTTGATCTGAGCGATGAGATCGCTGTGGTAGCTCGCCTCGAGGACGTGCGCCACTTCGTTGCGGCGATCGAGTCCTTTGCGAAAGATCAGCGGCTGCGGCTGCAAAGGCTGCGCTATCTGACGTCCCACGCGCGCGGTGTCACAGCGTCCAGCGCACGCAGCGACGCCGGGCCGGTGCTGCCGACCGCGGCCTCGATTTGTCCGAGCAGTTCGTCATCGGAGAGCGACGCGGCCACGTGAATCGGCGCGCGTGTGTCCGTCGCGCGTATCGTGAGATGCGTCGCCGGCGCGTCGGTCGTGGGATTCTGGGTGAGATGCCCGGCGAGGATGCCGACCACGAACGCGGCGGCAACGGCGCCGGCAGCGGCCCAGCGGCGAGTGGGCCGCCGATACACCCGCACCGTTGAGGCGTGGGCGGTCGGAAACGCGATGACGCGCGCAGGTCGCCCTTCCTGATCGATGCGCAGCATGATGCGGGCGTGCTGACGGGCGAGCCGTTCCGGCGGAAACGCCGCGTCCGCTTCCGCGTTCAGCGTGAGGGCCGACGCGTCGAGCAGTGACGCCAGCGCCGCACGGCGCGACTCGCAGGTCACGCATTCGGCGAGGTGAGCGTCGGACGTGCCATCCGAGCCGTCGAGGGACAGTTCGATCAGTCGATCGTCGGACAAATGGGTTCGGTTCATACGACTGACCTTTCCCGATCGAGCAGGGACCGCGGCGCGACGGCAACGCTCGGACTCTCTCCTGTGAGCAGTTTGCGTAATTTGCGAACGGCGCGGAACAGATGCACGCGCACGGTTGCTTCACTCAAGCCGAGCGCGCGGCTGACTTCGCTCGTGCTGTGCTCGGACACGTGGCACAGCGTGAACACGAGCCGCTGCCGATCGGGCAGCCGCTCCACCGCACCGGCGATCTGCTTGGCGCGTTCGCTCGACATCAGACGCTCTTCCGGACTCGGCTGATTGGCCACCGGCTCGACCTGCGCGATCATGTCGGGGGAGGACGGCATCGGCAGCGCCCAACGCAGTCGCCGCGCCCGGGCTTTGCGAAGATCGAGGCACCCGTTCACGAGGATGCGCGTGAACCACACCTCGAAGGGAAACTCCTCGCGATAGCTCGTGATATGCGTGAACACTTTCAAAAACGCGTCCTGGACCGCCTCGTCCGCATCGTGGGCGTCGCGCAGATAGTTGAACGCGATACGCACCGCACGTCTCTGCTGCCGCCCCACCAACTCCGCGAAGCGCTCGCGCGCGGCATCGCGCTGGTCGGACAGCACGAGGTGTTTCACGCTGGCTGCCAACTCCGAATCTCGCGAGAGCGCCGAATGCGGCTTGCTCGGGGCCTTGGCCACCGGGGCCGCGATCATCGGGTTCCGGCTTGACGTGGCAGCGCCTCGAGGAGGTGTCTTCATGGGATTACGGCAGCCGGGGAAACACGTTTACCGAGCCTGGATTAACGTTTTCGCTACCAACACTATAACTCCAAACCGCGGGGAGGGGCCGGTGGGGAAAGATTCCTGGTGCGGATGGGTTGACTTGATTCCAAGCGGGCCGGTACGATCTGACACTTCACGCGACGATTACCGTCGCCTGGCTTCGATCGGTGCGCGCGCACCGGATCGACGCGCAGGAGGGAGCCAGATCGCATGTCAATCCAGGTTGAGCGGGCGCATGGTCTTGAAGCGCTGGGTATTGTCCGATCGGGACGCGTCCACTGGAACCTGAGCCCCGCCGCGCTCTACGAAGAGGCCCTTCGTCGCGGTGAAGGCGTCCTCGCTGCGGAAGGCCCGCTCGTGTGCAAGACGGGACAGCACACGGGCCGATCGCCCAACGACAAGTTCTTCGTCAAGGAACCCTCGAGCGATCGACAGCTGCACTGGGGCACCGTCAACAAAGCGATGGACGAATCGCGGTTCGACACGCTTCACCGCGACATGATGGCCTACGTGCAGGAACGCGATCTGTTCGTGCTCGACGCGTGGGGCGGTACCGATGCGAAATTCCGTTTACCGATCCGCATCGTCACCGAGTTTGCCTGGCACAATCTGTTTGCGCGCAACATGTTCTTGCCGGAAACCGATCCCGCACGCCGCGCCGCGCATCGTCCCGAGTTCACCGTCATCGATGTCCCCACGTTCAAGAGCGATCCCGCCAAGCACGGCACACGCTCTGACGTCTTTGTCGTCGTGCACCTCGGAAAGAAGCTGGTGCTCATCGGCGGCACGCACTACGCGGGCGAGATCAAGAAATCGATCTTCACGATCCTGAACTACACGCTGCCCCTGCAAGGCGTGCTGTCGATGCACTGCTCGGCGAATATCGGCAAGGGCGGCGACACCGCGCTCTTCTTCGGACTCTCAGGTACCGGCAAGACGACGCTGTCGAGCGATCCGGAACGGCGTCTCATCGGCGACGATGAGCACGGCTGGAGCGATACCGGTGTGTTCAACTTCGAAGGCGGCTGCTACGCGAAAGTGATCAAGCTCTCGGCCGAGGCCGAACCGCAGATCTACGCGACCACGCGCCGCTTCGGCACGATTCTCGAGAACGTCGTCGTCGATCCCGACACGCGCGCGCTCAATCTCGACGACGCGTCGATGACCGAGAACACCCGCGGCTCGTATCCGATCGATTTCATCGACAACGCCGAGATGTCGGGCCGCGGCGGGCATCCGAAGAACGTGGTGATGCTGACTGCCGATGCCTACGGCGTGCTGCCGCCGATTGCGCGTCTGACACCCGAAGGCGCGATGTATCACTTTCTGTCGGGCTACACCGCACGCGTCGCCGGTACTGAGAAGGGTGTCACCGAGCCCAAGGCGGCGTTCAGCACCTGCTTCGGCGCGCCGTTCCTCCCGCTCAATCCGAACACCTACGCCAAGATGCTCGGCGACAAGATCGCGTCGCACAACTCGCGCGTGTGGCTCGTGAACACCGGATGGACCGGCGGTCCGTACGGAGTCGGCAGCCGCATGAAGATCTCGTACACGCGCGCGATGATTACCGCCGCGCTCAACGGCCAGCTCGATCGGATCGAGTACCGTCGTCATCCCGTGTTCAATCTCGATGTGCCGGCGACGTGCCCGGGTGTGCCGGATGCGGTTCTCGATCCGCGAAGCACGTGGCCCGACGCGGCGAAGTACGACGAGCAGGCCGCGCGGCTGGCGAAGATGTTCGTCGACAACTTCAAGACGTTCGAAAACGACGTCGCGCCGCCGGTGAAAGCGGCGGGACCAAAGGCCTAGCAGTTCCGAGTTCGAGGTTCGAGGTTCGATGTTCGACCTTGAACCTCGAACGTCGAACGTCGAACCTCGAACCTCGAACCTCGAACGTGGAACCTCACGCTTTCGAATCGGTCATCGGCCTCGAGATCCACGCCCAGCTGCGTACGCAGACGAAAATCTTCTGCGGTTGCCGCACCGATTTCGGCGCGCCGCCGAATACGCAGGTCTGTCCGGTCTGCCTCGGATTGCCCGGGGCGCTTCCCGTTCTCAATCGCGCGGCCGTCGATCTCGCCATCAAGGCGGCGCTTGCGCTTGGCTGCGAGGTGCAGCCGGGATCGATCTTCGCGCGCAAGAACTACTTCTATCCCGACCTGCCGAAGGGTTATCAGATCTCGCAGTACGAGCGGCCGCTCGCGCTGGGCGGCGGGCTCGAGATCGCGATCGACGGTGTCGCCACGCACGTCAGGCTCACGCGCATCCACATGGAAGAGGATGCGGGGAAGTCGCTTCACGAAGGATTCCCCGATTCCGATCGCCGCACCTACATCGACTACAACCGCAGCGGCGTGCCGCTGATCGAAATCGTGAGCGAGCCCGACATGCGCTCGGCAGCCGAAGCGGCCGAGTTCTTCTCGCGGCTGCGCGCGATTCTTGTGTGGCTCGGGGTCAGCGACGGCAACATGGAGGAGGGCAGCCTGCGCTGCGACGCCAACGTGTCGGTCCGTCCGCGCGGACAGGAGGCGCTCGGCACCAAGGCCGAGGTCAAGAACGTCAACTCGTTCCGCTATCTCGAGAAGGCGCTCGAGTACGAGATCGAGCGCCAGGTCGAGATTGTCGAGGGCGGCGGCCGCGTGATCCAGGAGACGCGTCTCTGGGATTCGTCGACCGGCCGCACGTTCTCGATGCGCAGCAAGGAAGAGGCGCACGACTATCGCTACTTTCCGGAGCCGGATCTCCCGCCGCTCGTGATCGACGAGGCGCGCATCGCGCGCGTGCGCGACACCATGCCGGAGCTGCCCGAGGCGCGCAGCCGCCGCTTCGTCGAGCAGTACGCCATTCCCGCCTACGACGCCGGCGTGCTGACGCAGTCGTCTGCGCTCGCCGACTACTTCGAGGCCACGGCCGCCGCGGTCAGCCCCAAGGCAGCGAGCAACTGGATCATGGGCGAGCTGCTGCGAACGATGAAGGAGCGCGGGCAGGAGATCGATCAGGTGCCGCTGCGCCCGGCGTCGCTCGTGGGTCTCATCGCCCTGATCGAGAAGGGCGCGATCAGCAATTCGGTCGGCAAGGACGTCTTCGCGAAGATGTACGACTCGGGCCGGCCGGCCGATGCGATCGTCGCCGAGGAAGGGCTCGCGCAGATTGGCGACGAAGGGGCATTGCAGCTCGTGATCGACGAGGTCCTCCAGAAGAACGCCGATGCCGTTGCCCAATACCGCGCCGGCAAGCAGCAGACGTTCGGCTTCCTCGTCGGCCAGGTGATGAAGGGCAGCAAGGGGAAGGCGAATCCCAAGCTCGCGAGCGATCTGTTGAAGCGCGTTCTGGGCTGAGCTCTCGACCTCGTGCTATTCTCCAGGCACACCTGAACCGTCTGCGTGATTGAAACGCATCACCTCTCGAAATTCTACAGTCGCGGTTTGTACGCGCTTCGCGACCTCACGCTCACCATCGACAAGGCCGAGTTCGTCTTCCTCACCGGGCCAAGCGGCGCCGGCAAGTCGACGTTCCTGCGCCTGCTTCTCCTTCAGGAGCGTCCGAGCGAGGGCGAGATCTTCGTCAACGGCCAGAACCTCGCCACCTTGAAGCGCAGCGAGATCCAGGAGTATCGCCGCGGCATCGGCTTCGTGTTTCAGGATTTCAAATTGATCGCGAGCAGGACGGTGCTCGAGAACATTTCCTTCGTGCCCGAAGTGCTCGGCGTGCCGCCCGCGCAGCAGCGCCGGCGCGCGTTTCAAGTATTGAAGTGGGTGGGGCTGCAGCACCGCATGAACGCCTACCCCCTCGATCTGTCGGGCGGGGAGCAGCAGCGGATCGCCATCGCCCGTGCCCTGGTCAACGATCCGGTGCTGGTGATCGCCGACGAGCCGACGGGCAATCTCGATCCCGATCTCTCGCTCGAGATCATGAATCTGTTTCGCGAGATCAACGCCGGCGGGACGACCGTGGTGGTGGCGACCCACGATCGCGAGCTGATTCGCCTCGTCGGACGGCGCACGATTACGCTTGATCAGGGCAAGATGGTCGAAGTCGGATGAGAGCGTTCGAATACGCGTTCAGGGAAGGAGCGGCGAGCCTCTGGCGCAGCCGCGGATCGAGCGCCTTCGCGGTGCTGGCGATCGCGCTCGCGCTCGTGGTCCTCGGCTCGCTCCTCGTCGTAACCTGGAACGCCGAACAGCTCCTCGCGCAGTGGGCGTCGGCCGCGGAGCTCTCGGTCTTTCTCCATGACGATGCGACTTCGGAGCAGCGCGGGGGCATCGAAGATTTCATCGACAAGAGCGGGGCAGCTTCGGGACGCGAATACGTCTCCAAGGCCGAGGCACTGGCCCGGTTCAAGCGCGAGTTCTCGGAGCTGTCCGCGCTGACGACCGGTTTCGACGACAACCCGTTTCCGGCCTCGATCGAAGTACGGCTTCGATCCGGCGCCGATCGCGACGGCCGCACCGACGCCATGCTCAAGGGGCTCGCCACGCTGCCCGGCGTGGCCGACACTCGCTACGATCGCGACTGGCTGTCGCGGGTTGGAGGCGGGCTGCAGACGGTCAGGAGCGCGGGGTTCGCGCTTGCCGTGTTGATGGCGCTCGCCGCCGCCGTAACCGTCGCGACCGTCGTCAGACTTGGATTACAGGGTCGTCACGAGGAGCTGGAAATCATGGAGCTCGTCGGCGCCCCAATGGCCTTCATTCGGGGGCCTTTTGTCGCCGAAGGCTTTTTGCAGGGCGGGGTCGGGGCCATCCTCGCGATTACCGCGTTGTGGTTGGGGTTCCTGATCGTCGCCGCGTGGTGGGGCCAGGACATCCGGGCTCTGCTCGGCGGGTCGACCTTACGATTTTTGCCGGTCCGGCTCTGTGCCTATCTCGTGGCCGGCGGCATGGCCGTGGGGAGCGCGGGGGGCCTCATCGCCGCCCGCCATGCAGGGTAGGGCCCCATCATGAGCGGCCGGCGCGTTGACAGACCTGCAGCGTGCTGGCTAGACTTGGATCGACCCTGGTTATGCCCGCGTTGCGGAAGCGACTTTCACGTTTCTTGACCGATTCGCGGCCGCCCTGCGATCCAGTGCTTCATTCCCTATCCAGTTTCTATCGCGAAGAGTTCGTGCGCTGTCAGCGCTGTCTCGATGCGCAGCGCGAGTACTACTCGGAGCGCACCATCCACGATGTTGAAGCCGCGCTGAGCAAAGTGATGGCCCAACTCGATCAGTTGTGCACCGACGGTGAAGCCGATCGCGTGGTCAGTCACGTGCTGCGGCAATTCGATCTCGCAACTGGCCTTTCTGCCTGGGCCGATCCCAGGCAAGTGAACTGACCCCGCCGACGTCCTCTTCCCCACACAAGCTGCGTTCCCTTCGAACCGATCTGATGGCTGTACTGCGCGCGGCGATCGATGCCGTGCATGCGGGTCGTCTGGTTCGTGCTGCGCTCGATGATCCGACGGTGACAGACGCGACGCGACGCGCGTCGGCGATCGATGTGATTGCCGCTGGCAAGGCGGCATCGGCGATGACGATCGCGTTCGCGGACGCCGCCGACGTCGCAGTACGCACACGCCTCGGCATCGGACCCCGCCGCTCCATGAACGATCCGCCGCTTCCTCCACACACTATCTGGTTTGACGCCGGACATCCGTTTCCGGACGAAGGCAGTGTGGCGGGTGCCGGTCGGGCGCTCGAGATCGCCGCGACGTCACGGCACGACGATCTGCTGATCGTGCTGCTGTCCGGAGGCGGCTCGGCGCTGATGGCGCTTCCGGCGAAAGGGCTAACGCTTCAGGACAAGCAGTCGACGGCGAGAACGCTGATGGAAGCGGGGGCCGACATCAACGAGCTCAACACCGTGCGCAAGCACCTGTCGTCGATCAAAGGCGGACAGCTGGCAGCCTCGGCGCATGGATCGGTGCTCACGCTCGCGATCTCCGACGTGGTGGGCGATGATCTCTCTGTGATTGCCTCGGGACCGACGGTGCCGGACGACAGCACGTTCGCCGACGCGCTGGCGATTGTCGATCGCCGCGGCGGACGCGACCGATACCCTGACGCGGTCGTTCGTCGTCTCGGCGATGGCGCGTCGGGGCTGGTTGCCGAAACGCCGGCGAGCGGCGACTCGCGTCTCTCGCGCGCGACCGCGCGTGTGATCGGCGCGCAGCGTGGTGCCGTCGACGGCGCGCGCCACGCCGCCGCTTCGCTCGGCTATCACGTCATCGTCGTCGCCGAGCCGGTGACGGGCGAAGCGCGTGTCGCGGCCAAAGAACACATCGACCGCATCGCCCGCGCGGTCGCGTCACAACCGCGTCCGCTCTGTGTCATCTCTTCAGGCGAGACGACGGTCACAGTCGCCGGATCGGGAAAAGGTGGCCGCAATCAGGAATTCGCGTTTGCGATGGCACAGGCGATCGATTCGCTTGGTCCGGACGTCGCCGCCGCGAGCGTCGGCACCGATGGTATCGACGGGCCGACCGATGCCGCGGGCGCGCTGGTCGATCCGACGACGTTTGCGCGCGCCCGCGCGGCGGGAATCGCCGATCCCGAACCGTATCTCCTTCACAACAACACATATCCGTTCTTCGATCGAGTCGGCGACTTGATCCGAACGGGACCCACCAACACCAATGTTGGTGATGTACAGGTAATTCTCATTGCATAGTTCAGAAGATCTTCTTCGTCTGGTTCGCGAGCACGTTCATCATCCGGCAACCGCTCGCGAACTGACGCGCACGCTTCGTATTCCTCGCGAAGAAGTAGCGGCATTCAAACGTCAACTCAAAAGCCTCGTCGAGTCGGGCGATCTCTTGCGGATCCGCGGCAATCGCTTCGGCCTGCCCGAGAAGATGGACCTTGTGGTCGGCCGACTCACGGTGAACGCGGCCGGCTATGGGTTCGTGGCCCCAGAGCATGCTCCCGATGGCGACGCCGGTCAGCAGCGCGGGCAGGACGTCTATATTCCTGCGGCGCAAATCAACGAGGCCATGCACGGCGATCGTGTGGTGGCGCGCATCGAACGCCGCAGCGAACGCGGTCTCGAGGGACGCGTCATTCGCGTGCTCGAGCGCGCCCACGCCACCATCGTCGGACGCTATGAAGCCGGCGACGGCGGTCTCAGCTACGTGGTGCCGTTCGATCGCCGCGTCCTCGCCGACGTGCACGTGCCCTCGGGTCAGTCGTCGTCCGCCGAGTCGGGCGACATGGTCGTCGTCGAGATCACGCGCTGGCCGACCGCGACACGTGGTCCGGCCGGCCGCGTGATCGAAGTGCTCGGCGGCATCGACGAGCCTGGCGTCGACACCGAGATCATCATCCGCAAGTTCAACATCCCAGACGAGCACTCCGACGCCGCGATCGACGAGGCCCGCCGCCTGGGCACGACCGTCAAGGAACGCGATCTTCGCGGCCGCACCGATTTTCGCGCGGTCACGACCGTGACCATCGATGGCGAACACGCCCGCGACTTCGACGATGCCATCACCATCGAGCGGCTGCCGAACGGCCGCTACTGGCTCGGCGTGCATATCGCCGATGTATCGCACTACGTCAAGGAGGGCAGCGCACTCGATGAGGAAGCCTACGACCGCGGGACCTCGGTCTACTTCCCCGAGCGCGCCGTGCACATGTTCCCTGCCGAGTTGGCCACGGGGTTGTGCAGTCTGAACCCGCACGTCGACCGCCTTGTGCAGTCGTGTCTCATGGAGCTCGATGCGGACGGCACCGTCGTGCGATACGAGATGCATGACGGCGTCATCAACAGCAACGCGCGGATGACCTACACCGCGGTGAACGCGATTCTCACCGATCGCGATCCGGCGGTCATCGACGAGTACCGCGATCTCGTGCCGATGTTCGAGTTGATGGGCGAGCTGTTCGAGGTCCTCAACAGGCGCCGCCGCCGCCGCGGGTCGATCGATTTCGATCTGCCCGAGGCGGAGGTGATCCTCTCCGAGCTCGGTCAGATCGAGGACATCGTCGCCCTCGAGCGCAACGTCGCGCATCGCCTGATCGAAGAGTTCA
>Ga0075425_100001444_pt1 | contig 23364 bp, 16 predicted proteins | sample SoiMethybrSBSTD4_FD_75300 | JGI IMG/M metagenome (GOLD analysis project Ga0075425, IMG submission 75300) | Bulk soil microbial communities from a Populus tree surrounding site in Tennessee, USA - Soil MetaG P. TD hybrid SBSTD4 | ecosystem: Environmental > Terrestrial > Soil > Tree plantation... | reverse complement strand
ATTTGGAATGCGGACACGCGCCCGGATGTTCGGCCTTCGGTTCATAGTCACGAATTCCAAAATTCCAAATTCCAAATTCCAAATTCCAAATTCCTAATTCCTAATTCCTAATTCCTAATTGCGCGCGGTCAGAATTCCACGCTCACTCCCAATTTGATCAGCCGTCCGCGTTGAATGTTGCTGACGCGCAGGTAGGTCGGGCCGAGCTGCGTGATGCGACCGAGGATCGCCGCGTTGTTGGTGAGGTTGTAGAGATCGATCCGCGGCTCGAGCGACTTGCCGCCGTTGATCCTGAAGGTCTTTCGCACGCTGACGTCGAGCGACGAGACCGACGGTAGCCTCGTCGTGCCGCGCTCTTCGACCGTCAGCGTCTGCGTTCCCTGCGTCAGCGCGACAGTGTTGTTGCCGACCGACACCGTCGTGGTGTCGGGGAATCCCTGGTAGAACTGCCACGTTGCGCTCAGCCAGATTTGCCGCGGCAGCTCGTAGACGCCGGACATCCGGTACGACCACGGTACATCGTTGCCGATCACGCCGCGACGGAACGTGTTGTTCGGATTGTTGAGATCCACCGTCCCGCTCACCGTGCTGGCGGCGTAGATGTCGCCGACGGTCTTCCCGAAGCTCGCGCCGCCCGCCAGCGACCAGTGATTGTTCAGGCGGCGCGTGGCGGTGAAATCGGCGCCGTTGAAGTCGGTGTCGAACTCCGGCACGTTGTCCCACAGGTAGTCGGTCTTGCCGCGCAGCGCCGGCGCCTGGTTGTACACCGTCACCGCTTTGCCGCTGTTCGCCTCGGTGACCTGCAGCGGGACGTAGGTGTTCAGCGGAACGGCGACATTGCGCACGCCGATGTTCCGGCGGGTTTCACGGCGCGTGTAGCCGGCCGAAAGAACGATGCTGCCCGGCAGCTGCCGCTGCAGCTCGAGGTTGTACTCGTTGGACACTGGCCACTCGAGACCATCGGCGTAGCGGTTGTTGGTGCCGAACGCAAACCCGGTCGACACGCCGAGCTCGTTCAGCTGCGGCGTGAGATCGCCGTTGAGATCGCAGCCGCTCGTTTGTCCGGCCGCGCAAACGGTCCACGGACGCGTATCGTTGACGATGCCGAGCGGGTTGACCCGCTGCACGTTGCTGAGCGTGATCGGCTGATCGTAGCGGCTCGCCGACACCTTGATCGCGGTCTTGCCGTCGCCGAAGACGTCGTACACCGCCGACACGCGCGGCACCAGCCCCTTGAAATCCGGCGAGCCGTTGATCGCCGAGAAGCACTGCTCGTCCACGAACGTGTTCGCCGCGCGGCACGTCGCCGGCAGCCAGCCGTAGGTGGTCTCGAAGCGCAAGCCCAGATTCAGCGTCAGCCTCGCCGTCGGCGTCCACTTGTCCTGGATGAACAGACCGTGGTCGCGATGCCAGGGCTCGAAGGCGACCGGAATTCGTTCCGAGGTCGAGAGAATCGGCACGTTGTAGGTGTTCACAGAATCGGGCTTGCCGGTGCGATACACCGCGCGCATGCCCGAGGTCGACCAGTTCGACGACTTCTCGCCGCCGTCGATGAACTGGTAGCCGAAGCGGATGTCGTGGCGGCCCGTGAAGAAGCCCATGCTCGTGAGCACCTGGTCGCGGAACATCGCGTTGTCACGGTAGGTCGGCAGCGCCACGACGTAGGTGTTGGTCACCGCATCGAAGCGCGAGATGTCACCGGCCTGCACCTCTGGCTCCTGGCCGAACATGTCGTCGGCGCGGAACCGGCTCCACGATGCGTCGACGACGATCCGCGAGCCGATCGGCGAGGTGAACTTCACCTGGTGAACGTCGGGATACTTGTCGTTGAGATTCCGCGCCCGGCTCTCGGCGAACGTGCCGCCGCCGTTGCGGTGGCCGATCAGCTTGTACTGCAGGTTGTTGAAGTACGAGAGCTGTGCGCTGCGGGTCATCTGCCACGCGACCTTCGACGCGAGCGTCCACATCAGGTTGTCGTCGAGCACCTGCGTACCGTCGGGGTTGTAGTTGCCGAGCAGGTACTGATCGAGCGCCTGATCGTGAGCCGAGAACGAGAACCACATCTTGTCGCGGACGATCGGGCCGGCGATCCACGCGCCGACGTCGTAGATCTTCAGGATGTCCGCACCCGGGACGATGTTGGGGTTCGCCTGGCGGACGATGTCGGGGATTCCGGCGAGCAGCTGGGCGCGCAAATCGTCGGAGTAGTTCGCCGAGCTCATGCCGTGATTGGCGCCGTTGAACATCGCGCCGCCATGGAACTGGTTGGTGCCGGTCCGCGTGACCATGTTGAACAGCAGGCCGCCCTTCGACGAGATTGCCGTCCCGCCGCCGCTGGTCTGGTAGTTGGTCTCCTGGAATGCGTACGGATCGAGATACAGGACCGCACCGGTGCCGTTGCCGTCGAGATTCGAGACGTCCATCCCATCGATCAGGAACCCGTTCTCGTTGTTGCTGCCGTGCACCGTCGCCGTCGACTGCAGGAACGACTCCGAGCCGCCGACGTCGACCTTGCTGAGGACGACGCTCGGGATTACGCGCGCCACCGACCAGACGTCGATCCGGTTGGGCAGCGCGTCGAGCACCTCGCGCGACAAAACGGTCTGCTTCAGCGCCGACGTCGTGTCGAGCAGCGGCGATTCGCCCTTGACGGTGATCCCTTCCTGCAGCGTGCCGATCTCCATCTTCATGTCGACGCGTGCGGTGACGTCGGCATTGACGACGATGTTCTCCTGCAGGCTGGAGCGGAAGCCCTCGAGTTCCGCCTTCACGGTATAGGTGCCTGGGACGAGGCGAATGAACTGAAAGGCGCCGCGCGCGTCGGCGACGGTTTCCTGGTTGCCGCCGATGCTGCCGCGCGGGTTGGAGAGGGTGACTGTCGCGCCAGGCAGCACGGCACCGGAAGCGTCCGTCACGGTACCGGCGATCGCGCCGACGCCTTGCGCCGTTGCCGCTCGCGGCAGGGACATCACACACGCCGACACGACCATGATGCTGACGAAGCGCGATCCGGTCATCGTCATACCCCTTACCTGTTGGGCGGTTGCGGTGGCGCGCGACTCGATTGAGCGAGAGGATACACCGCGCGTTCCGCGTTGCACGCTTTTTTCGCGCTTGGCAAGCTTTCCTTGACCTGGATCTCCAACGCGCCGGATGATGCGCGCCCTTCACAGATATCGCCACCGGCACGTCACACATCTTTGGGGTATCGCGCCGATCGCGCGAAGGATCTCGATCTCGCGAAGACGCGCGGCCTCGACGTCGAGTACGCGGGCCCGGACCTCAAACCAGGTACCGCTGACGACTTCGACGCGATTCGCTTCCCGGCGGGGCCGCCGTTCCCCGACGGCTTCGATCCGAAGCTGGCGCCTTACGGCGTCACGTTCTCCGGCCCAGCGTTCAGCGAGGCCCGATTGATCGGGTTTGCGTACGCGTACGAGCAGGCGACGAAGCATCGCGTTCCACCGGGCAGCACGCCGCCGCTCGCCTCGGATATCGTGCGGCGGAAGTCGCCGCACGCGGAGCGCGAAGGCTTCAGCCGAGCGTTCAACCGCGACCGTCGGCCGATCGCTCGGCTAAAGCCTTGCGCTACCACGATGCCACCTCGCCAAGTAGGTCGATCGCGTCTCGCAACTGGTCGTCGCTGAGATACGGCGCCGGACCGAGGCGCAGCAGGCTGCCGCGGAAATCGGTGAGCGCGCCGCGGGCTCGCAACGCTCCGGCGAGCTCGCCGGCTCGCGCGCACCGCAGCGCCAGAAATCCTCCGCGGCGATCGTCGGGGATCGGCTCGACGTGAACGATCGCCGGGTCGAGGTCCAGCGACTCGAATCTGATCTTCAGCAGACCGACCTGCGCGCGGCTGATGTCACGAAGCCGCGGCACCGTCAATCCCTGCGCCACGTGAAACGCGAAGACCGCCGCGCCGCGGTAGTGCGACACCGGATCGTAGGTGGCGCCGGCGAAGCGGGCGCCCCCTCGCCCGTACTCGACGCCGGCGCCGTCGGCGCGCTGCTCGAGCGCATCGAACTCACTGAACCAGCCGGTGAGCACCGGCCGCAGCTGACAGTCCGGCGGCACGCGCAGAAACGCATTCCCTTCTCCGAGTTGACAGTACTTATAGCCACCGCCGGTCACGAAGGCGCCATCGAGGCCGAGGGCTGTGATGTCGAACGGAACGACGTTGAGGTGGTGATAGGCATCGACAAGCAGCGTTGCGCCGACGCGGTCGCAGGCGCGCGCGACCACGTCGAGCGCCGGCACGATTTCGGCCGTCTCGAACAGCACCGACGACACCAGCACGCAGGCCGTTCGACGGTCGACGACGGCAGCGAGACGCTCGGTCAGCGAGTCCGCGGGCCTCGCCGTCACCTTGACGATCGCCAGCCCTGCTTCGCCAAGGCGATCGATTTGCCGGCGGATGGTGTGGAACTCGCCGTCGGTGGTGACGAGCTTCGGGCGTTCCGCAAGCGGCAACGCCGACAGCAGCCGCGTCACCAGCTCGTGGGTGTTCTGTCCGAGAGCGATGTCGCCGCTACGATCGTTGAGCAGCCGTCGAAATCCATCGCGCACCCGGTCGGCCTGCTCCCAGGCGCGTTCCCATTTCTCGTCAACGAGCTCGGCCGCGTCGAGCCACGCGCGCTGCTGCGCGTCGAAGGCCACGTCGGGCCAGGCCTGGTGCGAGTGGCCGGTCAGGAGCAACCTCTTGGCGACGGCGAAGCGTGAATAGTGATCCGACAGCGGCATCGGACAATTAAGAATTACGAATTAAGAATTAAGAATTCGTACATGTCGTCGTGCGTTTGAGTAACCAGGAGGTCGCGAATCACGGCACGAATTCTTAATTCTTAATTCCAATTCTTGATTGGCATCTGTCACAACTGAGAGCGAATTTCCCAAAGATCCGGGAACAGCGGCCGGCCCGTCGTTTCACGGAGGTAGGCGGCGCCGGCCGAGCCGCCGGTGCCGGTCTTCGCACCGATCGTCCGCTCGACCATCTTGACGTGGCGGTAGCGCCATTCCTGCATCCCCTCGTCGAGATCGACGAGGCGCTCGCAGAGTTCGGCGTTCTTCGCGTCGCTGCGGTAGACGGTCACGAGAATCCGCTGCACGTCATCCGACGGTTCGACCGGCGGCGCGGTGTCGCGGATGAGCAGATCCGCCGGCACGGCGTATCCTTCGCGCGCCAGATACCGCAGGAACGCGTCCCATATCGTCGGCTCGCGATAGCGGCGCTCGAGCGCGCTCCGTGCGCGGCTGCCGGCGGCGAACCGCTGGATCGCCTTGTCCGATTTCGCGCCGAGCAGAAATTCGATCTGCCGGAACTGATCGGATTGAAAACCGCTCGCGGCTTCGAGCCGCTGACGGAAGGTCAGGAACTCGAGCGGCGTCATCGTCTCGAGAATGTCGAGCTGCGCGACCATCACCTTGAGGATCGTCAGGATGCGCTTCAACGTGTGCTGCGCGCGGTGCGGCTCGTCGTCTTCGAGCAGGCGGCGGACGCGATCGAACTCGTGCAGCAGTTCCTTGAACCAGAGCTCATAGACCTGGTGAATCACGATGAAGAGCATCTCGTCGTGCTCGGGTCCCTCCGAACGCGGCTGCTGCAGCGCGAGCAGCTCGTCGATCTTCAGGTAGGTGCTGTAGGTGACAGCCGGGTCGGTCACGTTTTGTCCCCAGTGAAACGAAATTCGAACCGCGGCGTGTAGCGTTCGACCGACTTGTAGGGATCGGGCCACGGCAGCGGATAGCCGAGCATCCACGCGGCGTGACGCGTCCAGTACGGATCGAACAGGTGCGCACGAGCGAGCACGCACAGGTCGGCGCGGCCGGCGGCGATGATCGTGTTGACGTCCATGTACGACGAGATGTTGCCGACGGCCATCGTCGCCATGCCGACCTGATGGCGGATCCGATCGGCAAACGGCGTTTGAAAGAGCCGGCCATAGACCGGCTTCTGATCGGGCACCGTCTGGCCGGCTGAGACGTCGACGATGTCGCAGCCGTGCGCTTTCAACTGGCGCGCGACCTCGACGGCGTCGTCCGGCTCCATGCCGCCGGGCGTCCAATCGACGGCGCTGATGCGCGCGCTCATCGGCTTTTCCTGCGGCCACACCGCGCGGCACGCGTCGAACACTTCGAGCGGAAAGCGCAAACGGTTGTCGAGCGAGCCGCCGTAGCCGTCGGTGCGCGTGTTGGTGAGCGGTGAGATGAACGACGCCAGCAGGTAGCCGTGCGCCATGTGCACTTCGAGCAGATCGAAGCCGGCGTCGCGCGCGAGCGCCGCCGCGGCCGCAAAATCGGCGACCGCGCAATCCATGTCGGCGCGCGTCATCTCGCGCGGGACCGGGCTGCGATCGGCGAAGTAGGGAATCGGCGAGGCCGAGACGAGCGGCCATCCGCCGTCCTGCAGCGGCTCATTGTCCCCTTCCCACAACCGTTGCGTCGCGCCTTTGCGTCCGGCGTGTCCGAGCTGTACGCCGATCGCCGCCGGCGTCTCGCGGTGCACGAAGTCGACAACCTTCCGCCACGCGGCCGCATGTTCGGGCCGATAGAGGCCCGCACACCACGGCGAGATCCGTGCGTCGCGCGAGACGTCGGTCATCTCGGCGATGACGAGACCGGCGCCGCCCATCGCGCGGCTACCCAGGTGCACCAGGTGCCAGTCGCCGATCGTGCCATCGTCGGCGACGTACTGGCACATCGGCGAGACGACGACGCGGTTCGCGAGCACGAGATCGCGGAGGCGGAACGGCGTGAACATCGGCGGCGGCACCGGCGCGGCGATCGACCGTCCGCTCTGCTGCACGGCGTCGCGCGCCACCGACTCGTCGACGCGCGCCAGGAACTTCGGATCGCGCGTCCGCAAGTCCTCGTGCGTGATCCGCAGCGACCGCGTCAGCAGCGAGAAGGTGAACGGGACGGGGTCGAGCGACATGTAGCGCTCGGTGTCCTCGAACCACTGGAGCGACGCCTGCGCCGCGCGCTGCAGGCTTTCCACCTGCGGCCGCCGCCTGGCTTCGTAAGCGCGCAGCGCAGAGGCAAGAACGTCGCAGTCCACGGTCCGGCTAAAGCCAGACACGACGTTGCCGCCGGCCGTACCTCGGTAGTGTCCGGCGTCAGCCGGACCGTCGTGCGATGACGGAACACCAAGAAGAGCGTCGCGAAGCGCGACGGCATCTTCCATGGCCATGCGCGTGCCCGAGCCGACCGAGAAGTGCGCAGTATGGGCAGCATCGCCGAGCAGGACGATGTTGTCGCTCGACCACGGCTCGGTGCGGATCGTCGGGAACTGCCGCCAGATGCTGCGGTTCGTAATCAGGGCGTGGCCGGCGAGTTCGTCCGCGAACAGCCGTTCCAGAAACGCCGCGGTCTCTTCCTCGCCGGCGCGATCCATTCCCGCCGCCCTCCACGTTTCTTCGCGGCACTCGACGATGAACGTCGACCGATCGGGACCGTACTGGTACGCGTGCACGCGCCAGAGGCCGTGCGCGTCGTGCTTGAAGTAAAACGTGAAGGCCGGAAACGGCTTGGTCGTGCCGAGCCAGACGAACCGGTTCGGCCGATGATCGACGACGGTGGCAATCCGATCGCGCAGCAGCCGCCGCATCGTGCTGTTGACGCCGTCGGCGGCAACGACGAGATCGGCGCCGGCGAAGGCGTCGAGCGATGCCATCTCCTGTTCGAAGAGCAGCTCGACGCCGGCGGCGCAGGCCTGCTCCTGCAGGACGTGCAGCAGCGTGTGCCGGCTCATGCCGCTGAAACCGTGACCGGTCGACGACACGCATGCGCCGCAATAATGCACGTCGATGTCGTCCCAGTGCACGAGATGCCGGGCGATGCCGCGGTAGGCTTCCGAGTCGGCGTCGGCGATGCCCGCCATCGTCGCGTCGGAGAAGACGACGCCGAAGCCGAAGGTGTCGTCAGGCCGGTTGCGCTCGATCACGCGGACGTGATGCCGCGGATCGGCCTTCTTCATCAACACCGCGAAGTAGAGACCGCCAGGCCCGCCGCCGACGCAGTCGATGCGCATCAGCGGAACTTCGGCGGCCGCTTCGCCACGAACGCCTCGTAGGCTTCGCGGAAGTCGGCGTGCGTCATCAGCGAGGCCTGGATTTGCGCTTCGCACTCGAGCGCCGAGCGGAAGTCCGTGGTCGCTTCACGATCGAGCGCGTCCTTGGTGATCTCGAGCGCGAACGACGGGCCCTCGGCGACCTGCTCGGCGAACGCCGTCGCCGCCGCAAGCGCCTCGCCGTCGGCGACGACCCTGTTGTACAGGCCGATGCGCAGCGCTTCTTCGGCGGTGATGAAGTCGCCGGTCATCAGCAGTTCCGCAGCGCGGCCACTGCCGACGATGCGCGGCAGGAGCCAGGCGGCGCCCATGTCGGCACCCGACAGGCCGACCTTGGTGAACAGGAACGCGATCCGCGCCGATACCGCGGCGATCCGCATGTCGCATGCCACGGCGATCACGGCGCCGGCACCGGCCGTCGTGCCGTTCAGCGCCGCGATCACCGGCCGGCGGCACTGCCGAATCGCGAGCACGAGATCGCACGTCATCCGGGTGAACTCGAGCAGCTCGCGATAGTCGCGGCCAATCAGGCGTCCGATGATGTCGTGGACGTCGCCGCCCGAGCAGAACGCCTTCCCTGTTCCAGTGATGACCACGGCACGAACACCCGGTTCGGTGCTCAATGCCCGAACTGTGTGGCGCAGCTCGTCGTAGATCTCGAAGGTGAGCGCGTTGAGGCGCTCGGGACGGTTCAGCGTAATCGTCGCGACGCCCGAATCGCTGTCATCGCGCAGAAACGACGCCGGCGGCTTCACGACAACACCGCCGTCGCTTCGATCTCGACCACGGCGCCTTCGTCGACGAGCCCGACGACTTCGACGAGCGACATCGCGGGATAGTGCACGCCCATCTGCCGCCGCCACACGTCGCCCAGTCCTGGCCGGTTCGCGCGGTAGCGATCCATGCCGCGCACGAACACCGTCATCCGCGCGACCTGATCGGGCCGCCCGCCGGCGGCGCGCACCACCGCGAGCACGCGTTCGAGCGCCCGCTCGAACTGCTGCGTGAACTGGTCGCTGGTCACCTTGCCGTCGGCGTCGATCGCCGTCTGACCGGCGACGAACAGCAAGCGGCCGCCGGCCGGCGCGATCAACCCATGCGCGAAGCCGCGCGGCGCGCCGAGTTCCGGCGGGTTCACCACGGCAAGCGGCGCGCTCACGAGAGGACCCCCGTCGGCTCGATCGCCTCGACGACGGCGTCGGCGAGGATGTCGCCGAGCGTTTCGACGATCGCCCGTCCCTCGTCCGCCGTCGCCTCGGCAGGAAATCCGAAGTAGGCCTCGGGTCCGCCTGCGGCGGCAAAGGTCGTTCGGCCTTCGCGGATCGCGTCGACCAGCGACCGCGGATTCGGCGCCAGCGTCGACATCACGTCGGTGCGGACCAGATCCGGCCGCTCCGCGAGCACGATCGAGGTTTCGTAGCGGCCGGCGTGGCACGCGCCGCTCCTGAATTCGGCGGTGAGCCGTTCGGCCCAGCGGCGGCGCGTCAGGTCGGGAAACGCCACGGCCAGGCCTGGCCGATCCGTCTCGCCGACGGCGCGGCGAAGCGCCGCGACATGCGCCGGATCGTGATGCGCGTTGGCGATCGCCGCAGCACGGCAGCCGTGCGCGGCCAGGTTCTGCAGCACCGCACCAACGATCATCGTCGTCGCCTCCGGCGGCACGTCGAGCGTGCCGGCGAACTCGGCCGCGAACGGTGCCGGCGCGATCGTCAATGCCGGCAGCAGAAGCACGTGCAGTCCGCGCGCTGCCAGGCGTTCAGCGCCGGCGCGCGCCATCGCCTCGGCGATGATCACGTCGGTCGCGAGCGGAAGATGCGGACCATGCGCTTCGATCGCGCCAGCCGGCAGTACCGCGACGGTTCGCGCGGCCGGCAGCTCGCGAACCGCGGTCCACGTCAGCGACGCGAGCGAATACACCGGCATGACACCGGTTCGAGTTTAATCTAGGACCGTGATCCCGACGCGGCTCAACCTCGCCGCCTGGCTGCTCGACGCGCGGACCGGCGAGGGACGCGGCGACCGCATCGCGATCCGCACCGCGGCGCGGACGTTCTCGTACGCGGAGGTCGCGCGCCGGTCCGCGCAGTTCGCCCACATCCTCGCTGCCGACGACGTCCGCCCGGAAGAACGGGTGATCATCGCGCTGCCTGACGGCGTCGACTTCGCCGCCGCGCTGTTCGGCATCCTGCGCCGTGGTTCGGTCGTCGTCATGGTGAATCCCGACACGACGCCCGAGCTGCTCCGCTTCTTCTTCGAGTACACGCGCGCCACTGCGGCGTTCGTGCCCGCCGATCGCCTCGATCTGTTTACGGCGCAAACCGCGGCGCTGGCGGCCTCGGTACGCCTGCATGCGGTCGGCGGCGCCGATTTCGCCGCGCGTCTCGACGCACTGCATGGGGACTACCCACCGTTCGACAGCCATCGCGACGACGCGGCGATGTGGCTGTTCAGCGGCGGCACGACCGGACGGCCGAAAGGCGTCGTGCAGACACACCGCTCCTACGCGAACACGACGTTGCGCTACGGCCACGGCGTGCTCGGCATCGGCGCCGACGACATCACGATCGCGGTGCCGAAGCTGTTCTTCGGATACGCGACCGGGATCAATCTCTTCTTTCCGTTCTCCGTCGGCGCGTCGTGCGTGCTGTTTCCGGAGCGCTGCACCGCCGAGGTGCTGTTCGAGCAGATCGCGCGTCACCGGCCAACGATTCTGGCCAACGTGCCGACGATGGTGCAGCAGATGGTCTCGTCGCCGGCGGCGGCGTCCGCCGCTCTTTCCAGCCTTCGCGTCGCGACGTCCGCCGGCGAACCGCTCGCCGCTGAACTGCACGATCGCTGGATGCGCACCTTCGGCGTCGAATTGCTCGACGGCCTCGGCACCGCGGAGATGTGGCACATCTTCATCTCGAACCGGCCCGGCGACGTCGTGCCGGGCACGCTCGGCCGCGTTGTCGACGGGTTCGACGTCCGGTTGTGCGACGCCGAGGGGCGCGACGTGGCTGACGGCGACGCCGGCGCCCTGTGGGTGCGCGGCGAGTCGCGCGCGCTCGGCTACTGGCAGCAGATGGACGACACGATGCGCGTCTTCCGCGGCGAGTGGTGCATCACCGGCGACATGCTACGCCGCAGTACCGATGGCACCTTCACCTACTGCGGCCGCACCGACGAGATGCTGAAGGTCCACGGGCGATGGCTGGCGCCGGCGGAAGTGGAAAACTGTTTGCTCGCGCATCCCGGCGTGCAGGAAGTCGTCGCCGTGGGCGCCAGCGATGCCGACGGCCTCGTCGCCGTCTGTGCGTTCGTCGTGCCCGCCACGGCGTCACCGCCGCCGGCGCAGGAACTCCAGGCGTTTGCGAAGGCGCGGCTGGAGCCCTACAAGGTGCCGCGCGACATCGTCTTCATGGATTCGCTGCCGCGCACGCACCTCGGCAAGATCGACCGCGGCGCGCTCGTGCGCAAGAGTAAGCCTCGAGGCTCAAGCCGCAAGCCACAGTAGCGCGTTCGGCGTTCGGCGTTCGGCGTTTTCGTTCTGGGTTCGATGGTTCTTGTTTCTCGGTTCTCGGTTCGGTGTTCTCAGTTCTAGGTAACCACGAACCCAGAACCCAGAACCCAGAACCTCGAACCTCGAACCTCGAACGCCGAACGCCGAACGCCGAACGCCGAACGCCGTGATTGCTATGACGCGGCGAGCACGTCGACGAGCGCGGCGGCCATCGCTTCGGGTTTTTCGTGCGGCAGGAAATGGCCGGCGCCTTCGATGATGCGCTTGTCGACGATTTTCGGCAGCGTGGCGCGATCGGCCGCGGTGATCTGCGGTGGCGGGTGGCCGAACGAATCGTCGGCGCCATGCAGGACAATCACCGGCACTTCGATCGGCGGCCGCTTCGCCAGCCGCTGCTCCATCTCGAGAAAGCGTGGCTCGCCCGGCGCGTTGAAGTTGCGGTGGCGGTATGAATGGATCACGCAATCGACGAAATCCGGATTGTCGAACGACGCGGCGGTGAGGTCGAACGTCGCCGCGCTGAAGCGCCAGGTCGGCGACCACTCGCGCCAGAGCAGGGCGCAGAGCGCGCGGCGGTTCTGCGCCAGACCGTCCCGCCCGGCGTCGGTGTTGAAGTACCACTGATACCAGAGTCGGCGCGCCGCGTCCGGCGGCGCCGGTGACCCGCGCTGCACGGTGTTCTGGATCGTATAGCCACTGACCAGCACCGCGCCGCGCACGCGATCCGGATGGAGCGCCGACGCGATGCAGGCGGCGCGGCCGCCCCAATCGAACCCGGCGACGGCGAACCGGCGCAGGTTGAGCGCGTCAGCGAAGTCGATCACGTCCTGACCAATCGCCGCCTGCTCAGCGGTGCGCGGCCCGGTAGCAGCCAGAAATCGCGTCGGTCCATAGCCGCGCAGGTACACCGACAACGCGCGGTAGCCCTTCGCCGCGAGCAGCGGCGCGACGCCGTCGTAGGCGTGCGCGTCGTCAGGAAACCCATGCAGCAGGACAATTGGAAATCCCTCGGAGCTGCCCGTGTCGTGGTACCCGATCTCCAGCACGCTGGTAGACACTGTCTTCACCGATGGCGCGGCCGGAGATTGCGCGTCGACGTGGCGCGCCGCCGCGGCGATCGCGAAGGCCATGCCCGTTTCGATGAAGTGGCGCCGCGTCGTTGGCGTCATGGAATCTTCGGGAAGATCACCGGCAGCACCGCGTCGGTCGTGTAGACGCAGCGATCGTTGTGGCCGCACTCGGACACGATCTGGACGGCATGCGTCGCGCCGAGCTTCTCGTTGATGTACTTCACGTAGGCTTCGCCGCGGGCGCGGCGCGTCGCGCCCTGAGCCATCGCCGGACAGGATGAATCGAAGCCGCCGAGCGGCAGCGTGTCCACCTGGCCGAAGAGAAACGTCGTCGGGCGCGAGACCAGCTGCTGCTTCAGCTGCGCATCGCTGATCTTTGCCGTGTAGCCGCTCGAACGGTCGGCGAGGCCGGCCGGCCAGCGGTTGTAATTCGCACACGCAGTCGCGTCGAACGGCCCGTCGAGAACTTCGAGTGCACCTTCTCGGTTTCCCACGCGCCTTTCGCGTTGTCCGGCGACCCGTCGTCTGTCGGCTGCGGACGCGTGCTGTCGGGCCATGCGTAGCTCGATGGGTTCGCGACGACATACGTGACCGCGACGCCCAGCGTGTCGTGCACGCGATTTGCCATCTGGTAGCGAGCGACGAACTGCCCGCCTGCGGAGTGTCCGGCGACGACGATCGCCCGCAGGTTCGGAAACACGTTCTTGTTCGCGAGTTTCTTCAAAATCTGGTCGACGAAATCGAACGATGTGAGATCGGGGTGGCTGGCCGCATTGCCACCCGAGCGCCAGCTGTCGCCGGTGCAGCTCCAGCTCACTTCGTTCGGCGCCAGCGGGTCATGGCAGTTGCCGGCGGCCGAGGCGATGCGCGGCGAGATCACGACCGCATCGTCGAGCGCGTTGGCGAGAAACGCCGCTGCCACGGCCGTCGAGAAGTAATGGTCGGCGTTGCGATTGGTGCCGTGCACCATGATCAGCGCGCGGCGCACGGCGTCGTTGCGCACGTCGAGGGAGCGCGTCCGATAGATCAGCGATCGCGCCGGTCCGGCGCCGAGCGCCACCCACTCAGTGCAGCGTTCAGTTGCGGTGGTGCAGGCGGCCGTCGGTGCGGCGCCGTTCTGCTGGAACAACGAGGCGACCAGGCCAACCGCGACGAGCAGCAACATTCGCATGCGCAGACAATAGCAAATCCGCGTTTCAGCGATAGACGCCGCTGTCCTCGTCGCCGCCCTCGCGCCGCCGCTTCACCCGGAACGCAAGGCTGATCCGTTCGCCGACCTCGTCGGCCGTCTTCGGCACCGCGTGCGTGTAGTGGATCTGCGTCGCGTAGTCCATCACCAGCAGGCTGCCGGGCTCGAGGTCGACGTGCAGGACGCGGCGCGGGGGCACCTTGGCGCGAATCGTCATGCGCCGCGTCGCGCCGAGCGAGACGAGCGCGATCGGAAAGCCTTTGCGCAGCTCGTTGAGATGATCGTTGTGCGGCGCAACGCTGTCGCGGCCGTCGCGATAGAGGTTCAGGCCGACGGTGTTGAAGGGCACGTCGAGCCGATCGGCGACGCGCCCCGCAGCGTCGACAATCGCGGCCGGCGTCGACGCGGCCGGCGGATCGAGGCGGAAATGGCCGACGAGCCGCGGAACGTCGACCTCGCGGTCGTACATCATCCGTCGCTCGGAGCGCCAGCCCACGCCGGCTCGCAGCTCGACGAACCACGCCTGCGCGGTCGGGAGGTCGACGAACCCCGTCGTGTACGCCACCCGCCCGCGCTCGTCATCGACGAGCACGCGGTCCGACGAATCGAAGAGCGTCAGCTGCGCCATTCAACCGGCCCATGTCGATCTTACCCACACATCGCCTTCGCTCATGCTTCGGTTCAGCCGAGTAGTGAAGAGCATCACCGAACGGGTGATGGCAGCAGTTATTCGAACGTGACCGCCAGCCCGTTCCGGCGCGAACCGATCGCCCGAGTGCGTGCGTGTCGCGTGGCACCCGCGATGCAGCCGCGCACGCCCATCAACGGCGAAAACGCGGGCAGCCTTCGCGCACGACCACCGGCCCGCGCTCGAGCAGGAGAACACGATGCGAACACGACACCTGCGTACGGCGAGCCTTGCACTGTCGACGATCGCGATGCTGGCGATCGGCGCCGGCAGCGGCGCGCAGACGAGCACAACCGCAGGCCTCGGCGGCTGGCGGATCGCGGGCCGCGATCTGAACAACTCGCGCAGCCAGCGCGCCGAAAAGCAGATCGGACCGGCGGAGGCGGCACGGCTCGCCGCGAAGTGGGTCTTCACGACCGGCAGCGACGTCTCGGCCACGCCCACGGTGGCGGGCAATGCGGTCTATTTCCCGGACTGGGCCGGCAATCTCTACGCCGTCCGCGCCGATACGGGCAAGCTGCTGTGGTCGCGTCAGATCGCAGACTACAACGGCCGACCGGGCAGCATCTCGCGCGTGAGCCCGGCCATCTACAACGACGAACTGATCATCGGCGACAACATGGTCGCGTCGGTGACGCACAACGGCGCGCACCTGATCGGTATCGATCGCAACAACGGTGCGCTGCGCTGGATCACGCAGGTCGACGCGCATCCGGCCGCGATCATTACCGGCTCGCCGGTGTTCAACGGTAGTTCGGTCTACGTCGGCGTGTCATCGAACGAGGAAGGGCTGGCGACCAATCCAGCCTACCCGTGCTGTACGTTCCGCGGCAGCATGGTCGCGCTCGATGCCAATACCGGAGCAATCCTGTGGAAGACCTATACGCTCCCGGACAACGGCGGCCGCACCGACGGATACAGCGGCAACGCGATCTGGGCGCCGCCGGCGATCGATCCAGGGCGCGCCTCGCTCTATATCGCGACCGGAAACAACTACACCGTGCCGCAGGCGGTGCTCGACTGCCAGCAGGCGGCGATCGACAGCGGCACGCCGAACCCGAATTGCGCTGCCGCGAACGACTACTTCGAGACCGTGCTCAACCTCGATCTCACGACCGGCGCGGTGAAGTGGGCGAGGCGTCTGTCCGGCTTCGACGCGTGGACGGTGGCCTGCCTGATATCCCTGACGGCAGTAAATTGCCCCGATCCGTCCGGCCCCGACTTCGACTTCCCCGGTTCAGGACCGAACCTCGTTGGCAACATCCTCGGCGTCGGGCAGAAGAGCGGCATCTTCTGGGCGTTGAATCCCACGACCGGCGCCGTGATCTGGAGCACAGTGGTCGGCCCCGGCGGAACGACCGGCGGCATCCAGTGGGGCACGGCGACCGACGGGACACGCTTCTACATGCAGATCACCAACAGCGCGCACCGGTCGTTCCAACTCGCGAACGGCGGACCAACGATCGACTATGGATCGTGGGCGGCGCTCGACGTCAAGACCGGACGCGTCATCTGGCAGGTCGCCGACCCGACACCGGGCACGACCGATCCCGGCGCGGTCAGCGTCGCCAACGGTGTGATGTACGCCGGATCGTACTCGGGCGCGATGTACGCGCTGAACGCCGCGACCGGCGCCGTCCTCTTCGGCTTCGCGAGCGGCGGCTCGGTGATCGACGCGCCGTCGATCGTCAACGGGATGGTGTTCTGGGGATCCGGCTATCGCCGCATTGCACCCGGTATTGGCAACAACAAAGTCTTCGCGTTCGGCGTCAAGTAGTCGCGGCGTCGACGCGCGCGCCCACGTGTAGGGGCACGCTTCCAGCGTGCCCCCGGCAGGACGGCCTGCCGCCTTCGCGCCTCCGGCGCTTCGGCGAGCCTCGCCGTAGCTCGCCTGATTTTTCAGCGAGCGGAGGCGGGAAAGGCCGCCCGATATTTCCATCAGGATGGCGCCGCCGCCTCGCGCCGCGGCAATGCCACTGAGACGGTGACGACTGCGTGTGTGGCCGGTGCGGCGACGATCGACAGGACGAAGACGATCGCCGCCGCACCGCTGCATCGTCTCGACATCACGACGGCATCCGTTCGAACCCCACGAGCTGCCATGAGCCGTTGCGATACCGGAAGAAGACGTCCACTGGACGTTCCCATGCCGGAGTCGGCCCGTTGACGCCGCTCACCTTGACCAGGACGATCGTGCCCTCGGCCGACGGCAGCCGCAGCGGCGCGTCGAGCTCGGTCGCGTGCGCCGACGTCTCGCCGATGATCTCGCTGCGCGCGGTTGCGTTGTCGAAGCGGTACCACTCGGCACGGTAGCCGCGCGGCGCTCGCGCAAAGTCGGCTTCGACGGCGGCGTTGCGAAATGTCAGCGTCCCGTCGGTGTCGAGCGCCGGATCCACGATCGGGTTGACGCCGGTCAGGTAGGCGCGTCCGATCGCGTCGCGGCGCTCGGCGAGCGCCCGCACGAGAAACGCCTCCGCTGCCGGATCGCGGAAGTCGCCAGCCCGAACCGCGGCGCGGAGATGCTCCGTCGTCAACGCCATCAACCGCTGCGCCGCCCAGAACTTGTCGTCGGCGCGTGCGTGCAGGAACGCCTGGTTCGGCACCCGCGGCTTCCAGAGATCGGGGTTGAACGAGGCGTTGTCTGCCGGCAGCCGCCCGATCGACGCCGCCTCGTAGAACGGCTGGGTGTGCCACTTCGGAAATTCGAAGCCGAACGACAGCATCTGCGTCAGCATCTGCTTCGGTTCGAGCAAGTACTCGGCGCCTTCCCAGTAGTCCGCCGGTCCGACGCCGGCGCTGCCGAGCGAGGATCCGAAATCGAGCAGATGGTGGCGGACAAACGATCGGCCGTTCTCGGTGATCAGCGTGTCCAGCGAGTTGATGGCCTTGGCATCGACGTGATTGAGCCACGCCGCGAAGACGCCGTAGCCGCGCAGCTCGCGACGATCCTGGTGCGGCACGATGTCGTTCGGATCGTCGGGCCGGGTGTCGACGAAGCGAATCCGGCCGATCGGCTTGCCCGGCAGCGCCTTGCTGGCGACGACGCGGTAGGTGCCATCGGGCTCTCGATCGGCGCGCTCGAGCAGGCGATCGAGATCCTCGAGGCGCATCGGCCGACGAGTCCCGCCTGCGGGCGTGAACTTGGCGCCGTCGCCGATCGCCAGCCGATCGCGGCGCATGTAGGCGATGTGGTTCTCCGGGACGTGATAGCCGAGCGCCCACATCAACTTGGTGACCGCCACCTCGGTGCCGGTGGCCATGCCGCGGTAGCCGGGCGGATCGAACTTGAGGAACCACAGCTGGCCCTTCGCATCCTTGATCGTGAAGCCTGGCGTGACGCCGTCGCTCTTTGACGAGGTGACGGTCCACGTGCCGGGTTCGGGTCCGGCGGACACGTCAGGACCGGTAAACACGTCGTCCGGAGTCAACGGCCGCGAGCCGGCGCGATTCGTGTACCAGCTCGAATCGGGGACTTCGTCGATCGTGTTCACGTTTCCCGCCCGGCCGCCGGCGACGGTCCGCGGACCGACCAGGTTCGTCGTGAGATCGACGAGCAGGTCGACGTCGAGCGGCTTCATGCTCGAGGCGTCCTGGCTATCGCGGTCCTGCCAGATCGGATCGTCGTCGTAGAACCGGGGCGACGCCGCGGAACCGGCCATCGTAAATACGGTTGCAATTGCGAGCGCGCCGACGAGCGCCGCCGCGAAGCGTGAGCGAAGTCGCATGTCCATAACGGCTCCTGATCAGGTCCGGCTCCGCCTTCGCGCTGCGCGCTACGGCGGACAGGAAAGCCGGACACTACGGGATAAATTCAAAAACTCGGGCTGAACGAAAACGACACGCCCATACCGTCGCGTGTTCGCGCCAGTTCGACGCGGGTGATGGTCTTGTCGAACGTGTGCAGCGACAGCCCGATCCCGTGCGACGTCTTGAAGTCGCGCAGGTCGAAGTCGCGCAGCGCCGGCGCCACCTGGCCGGCGTCGAAGAACAGCGCCATGTCGACGAACGGGCCGGCAGTCCAGCGGTACTCGCCGGTGAAGGCGAGGCGGTCGCGATCGCGAAAACGCCACGTCGAGTAGCCGCGCAGCGTGTGGCTGCCGCCGAGCGCCGGCAGCAGGAAGTTCGGCACGTCGTGTCCGGCGGCAGTGCTCGTCGCCGATGCGGCCGCGCGCAGCGCGATCACCCAGTTCTCGCGCAGCAGCGGGATGAACCGATCGATCTCGGCGTCGACGCGACGGAAGCTGTAGCGGCCGCCTTCCTTCGTGTCGTGGTAGTCGGACCAGTCGACGCGGTACAGTCCGCCGCTCCGCGTGTAGGCCGGCGAGGTTCGCGAGTCGTATTCGGCGAACAGTTGGCTGCGCCGGTAGGTCGGGCTCGCGTCCGTGGAATCGATTGCGAGCAACTCCAGCGCTCCACCGATCCCGACCGGACTCGCCGTCTGCAAGCGCGCCGATCCGCCGGCCGTCGTCGAGCGGTAGGCGTAGTCCCGCTGCACGCCGATCGAATCGTTGCCGACGCCGTAGAACGGCACGGCCGGCGCGTCGAGCCATTTCCCGGTCGCGTCAACCGTGAGCCGCTGGTTGATCATCGCCGGCAGGTGAAGATTTCCCTCGACTGCCTTGTAGTTGCGCACCGACCAGGCCGCGTGCGTGTCGAAGCGGCCGCTGTCGGCAAAGCGGTTCCGGTAACCGGCGCCGAGGGCGATGGCGCCGCCGTCGTAGACGCTGCCGATGAACGGATAGAACTTCTTCTCGCTGACGAAGAGACTCTCGGCCATCAGAATCCGCCGCTCGAGGCTCGTCGGCTGGTATTCATGCAGGCCAGTCGCCTTCTCGGCCCTCGCTGCGGCGAGTTCCGCGTCGCGCGAGTCCTGCGCCCGTGCCGGCGCCGCGGTCACTACGATCGCCACCGCTGCTGCCGTCGCCGCGAGGCGCCGCGGCTGCAGATGCGGCATCGCGGTCTGCGGCCGGACGATGCGGAGCGCGATCGTCAACCAGAACGCGACCAGCACGATGTTGATCGTGGCGAACTGCGCGACGCTGAGATGCAGGACGCTCGTGCCGGCGTAGACCGCGAGCGCCGACAGCACGTCGCCGCCGCGGACGAAGAAGGTGTCGATCGCCTGCTTCGCCTTGTACTTCTCCTCCCGCGTCGTCGGCAGCCACAGCATCTGCCGCGCCGTGTTCATGATCGAGTAGTCGGTGGCGTTTTCAGCCGTCTTGATCCAGCGCACAAGCCCGATGCCCGCTCCGGCGGCGATGATCGAGTAGCCGCCGAGCGCGATCAGCGGCAGCGCGAACAGCGCGCCGGCCAAGCCGCGGTGCTTGACGATCCGGGACGCGACGAACGCCTGCAGGAGAAACGCGGTGACGTTGACCCAGAACTGATAGTCGCCGGCATAGGCGCCGATGAAGGCCTGCTTGTCGAATCCGGGATCGAGTGCGGCGAGTTCCTTCACGTGCACGGTCAGCAGCCGCGAGATCATGTATTCGCCGGTGGTGTTGACGACGTTCAGCAGCACGATTAACGCAGCGATCGTGCGCAGATAGCCGTTGCCGAGGACGAGGCGAAACCCGCCGGCGGCGGCCATTGGTGCCTGCGCGGCCGGGTGGCGATCGCGGTCGCGGCGGTTGATCCACAGATACAGCAGCACGCTGACGGTGAGCAGGAGCGCCGAAATCTGCAGGATGCTCTGCGGATGGATGCCGGCACGAAACAGCCGCGCCGAAACGAACGACCCGAGCGGCGCCCCGCCGGTCATCCCCATGACGATGATCGGGAACAGCCGCTTGCCGGCATCTTCGCTGTAGATGTCGTTGGCAAACGACCAGAACTGCGCCACCAGCGACATGTTGAAGATGCCGACCCAGACGAAAAAGGCGACGCCGACATACGGCACACGCGCCGCCACCGCCATCGCGAACAGCTCGATGCAGACGATGAAAAACGCGGTGACGCCGACGAGCAGCCTGGCGCGATTGACGCGCGAGGCGAACCAGCCGTACGCCGGGACGAACGCCATCAGCAGGATGGCCTGCCCGGCGGCCGCGTAGGACCGAACCTCGGCGCCGCCGCCGAGCAGGATCAGCGGCTCGCGGACGGTCTTGATGACGGAGTAACAAACCAGCAACAGGAAGATGTTGACCAGCATCAACAGCGCGGTCGCTCCCTCGCCGACACGCACGTCGGCGAATATCGACAGCGCCCGATCCAACCGCGACTTCTGGGGCATATGACGCGTTCTCCTCAGCTAGTAACGCGACAGGGACCGAAAAACCCCGCAGAGTCCATTCCCACGGCCATGCGGGTTGCGAGATCAGAGCTAAACCGCGGAGAACGCAGAGAACGCAGAACTTCTTTTGGCTCTATGGTCTCGGGGACTCGGCGACGGCGCCGCGCACTCAACTCGCGTAGGTGCGGGCTTTCAGCCCGCACGGCCTTGCGGTGCGCTAAGAACGCGCTGGGTGGCCTTGAAAAAGAGACTCTGCGGTCTCCGCGCCCTCTGCGGTTAACTACCGGCCGGTCCAAGCAGTTACGCGGCTTCGGGCGAGAGGGTGTCGGCGACGAGGCGGGGGCCGGTGAGCTCGACGAGATGACGCTCCCACCAGGCTCGCGCGAGGGCATTGTCCCAGGGATCGTGCGCGACGCAGCGGGTCAGCATGTCGAGCACCGCCGCCGCGTCCTGCGGCCGGCGCCTCGGATCTTTGGCGAGGCAGGCGAGGACCAGCGCGTCCACGTCGGGAGCGATCAGCAGTTCCGAGCGGCGCGACGGCGCCGTCGGCTTCGCGCGCAGGTGCAGCGCGAACAGCTCGCTCGGCGTGTCGGCCTCGAACACCGGCTGGCCGGTCAACAGGTAGTAGGCGACGCAGCCGATCGCGTAGACGTCCGCCCGCTGGTCGATGGCGGCGCCGAGCACGATCTCCGGCGCCATGAACGCCGGCGTCCCCATCGCGCCGCGCCGCGAATCGTCGGCCGGCGAGCGGCGTCCGGCCGATTTCACCAGCCCGAAGTCGAGCACCTTGACGAAGTCGTAATCGAGACCCATCCGACAGACGTAAATGTTGGCCGGCGTGACGTCGCCGTGGACGAGGCCGCGGCTGTGGGCGTCGGCAAGCGAGTGACAGACCTGCGCGAGCAGGTGCAGCACGCGTCCGGCCGGCACCGGGCCGAACTCGCGCACCAGGTCCTGCAAGTCGCGCCCTTCGAGCAATTCCATCACGTAGTAGAACGTCTGATCGTCGGTGACGCCAAAGTCGAACAGCTGGATGGTGTGCGGCGAGCTGAGCGCCGCCGTCGCCTGCGCTTCGCGCTCGAATCGCCGCAGCATCTCGTCGCTTTCGTGCTCGCTGCCGGCGCCGAGGAGTTCCGGGCGAATCAGCTTGATCGCCGCGTCGCGCGCGAGAAAGCGGTGCGTCGCGCGCCACACTTCGCCCATGCCGCCGCGGCCGAGGGGCTCGACCAGGTTGTAGCTGCCCATCTCCTGCGCCTGCCGCAGCCGGCCACCCAGCCGGTGGAGCACGTGCGCCGGCAAGGTCGCGACGATCGCACAGGCGACGTTGGGCATGTAGAGGACGAGCGTGTTGCCGAGCGAGGCAATCGGTGCGCCGTTCAGGTACGCGATCCAGGCCGCGAGCGGATCCATGCACGCGGATGCGAGCGCCGCCGCGAACATCCGCCGCGGCGTGGCCGGGACGACCATCGCGGCGATCAGGATGACGACGGTGTTCCACGACAGCCCGCGGCCGCCGCTCTCCGCGGCGAAGCGCGTGGTCGCGTTGATGAAGGCCACGGCTGCGGCGTTCACGACGATGTACCAAAGGCCGGCGGTCGCCTTCCGATCGGCGCTGCCAGAGATGTACTGCACGTACAGAAACATCAGCGCCGACGCGGCAATCGCCGCGAGCTCGACGATGACGCTGGCTCGCGGGAGCGACGCGCCGACGGTCCACGGCCGTACGACCGTGTCCATCGCGACGCCATAGGTCCACAGACCGGCGCCGATTGCGGCACAGACGGCCAGGCGCCGGAGATGTTCGGCGACCAGCGTCTGCGGCAGCGCTCGCGACAGCGACAGAGTCGTGCGCCCCGGCGCCGGCGTATCGAATCGCGGTTTGAGGAATTTGTGCGTGCTCATGATCGTTACGATGCGGCGGCGGCGGACGCCATCACCGGGGCGCGCCGGAGCTCTTCGAGGTTCAGGATGATCGAGTGGTTCGAGCGCAGCAGGTCGGCCATCACCTCGTCGCGCGGCCGCGCCGGCCGGTTGGCGGGACGCCGTTCGATGAACGGCCACAACCGCTGCTTGATCGCCGCCGGCAGCACGCCGTCGAGGTACTCGAGCGCGGTGCCCTGCAGCTGCGCGTTGTCGGTGTGCAGGCTGCGGAAGGCGATCTGCAGCGGCTCCCGCGGCAGGACGAGCGACAACAACGTGAACACGTGGGCCAGGCTCTCGCCGGCGCGCGTCCGCACGAAGTCGTCGAGCGGCGACGGTCCGTCCGATTCGTCGACGCCGTCGAGCAGGCGGCGGCTCTCCCACACGCCGCGGCCAACCGCAACCTCGCGCAGGACGATCGCGAAGATCGACTCACGGTCGATGGACACGCGGGGGTTCTTCTCGACGATCGACGACAGCGACCGCGCCGACTGATACCGGACGTCGAACCGCGGATCGTCGAGGCCGAACATCAGGCCGCTCGCGGCGCGCTGCGACACGCACACCGAGAAGACGCGGGCCAGGCGGCGGCGAATCGCGAAGTCCTGGTTCGGATCGAGCAGCGCGTCGACCAGTTGACCGACGTGTTCCTCGGCGACCTTGCGGAGCGCGAACAACGCGTGATCGGCGACCTG
>Ga0075425_100001440_pt1 | contig 23406 bp, 22 predicted proteins | sample SoiMethybrSBSTD4_FD_75300 | JGI IMG/M metagenome (GOLD analysis project Ga0075425, IMG submission 75300) | Bulk soil microbial communities from a Populus tree surrounding site in Tennessee, USA - Soil MetaG P. TD hybrid SBSTD4 | ecosystem: Environmental > Terrestrial > Soil > Tree plantation... | reverse complement strand
GCCGCCGGGGAAGACCCGCGCTCGCGCGGCCAGTTCAGGAGCACCAACGCGCTCGCAACGACGAGCACCGCCGCGGCCGCGATCGCAACACCCCGCTTCCAGGTGCGCGTGCCGGCGGCGGCCTCCTTCCACGCTGCATGGACCGCGGGGCGAACACGAGCCGCGCGGTCGGCATCGATGGCCGCCGGCCGCGACTGCCGCAACAGGTCGCGGACCACCGCGTCGGGATCATCTTGACGGTTCATGACCTCACCTCGTTTGCCGCCGCGTGGACGGCGGCGAATGCATCCCGGAACGCGTCGCGCGCGCGCGTGAGCAGCGACTCAGCGGCCTTGGGCGTGCACTGCAAGCGCGCGGCAATGTCGTCGACGCGCAACTCCTCCAGGTACTTCCATTCGAGCGCACGGCTGTAGCGCGGCGGCAGATGATCGAGCACGAGCTGCACGATGCGGCCGGTGTCGGCGCGCGCCAGCCCGGCATCGGGCGCCTCGGCCGCCGCACCGATCGACTCCAGCGCCGCGCGAACGCCGGGGTCGTCTTCCGCGAGCGACACGGTCACGCGGCGCGACGTCCGTTTTTCCCACGCGGAGATCTCGCGACCGCAGATTGTACAGAGCCACGTGAAGAGGGTCGCCTCGCCGCGCCACGAACGCAGATGGCGCACGGCGGCGATCAGCGAGTTTTGGACGAGATCTTCGGCGGCGTCCTGATCGCGCAAGCGAATGACGGCGAAGCGGAACAGCCTGGGAAAATAGTCCGTGAAGAACTCGTCGAACGCCCCTTCATCGCCGCCCAGCATGCGGCGGACCAGTTCGCGCTCGCTGCCGTTGTCCATCTGAATCAGTTAGAGGGCCCTCCGATGCTGATCCTTCGGTGATGGCCGCGAAGGATTCGCCAACTACGTTGCTCTAACTGATCCAGAACCGGCCTCAATCGAGCTGCAATGCGTGGATATTCAGGCATTCTAGTGGCGGCGGCGGCCATCGCCTGCGGACCAGGCGCGACGCCGACGCAGCCAACCCCGGGCATCCAAACGACGGGCGACCTGAAGTCGTCTCTCTCGACGTTCTTCGACGCGCTGACGATCCCGGCGAACGCCGCCTGCTCTATCTCCATCAGCCAGCACGGGCAAGTGGTTCTCGATCGAGGGCGCGGACAGATCGCTGCAGGACTCGCGGCGTCCGGCGATTCCCTCTATCGCATCGCATCCCTTACGAAGCCAATCACCGCGAGCGCCGTACTCATCAGCGAACAGGCGGGCAGGCTTAGCCGTACCGACACGATCAATCGATTCCTCGCATACCCGGAGCCTGCGCCAACCGTCGACGAACTGATCAAGCACATTCCCGGCCTGCCGAATTACCTGGAGACACCGGCGTTCCAGAACGGACGTACCTCTCCGACGACTGTGGAAACCCTCTTGTCGCTGATCCAGCCTTGGGACGGCGTTCGGCGCTACCAGTACAGCAACTCGCACGCCATTCTTCTGGGCGCGGCCCTTCAGCAGGTGAATGGGCCGCGATATGAGGACGTCGTCCAGCGTGACATCTTCGGCCCGGCCGGGATGTTGCAATCGTCGTTCGTGCTCCCTCCCGAATCAGCATTATTTTCGGCGCCGACGCATCCGACGTGGGTCTATGCCGCGGGCGGCGCCACGTCGACCGCCGCCGATATGAATCGGTTCAATCAGGCGCTCTTGACTAACCGGTTCGGGTTCGGCGCGGTCGAGAGCTTTGACCGCAGCGCGGGAGTCACGAGCTTCGGCATGGGCTCGGGGGTCAGCGGCGGAGACCTTCGCTTCACACACGCCGGCGGCCTCGACAACTACAGTTCATTCTTTCCGAGCTTCTCGTTGAGCGAAACTATGGGAGGCGGCGCTGCGCTCGTTGCATCGGGCAATGCCAGCGTCGGCGCCAACGGGTCGATCACCGGCACCCTCAGCGGCACATACCAGACGCCATCGGGATCGAGCTGCAATGCAGCAAACCATCAACTCGAGATGGTCAAGCTGTGCGAGCAGAAAGTTGATCAGGGTGTTGCACTGCTCCCATGTGCAGGCATTTAGGATGCGCAAAGCCCACATCCTCTGGCTCGGCGCCACGATGGTCGCGATCGGCAGCCTGCTGCTGACGCTTCACACGCGACCGGAACGCCGCGACACAATGGCCGAGCGCTTCGATCAACCAGGTGCCGCGCAACGCGCCGATCTCTTACGTCGTACGCCCACCGATGGCCGGGAGGATACGCCGCAGTTTTACCAAGCGGCAACGCGACGCGTTGCGTCGCTGGCGCGATTCTCATCGGCCATTGGCCGCAACATTCCGTTTGCTCAACCGGCGTCACGGCTCTGGCTCTCCGGTTCGCGCGTGATGTCGCTGCGCGAGATGAGCAGCGCCGCCAATGTGCTTGACGCGTGGACACCGCTCGGGCCAGGCAACATCGGCGGCCGCACGCGCGTCGTGAAGTTTCATCCGACAATTCCGACGACGATCTTCGCCGCCGGCGTGTCGGGCGGAATCTGGAAGAGCGACGACGACGGCACGACGTGGCGGCCTACGGGCGATGGATTGACGAACATTGCGGTCAACTCGTTGCTCATCGATCCCGCTCGTCCAGACGTGATGTATGCAGGCACCGGCGAAGGATATTTCCGCGAAGAAATCCGCGGCACTGGTCTGCCGCTCCGCGGCAGCGGCATTTACATCACCATCGACGGCGCGAGCAGCTGGCAACAGCTGCCCGCGACCAACACGCCCGACTTTCACTGGGTGAACGATCTGGAATTCGGCGTCAACGATTCACGACGCATCTATGCCGCGACGCGATCCGGCGTCTGGCGATCCACCGATAACGGCGCCACGTGGACGCAGTTGCTGGCGACCAGCGCTCGCGGCGGCTGCCTCGATCTCGCGTTGCGGCCGGATCGATCCGAAGACGTGTTGTTCGCATCGTGCGGGTCGTACGAGCAAACGACCGTGTATCGCTTTCCTCGCGCCGCCGATCGATCCAACGCCGAAGTGGTGTTGCGTGAGCCCGACATGGGACGCACGTCGCTCGCGATTGCACCGTCGCGTCCTGACATCATCTATGCGCTGGCGGCGAGCAACGATCCTGGCCCGCAAGGAATTTACCAGCAAGGTTTGCTCGCCGTGTATCGCAGCGATCGCGGCGGCGTGGCAGGTTCGTGGGAAACGCGCGTCAACAACAACGACCCGACGTTTCTCAACACGATGCTGCTGACCAACGTGCAGAGCGCGGCGGCGCGCGTCTGCAGCGCGCAGGGCTCCAACGCGCTGCCGTCGACGATGGGCTGGTACAACAACGTGATCGCGGTCGATCCACGCGATCCGAATCGCGTGTGGGCAGCTGGCGTCGAGTGGTTCAGATCGGACGATGGCGGGAGGAATTGGGGGCTGGCGAGCTTCGGCTACGGTCCTACTGTGGCTTCGTTCTACGCGCACGCCGATCAACACGCGATCACGTTCCATCCGAATTACGACGGCGACGGCAATCAGACCGTGCTGATCGGCAACGACGGCGGTATTTTCCGGAGCACGAATGCGCGCGCGGCGACGTCAAGTGGTCCGCTCGCTGCGTGCTTCGGTGGTCAGCCGATCCAGGTCGCGTGGACGTCGCTCAATCACGGCTATGGCGTGACGCAGTTCTATCACGGCACGCCGTTTCCCGACGGCACGCAGTATCTCGCCGGCGCGCAGGACAACGGCACGCTGCTCGGTTCCGACGCGGCAGGTCCCGACGGATGGCAGCTGGTCTTTGGTGGCGACGGCGGATTCAGCGCGGTGCATCCAACGCAGACCAGCACCTGGCTGATGGAGTTTCAGTGGACCCAGCTCGGGCGCACGACCAACAGCGGTCTCACCATTTCCGGCGCGCGGATCGGTCTCGATCCCATCTTCGCGAGCGGTCTTGGCCCTGAAGGCAATTACCTGTTCGTCGCTCCGTTCACGCATGATCCGGCAACGAACAACATCTGGCTCGGCGGAAATTATTTGTATCGCGGGCCCTCGTTCGGGCTGACGTGGCAGAAGGTCGGCGCCGCGATGCCAGACGCCGGCCGCATCAGCGCGATTGCGGTGTCGTCACACACCGCCGGCACTCTCGCGATTGGAACAGATCAGTCACATCGCTCGCGTGACGGACAGCGGCGGCGCCGCCGTCGCCACATCGTTCAACAATCCACGCAGCGGATGGGTGACATCCATCGCATTCGATCCCCTCGACGACAAGGTCCTCTACACCACCTACGGCAACTTCGGCGGCGCGCACGTATTTCGCAGCGTCGATAACGCGGCGACATGGCGAAGCCTCGATGGATCCGGTCCGACGGGCCTTCCCGACATCCCGGTCCATTCGATCGTCGTCGATCCGGACGATCGGCCGCGGCTCTACCTCGGCACCGATCTCGGTGTGATGGTATCGATCGACGGCGGCCAGACATGGATGACTGAGGAGACAGGATTTGGGCCTGCAGTGACGATGTGGCTCTCGCTGGTTCGCACGCCGGCGGGGCAGAAACAGTTGTTCGCGTTTACGCATGGCCGCGGCGCGTGGCGCGTCACGCTTCGGTGAAATGGTCGCGAGCACCGAACAAGTGGTCGCGACGAGCGACGAAAGGGTCGCGTCTACGGAAATACCGATCGCCCGCAGAAAACTTTTACCGCGTCGTCCAGAAAAGTTGACGCATCGGTCAAACAGATTCAGTCGACGAATGAACAGATGGTCCCTCCAGCGATCTCGTGCTCGGCGCAGACAGAATAGTCGGCGCGTCGGGGAACGAAGCCGGCGCGTCGAGCAAAAGAGCTGGCGAGACGTGCAAAAAGCTGGCGCGGCGACCAAAAGAGTTGACGCGTCGGAGAAAAACGGATGGTCGACGGACGAGAACGTTGCCGCGTCGACTGAAAACAAGCGTCGCCGAGCGTACGCCGACACGCGACGAAGCCAAATGAACTCTCGTCGGCGAAAAGAGTCCGCGCGTCAAGGAATTAGATTCTCGCGGCGGAGAAAAAAGCTCTCGCGGCTATGGAGAAATGGATTCGGTCATTTCTTCGCGGCTTCCCTCTCCCTGAAACGAGCACCGCGGAGAGCGTCCTCCATGCCGTAATTGGCCTCGTGGCAGGCCTACTCGTAGAGGAGACCGTCGATGGCGCGCAGCGGCATCACCGCCGTCCAGCGTTTCGTGTACGCGTCCGGGTCCGAAATGGTGAACCGGTATCGCGCCTGAAGTCGAGCGTCTCGATCACCAGCGTGTCGCCCTCCCACCGGCCGCGCGAGTCGCCGGTCCATTGCGGCAGCGTACCGTGTGGGCGACCGTCCGTCGGGATGATCCACGCGTGGTGGACCATCTCGCTGACGATCATCACGTAGCCGGGCGTCTGAACGATCTGCAGGTTGTTGTTGTAGGTGCCCGAGATCATCGGCGGCCCCGCGTTGAAGCCGCGGTGCACCGATCGACCAGGCTGAGATCTTCAGGGTCGTCGCCGACTCCGGCGTTCGTGCGGGCCACGCGCTCCGCCATTGTTGCGCGTGTCGCCGCCGAGAACGGGATGCGACCGTCAGGCGGATCGATGATGAGCGATGTGCGCCGGTCTGCCGTCAACTGGCTGCCGCGCTCGTACCAGAAGTCGTTGTCACGGCGACGTCGAGCGCCTCGCGATCTCGTCGCTGCTGCCGTTCGTTCATACGTCTGGAACGTGGCGACAGAAGTTGCCGGCGACAAGTAAGGGGCAAAGCGTTTCGGCCGCCTCGCGCAGGCGCGGATCGAAGGCGACAGCCGTCCTCGTTCGGGCGGAGGTGAGGGGTGCGCTGCACGCATATGGTGCGGACGGCGCATTTGACGTTTGCGGACACGGTGAATAGCATGCGCGGAATGGTCGAATCGTCGCGTTTCCGCGTTGATCAATGACGACCCCCCGGATATTCATCAGCTATTCGCACAACGCCGCCGACCTGCCGCTCGCGAGGTATCTGGCAGCGCGCCTGCGCGAGCTCGGCTACGACGTGTGGCAGGACGAATCGTCGCAGGCCGCGGGATCAGACCTCCAGGACAAAATCGACCAGGCGACCCGCACGAGCGATCACGCCATCTTTGTGGTGTCGAAGCTCTCGCTCCAGAGCAAATGGTGCCGCCTCGAGGTCGATCGCTTCGACCGTCGCGATCCGTCGACCGTCCGGCGGATCCTCATCTTTCGTATTCCTCCCGAGCAGCTGCTTTTGCCCCCGGCAATGATCGGCCAGCACGGCATCACCTGGCTGGAGGATGACGCGAAGCACGAGGAGCGGTTCTGGGAAGTGTACTGCGCGCTGACCAGGACGGACCCGGGACCGGTCGAACGATGGGCCGAACAGAGCCGCGCACTCTCGAAGGCATCGGTGCCGCCGCCCACGCCGATCGCAGCGATCCTCAGTAAGGAATCGCTGCGCTGCGACCGGGCTGTCCAGTGGCACGGGCTCTTCGAGGTCGCTCCCGAAAAATCGCACGACGTGGTGTTCGTTCCCGGCGAAGTCGGCCAGGCGCACGATCACTTCTGCGACCGGGTCCGCGAGATGCTCATCACGGTTCCGGCACGGAGCATCGTATCGGTGCACTGGCGCAAGCGGCCATGCACCAGGGGGGAGTTCTACGAAGCGCTCGCCGACGACATGGGCGTCTCGACCGAGTGGCTGCCGCGCGAGATCGCCGAGCGGATGGTCGATTCCAATCTGGTCCTGATTCACCCTTGCCTTCGCACGCGGTACGTGGATCCCGCCATCATCAGTTACTACGTCGAGTGGTTGCCGGAGCTGATTCGTCAGGCGGCGCCGCGTCAGAGCGTGAAGTGCGTTCAGCCGGTCGAATGGCCGCTGCCGTCTGGCGTAGTCGCGAGCGTCCTTATGCTGTTCCGCCTGCGATCGGCCGCCGTCGAAGACGGATACGCAGAGGCGGCGAAATTCATCGATCTGATCCAGGCCGGGGTGGCGCCGGCGCTGCGCGCCGTTCGTCTCCAGGACCTGGCGGATGTGAGCGAGAAAGATCTCGAGGAATTCTGTCAGCTCGAGAACCTGACGCCGCCGCAGAAGGTGTGGTTCCTGGCGCAAATCAAAGCGCGTGCGCCGAGAACGTCAGCCGAGATGTTCAGTACGATCGACGCGCTGTTGCCGGACGCCCGGAGCGTCAGTTAACCGATGGTCACGACAGGCTGGATGCGCTATCGCGGCGACGGCGCGACGCCGGGCGGTCAGCCGGCCGAGACTCGCGGCGAGCGCGGAAGGTACCTCGCCGATTCGAAGCTGGTGACGGCCGTGAACACCGCGCTCGCGGTGGGCCAGCCGATCCTCGTCACCGGCGAGCCTGGTACCGGCAAAACGATGCTGGCCTGGTCGATCGCGTCGGAGCTGGGCCTCGGGACCGTGCTCGAGTTCCACACGCGCAGCGACAATCAGGCGCGAGACGCGCTCTACGACTTCGACTATCTGCTGCGCTTCTACCATGCGCAGACACGCGATCCTCGCGCCGAGCAGCTCGAGTCCTACATCCGTTGGCAGGCGCTCGGCGAAGCCATTCGATCCAACACGCAGCGCGTCGTGCTGATCGATGAAATCGACAAGGCGCCTCGCGATTTCCCGAACGATCTGCTGGACGAGCTCGATCGCATGGAGTTCTCGGTTCCGGAGTTGTCGCTAACGTGCAAGGCGTCGGTCCGACCCGTCGTCGTGATCACGAGCAACAGCGAGCGCCAGCTGCCCGACCCGTTTCTGCGACGGTGCATCTTCCACCGGCTCGATTTCCCCACAGGCGAGCGGCTGCAGGCGATTCTCCGCGAGCGTCTCGGCCATCTCGGGCTCTCGGCGCACCTCGTCGAAGTGGCGACTGCTCGCTTCGAGCAACTGCGGCGGGTGCCCGGTTTCGAGAAGCTCCCATCGACCGCCGAGCTGATCGCCTGGGTGCGCGTGCTGCACGCGTCGGGTGTCGACGCCGAAAGCCTGCGGAAGAGCCCGCTCGCCGAATTGCCGTTCACGGGGGCGTTGGTCAAGTCGGAGCAGGACGGCGCTGTGCTCGCGCGCCAGACGACGTGACGTGCCTCCGCCGACCGCGCTGCCATTCGAATCGTTCCTCGATATCCTGCGCAGCAAAGGCTACGGGGTCGGCCTCCACGAATACGCGGCGCTCGCCGATCTGCTGCGGCAGTGGGATCGCACGCACCTCACCGAATTCGGCGACGCCGTCGCGGCGCTCGTCGGCCGCAACGACGAAGAGGTCCGCGGCATCCGTCGCCTGTTCGAGGAGATCTACGCGCCGCCGCCTCCTCCCCCGCCGCCGCCACCGCCACCGCCGCTTCCACTGAGAGTTCTTCGGAGAAGCGCCTGGTGGTTGGCGATCGTCGGCGCCGTTGTCGTCGCGGCGATCGTGACGTGGAGCGTCGCAGGCAAACGACCCGTTCCGCCACCCCCGCTGCCGATCGTGCCGCCCGTGGTCGCTCCGACAACGGCAACCGAGGCCATCGTGCTGCCGCCGCCGCCTCCGCCGGCGCTGCCGCCGCCGCCGGTGAAGGTCGCGCGCGGGATTGCCGCCGAAGTGCTGGGAAGCGGATTCCTCGCCGTGCTGGGAATCTTCTGGGCACTCAAGTCGCGAGACGACCGACGCGCGTGGCTGCGCCAGGCGTGGTCCGGCGTGCGCGCGACGTTGCCCGGCCCCTATCACGTCCGTGAGGTGCTGCGCGACCGCGCGACACATTTACCGAGGTCAGACCTCGAGGATGCTGCCACGATTCTCGGCCGCGTGCTCACGCCGTCCGTGCACAGGCGCCAGATCGACGTCGCGCGCAGCCTGCGCGTCACGTTGCGTCGAGGGCTGATGCCGACCCTGGTCTTCAAGCCGCGTCGAGCAGCACAGGCGATTCTGGTGCTCCAGGATGTCTGCCAGGACATGCGCATCTGGAATGGCAAGGTCGATGCGCTTCTCGGCGACCTGCGACGGCAGGGCATCCCGCTCGACCGCTGGTACTTCGACGGCGACGTGAGTCGCGTCTCCGAGCGGCCGTTCCGCCCGGCGAAGGCGCTCGACGGCGTGCTGCGCGGCAGGCCCGACGCTCCCGTGATGATCGTCAGCAGCGGCAGCGGAATCGCCGCGACGCTGGCCGGTGACGACGATGGCTGGGTGCGCACGCTGCGCGATCGGCCGCTGAAGACCTGGATCACGCCGGTGAGCGACGCGCGGTTGTGGCCGCGCGAATTCGACCTCGTACCGACGGATGTCTGGCCGATGACCCGTTCGGGCCTGACGGCTGCGGCACGACAGCTCGCCGGCATCGAAGGCGGATCGGGCGAGGAACTGCGTGCGCGGGTGATGGCCGACGGGCGTGTCGGCCTCGACGATATCGAGCGGCTCAAGCGGCTCGCGAGCATCGTGCCACACCCGTCAACCGGGCTGCTCGATGTTCTCCGCAGGCGCTTCGCACCAGACGTGTCCGACGCCACGATTCTCCACCTTCTGCTGCAGGGAGACGGCCCCGCCGCGCCTGTTGTCAGGCTGAGCGACGCCGACGCGCAGTGCTACCTGCAGGATGTTCGCCGCGAGAATCCGGACCTCGAGACACAGGTGCGAAAGACCATCCTCGAAGTGCTGGCCGATTCGGAGCCGGTTGCCGGATCCGCGGCACACGAACGATGGCGGATTGCGGTGGGCGTGCAGACGTTGGTGATCGCCGATCTCGAAGGGGCTGCCGATCAAAAGGTCGATTCACTCCGTGCGCTTCGAGCGGTCGGGCAGGGGCCGATGTGGGAAGAGGTGCAGGAGGCGCTGAGAACCGTTTCGCAGACGCCGACGCTCGGTGAACAGGTCAAGATGCTCATGCCGGACCGCGGCGGCGCGCCCGTCCCGCCGACGCCGGATGCGCGCGTGCTCGCGGTGAGCACGGTGCCGTGGTCCTGGCCGGGCTGGAGGGAAGTACTGCCCGCGGCGGCCATCGCGTCGCTGTTCGTCGCCGGTGGCGCACTCTTGCATGCGCTGCCGACGCGCGCGTTCGAGCATTTGCAGGACGCCTACCGGCTGGAATATACGCCCACGCCGTCGGCGGCGACGCCCTCACTGCGAATCGAGCGACGTCGCGGCGAAAGCGTTGCGCCGCCGCGCGTCGACCTTTATCAGGACGGTACGCGCTTCAGGCCTGATGTTGCCTTGGCGGACAACGCGCCAACCGTCGTCCAGTTGTCCGCGCAGGACACGGGGCGGTACTACCAGGTGCGCGCGACGCTGCCCGACGGAAACCTCGCCGTCAGCCCATCGGTGTGGGTCGCGTCCGATCGACTGACGTTCGTGCTGATCGACGCGTCGCCGTGGGCCGCCGTCACCATCCGCGGCGCGCAGACGACCAGCCCGCCGCAGCAGACGCCCTTCACCGCCGCGCTTCTGCCGGGGACGTATCAGCTGGAGTTCACCAATCCCGCGCTGAACCCGCCGTCGACGCTCCGGCAAACGCTGACCGTGCCGGTCGAAGGAAACTCGGTGCACGTGACCATGCCCGGCTTCGACCCGGCGCGCGCCGTCGATACGCTGCTACAGCGCGGCCGCTAACATCTCAGAATCCATATCCGCAGGCGCCGTTCGGGAAGATCCGGACGTTCTGGTTGAGCACCGGCGCACTCAGGGTGCCCGATGCGTCCCGGACCTGAAGGCCCACTTGCATCTGGATGAATTGCAGGCCGCCCGCGTTCGTGCCCGGCAGCGTCCCGTTGTTGAAGAATGGACACGTGGACTCGGTCGGCTGGTGTTGCGGCGTCGTGCTCGTCTCCATTCTGTTGCGTGGGCCGACCGCGTACGTCCAGACGTACTCGCGAATGGATCCAGGTGGAACCGAGGCGCTTCCGTCGAACACGCAGTCGATGGTCTGGTTGTTGCCAACGAGCGGACATGCGTCGACGGTGCCGGCCGGAAGGATCGGAACGTTGGTCTTTCGGAACGCCTGTGACAGCGACACGACCCTGAAGCTCGCGCTCAGCGCAGGAGGCGGAGGCGCCGCCGGCGGGTTCACGGTGAGCGTCGCCGACTGACTGGAGTTGTTCAAGCTCGCCGTGATGCTCACCGGCGTCGCGGCCGTGACCGAGTTCGTGGCGATTGAGAACGAGCCGGTCGTCGAGCCACTGTTGACGGTCACGCTGCCGGGCACCGTGGCCGCTGCGTTGTTGCTCGACAGCGACACGGTCGCCGCCGCCGACGGTGCGGTGCTCAAGGTCACCGTCCCCTGCGACGAGCTTCCGGCACTGACGCTGGCCGGGTTGACAGAGAGGCTGGACACCGTCGCCGTGGGCGTGGTGACACCGCCAGAGGGTCCGGTTGAATTGCCGCCGCCGCATTGCCACGTCGCACACGCCGCGATCAGGATCGCCGCGACGAGCGTCGTCGAAGAAATCGTTGTCTTCATGAAATGCATCGCTAGTTCTCCTTACCGACATGGGCAATGATTGATGCCGAGATCACCTGGTGCGTCGACGCGATGTCGACGCCCGCGTTGAATTCGAAGCGCGATGATAGATTGATGCCGACTCCTCCGGTCGCGTGTAGCTGGTTCTTCCCGCGCGAGAGCGCCACAGAGATGCGTTCGACGAACTCTTTGTCGGAGATGTTGAGCGGAGGCCGGTTCGTCGCGAAGTGCACTGAGTGATCCGGGTCGAACCAGGCTCCTGCCCGCAGCCGGATGGGCGACCGGCCCTGGCGTTGAACGGCGTACTGCGCGCCGACGTGCACTTCGGTTCCGTTGTCGATGCTGAAATCCGCCGCGTGTCCGAACCCCTGCGCCTGATCGACGATGAAGTCGGTGACGAGGCGGCAGTAGGAGATGTAGGTCACTTCTCCGGCGACGATCAGCTGCGGCTTCACTCGTATCGATGCGCCAACACCGAGCGTGTCCGGCACGCGGAACCGGCCGTCGACCACCGGATTCGCCGGCGCATCCTGCGTGCTCATCGCGAACGATGCGCCCTTGCGGAACATCGCCCCGACCCGTGCCCTTCCGCGATCCCACAGTACGCCGACGATTGGCGCAGCGGCCGTGTCGTCGCCGCTCTGCGTCGCCCGCCCGAACTGCACGTCGAAGTTGGGTGCGTCGAAAAACCCGCCGACATCACCGCGACGGAACAACGAATCGAGCGTAAACGTGTAAATGGCCAGTCCGGCGCCGACAGAGAGATCAGGACGGAGCTTGACCGAGCCGCTGACGCCATATCCCGTGATGCTGACTTCGCGCGTGCCCGTTTGCGGGCTGTCGCGCGACGAGGTGAAGAAGCCGGGCTCCTGCTGAAACACGCCGTTCGAGGTGAAGCCTTGATCGATCCGCGCGAGCTCGTGGCGGTACGCCGCGACGACCCAGCGATGTGAGGGATGGGCATACACGAACGACAGATAGCCGATGCCGGAATGCGTGCCGGTGCTGTCGCCGAATGCGGGACCCTGGATTGTGTCGGTCCCGATGTTGGTGATCGTGCCCGACAGCCGCCCTGCGCGGAGGAATTCCGTGTCGATCCGGCCACCGCGGAACTCGACCGACACCTCGGATCCGCCGAGCAGAGTGAGGCCGGCAGGATTGGCAAACGTGGCCGTCGCATCATCGGCGAGACCGACGAATGCACCGCCGAGAGCCAGGCTCTTCGCTCCGGGATTGAGGAAATCGAACTGCAGGGGTATCTGCACGCCGGTCTGCGCGCCGACGCGGCCCGCCGACAAGGCCAGTGCCAGGCAGGCGGCGGCTGTCGTCGTGGCGAAGCGGATCACTGGAGGCGCAACACCTGTCGGATGCGCGGCGACACCAGCGTCTTGTCGTTGGACAGCGCCGCGGTATCGCCGGCGAGCGCCAGTTGCCGGCGCGCATCGTCCAGCGTCGCCGCATCAGCCTTGCCGGTGAGGATCAGCGCCGCGCGGCTGCACGCCAGATAGAAGCGCGCGCGAGACGATGCCGTCGCCGAGGCCGCAATCGCCGACAGCTGGGTGGCGGCGGCCTCGTACTGCCCGGAGTAGAAGTCGATGATCGCGGTTCGTTCGCGTACGGCGCTCACATCTTGACTCGAAGCGGCCGATGGCGGATTCGGACGGTTAGCCGTACCGGGCCGCACCGGACTCGCCGTCGGCAATCGAGGTTTTGCCCGCGCCGTTACCGGTGCCTCAAGCGCCGCGACTTGTGCCGGCGTCAGACCCGATGTGGCCGGCGACGGCGAAGCCGACGGTGGAGCGGCGCCTGACGCGGAACGCGTCGATGGGTCGCCGGCTCCCGCAGCGCCGGTCGCGGAGCCTGACGGCGCCGCGCCGCGATCGCCGGACGCCGGCGGCGGACTCACGTCGGCGTTCTGCGGGGCCCGCGCGGGACCGGGGTTCGGAAAAATCTTTGCCTCGAGTTTGTTCAGGCGTTGCGGATCGACCTTGAGTGCTCCCGCCTCGACGATCAACTTCTTGGCTTCGTCGATCTGATTTTTTTGAATGGCGTCTTCCGCCTGACCGAACAGCACTTCAAACTTCGCGTTCGACGCCAGCCCGGTGAAGTTCTTGTAGTCGGCGTCTCTCTCGGTCATCAACCGCGCCTGTCGGACGCGCTCGAACGCTGCATCGGCTTCACCGTATCGCTTGAGATTGAAATAGGCGGTGCCGAGGTAGTAGTCCGGATTGAAGTCGCGGACGACGTCGCCGTAGAAGTTCACGTTGCGCCCGGGTCGCGGCGCCCCTTTCGCGAGCGCCGCCTGGATGTCATCCACGGCCGCCTGCCAGCGTCCCTGCTGAACATCCCGCTGCCCGTCCGCATACGCCTGGTACCAGGTGCGGGTGTCGTTCCGCCGCGGGGGTGCAGCGCTCTGCGCAGCCGACTGAATCGCGAGCGCACTTACAAGGAGAAGATGCAGCATCAGGACTACGGCGTCCGCACCACCGCGGGGTTCACCGACCTCATCAGAGCACAACAGCCGTCAAGAGAGCCCGACTGTTGATAGGTGAATGACACACACCTTAACGCATTTCGGAACCGCTCGACGCGTATGGTTGCTGAAAACTTCCGACCCCCCGTCATTGCCGATCAGTGCTCTTCGATATACTTGAGCGCTCGTCTTATCGACGCGTTCGCCGAGAGGCCATGCGTCCGACGCAATGCGGCAAAAAGGGACGTCGCCGCAACGACTCTGCGCCGGTCCTTCTTGCCGAAACCAATCGTCACACTCAACGGTACGTCGCCGTAACTCGACGTCCACGTGTCGAACGCTTCGTGCGGGTTGCGCTCGGTCCATGCGGGCACCCGGAAGGTGTCGTCATGGATTCGAAACCGTGCGGTCTTCGCGGCACGAGGCGCGCCATCGACCGACATCAAAGTGACAAACTCGCGCCCAATTCGTCGCGGCACGCCGTCTTCGAGCTCGAATGCCGCACGGATGCGCGGTCCTGGCCGCTCGAACTGGCGATCCACGGCATCGAGCAACCGTAGCCAGTTCTTCCCGCGTCGAGTGAAGTCGATGATCTGCAGTGTGCGAAGCCTGGGATGGACGTCCACGCGTTGCCGAAGAATAGGGACGATCGTTGCGCCAGCACCGAGTTGCGAATGCCCATTCGTAGTTGACGTATGGCGATCGATACGACGCGCGCGACAACACCACGAGCACCACAGTCGAGGCGCGAATTGCGATGTCGATGTTGTGTTGCCAATCTGACCGGGCAGCAAGTTGTGGACGTCCTGCCATTGTTGGTATGGCAAGGTTGCCAGGTTCGACCGAAGGCGAGCGACGAACGATGCATCCTTACGGCTGTATGAGATGAACACCTGTTGCACGGGCATAATGCGTTTCCTTTGTGACACTTTCGATTTGCGCAGAGGGAGATGCGGCCAACATGTCGGTGCGGCTCTTGCCTGCGAGCGTGTGCTCTCGCGCGATTGTCTCGCCGAGCCCTTGAACAGCGAACAAGTCGCGATTCACGCCTCGCGATTGGATCGGAACCGACGGGTTCGACGACTGCACCGCTCTTCAGTCAAACATCGTTGCGCCCAAAACGGCTCTCTCGTGTCGTCCGCGTCGACTGGTAACCAGGACGGAGGCGTCCGAGCTACACGTCGGGTACACATGCGTCTGCCGCGCCGACGCGGTTGTGAAGCACAGCAAATTCGCTTGGGAAGTGTGGAGGCGCCGCCCGGATTTGAACCGGGGGTGGAGGTTTTGCAGACCTCTGCCTTACCTCTTGGCGACGGCGCCCCGTAAAAACGGCTCGCGGGCCTTTGCGGCCCGCGTCACGAGCAGGAAATTGTTGGAGCGGGAAACGGGATTCGAACCCGCGACTTCGACCTTGGCAAGGTCGCACTCTACCACTGAGTTATTCCCGCTCGACCCCCCAACGTACCATCACAACCGCACGGAACGCAAGACCTTGGCGGCTTCCTCCGGCGACGTCGGGTTGATGTAGAACCCGGTCCCCCATTCGAATCCGGCGACGCGCGTCAGCCGCGGCATGATCTCGACGTGCCAGTGGTAGGCGTCGGCCGCCTCCTCGGACGCCGGCGAGGTGTGCACGACCATGTTCCACGGCGGCGTCTCGAGCGCGCGGTCGAGCCGCTGCAGCACCGACTTCAACAGCCGCGCCAGGCTCTCGCTGACGTGGCGCGGGGTTTCCTCGAACCGCGCCCCGTGGACCTTCGGCAGCAGCCAGGTCTCGAACGGGAACCGCGGCGCGTAGGGCGCCAGCGCGATGATGTCGGCGTTCTCCTGCACCACGCGGCGGCCGTCGCGGATCTCCTGGCGGATGATGTCGCAGAAGACGCAGCGTTCCTTGACCGCGAGGTGCTGCCGCGCGCCGTCGAGTTCTTCGCGCACGAACTCGGGCACGATCGGCAGCGCGATCAGCTGCGAATGGGGATGATCGAGCGTCGCCCCGGCGGCCCCGCCGTGGTTCTTGAAGATCAACAGGTGCTTCAGCCGGAAGTCTTTCTTCAGATCGAGAATCCGCTCGCGGTACGCCCACAGCACGCGCTCGATCTCCGGCTCGGACATCAGCGCGAACGGGCGATCGTGATCCGGCGTCTCGATGATCACCTCGTGCGCGCCGATGCCGTTCATCCGATCGAACATCCCGTCGCCCTCGCGATCGAGCGTCCCCTCGACCTGCAGCGCCGGAAACTTGTTCGGCACGACGCGCAGGTCCCACCCAGCGGTGTTCGGTGCGGTGCCGTTCTGGCGGTAGGACAGCACCTCCGGCGGCGTCATCGCTTCTCGTCCGGGACAGAACGGGCACTGATCGCGGCCAATGGTCGTGGCGTGCTCGATCCGGAAATCGTTCGGCCGCTTCTGCCGATCGGTGGAGATGATCACCCAGCGTCCAGAGACCGGATCGCGTCGCAGCTCAGGCATCGAAGGCGTTTTGATACAGCTCGAAGACGGGATCGTCGCTGGTGAGGTCGATCGACACGACGTCGAAGCGACAGCGGCAGTCGCCGCGGTGGTGGCGCGCCAGGTAGTCCTCCGCGATCTGGACCATCCGCCGGCGCTTGAACGCGGTGACCGCATCGGCGCCGGCGCCAAACGCCAGGTCCTCGCGCGTCTTCACTTCGACGAACACGATCGTCTCCCCGTCGCGCGCGATGATGTCAATTTCACCACCGCGGCGCCGGTAGCGCCTGGCGACGATTGCGTACCCGCGGCGTTCCAGCTCGCGGCACGCCAGATCTTCCCCGTGTTTGCCAAGGGCTTGCCGGGCGTAGGACATGATGGCCAACGGCCCAGCAATCGATGCGCCATCCGTTCAGCGTCCGCTCTTCGCGACTTCGCTCAACGCCTGATCGAAGATGGCGATTGCGGTGTCGGCCTGCTCGCGCGCCAGCATGAGCGGCGGCGAGAAGCGGATCGAGTTCTTGCCGGCACCGAGCAGCAGCAGCCCGCGCGCGAAACAGGCCGACACGATCGCGTCGCGTTCCTCGATCGCGCGCTCTTTGGTCTGCCGGTCGCGGACGAGCTCGACGCCGATCATCAAGCCACGGCCTCGGACGTCGCCAATCAGGAGGTGCTTGCCGGCGAGCGCCTTCAGACCAGCCATCAGGTGCGCGCCGACGTCGGCGGCGTTCTTCACCAGGCCATCACGCAGCAGCCGGATCGTCGCGAGCGCCGCTGCGCACGAGACCGGGTTGCCGCCGAAGGTGCTCGCGTGGGCACCGGGCGGCCACGCCATCAGGCCGGCGCGGGCGACCGTGACACCGAGCGGCAGGCCCGACGCGATCCCTTTCGCAATCGCGACCATGTCCGGCTCGACGCCGCTGAACTCGATCGCGAACATCCTGCCCGATCGGCCCATGCCGGACTGGACTTCATCAACAGCGAGCAGGATGCCGTGACGCGTCGTCAGCTCGCGCAGCCGCTGCAGAAAGGCGTCCGGGGCGACGATGTAGCCGCCCTCGCCCTGAATCGGCTCGACGACGATCGCCGCGACTTCGTCCGGCGAGACCAGGTGGGCGAACAGCTCGTGCTCGATGTAGTCGACGCAGACGTCGGCGCACGACTCGGCTGTCGATCCGAACGGCGGACGGTAGGTGTCCGGGTAGGGGGCGTGGTAAACGCCCGGCAGCAGCGGACCAAAACCGCGGCGTTGAATTGCCTTGCTGGCGGTAAGCGCCAGCGATCCCATGCTGCGGCCGTGAAAGCCGCCGAGGAAGGCGATGATGTTCTGCCGGCCGGTGGTGTGGCGCGACAGCTTGATGCACGCCTCGATCGCCTCGGTCCCTGAGTTGCCGAAAAACGATCGCACGCCGCCGCGCATCGGCGCGATCGCGGCAAGTTCCTCCGCGAGCCGCACCTGCGGCTCGTAGTAGAAATCGGTCCCCGACATGTGCAGGAACTTCTGCGCTTGCTCGGTGACCGCACGGACCACGGCGGGATGGGAGTGGCCGGTCGAGTTGACGGCGATGCCGGCGGCACAGTCGAGAAAGACATTGCCGTCGACGTCCTCGACCATCGCGCCCCAGCCGCGCTCGATCACCAGCGGATACCCGCGCGTGTACGACGGCGAAACGACCGTTCTGTCGCGATCGATCAGCGCCTTGGCTTTCGGGCCAGGCAACGCCGTCCTGATATCGGGCTGGTTCGTCACGTCCGGTTTCGCAGATCCTAAAGCCATGAGTCAGTTATCGGTCCGGCCAAAGCCGGACACTACTTCGTCTTATTTCCGCTTCCATCGCGTCCCACCGGCGCTGTCTTCGAGCAGCACGCCGCGAGCCGCCAGGTCGTCGCGGATGCGATCGGCGGCCGCGAAATCGCGGCGACGGCGCGCCGCCTGGCGATCCTCGATGAGTCGCTCGATCTCCTCGACGGGCACTGGCGGCCGTTCCTCTTCCGCCCGCCGCAGGCTGAGCACACCAAGCACGCGGTCGAACTCCGCGAACGCTTCTCTCACCGCCGCCACATCGTCGACGCCGATGGCGCCGGCGTCGATCGCGGAGTTCAGGTCGCTGACCAGTTCGAACACCGCGCCGAGCGCCGCGGCCGTGTTCAGGTCGTCGCGCATGGCGTTCGAAAAAGCGGTCCGCGCTGCGTCGACGCGCGCGGTGAGGTCGGCGTGCGAACCCGCCTGCGCGACGGCGTCGATGCGGACGAGGAAGTCGGAAAGCCGCTGCAATGCCTTCTCGGCGGCGGAGAGGCTGTCCCAGGTGAAGTTCAGCTGCTTGCGGTAGTGCGCCGACAGCAGCAGGTAGCGCACCGCCGAGGGCCGGAAGCCCTTCGCGACTACGTCGGGAATCGTGTAGGTGTTGCCGAGCGACTTCGACATCTTCTGCTCGTCGACGATCAGGTACTCGACGTGGACCCAGAAGCGCGAGAACTGCCGTCCAGTCGCGCCTTCGCTCTGCGCGATCTCGTTCTCGTGATGCGGAAAGATCAGATCGATGCCGCCGGCGTGGATGTCGATCGGCGGCTCGCCGAGCAGGCGCAGCGCCATCGCCGAGCATTCGAGGTGCCACCCGGGCCGTCCCGGCGGATCGACGAGCGTCCACGTCGGCTCGTCCGGCCTGGCCGCCTTCCACAACACGAAGTCGCGGGCGTCCTCCTTGGCGTAGGAATCGGTGTCGACGCGTGCGCCCGGCTTCATGCCGTCGTGATCGAGATGTGCCAGCTTCCCGTACGACGGCATCGTCGAGATCTTGAAATAGATCGAGCCGTCGCTCCGGTAGGTGTGGCCGTTCTTCTCGAGCGCGCCGATCAGATTGGCCATCGCCTGCAGGTTCGCTTCGTCGGTGGCCCGCGGCGTCTCCTCCACCGGCTCGAGCCCGAGCGACTGTGCGTCGTCGCGGAACATCGCGATGTACTGATCGGTATAGCTGCGCAGATCTTTTCCAGCCTTCTGCGCGCCGATAATCGTCCGATCGTCGACGTCAGTGAAGTTCATCACCTGGCGGACGTCATAGCCGAGCAGATACTTCAGCGTGCGGCGCAACACGTCGACGCAGATGAAGGTGCGGAAGTTGCCGATATGGCCGCGCGCGTAGACGGTCAGCCCGCACGTGTACATCCGCACCGTGCGGCCGTGCGACGGTGCAAACGGCTCCTCGCTCCGTGTCAACGTGTTGTAGAGACGCATCTCGCTCACGGCGTCGGCAGGCGGCGCGTCGTGCGCCACTCAGCGGCGCCGACGCGGGCGACGACGATCTGCAGTTCGCCGTCGTGGGCGACGAAGCGCACGTCGCAGCGGCCGGGCGGTCGGCCGCGGCCGATCGCCTCGTGCAGTTCGCGACTGACCTCGGCAATCGCCGGCGCCGGGTAGCCGACGTGTCCGAGGACGGCGGTGCACAGTTCACCGAGCATGCGGCTGCTGTCGGGATCGTCGGCCATTTCGAGGGCGAAGAGGAACTCGTGGTCCGGCAACTGCAGAATTCTACAGTGAAAGCCGCGTGAACAGCACACGCGCCCGCTGGCAGTCGGCGTCGATCTGCGCGCGCAGCGCATCGAGCGATTCGAACGCGCGCTCGTCGCGCAGCCGCTGGACGAAGCCGATGCGCATCGGCTGCCCGTAGAGATCGCGATCGAGATTGAAGATGTGGGTCTCGATGACGGTTCGGCCCGACTGGTCGACGGTCGGCCGGGTGCCGACATTGGTCACCGACGGATGGACCAGCGATCCGATGCGCGCCGTCGTCGCGTAGACGCCGTGCGGCGGCAGCAGTTCGTTTTCGGAACACAGGTTCGCCGTCGGAAAGCCGAGCGTGCGGCCGCGCTGATCGCCGCGCATGATCGTGCCGTCGACGAAGTACTGGTGTCCGAGGAGCGCGCCGGCTTCGTCGACGCGGCCTTCGCTGACCAGGCGGCGCACCCGCGTGCTGCTGACGACGAAATCCTTGTAGCGGACCGGATCGATTTTCTCCGCCTTGAACCCGTAGCGGCTGCCGAGAGCGCGGAGCATCGAGAAGTTGCCGGACCGATCGTGGCCGAACAGAAAATTGGCGCCGACCCACACCTCGCCGACGTGCAGCCAGTCGACCAGCACGTTGCGGACGAACGTTTCCGGATCCCAGTGCGACAGCTCGGTCGAGAAGCGGACGATCGCCGCGCCTTGCACGCCGGCGTCGGCGATCGCTTCGAGCTTCTGCGGCGTGGTCATCAAGAGCGGCGGCGCCTTGTCGGGGCGGACGACGCGCGGCGGGTGCGGGTCGAAGGTCATCACCACCGACGTCGCGGCGCGCTCGCCGGCGACGCGCCGGACCCGCTCGAGGATCTTGCGATGCCCGCGATGGACGCCGTCGAAGTTGCCCAGCGCCAGCACCGGCTGCCGCCAGTGCGCCGGCCGCGGGTCTTCCGGAAAATGGATGACGTCCATCAAATCGTCAAGACGAGGCCATCATAAGCCAACTGCACGCCGCTCGGCAGTTGCGCGTTGGTGGCGGCGTGGCCAAGATCGTGGCAGATGTGGGTGAAGTAGGCCCGCTCGGCGCCCAATCGGCCGACCACCTCGATCGCTTCGCCGACGCTGAAATGGGTCGAGTGCGGACGATGACGGAGCGCGTCGAGGATCACGGTGCGCACGCCGTCGAGCAGGGGCCATGACTCGTCGGGGATCCGGTTGCAGTCGGTGAGGTACGCGAAGGCGCCGATCCGGAAACCGAGTACCGGCAGACGACCGTGAAAGAGCGGCACCGGGACGACTTCGACACCGCCGAGTGAGAAGGCGCCGGCGATGCGGAAGATGGTCAACTGCGGGATGCCGCCGCCCTTCTGCGTCGGCGGATTGAAGACATAGCCGAACATCCGCTTCAGGTTGTCGAGCGTATCGGCGTCGGCGAAGCACGGGATCGCCGACTGCTGCATCTGGTTGTAGCGCCGCACGTCGTCGAGGCCGAAGATGTGATCGGCGTGAGAGTGGGTGAAGAGGATCGCGTCGACGCGGCGGACGTCGTTGGCGAGCGCCTGGGTACGCAGATCGGTCGAGGTGTCGACGAGGATCGACTGCACGGCCCGCGCAAAGGCCGGCTGCCCGTCGCCGGCGTCGGGCTGCCGCTCGATCAGGATCGACGGGCGCGTTCGCCGATCCCGTGGATCAGTGGACCGGCAGACAGCGCAGTCGCACCCGATCGACGGAACGCCATGCGACGTGCCGCTGCCGAGCACGGTGACCTTAAGGCTCAATAATCCGCTTTCCGCCGCCGGACGCTTCGACGAAGCGCAAGCGGAGCTCGTAGAGCACGGACTCGAGCACCTGACGTTCTTCGGCGGTGAGGTTGCCTTTGGTCTTCTGCTCGAGCAGGGCGAGGATTTCGATCATCTGCGCGGCGCCGTCGAGATTCGGCTCGCCGCGCTCGCCGGATGCGGGATCAGGCAAATCGCCGAAATGAATCGCGGCGCTGCTGGCGAGCGAGATCACGAAGGCGGTAAACGACAGAGCCGGCTCGGACATCGGTTACAGAGTATCAAACCGCCACGCGGCTTCGCTGAGGTGTTGCGGCTTCGCCGAGGGTGCGGTGTGGATCGAATCGTTCGACCGCGATACGCTGTCAGCATGTTACGGTACGCATCGATTCTGTGCGGGGGTCTGCTGGTGGCGCGCGCCGCAGACCCGTGCACGATCGTGGTCGACGGATCACATCCCCGTCCAACGCCACAATCGCTCGTCCGCGATGCCGACGCGATCGTCGTCGCGACCGCGGTTCGGACGATCAGGCTCGCCGATCGCAGTCACGGTTTCCCGCCACTCCCGCCGGACGCATTCGACGTGGACGAGTTTTGGAACGGGACGATGGAGATGCGGGTCGACGAGACGATCAAAGGCGACGCCGGTACGCGCGCCCTGAGTCTTACGGGCAGGCTCGTCGACACCGACGATTTCAATCGAGCCCCGGCACCGTACACGACCGCCCGTCCGGGCGCGCAGACTGGCGCATGCTTCGCCTACGAGTATCGAACCGGCGCCTCTTACCTGTTGTTCTTGAAACGGTCACGCCGCGGGGGGTTGACGCCGTATTGGGCGGCGCTCCAGCCGGTCAACGAACAGCTGCGCGACGGTCAAGATCGGTGGCTGCTGTGGGTGCGCGAACAGGTCGCGGCGAAATGAGCTCGACGCCGGAGCTGTCACGCGCCGCGCGCGAGTTCACCCGCCTCGTCGAAATCATGGCCACGCTGCGTGGTCCTGACGGCTGTCCGTGGGATCGCGAGCAAACGATCGATTCGCTGAAGCCGTTCGTGCTCGAGGAAGCCTACGAGGTGCTCGAGGCGATCGATCGCCACGATCACGAGTCGCTCTGCGAGGAGCTCGGCGACTTCGTGTTCGAGGCCGTGTTCCTGGCGCAGCTCGAGGCAGAGGCGGGGGAATTCACGATCGCGGATTCGCTGCGCAGCATCGCGGACAAGCTCGTGCGCCGCCATCCACATGTGTTCAAGCGTGACGAGGGCGAAGCCGCGCTCGACACGCCGGGACAGGTGCGGACGCGGTGGGAGGAGATCAAGGCGCAGGAGCGCGGCGCCAGCCCGAAGCCAAAGACCTTGCTCAGCGGCATCGCGCCGGCGCTGCCGGCCCTGCTCCGCGCCTACCACATCGGCGTCCGCGCCGCGTCGGTCGGCTTCGACTGGACAACGCCCGGTGACATCGTCGACAAGATCCAGGAGGAAGTCGACGAACTGCGCGAGGTCGTCGGCGCCGAAGGCGCCCTCGATCAGGCCCGCGCCGAGGAGGAGATGGGCGACCTGCTCTTCTCCATCGCCAACCTGTCGCGAAAGCTCGGCATCGAACCCGAGACCGCGCTGCGCAAAGCCAACGACAAATTCACCAAACGCTTCGGCGCGTTGGAGCACTCCGTCGCCGACTCGGGCCGCGCCCTGAAAGACCTGACGCTCGAACAACTCGAAGCACACTGGCAAATCGCCAAGACGCAGGGACGCCACGAAGACACGAAGGCACGAGGCGAATCATAGGACGATCCTTCGGATCCC